>Ga0180438_10012483_pt1 | contig 10104 bp, 6 predicted proteins | sample SS_ome_12_FD_132455 | JGI IMG/M metagenome (GOLD analysis project Ga0180438, IMG submission 132455) | Hypersaline lake sediment archaeal communities from the Salton Sea, California, USA - SS_3_D_2 metaG | ecosystem: Environmental > Aquatic > Non-marine Saline and Alkaline > Hypersaline >...
GCGGGAACGCCAGGCTTCTCGGCGTCACAATCGGTCGCGGACGGCCAATCGCGCGCGTCGTGAAGCAGCCCCAGCATGAAGGCCATCTCCGATGCAGGTGCTTCGTTTGCGGCAGCCAACTGGGCAGCCAAATCGGCCAACTGCAGGCTTGCCACGATCCTGGCGGCGAACGCTTCTGCCGTGGAGGGATCAGTCAACTCACTTCGACGGTCCTGGTCCGGCTCCCATTGCAGCGTCTCCACTCCATGCTGAGCGAGCCATCGAGCCACGTCATCGAGACCATGGGGCTGGAAGCGGTCGGTCTCGGCCGCAACACAGACCGTCCACAGCACCAACGGGGGATCGAACGCCAGGGCGGCGACCAGCGACTCGCGCGTCGGGGGCGCATCGCCAAGCAAGAGCAACCGCGCCAGTGCCACCGCCGAGCCGTCGGCCATGGGCAGGGTCCATCGGCTCCGGTCGGTGACAAGGGTCGGTAGAAGATGCATGGGAGCAGCTTCCATGCAAGCAATGCTATCGTGCGAAAAAAAAGACACGGCGGTCCATCAACCAAGGCCGTCCACCGTGCCAATCCGATTGCCGCGAAAAAGAGTTCCGCCCCCTTCTCTCACCCCGCCGACGGTTCCCGGCTCGTCGCACCCCTCACACGCTTGGAACCGCTTCAATGTCGAGGTGCATACAAATCCGCTCGACGAGCCTTTCCACCTCGAACGGCTTGTGCATGAAGTCGTTGGCGCCCGACGCCCTCAACTCGCCGACTTTGTCTTCTTCAACCATTCCCGAGATGCAGATGATCCGCACGTCGTCCATGGTTTTGTCGCTGCGGACCCGCTGGCAGACCTCTCGGCCGTTGATATCCGGAAGCATCACGTCGAGCACGATCAGATCGGGGCGGTACTCTTTGACCATCATTCCGGCATCGAAGCCGTTGTTGACGGTTCGCACCTCGAACCGGCCGTCCCGGTCCAGCACGTCGGAAATCAGCTCGACCAATTCCTCGTCGTCGTCGACGATCAATACCTTTCGCTTGCCACTCTCCAGGGCGTCGGTGGGGATTCCGTTGTCCCGCATAAACATGTAAAGCTGTTCGCGCGGGATGCGGCGGAACCTGCTCCCCGGCACCCGAAATCCTTTGAGTTGTCCGGAATCGAAACAGCGAATGATTGTCTGCTGGCTGACCTTACAGATTTTGGCCGCCTCGCCGGTCGTAAACACAGTTTTCATTTTGCTTGACCATCCCTTCGCCGAGCCACCGCTCTAGCTAGCAATAGCGAAGCCCTCGTGGCGAACGTCGGCAAGCGAATACGAGGGCTTCTAGTCCTCCGTGTCAAACTGGCCTGAAAAGTCGCCTTGAGTTCGCCACGCCCGCAAACTCTTCAGCTCCCTAGGCTGCTACAGACAGCAGGCTCATCCGGCTCTGCCGACATTACCGAACTTGCCAATTGGGTCTAATTATAGCTATTTTCCCGGGATAGTCAATACAGGCACGGATTCTTTTAAGTCCTTGCATGGCAAGAACTTGCGAACTTCCGTTCTGGTGGACCGGACAGCCCAAATGGCCGTTCTTGCCGTTTCTTACCCCGGCGGATGCTGTGATTCCCGTGGTGATTAGCCGAAACGTGCCTGCCTGGTACACCAGAATTGCCCGGCTTTGCCAACGTCGCGTTTGGCTTTTCGCTTACACCACCATCTTGAGCAGCGAACCAGCCGTTGTTGCCCGTGTCTGATTAGATGTCATCGATGCCCAAAGCAAAGCGATCTAGTGGCAGATGTGCCGGTCGGCGAGGTACGGGCCGATGCTCTGCCGACCTGCATGACGGCCCGCAGCGCCAGGCAGGTTGCCACCCGCAGAGAGAGCAACGATAATGGGAGCTTCTCGATTCGGTAAACCTCCCCAAACCATTGCCTTATAGAGGCGGATCCTTCCCATGCCAAGCTGTGTTCTCGCGTATTCCGGTGGATTGGACACGTCAGTCATTCTGGGTTGGCTGACGGACCAGGGATACGATGTACACGCCGTGTACGTCGATCTGGGTCAGCCGTGTGAGGACCGCGACGCAATTCTCCAGAAGGCCCGCAATATCGGGGCCAAGTCGGCCCGGATCCTCGACGTACAGGAAGAGCTGTGCCGCGATTTCGCCTTTCCCGTCATGCAGTGGCAGGCCAAGTACGAAGGCGTCTATCTGCTGGGTACTTCGATTGCCCGGCCGTTGATCTCGAAGGTCTGCCTCGAGGTCGCCCGCGAGGTCGGCGCCGACGCCTATGCCCACGGCGCCACCGGCAAGGGAAATGACCAGTGCCGGTTCCAACTGGCGGCCGAGGCGCTGGACGCCAACGTCAAGACGATCGCTCCGTGGCGGATGGAGGCGTTTCGCCAGCGGTTCCCCGGCCGCAGCGAGATGATCGCCTATTGCCAAGAGAAAAACATCCCCGTAAAGGCGTCGGTCGAAAAGCCTTACAGCTCGGACGAGAACTGCCTGCACATCAGCTATGAGGCCGGTCAACTCGAAGACCTGGCCGTCTGCGGCGTCGAACTGGTCGAGTTCGGCATGGGCGTTTCCCCGCAAGACGCGCCGGACGAAATCGAAAACATCACCATCGGCTTCGAGTCGGGAATGCCCGTGGCCGTCAACGGGCAACGGCAAAGCGCGTTCGAAGTGGTCAGCGGGTTGAACCACATTGGGGGCCGCAACGGTGTCGGCCGGATCGACATGGTGGAGAATCGCTTCGTGGGCATGAAGAGTCGCGGCGTCTACGAAGCGCCCGGGATGACGATCCTTTACGAGGCCCATCGTCTCATGGAACAGTTGACCCTGGACCGCGATCTGATGCACCTGCGAGATCGGCTGGCCCCGGAAGTGGCCGAGATGGTCTACTACGGGTTCTGGTACGCGGCGAAGATGGACGCCCTGATGGCGTTCATCCGCGAGGCTCAGCAGCCGGTCACGGGCGAGATCAGCCTGAATTTGTACAAAGGCAACGTGCAGGTGGCCGGCCGCAGCAGCCCCAACAGCCTCTACGACGAGGGCATCGCCACCATGGAAGGCGGCGGCTCTTACAACCAAACCGACGCCGAGGGCTTCTTGCGCATCCAAGGTCTGCCGGGGCGCGTGCAGGCGCGACTTCGTCCGCGGCAGTACTGAGAACTGCTGGCAGAGCCGTGGGTCCGTGCGGGCACGACCGCCGGTCACGGCTTTATAGGGCAACCGCCGGTCGTGCTTTATTGGCGGGCCATTTTCTGGGCCTTTTCGAGAATCCTCGGGCGGGCCTCTTCCATGATCTCGCGGACGTCCTCATAACGCATGGTGCGCTGTTCGAACGTCCGCTTCTCGATCGCTCCCATGAACCGGGCTTCGAACTCCGCCAGGTTCGAGCCGTAGACGTGGAAACTGTCGGCCATGTGGCAATAGCGGCCCAGCTTGACCGCCGTGCCCGACCGCTCCGCGATCCGCTCGGCGATGATCTGCTGCAGGCGGACCAGCGCGAAGATGTTCATGAACGCCGCCTTGTAGGCGTCGTTGGAGCGGAAACGAACGTTCATGTTCAATAGACGCCCTTCCTCGGTCGGGATGATCCGGCACCAGACGCTCTGCAGACAGGCCGGATCGTAGCAGGTGTTGTCTTCCCAGACCTTCCACGTGATCGCCTGCGCCCGCCGCGTGTACGGCGTCTCGGCCAACTGGCGGCAGATGTGCTCGATCTGGTCCGTCGGTTCCAAGGTGGGAACTTCGTAGGCAAACAGCCGCTGGTGATACGTATACTCCCAGCGGGTATCGTTCGTGTCTGAGGGGTCCCGCACACAGTGGTCCTTGATCCCTTCGCAGACCTCCATCACGTATTCCTGCAGCTCCTCGAACCCGCCGGGGAAGTCGCGATGGATCATCGGCTCGGCCAGCGGATCGTGCACCGTCAGGATCATGGTGGCGTCTTTGCTGGGCGGATCGTCCGGCTTGTCGTACTCGGTCTTGATGTCGCAACCCGACTCGTACAGAGTCACCATTGCGTTTTCCCACGCGCGGGCGATACAGTCGCCTTCGGCGTGCAGGACGGGAATTCCACTCATCGGCAGTCCTTTCCGATCTGGGGGTTCATGGTGGTCGTTCGGTTCCTTTTCGCGCGGGCCGGTCTATTCACAGGCGTTCGTAGTGACCGCATTCATGCGGTCCTGCCCTGATTCTGCGTGGTTCGACCCGATGAATCGGGTCACTACGAACGGCGGGTGAAGCATCGAGGCCCGCGAAAAGACAGTCATTGTCCGCCGTCGGGCCGGCCCATGCAATCCCCGCTGCGGAGTGGAGCTAAGGAACGCGTCCGACTTGCCGCGGCCCACGTTTCGGGCTATACCTAGGAAATATGACACTCCTCTACAACTTCATCATGGCCACCGCCGATCTGGCGGTACTTCTGGCCTTACGGAAAACTCGCCGCTTCCTGGTTTGGTGCGCTGTGTTGGTGTCGGCCGCCGTCACGGCCGTGGTCCTGGCTTGCATTTGCAGCTCAAACGCGTTCGGGGTCTTGCGACTGGTTTCTTATGGACTGTTCGTACACGGGACTATCGTGCTGGCCGTCTCGGCCGTCTTGCTCTGGCCAGTACGACGGGTAGCGGCGGTCGGCTCCGCGATGCTGGCGATCCTGCTGCTCGTCGTCGGCATCGACGGTTTTCTCATCGAGCCGAACTGGCTGGAGGTCTCGCACATGCGGATCGAGACGCCGAAACTCACCCGACCGGTTCGGATCGTCGTCCTGGCCGATTTGCAGACCGACCGGTTCGGCCATCACGAACGGAACGTCTTTCGGCAGATCATGCGGCAGAAGCCCGATCTGGTTCTGCTGGCCGGCGACTACCTGCAGGCGGAACGGGCCCAACGGCAACAACTCTGCCGGCAGATCAACGGCCTGCTGCACGAACTCGGCTTCCCCGGCCGAGCCCCGGCGTATGCCGTGTGGGGCAATATCGACAGCAGCGAATGGCCGCAGATGTTCGACGGCCTGCCGGTGGTCGTGGTCTCTTCCACCCGGTCGTTCGACCTGGGCGGCCTCGACTTGACCTGTCTGACGCTACACGACTCGCGCGACCGGGCGCTGCGGCTCAAGGCCCCCGATCCGGAGCGGTTTCACCTGGTGTTGGGGCACCGTCCCGATTTCGCGTTGGGAAGAATCGAGGCCGATTTGCTGGTGGCCGGTCACACCCACGGCGGCCAGGTGCGGCTGCCGTGGATTGGCCCGGTACTGCGGATGTCGTACGTGCCGCGGGATTGGACGGCCGGGCTGACCGAGCTGCCCGGCGGAGGCAAGCTGGTGGTGTCGCGCGGCGTGGGAATGGTCAGGCTGGGCGCCCCACAGGTGCGCTTCCTCTGCCGGCCGGAGTTGGCCGTGATCGATTTAGCTCCGCAGTAGCCGCATTTCGAGAGTCGGGGAGGGAAAAGATGCCTCGCCGTGTGGCGCGTCAGGGCCAGGGTAGCTGAAGTCGCAAGACTGCAGATGCGAGGCTTATTGACGCTGAAATCGGCCCCATCACGCTGAATTCCTGCAAATTCAGCTTACGTTTTCTGCTTCGCTTTGGGGAGCGTCTCGATCGCAGTGAAGCCCGATCGACAGCATCAGCGGTCGGCTTGAAACGAATTGTTCTCCGCCCCAAGCCTAGGCGGGCCTCAAGAATTTCGGGGCGATACGCCGCAATCTCTTGCCGCCGAAGCATTTGCGGCGCTCCGTGGTGTATTGACCCGGGCTGATTTGCGTCTAGACTGTCGGTTGTCCGGATCTTCGCAAGTCGTTCCGCGGCAATAAGTTGCGAGAATTGTTCCCCGCTTTTCTTGGATTTCGATGTTTCGAAAGGACAAAACTCGGATCGATCTGCAAGGATGTTGGTTCGGGTTTTCAAAGATCGGGTAGCTTGCGTCGACACGTGAACTATTGTATCGTATTCGCCGGCCGAGGGCCAGAGAGAGATTTGGCCACCGGAGAAAACTGCTTGGGAGAGATGATGGCTGGTATCCGCAGCACCCGGATTGCCGCCGCCGCTGTCCGATGGAATAATGATGGCAGACCTTCGCGACGCGTATGTGATTACGCGCTCACTAAGGGATGACTCAAAAACAACTTGGGGACTGCCCCGATTTTCGCGCAGCGAAAATGGGACTGTCCCCTTCCCCGAATGCCGAAGTTATTTCTGCGTCATCCCTAACGAGTTCTCCGAGTTGTATGGAGTGACTGAATCGTCGTGACCTGTTCCGGGTGAATGCCATGGCAAGAAGTCTTGTGCGTCTGATGACGGCGTGTTCCGCGTTGCTTGGTGTTTGCGCCGGCTGCGCGGGCGGCGAGGGGCCGGGCGACGCGGCGATGTTGCCGGCGAAATTCAAGAAGCTTTTGCCGCTGCACACGAAGCTGGGCAAGCCGCTGCCGGGCGACTGGCTCGATCAGCATCACGAGTCGGGCCAGACCTTCCGCCAGTACGTCCGCGCCCGGCCGGTCAAGCCGGACAACCGGCGGCGGGTGATTTACGTGCAGCCGCTGGGCGATTTCAACAAGACGCAGCGGAAGATCCTCGACCGGACGGCCCAGTTCATGGGCATCTACTTCCAGCTGCCGGTGAAGGTCCGCGAGGACCTGCCGCTGAAACTGATTCCCGCAGCGGCAAGGCGGAAGCATCCCAGCTGGGGCATGGACCAGATCCTCAGCACCTACGTGCTGCACGACGTGCTGAAACCCCGGTTGCCCAAGGACGCCGTGGTCTTTCTGGCGCTGACCACCTCGGACCTCTGGCCGGGCGAAGGATGGAACTTCGTTTTCGGCCAGGCGTCGCTGCGGGAACGGGTGGGCGTGTGGTCGATCTATCGCAACGGCGATCCGGAGCAGAGCGACGACGCCTTTCGGCTCTGTCTGCGCCGCACGTTGAAGACGGCCACGCACGAGACCGGCCACATGTTCTCGATGAAACACTGCATTCTCTACGAGTGCAACATGTGCGGCAGCAACCATCGGGTCGAATCGGACCGCCGCCCCTTGGCCCTCTGTCCCCATTGCCTGGCCAAGCTGTGCCACGCCACCGGGGCCGATCCCGAAAAGCGGTTCGAGAAGCTGATCGCGTTCTGCGAGGCCAACGGGCTGAAGGCAGAGCAGGAATTTTACGAGAAGTTGCTGGCGGTGATGCAAGGGAAATAGCGGAGCCGAATCCGCTCAGTGGCCCGTTGCCGTTTACTTCCATCGTTTAGCCGCCGACGGCACGTCGGCGAAGTCCACCGGAACGCTCTCGCCGACGTGCCGTCGGCGGCTAAACGACGTCGGCGGATAAGAAAAAACGCGGCTCAGTCCAGTTCGAAGCGGTAGCCTTCGTAGTATTGGCCCCGCTCGGTCGTGAAGATCGGCACCTTGTTGACGGTCACCCTCAGGCCGGAAGTATCCGAGGACTCGTATTTCTCCGCAACTTCGGTCGCCTCGAGAATCTTGATGTTCTTACCGCGGGGCACGTGAACGGGATCCTCCCGTCCTTCCAACGTGAACGCGTAGACTTCCTTCTTCACCCGGGCTTTCCAACCGCCCTCCACTTCCATGTCCGCCAGCAGGGTCTCTTCCTCGATGGGCGTGCCGGTGGGCACTTCGTAGAGGATTTCTGTGATCTTGTCGGGGTCTTCCGGGTCGGTCCGCACGATCAAGTCCATCTTGCGGACGATGGCGACCTGATACTCGGTGTCGGCGGGCGCCCCGCCGGCGGAACTCTTGGTGGGATAGCGATATTCGCCGTTGCCGTCGGTCGTGACCGTGAAGTTCAAGATCTCCTCGTCACAGGTGAAGATCAACTCCGCCCCGACCACCGGCGTGCCGTCGGCCAGGGTCACTTTGCCGTGCACCGGGTAGTAGGCCCGGTCGCCCCACCAGTACCAGTAGAGCCCGATCATCGCCACCAGCACGGCCAGGGCCCAGAGCCGGTAGTCGCTGAGGCCTCGCCCGGTCTCGCCGCGCAGCGCATCCAGCGGCGACTTCCAGACCAGCTTCTCGCTCTCTTCGGTATGCTTATGGGGAAAGATCAACGAGCAGACGACCATCACGACCGACTCGAACACGGCCAGCAGGAAGCAGGAGAGCAGGGAGTTGATCTCCATATCGCCGATGTAGTTCTTGCCCATCAAGGTGATCACGGAGACGGCTCCGCCGACGGTGGCGCCGACGATCAAGGTGATCAGGGCCGCCGTGCCGGAAGCTCGCCGCCAGAACACGCCCCAGACGAAGATCACGGTCGTGGGCGGAGCGACGGCGCAGAAGACGTCGACCATCGCCTGGAAGATCGTCTTGCCCAACAGGCCCACCACCATCGACCAGGCGATGGCCACGAACATGGCCACGAAGGTAGCGAACCGGCCCACGGTGATCAGTTTCCGGTCGGTCGTGTCGGGCAGCCAGCGCTTGTAGATGTCGTAGCTGACCAGCGTGGCGATCGAGTTCAGGGCCCCGGAGACGGTGCTCATCAGCGCGGCCAGCAGGGCGGCGATCACGATGCCCTGGGCCCCGATCGGCAGCACGTGGCGGATCATGTGCGAATAGGTCTTGCCCGCCTCGGGATTCCCGCTCTCGTTCAAGGGCAACGCGGGAATGATGCCCTTTTGGATCATACCCAGGCAGATCAATCCCGGCAGCACGAAAATGAAGACCGGCAGGATCTTGATGAAGGCGGCGAACAGCGGTCCGATGCGGGCGTGGTTCTCGTTCTTGGCCCCCAGCACGCGCTGCACGATCGTTTGGTCGGTGCACCAATACCAGATACCGGTGATCCAGTAGCCGGTAAACACCGCGTACCACGACAGACCGGTCGGATCGCTGTCGGGGCGGCACATCGAGAAGTTGGCCGGGTGTACGGTCGCTTTCAGGTTGCGCCAGCCGTCGACCATTTGACCGGGATCGGACAACCCGGCAGGTGTCCCGTCCCAGTTGCCCATCTTGTAGAGACCCAGCAAAGTGATGCAGATGGCGCCGACGATCAGCACGACCGTCTGGATGGACTCGGTGAGCACCACGGCCATCAGGCCGCCGATGATCGTATACAGCGCGGTGGCTCCGCAAATGGCGATAATCGTCCAGACGCGGTAGTTTTCGGGGTGCTCTATGAAGGCGCCCAGCAGCGACCCCTCCAGGACCATGGCGCCCGTATAAAGGGAGAAGCCGATGTGGACGACCACGGCCGAGAAAATGCAGAGCACGGCCAGGATATCGCGACAACTGCGGTTGTAGCGTTTTTCGATGAAATCGGGCAGGGTGGCTACGCCGGCGCGGATGTAAAACGGTGCGAAGAACAGCGAGAGGATCACCAGGGTAAAGCCGGCCATCCACTCGAAATCGCCGTAGAGCAACCCGCTGCAATAGCCCGACTCGGCCAGGCTCACCAGGTGGATCGTGGAGATATTGGTGGCGAACAGGGCCAGGCCGATCAGCGGCCAGCTGAGTGACTTGCCGGCCAGGAAGTAATCGGCGCCCTTGGCCCCCTTGCGACGAATCCCCGCCCAGCAGCCCAAGGCCACGATGCCCAGCATGTACGTGATGATAATCGTCAAGTCGATCCAGTCGACCGTCCGCTCCATGCTGGCGTTGGCCGGGGCATCGGCGCTGGCAAACAAGCTCGGCAACAGCGAGTGCGACATCGAGTCTTTCTCCTTGCAAACGGGTTCCGGAAAGGGCAGGCCCGAAACTTGGCGTACGAGTGCAAATCAGACGAAACCCCGACTTTAACAGATACCCCGGGTCGGGACAAGGATTCGCGAGGTAAAACGGCGTGCGCATCAAGCCACCCCCCGAAAGGCGTGATGGTGCGGCGCTTTCTTGACGACTCGGTATCGGTGACGCAAAATGGGGTTCTACGCGTTTCGGACGGTTCCTTGTTGTGCGAATGGGCCAATCACGTGTCGTCATGAAGTGCCTTGCTTTCCCTTTTTGCGCCGCGATGTTGCTGATTGCCGCTGGCGCGCCGGCCGAGGAGCCGGTCGCCTTGCGCGTCGAGAGCCTCACGGTTCCGCCGTCTACGGGCCCACTGGTTTCGGTGGCCGTGAAGAACTTGACCGACGCAGACTATCAGGGGGCGATTTCGCTTCGAGGGCCGGAACTGTGGCGGATCGCTCC
>Ga0180438_10012484_pt1 | contig 10104 bp, 7 predicted proteins | sample SS_ome_12_FD_132455 | JGI IMG/M metagenome (GOLD analysis project Ga0180438, IMG submission 132455) | Hypersaline lake sediment archaeal communities from the Salton Sea, California, USA - SS_3_D_2 metaG | ecosystem: Environmental > Aquatic > Non-marine Saline and Alkaline > Hypersaline >...
GTGCAAGAGCTACAGTAAAAGAACCTACCTCGTTTTATTACTTGACGAGCGCGGGGATCACTGATTTTCTCCCCTTTGGCCCCACAGCGCGGACAATAACTTGAAGTCCAGCGTGGATTTACTCGGACGAGCTTAATCCCCAAGCGTTGTGCTTTGTACTTGAGTATGTCATACAAGGCACCTCGTAACCAGTTCGAGAGTCTTCGTGAGAGTTTACGCCTGTGTTTCGGTGGTTCATAGTTCCGCAAGTCCTCTAAGACGAGTGTTTTACACTGCCAGTATAGGGCGGTTTTTAGCAGTTGATTACTTGCCAGATGAAGTATTTCCTTCCGATAGCGATTCAACTTACGGTAAAGCCGCTCCAGTTCTTGATATCGTTTGCCCTGTCCCCGCCAATGTTCAGGATAGCGGTCTAATTTTCGTTGCAGGCGGGCGATGTGGTGGTAGAGTTGCTCTATTTTGTGTAACATGGTTTTAGAGGGCGACCAAAAGATCGGGGTACTAAGCTGCGACCCAGCTTCACAAATTACCGAGGTCGTCAGGTTAATCACTCCCAGATCGGTGGTCATCACCCGTTGAGCACGCAGAGGCTGTGGTTGGGTAGTTCGATTGTGATCCATAGACCAAGCGCATTCCAAAAAGGGCAGTGTTAAACCACTTTTCAGCGTAATATAGCGTAAGGTCGGAGGACACACTTTGCTATTAGGATAGGCGATACGTTGCCGAATTTTGGCAGGTATTGAAAGGATAAACTCCCGCCATGTCCAGTGGGCGCGTTTTAACGGCTGAGGCTGACAAGGTAGTTTTAGCCGAATACTAAGTGTGCGATCAGTTTCCTGCCAGTCATATTGAATGGCTTGTCCGTCATCAGGGCTGTAGGGGAGAGTGAAATAACGAATGTGTGGTGTTACCACCGCAGTATAAGGAAAATGTGTCAAAAGGCTGAGATCCAAGCCGAGTTGATAGTAGTAACGCCGGAACATTCGCAAGGTTTGACGGATCAGCGCCAAGCGGTAATATTTGCCCTCGAAATTAGCTAAAGTGAGGGCTACGGTGCGGACCAAAGTATCGAGGTTGCCTTCCACTCCCGTAATTTGCACGATCCTCAACACGTCATAATAACACTGTTTGCGGGTGGCCTGCGAACGGAGGATGCGTCCCACCACTTCGGCTATACAACGCCTAATGCGTGAGGGGAGATAAACTACGCGTCCATTGGAGGCGGTTAAGTTGACCTGCTTTTCGTTGATGACTTTGTAAGCCTTTTTCTGGAGTTTCTTGTTCTTCTTTTGCTTTGGGGAGGTAGCCAGCGCATCAATCCACTGATCGGACCACAAAGTCGTTAAGATTTGTTGAGCAGCGAGTGTAACTAAATCCCGTAACCAGTCCAGCGATGTTCGCAAAGCGATGTCCTGCGGGAGTTTTAAGGGGTATGCCTGAGTCAGATACGTCATGTGTAAGCTACTTCCAGTACGGTTTTCTTTCTTTTTAGCTCGGATAACGTCAAACTAGTATGCGGAACACAACTATAAAAAGACAACGTTTTTTAGCTGTCAGCAGTGGAGTGGAGTAGAGCGCTCACCATTCTCCACCAACGGAATAGTTGTCTATAACACGGCATATTTGTCTATATTTATGTTAACTATTAAGCACCCTTCGGTTGCAACCTAACTGCTTCCATGAAGGCACAACTTTTTCCATCCATGATCCTTGCAGTATATGGGTGCTATGTTTTTACTTTCAAAGTTGGTTTTAATGTGCCTGAGATCTCGCGAAGAAGTTGTTCGTCCCTGTGATATCTAACTGAAAGTGCTTTTGTTGGACAGACTGAAACACACAATCCGCAACCTTTACATGCAATTTCTGATACTTGAGCGACTGCATCTTCAACTTTCACGGCATAAAATGGACAGACGCGCTCGCAAGTTCCACATGCAATACACAGTGACTTATTGACGACTGGAACCATAAGTTCCAACATCATTTTACCCTGTACAAATGCGGCAGCTAAAGCAGCGACACCATTTGCACCCGCTACGCTGTACGGAATGTTTTTAGGACCGTGTGCTCCTCCGGCAATATATATGCCTGGAGTCTTTGTGTCCTGCGGATTGAGGCACTCATGGATTGGCTTAAGAAAGCCGCTTGGGCCACGATCAAGTCTTAAGACATCTGCGATTTTCAGTGTTCCTTCTCCTGGGACGATTCCTGCAGAAAGCACCAACATATCCACTTCATCGCGGATTAGTTCTCTTGTCAAAGTATTTTCCACCCGAATCTTCAGATTCTTTGTTTCTTTGTTTTCTCGCACTTCAGCAATCTTGCCCCTGACGAATTTAATGCCTGCATCCCTCACACGGGCATAATACTCTTCGCAGGCTTTATCTGGGGTACGGATATCAATGTAGTAGATCGTTATATCAGCGTCAGGATATTCTTGGTGAATTAACTGAGCGTTCTTCATCGCTACCATACAGCAAACCTGACTGCAATGCGGATTTGTTTTTAGATCTCTAGATCCAACACATTGAACCATCCCTATTTTTTTAGGTCGCTTATTATCAGAAATACGTAATAAGTGACCACCTGTAGGCCCTGTTGGATTCAACAGTCGTTCTAGATCTGATTGTGTAACAACGTTTTCATAGATTCCGTAGCCATAATCGTTGTTTTCCAATGCGTTATAAGGGGCAAATCCAGTTGCCGCGATGATTGCACCGACTTCGATTTCCTTGGTTGCTGACTGTTGTTCTAAATCTATTGACTCTGATAAGCACGCCTTTTGGCATGCGCCACACTCTATACAGTCGTCTTTGTTAATCACTGCCTTTTTCGGAACTGCTTGTGCAAATAGAATGTATATTGCATTTCGAGTTCCTAATCCATTATTGAATTCGTTAGGAACTGTTATTGGACATTTTTCCAGACACGCTTCGCATCCTGTACAGGTTTCTGTGTTAACATAGCGGGCTTTTTGCAGTAATTCAACCTTAAATTCACCAGGTCTACCGCTTACGCCTTGGACTTCAGTATAAGTTAAGATCTCTATATTTGGATTTCTAGCGACTTCAACCATTTTTGGAGCCAATATTCAGATACTACAATCATCAGTTGGGAACACTCTATCGAATTTCGCCATGCTCCCACCAATTGAAGAACTACTTTCCACGAGGTATACTTTGATCCCCTGCTTTGCTAAATCCAGCGCGGCTGTCATTCCAGTAATTCCTGCTCCAACTACCATCACTGCCTCTACTGTTTCCAACTCCATTACTGGGATATCTTCCAGTAATTCCGCTCGTGCCACACCTGCTGCAACTAATCGTTTCGCTTTTTCAGTTGCTGCTTCTTTATCTGTATGAACAAAAGAATTATGTTCTCTGAGATTCACCATTTGAAAATAGTAAGGCGACAATCCTGCTTCTTTTAGCAACGCTCGATATGTTCCCTCGTGTATCATGGGTGTACATGCTGCAACAACAATGCGATTCAGATTATAGTCCTTTATAGCTTCTTTGATCTCTTGTTGTCCTGCATCGCTACAACTAAACACGCTTGTGCTTGTGTATACTACATTAGGCAAAGTTTTCGCAAACTCGGCGACTTCTTCTACGTCTACCACTGAGCCAATGTTCACGCCTCACGCACAAACAAAGGTACCAATGCGTACATTTTTCATAGAACCCCTCCTGGGGTTAATTGTTAACCTTTATTACCTCCAATTGTGAACTTTTATTATAATTTCGCCAATTTTTGATTGGAGTACAGCTGTCTAGTACGGGTATTTAAATTTACCTCTATTTATCTAGCTTTCCAAATAGACAGCTACAAAGTGTGTATACAGTTATAAACCTATCTTTAAAGAGATAAGAACGAATATGCTATAAGCAGATAATCTCTTAGTAATAGATCGTATATCGCATTGTAGAAACTCCATTATTTCGATAACTAAAAAAAGTACAAAAAAACTTTTTAAACCAAAGCTTGTATAGGTTTAGCTGGATTTCGCTTAGAAACTTAGGATTTCGATTTATAGGTTACAATCTTAAAAAGACATTTTGTAAAGCCGCAACTTATTTAAAAGAGGTTTGAAAAATGGCAAAAGAACGAATGATTGATTACTTACAGAGCAGAATCGAGGGAATCGGGTTCCGCGATTTACATGATTTTGTTGTAGATAAAGACGTCTGTTGTTTCTGCGGGACATGTGCGAGTTTATGTCCAAGAATTGGTTTGGAAGAAAAAGAACCAAAACTTCAGGAATATGATCCAACATGCTCAATGTGTTTTAGATATTGTGCAAGAACATATTTCCCTGAAGATGAAGTAGAAAAAGAATTCTTTGGTGGTAAAACACGCGATAACTACCTCTTAGGTTATTATCAGAAAGCAACTGCCGCACAAAGTACCGATGATGCTGTATTGAAGGTGGCACAAAATGGAGGAGTAGTCTCCACACTATTGATTCGTGCTTTAGAGACAGGTTTAATTGATGGAGCACTTGTTACAGGAAAGGCTGGCAATTGGGTGCCGAAACCATATGTAGCGAGAACACCAGAAGAGATATTGGCTGCCGCTGGTTCTAGATATACGATGGCGCCAAGTATGCTTCCATATTCTGAGGCAATATATGAATATGAACTTGAAAAACTTGCTTTTGTTGGTATGCCGTGCCAAATCCAAGCAGCACGAAAATTTTAACTATGGCCGCCACTTTCTGATGCACTTGGAAAAATCACTTTGATAATTGGGCTGTTCTGCTCATCGAATTTCACGATGGATTTGCTTAAGAATACAGTATATCAACAAATGGGTGTATCATTGAGTGACGTAAAGAAGTTTGATATTGCACGTGGTAAATTCTTTGTCTACCTAAATGATGGATCGGTAAAAGACATCCCAATAAAAGAGACTAAAGTAAACAATTGGGCATCTTGTCAATATTGTAAGGACTATACCGCTGAATTTTCTGATATTGCAGTTGGCTCAGTAGGTGCGCCAGCCGATGATTGGAATACTGTCTTCGTAAGATCAGATGTCGGTGCAAAACTGTTTGATGATGCCGTTTCTGCTGGAAAAATAACTGTAGCAGATACACTTGATCTCTCTAGGGTAGAAAAAGAATCTCTTAGGAAGAAATCGCAATTAGCGAAGATGGATGAGCGGGTGTATTCCGCCGTACAACTTTTGAATGTGTCAGACGTTGAAGCAAAGACCTATGCAACTCTCGTGTCTTTAGGATACGCAGATATAGCGATGTTAGCTAAAGTCATGAAAGAAGAAGAAGCAGATGTTCGTAACTCCCTTAGTATATTACAACAACGAAAATGGATCTCAGCAGCCGATTCTAAATATACTCCCGTCAATCCGGCAGAAGTTGTCAAGGCAGAAATAGACAAATTCGAGGCAAACATCAAAAAAATCAAATCTGATGCATTGGTAGATCTCCACGCGCTTTATGTGCAGAACAATCTCATGCATGTGCGCTATAAGGAATTTATGGACTTAATCTAGCGTGCGATTTTTCTCTTTTCTTTCTTTTTTCACAATTTTGGATTATTTCATATCATTTTTTAGAAAATCTGATTCAGTTAGAGCTTTTGGGATCTCTTCTTTTAGAAATCAATTGCAACTGGTTTCTCGATTATAATTTGTGACATAATGGAATAGTCAATTTTAAATAGGGACATGAAATACCACAAACTGACTCTAAGTTTTGTTATTCTCATAACTCCAAAAATTGAAAACACTGGTAGAGATGTGATTCAAGATGTTAAAGATGCATGAATTTGGTGATAAAAACCTGGGAGATCTTCAAGCAGAAGTTATCTATAATAGCCTTTGTACTGGATGCGGGGCATGTGCTGCTTTCTGCCACAAGTACATTAGCATGGTAGATGGATTTCCAACTGCAATTTCAAGATGCTTAACTCCCTGTGGGCTCTGTTATAGTGTTTGCCCACGGACATTTGTATCGCTTAAAGCGCTAGATCAATTTACTTTTGGCAAAAACCGTGAAGATCAAGCGTTAGGATACTATAACAAAATAGTCATGGCTAAGCCCAAAGGAAAAGTGAATTCTGCAGTAGAACAAGCAAAAGCAGGTGTGAAAACAGCCTTGCTAAAGGCGGCGATTGATCTAAAACTAATCGATTCAGCAGTGCTAGCTAAAGGTGTCGATCCGAAAGATAAGTGGAAAGCAGAACCATTTATCGCTACAAATAAGAAAGAAATTGATGCAGGCGCGGAGGGGAAACTGAACGCAAGTCCTCAGATAACAGGTTTAGCGGAAGCTATGGCTATGGGCAATGACAAAATCGCCGTAGTTGGTGTGCCCTGTCAGATGATTGCCTTACGAAAAGTTCAGTCAAACAAGAACTATGAAGTCTGCCAAGACAAGATTGCGTTTGCTCTTGCTGAATTCTGTGTACGGGCGCGTCACGATGGATGTGCAAGCTGCTTGGATATGACTGCTGAATTCTCTGACATTTCTGTAGATCCCTCTGCAACTAAAGAGGGTTGGAATACCGTTATAATTCGCTCTGAGAAAGGTTTATCTGTTTTTGAAAAAGCCGTAGAGAAGGATTATATCGAAACACAAGAGATATCTGATGACGTCATAGAAAAACTCAAAACAGCTGCGGAACGAAAACTGAAGAAAAACCTGCAGGCTATTCTTAAAGACATAGATTATCTTAAACTTGGCTATCTGTTAACAGATTCTACTGAACTCTCTAAATTGCTAAAAATGCTCTAAAACCACTTTTTTATTTTTATTTTGAACATTTTCTTGTTTTTTTAAGCCTAGGAGTTTCCAGGTGCGTCTATTCGCTTTTTTTTCCTTTGTTTCCAGTGCAGTGTTTTATCAAAAGTATTAAAAAGCGCTTCTTCATATGCTAGGCAATGACGCTAAACAAGGAGGCGTACTATCATGATCGATCATGACATGCATGACATAAAAGAACGGATTATATCGATTGTTGGAGAGAACAATTTTACTGACAATCCATTTGATCTACTATCATATAGTCAAGATGGTTCAGAAGCCGAAGGTACGGCTGAAGTTATAGCTTGGGTAACTACAACAGAGCAAGTATCAGAGATTCTGAAATTAGCGAACGAGAAAATGATACCCGTTACTCCACGTGGAGCGGCAACGGGATTATCTGGAGGCGCAGTAGCCTCAAGAGGCGGCATCCTAATGGACTTCTCAAGGATGAACAAAATCTTGGAGATTGATATGGAGAACCTTACGGCAACAGTAGAACCAGGAGTTATTTTGGCAGATCTAAATAAGGTTCTAGAGCCTAAGGGAGTGTTCTTCCCTCCGATGCCCGCAAGCGATTCTGTTGCACAAATGGGCGGCTCTATAGCTGAGAACTGTGGAGGAGTTCGTGCAGTAAAATATGGGGTCATAAGGGACTGGATTCTAGGCCTAGAGGTTGTGTTGCCAACTGGCGAGGTTATTAAAGACGGAGGAAAAATGCGAAAGAATGTAAGCGGATATAACTTGGTCGGCATTATGACAGGGTCAGAAGGCACCTTAGGCGTAGTTACAAAGGCGACAGTCGGTTTGACTACGATACCTGAAACAAGACTTTCAGCTTTGGTGTATTTTGACACACCCGAAAATGCTGGCAAATTCATCTTTGCGTTGTTCAAGTCCGGATTGAACCCCTCTGCTGGAGAAATATTAGATAGCCCAACCTTAGACGCTGTTGCTAATTATACGGGCATGACATTTCCAGAGTGTGGCGCGTTTATAATCGTAGAACTCGACGGCGATTTAGAAGACATCAAAAGAAGGCTTCAGAGACTTGAAGAACTCTTTAAAGCCTCAGAAGGTATGCTACAGTATCGCTTAGCGTGGGATCCCGTAGAAAATCTCGAAATTTGGAAAGCTAGGAAATCAGCTTTGCCCGCCATGGCTCAGATAAAACCCTCTGTAATTATCGAAGACACTACAGTTCAACTCAATAAAATCCCCGAACTTCTTGTACGTATGGAAGAACTGGCTAAAAAGTACGATATTAAGATTCCCTGTTTCGGTCATATTGGAGACGGCAATATCCATCCTCTTTTCCTCTTCGACCCTAGAGACCCTGACGAGTCTGCAAGAGCGCATGAAGCAGTAGTGGAGATGGGAAAAATAATCATCCAAGACTTGAAGGGTACTGTTACGGGTGAACACGGCGTTGGTACTGAGAAAAAGATCTTTATGATGGATGAGCATGGACAAGTCAAAATAGACCTATGGAGAAGGATCAAACAGGCCTTTGATCCAAATGGAATTCTGAATCCAGGTAAAATATTCGATTAAAATAGGTGATTTAAAAATGGGTGTACTCGAATTAGAGAAAAAATTTGAGGATCAAATCTTGAAGTGTAGCCGTTGTGGATTTTGTAGGGCAATTTGTCCTACCTTCGAAGCTAAGGACCTTCTAGAGTCTTATGGTGCTCGTGGCAGAATGATGCAGCTTAAAGCAGTCGACGAAGGAAAAATTCAGCCAGATCAATCATTAGTTGACAGAATATTTACATGCACCTTATGTTCGGCGTGTGAACAGAAGTGCCCTTCAAAGGTTGACTATGTCAAAACAATGGAGGCTGCACGAGCAGGTCTAGTTAAACTGGGTTTTGCTCCTCCGGATTTTGCTGAGTTTAGCGCAATGACATTAGAAAAAGGAAACGTGCTGGGACAAGACAACTTAAAAAGGATGAAATGGGCTGCAAAACTTGAAAACATCAAGGTAAATGAACCAGCAGATGTTCTATATTTTGTTGGCTGTAATATCATGCGGCCCCGTGTGCGACCAATGGCAACAGCCACTGCCAAAGCCCTTCAAGCTGCCAATGTTGATTTCGCAGTAATGGGTGAGGATGAATGGTGTTGTGGTCTTGTTTTTATTAACACAGGTCATTTAGACGTTGCAAAGGAATTTGCTAAGCATAATATTGAGCTGATTGAGAAGATTAACCCGAAACGCATCGTAACAATCTGCCCAGGATGTGCACAAGCCCTTCGACATTACAAGCATTTAACTGACGACTGGACACCAGGTATTCCAATCACGCATGCCGTGGAATATATTGCTGAACTCCTCGACCAGGGCAAATTTACATTTACGAATGAATTCGATGGTGGCAGTAAAATAGCATACCATGATCCATGTGAACTTGGCAGGCAAATGGGTGTATTTGACGCCCCTAGAAAGATCCTTAATGCGATTCCAGGCGTAGAATGGGTCGAATTAGAGAATAACAAAGAACTTTCACACTGCTGTGGCGGTGGCAGTGGTCTGCAAGGCATCGATAACGAATTAGCGAGAGAAGTTGCGAGCTATCGACTGAAAGAAGTTCAAGACGCAGGTGCTGACGTGCTGGTGACAGCTTGCCCCACTTGTCGCGCGAATTTCTTAGACACAATTAAACAAAATAATCTAAGCATCAAAGTAATGGACATCCATGAGATACTAGCACAAGCACTTGAATGAAATTTTCGCTTTGAATTCCTTCTTTTCTTTTTTTAAATCTTAAAAAGAATCCTCATCTTACATTAAGGTTATGAAATTAACGTATTCATGGACTTAACAGATTAAATAAACCTCATCTGCCTAATTTTGTTCTATAATGACGTTCGATTATTGCGGATGTTACTCGTTTTTTACTCGGTTGAAAGTTACGTGGAAATTACGTAACTTGGGTATAGAAAATTGCGGTGTTTATTAATGAACTGTCCTCTAAGATATGAGGGAGCCGTCGATCACCATGATACAGACTATCAAATTCAGGATCTATCCCGATGAGGCACAAGAAGGGAAACTCCATGAGATCTTCACCATCTATAACCGCGTGAAATGTATCGGCTATAACCTGTTGTTTCATGGCGAGGACTACATGGCAACACATTTCGGTGAGGACAAAACTATCCAGCAATGTTTGATGAGTCTGTGTTACAACAACCCTTATGTCAACACCATCCTGATCGATAACAAGCAGACACTGGATGCACAACACACATGGCTGGAAAAACAACGCAAATACATGACCAAACAGCTAAAAACCATTAACAAGAAAATCAACAAAATAAAGGAACGGGATACA
>Ga0180438_10012485_pt1 | contig 10103 bp, 5 predicted proteins | sample SS_ome_12_FD_132455 | JGI IMG/M metagenome (GOLD analysis project Ga0180438, IMG submission 132455) | Hypersaline lake sediment archaeal communities from the Salton Sea, California, USA - SS_3_D_2 metaG | ecosystem: Environmental > Aquatic > Non-marine Saline and Alkaline > Hypersaline >...
CCTAAATCGCCCTGCGTGATGGGATCGTATTCGTTTGCCAGGTTGTCAAAGATATTCCCCGCCTCCAGGCCCACCAGGGCATTTTCCGCCTCAGCCTGGTCCGTGAACAGCACCTGGCGCACGTGCGCCTGCTCGGCGGTATCCGGTACCCGGGCAGTAATCTCGTCCCGCATCCGGGCTGCGTTGATGGAGCGTTCCAGGGCGCGCCGGAATGAATCCTCGTCGAAGCTGTATGCCTGCATCCACTCAGCTAATTTACCAGGCCCGCCGATATTTTCAGCGACCTGCTCCAGGCGCTCTTCGAGCGCGGTTTTATCCACTGCCAGGCCGGTCTGGGCGGCGCTGTCTGCCAGGATGGCCTGGTTGATCAGGTCGTCCAATACGCGTTGTTTGTCTTCCTGAGTGGGGGTCCTTTCAGCGGCCGCTTCGTACATGGCCAACTCCGCTTCATACTCTTTGAGCGTGATCGGCAGCCCGTTAACGCTCGCGATTAACGCTTCGGGAGTTGGTGTCGGTTCGGGAGAGGTGGGTGAGGGTGAAGGCTGCCCATCTTCCGGGTCGGCGGTTTGCGTAATCCCTTCAGTGGATGAGGCTTCGCCGGACGGCGTTACTTCCAGGGATGGTGAAGGCGGCACACCGCTGCGGTTGCAGCCTATGAAAGAAATTGCCAGGAGCCCCAACCACATCAGGCTCTTGCTTTTACGCATAAGTTAAAGATCTTTCAATACCATACGGCCTGATTCAAGCTGGTATTCGTGTGCGCCCTGAGGAATCCGGTTGTCGATCTCCAGATGCTTGTCCTGGAAATATTCCCAGATCGTTTCAAAGGGCTTTTTACCGGGTACCCATTTTTCGACAATCACCACACCGTGGGTTGGCAGTACTGTGAATACCACCTGGCGCGGGTCGTCCGGATTACGCAGCGCCTCGGATTGGGCGAAGGCGTTCTTAATACCTCCCGCCTGAGCTTCTGTGGCGCATGTCACCGGGTAATCATAAAAGGGTGGGTCCAGGTGAACGAACTCCACCAGGTCCGGGTTGAAAGAGGAGATGCCCCGGTGCCCGTGCAGCTTGGAACGACCCACAGGCACTTTCGCTTGAGCGCTGTCTTCCAGGGGAATATCGATATACGGGAGCAGACTGTCCAGATCGATCAGTTCTACCGCTTCAGAAGAGGGCGGATCGTTGCGTTTTCCTTCCACATGGCGCACCAGCGCGCCCTCCCGGTCGGCTCTTACGCCGGTAATCACCGCCAGGTCATCCTCCGTAAGGCTGCTCTTGTCCACCGGCCGTGCGCTGCCGGTGATGGTTGTGATCAATGCATCGATATGCGGGTCCCAGGTAGCGAAGCAGCCTTCACTGTACTGGCTGGCGATGGCATCCGTCACTGCGGGAACCTTTACAAGCGAATCAATGATCACCATATTGGTGAAAAAATTGTGCTCCCCGAACTTTATCGCCGCGATCCGCATCGCTTCGGGGGTGTCCAGCGCTTCCCATTCCTCCCGCGGCACCGGTTCGCCTACGACCTGGTGCTTGGTGATCTCATGGGTGCTGACGCTGGTTACCATGCGCAGGACGATGTCTTTGTAGAAGGCATCGAAATCGTCAGCCACACTTTTTGGGTTCGCGCCCACTAGGTCGAAGTGATAGACCTCCTGGGGCTGGTCGTTTCCAACCAGCATTAACACGCGGATGCTTTTGGCCTGCGCCTGCACCAGTCTCTCCAGGGCTAAAATGGGTCCGCCGCGGTTGCCCTGTTCGTAGAGCACTTTATAAGCGTCCGGGGCGAGTCCAGGAAAATCGAAGTCACCTGGATCAAGCTGGTCTTTTGCCAGGACTTCCTCGAAGTATTCCAACTTCTGTTCCAACTTTTCGGGCGTGATATGTACCAGCGTGAATATGGTCGGCGAATGCTTGTAATTAAATTTCATCCGTCCGACCAGGGAGATCGCTTCCCGCCAGGGTACCGGCTCTCCATAGGCAGCAGTTGTGATAATAATGTCGCTGTCGTTGTCCGGCATTTCCTGGACGGTGTGCCCCAATCGTGTGAATTGGGGCAGCAGGTTGTCGATTGTTTCCTGGGCAAGCGTTGTAAGACCGGGCCCGGGTGTGAAAGAGATGTTGATCTTTTTCAGCCAGGGGTGGACCTGGAGTTCGTTCATGAGTGATGTTTCAGATGGTTGGTTCATATATTCCCTTCTTAAATCTCCGAAAAGTTGACCGGCGTGCAGTACCTTTCAGGGTAGAAATTACTGCAGCTAGCCATCATTTTTCGTGTTTTGATAAATATCCGCGCAAGTTAACCGCTTCCGCTGTACAGGCAATTATACCGTTTAAGTTGTTGTTTCGAGTTCGTGTTTCGCGACCTCGCGCTGATCTCTACTTTTCCAAAAATTTTCTTCTGATCACAATGGGTAAATGCAAGATGACTTTGACGCGCAGCGAATCAATCAAACATCTTGTAGTGGATAATTTGGCAATTTGTCCTGCAATTACCTCTGGACTGCCACGTCCTTCGTCCTCGCAGTGACAATTCAGAGGGCGCGACTTGACAACCGCCGGGTTTTGTTGATAATTAGGTTCAATTAAATAAATCAAGATAAAAAGCCAGGACAGAGGAAAGTAATCCGGCGGAAACCAACAGGGAGGCGCGGGGCTTTGACTGAAACCCCCGCCAGGCGGAAAGCGGCCGAAGTTCCCTCTCGAGCTGACCAGGGGAACACGTCAATAACTTTGGCATAAGTAGTCTGGTACGCAGCCCGCGCGTTACTGCGGGAGCCAATTGTTGGAATTCACCATTAACATGAATTCCTGCCGCTGGCTGCGAAGCGGGTAAGAGCATCTACCAATTTGGGTGGTACCGCGGGAAGTCTCCCGTCCCTTATCATGGACGGGGATTTTTGTTTATTGGTTGAGCTCGCCTGGCCTGAATCGCAGCGAGGAGTTTTAATAAGAAATTTTATATCGCAGAACCAGGAGGAAGGATGCTGGAGCAACTTGAAATTATTGAAAAAGAAGCCCTGACCGCTTTGGAAGAAGTGGGCGATATCGATTCGCTGGGGCAGTGGAAAGTTAAATACCTGGGGCGCAGTTCCGACCTGATGGGAACCTTTGACAATCTGCGCGATCTGCCGAAAGATGAGCGGCCTGCGGTAGGCAGGGGCGCTAACCAGGTAAAACAAAGACTCGAAGCTGAATATGAAGGGAAAAGCGAGCATTTACGCAGGCTGGCGGTCTCCCGATCGCTGGAAAAGGAGCGCCTGGATGTTACGCTTCCCGGAAGACCATTCCCGCGCGGGCGGCTGCACCCCATCACCCAAACAATGCGCGAGATTTATGCTATCTTCGCGGAAATGGGTTTTCAGGTCTACCTCTCGCGGGAGGTGGAGACCGATGAGTTTAATTTCCAGCTGCTCAATTTCCCGCCTCACCACCCGGCAAGAGAGATGCAGGACTCTTTTTATGTCGAATCGGGTACGGATCGCGGCCAGAATCCGGTGCTGCTGCGCACCCATACCTCTCCGGGGCAGATCCACGCCATGCGCGAATACGCCGCGATGGACCCTGAGAACCCGCCGCCGGTGCGCATCATCCTGCCGGGGATGTGCTTCCGTTATGAGCAGGTCACAGCGCGTTCGGAGATGCAGTTCAACCAGATTGAGGGCCTTGCGGTCGGAACGGATATCACCATGGGAGATTTGAAAGGCACATTGAGCGATTTCGCCCGCCGTTTGTTCGGCCAACAGGTGCGTTCACGCTTCCGCGCCTCCCATTTCCCGTTCACGGAGCCCAGCGCTGAAATGGACATCGAGTGTTTCGTTTGCGGCGGCGAAGGCTGTGCAGTTTGTAAACGTACCGGATGGTTGGAAATCCTGGGCTGCGGCATGGTGCATCCGATCGTGCTGCAGAACGGTGGTTATGACCCGCAAAAGTACACTGGATACGCATTCGGGATGGGACCGGAACGAATAACAATGCTGCGACACCGCATTGAGGACATCCGCTATTTTTGGTCGAACGATTTGCGTTTTTTGGAGCAGTTTTAATCTAAGCAGAGTTTAGGGATATGAGATACGGGCTATTAATTCCTGAGGATGTGTCATTCTGATGCGTAGCAGAAGAATCTGGAATCTTCTGCAGTGCATCAGCGTGACAACCTGGAAGAACAGCCCATAATTAGCTGCACCCTCGGAGAAGATTATGTTAATTCCAATTTCATGGTTGAAAGATTTTGTAGAGATCAATATACCCATAGGTGAACTTGCCCATAAAATAACCATGGCAGGTCTGGAGGTCGAGGCGATCCATTATATCGGGCTGCCGGTGCCTGAATCAGAGGATGGGGATAACCGCCAGGGTTCAGAAAGACCGCAAGCCAAGATCTCCGGGCTGGGCTGGGAACCCGATAAAATTGTGGTCGCGGCAGTGCTGGAAGTGATGCCGCATCCTAACGCTGACCGCCTGGTGCTCTGCCGGCTTGACGATGGTCAGGGTGAACATGTTGTGCTGACCGGCGCGCCGAATTTATACCCTTACAAAGGTAAAGGCGAGCTTGAGCAGCCGTTGATGGTGCCTTACGCCCGTGAAGGAGCCCTCATTTATGACGGCCACCAACCCGGTCAGGTTGAGACAAGGATTAAGAAAGCTAAAATCCGGGGTATTGAATCCTCGTCTATGATCTGCTCGGAGAAAGAACTGGGCATATCTGATGATCATGAGGGCATCATCATCCTGGATGATGATGCGCAGGTGGGTGTACCGCTGGTCGATTATATGGGGGATGCAGTGCTGGATATCGACATCACGCCCAATATTGCGCGCGTCGCCAATATCCTGGGCGTGGCGCGAGAAGTAGCTGCGATAACCGGCCAACCGCTTCGTGCTCCCAGTTACGACATGAAAGCGGAAGGCCTAGCGCTTTCCGGGCAGGTTTCAGTCGAGATCCGGGAACCGGAGCTTAATCAGCGCTTTGTATTCGGGTTGATCCGTGATGTGGAGATTCGTCCGAGCCCATACTGGGTTCAGCGCCGGCTGCAGCTGGCAGGCATGCGCCCGATTTTTAACATCGTGGATGCCACCAACTATGCCATGCTGGAGATAGGGCAGCCTCTGCATGCCTTTGATTACGATATTCTGGCTGAGCGGGTGGGAGGTAAGGCGCCGCACATCATCACGCGTACGGCGGAAAACGGAGAAACACTTACCACGCTGGACGGCGAAGAGCACATGCTAAAAGATTTTACTGTCCTGGTGTGTGACACCGAGGGCGCGCTAGCCATTGCAGGTGTGATGGGCGGAGCTGAATCGGAAGTGAGCGAGGGCACTCGCAGCGTGCTGCTGGAAGGGGCTGCATGGAATTTCATCAATATCCGCCGTACGATCGCTGACCAGCGTATGAGTTCAGAGGCGGCATACCGTTTCTCGCGCGGCGTCCACCCAGTATTGGCGGAACTGGGCGTCAGGCGCGGGTTGGAACTGATGCGGGTATGGTCACATGGTGAGATCGCGCAAGGCCTGGTTGATGAATATCCCCTGCCGCAGGTGGATCCGGTTGTGGAAGTATCTACGCAGGATGTCAGGCGCTGGCTGGGAATTGAGCTTAATTTAGAGCAGATAGCCGATATATTGGGGAGACTGGAGTTTGAAGTCCAGATCAATGGGGATGTTGTTCGGGCGGTTACGCCCCCCCACCGCCTGGATATCGGAGAAGGTGTGACGGGTGTGGCTGATTTACTGGAAGAAATTGCCCGCATCTATGGTTATGAAAGAATCCCCGAGACGCGCATGGCTGATGAACTGCCGCCCCAGCTTGGGAATGCCTCCCTTGAGAAGGAGGTCAGACTTCAGGATTTGCTGGTTGATATCGGGCTGCAAGAGGTGGTGAACTACCGGCTCACCTCGCAGGAGAGAGAAGCCAGGCTGGGATTCTCCGGAGAGGTCGAAGGCGGAAAACCGTACGTGCGGCTGGCGAATCCTATCGCAAGCGACCGGGATGTGCTGCGCCACAGCCTGCTGTCGAGCGTTATGGAAGTACTGGAACGCAATGCGCGTGTGGAGCAGCGCATGGCGCTCTTTGAAATTGGACCGGTATTTATTCCGGCAAGCGAAAGTGAACTGCCGCAGGAACTCTCCCGCCTGGCGATCGCCATGACCGGACCGCGTTCACTCCCCTTCTGGGAATCGCAAGACAGTTCTGCGATGGATTTTTACGATATGAAAGGGGTACTCAACGAATTATTCAGGGGTCTGCGAATCAAAGGACTGCATTTCGAACCCGGGGAATCGCCCACATACCATTCCGGAAAATGCGCCCTTGTAAGCGTAAATGGAGGGGCGCTGGGTTATATGGGCGAGCTGCACCCGCTGGTCCGCGAAAGATACGACCTGCCCGAGACGCCTGTCGTCGCGGCTGAGCTTGACCTGGAGAAGATCCTGGAGAATATCCCGGATAAATACGAGGTGCGTCCTGTTCCGGCGTACCCGCCGGTACTGGAGGACCTTGCGATCATTGTTGATGAGAGCATCCCTGCCGAGGGTGTCCTGGAAGTGGTTAAAGAGGCAGGCGGCAGCACCCTGGTGGATGTGCGCCTGTTCGATGTATACCGCGGCGAGCAGATCGGTGAGGGCAAGAAGAGCCTGGCTTACAGCCTGAGTTACCAGGCGCCGGACCGTACTTTAACCGATGAAGAAGTTGCAAAAATCAGGAAGCGTATTGTGAAACGCCTGGATTCGGAACTGGACGCCAAACTGCGCAGCTGAAAGCTTACCAATCAAAAGTGCTGTCGAGCTGCTGGTAGGGCACATCAAATACGGCATTGTGAGGCGGCAGGGGTTCACGCGTCATCCATTCCGGCAAGCGGTCATCCGCAGAGGTAAAACCTGCTAATTTATTAAATTGTCGCTCGAGTTTTATACATTCACAGCCCAGTTCTACCAGGATGTTATCCCCGGTCTCCCAGCCGTAGCGGGCATTTAATAATTCTGATATCACGTGCGGGGCGAGCGAGACTCCAAACCCTGCAAAGGTGCAGGCTCCGATGACGTCGTAACCAGCCGTCTTGAACTGCGCCGCGCGCGAGACTTCAACCTGACCCTCAGGACTGAGGTGATCAATATCAGCGCGAATGGTCAGACCGGCGGTGTGATCCGCCCCCTGAGGGGATGTGGCATAGGTCACACCAGTACCTTTGACTGTGCGCGGATCGTAAGCTGAAATGGCCTGGTTTTTTACCACAGGCACGCGCTCTATGCCCAGCACCTTCCCGGCAGTGCCAGGCCCGCTGCCCAGAATCCTGCCCAGCGGCGTCCCCTCCCGGATTTCATTGACCAGCTCCAAAGCGCGCGCGCCATCCCCAAATTCCATCAACCTGGCTTCGGCTGCAACCCCCAGGCTGGCACCGATCTCGATTGTATCTAATCCGAGGTCGTTGAGTTCGGCGTTCATCTCTGCGATCTTGTCTAGGTCATCTATCCCCAGGTTCGAGCCCAGCAGTCCTACCGTTTCATATTCCAGCGGTGTGACGACAGCTTTTCCGCCCACATCAGCGTAGATATTGGAGCAGCGGATGATACAGCCCGCCATGCAGGCGTGTGAAGTGTTGGCTTCCCCGCCTCTGTTCAGCAGCCTCTCGCGCATGAAATCCGCGCCGATTTTGCTGGCACCATCGAATTGACCTTTGGAAAAATTATTCGTGGGGATGGCGCCGTATGAATTGGTCATGGCAGTCATGGCGATCGTGCCGAAATCATTGTAAATTCCCGTCTGGGGGTGCTCCTGGAGGGCTTTGACGTATTCCTTGCGGGTTTCGTGGAAGCTTTCCGGGTCAAAAATGGGAGGTTTGGAGCCGCCGCTTGAATCAATCACCACTGCTTTTAAACCTTTACTGCCCATCACTGCCCCGAGACCTCCCCGGGCGGCAATGCGTGTCGGAGAGCGGTCTTTATCCAGGTTCTGGATGCCGGCGGATGGCAGGCGCATTTCACCGCCAGGACCAATGAGCGCGATGGCTGCTTTTTCTCCATACCTTTCCAGCAAAAGCGCTGCGGTCTCAAAAACACCTTTCCCGGCTAATTCGCCAGCTTCTTCAAAAACCGCTCCGGCAGCACTCAAATGCAGGATCCAGGTTCCGGTCTCTTCTGGTTGGTCTTCAATAATTAGGGCTTTGATCCCCAGGTGAGTCAGCTGCAGCCCGGTTCGTCCGCCGGCGTTGGATTCTTTTATCCCGTCAGTCAATGGACTTTTCGCTCCAATGGATATGCGGTCGAAGCTGGACAGCTTGTGACCGACCAGCAATCCGGGTGTGAAGACCAGCTTGTTGTTTGGTCCCAGCGCTTCACAGGTAGGGATTACCTCGTCTAACATTATGCGTGCCAGAAGGGCTCTGCCGCCTAATCGTTCCCAGGATTGGGGTACTTGCTCTCGCAGGAATTTCTGGGTCCTGGTATTAATGCGCCAGATCGAGAAGAACTCCTCAATTTCGGAAGTTTGATGATTGTCAGCCATGTTTATTTCCTCAGTATTACAAATGGATAATTTTCGCCATATTTTCTTTTGAATCGTAAATTGCGCAGGTAGGTGAGCCTTTGAACCCAAGTACCTCTCCAGGATTGAGCCACAAGGTCTCCCCGAATTTTTCGATAGAAGATTCGTGGGTGTGTCCCGAGAATACCGCCGCATAATCACCGGTGCGCGCTAAGGCCTGGGCATAGAAAGGGTAGTGGGTAACCGCGATTTTTGAGCCTCCGAGTTCCAGTTCGCCGTGCTCGCCGTGCAAAATTAAATTCGGGAATTCTGTGCTGGCGAATTGAGTGATTTTGAAACGGTCGCCATCGCCGTTGCCAAAAACGCAGTGAACCTGCCCGTTGTAGCTTCCCATTATCCTGGATGGGATTGGGGAACAAAAATCACCGCAGAAGATCAATGTATTTATATGCTGTTCATTAAAAATGTCCAGCGCCCTAGTCAGGTTATCAAGCTGGTCGTGCACATCTGAGAAAATACCTACGAGCATTTTTCCTCCTTTTCATGCAATGGTCTGCAAACACTATTTTATCGCATGCGGATGCAAGGGGTAATTGCTAAAATGAGAATGTAAATGGGATGAAAAATTTTTATGCAAAGTTTGCTGCGAAGCTGTACCGGTTTGGGATCACACAGTGCAGGTTATCGCGGCGGAAACAGTCACCGGTCCGGTAAATCGGATCCATTAAAATATCGATCAAATCCTGGTATTATTACTTGAATATTCCGGTAAGATTTCAGCAGAAATGGTCTACCGCGTGGTTCATTTAGAAAACGGAGGTAATTGAAATGGAGGTAAGTACGTGACGATTAGCAATATGCAGTTGAAAATGATCAATCATGAGCTAGAAGCGATCGTTGGCCGTGAGTATGTGACGAGACCAGAAGCGGATCGCGCCATCTACAGCGTGGATATTTATTGGCCGCCGCGCTTGTTGATAGACCGGGGAAAACTCCCGCCGCTGCCGGATGTGGTCGTACAGCCCGGAAACGTCGAAGAGACCTCGGCTGTGATAAAGCTGGCAAATCTTTATCATATCCCGGTGACACCCTGGGGCGGCGGTTCGGGTTCCCAGGGCGGTATCATGCCGGTTTATGGAGGCATCTCGCTGGATTTGAAGCGCTTGAATAAAATTATCGAGATCAACGAGATATCCGGGACGGTTACTGCCCAGGGCGGTATCAACGGCTATGAACTGGAGAACGCCCTCAATGCGGCAGGATGGACACTGCCTCACTATCCGGCTTCAGTGCATTCGGCGACTCTGGGCGGTTACTTAGCCTGCCGGGGCTCAGGGACGGTCTCAACCAAGTACGGAAAGGCTGAGGATATGGTGCTCTCGATGCAGGTTGTACTGCCAAACGGTGATGTGATCCGCACTTTGCCTGTGCCCAACCATGCGGCCGGACCGGGTATCCTGCAATTATTCGTCGGGGCGGAAGGCAGTTACGGAATTATCAGCGAAGCGACCATGCGTTTGGAACGCCTGCCTGAAGTGCGGCGCTTCCGTTCATTTCTTTTTCCAGACATGCATAACGGCCTTGAAGCAGGCCGCAACATCATGCTTGACCGACTGCA
>Ga0180438_10012487_pt1 | contig 10101 bp, 8 predicted proteins | sample SS_ome_12_FD_132455 | JGI IMG/M metagenome (GOLD analysis project Ga0180438, IMG submission 132455) | Hypersaline lake sediment archaeal communities from the Salton Sea, California, USA - SS_3_D_2 metaG | ecosystem: Environmental > Aquatic > Non-marine Saline and Alkaline > Hypersaline >...
ACTATGATCCCTGGCTGCCCGTGCCTCCGGATTCCATTCATCCGGACTCCTCGTATGCGTTGACCCAAAGGAGCCACAGCCAAGAGCTGGCCGCGGACGATTTCGTCCGTTCGCTTTGTCCGGAGGGCTGTGATGCGGCATCGGATTTCGAGGTTGACTGCCTGGTTCGCACGCTGGTGCTCAATGGCGTCGAGGGACTTGATCCACGGTTTGTCTACCTGACGTTGTCTTTGGACAACACCGCGCCGCCGACGCTGTGTCCCCTGGCTGCCGACCAAGGTTCGGCCTGCGAGTTCTGGTGTGCGTCGGAAGACACGCTCTTCGGCGTAGATTCCACGGACTCTTCGGGGACGACCGTGATCCTCAAAGACCGTGTTTCCGGCCGGGCTCGGGTGATCCTCCAGCTCTACGTCGGACCGCTGGCCTGTGGGGAGCCGGATACCGTGTGGGTCAACAGCTTCGACATCGTAAGATCCGGGAACAGCGACAGTTGTGTAGACCTCAGTGATATAACGTCTTTCTCCGTCGCTATCACAAACTGGGATCAGAACGGAGAGGGGACCTGGTGGTGCGATTTCGTTCCGGTCGGGACGGACATCTGCATCGTCTCCGAGCAGGCATACGTCTCATATGCGATTACGCTCGGGGACATCGCGGCCTTCTCTGCACATACCGGTGACTCGTTGGGCGCGAATCCCTGTGACTAGCCCTACTCAGGAGGTCGGGAGTGAAGATGCGTGAGTTGAAGATGATCCTGGCGATAGGCGGTTGCCTCTGCTCCTGGGTCGGCTCATCCGTGGCCGGCCTGAACAACGGTGCCGAGATGACGCTCTGGGACCCCCAAGTGGTGGGAGATACCCTCTGTTATCGGGTGACCGTCAGCTCGGCCGTCAAGACCACCGGGGTGCTGGTGAGGTTTCAGTTCTCCGCGAGCACCCTCAGCTTCGCCTCCTGGGAGACGGGAGACTTCATCGACGATGCCCTCACCTGGGGACCCTATGAGAACGAGGAGAAGCAGACGGTCATGATTGCCGTGGCCACGACGAACAAGGTTGCGACCACCAGGGCGTCGGGCGAGGTGGGGACCGCCAAGTTCGTCAGGATCGGTCCTGGAGATGCGGAGGTGGCCGTCGTAGAAGGAAGGCTCTCCGACGAGAGCTTCCGCGAGGACCTCATCCTCCACTCCGGCGGAGAGGTGCAGTTCGCCCGGCCTGCGGAGGCCCACACGCCGGTGAGATTCGCCCTTCGGAGCGCGATGCCGAATCCCGTGACCAGGATGACCGAGATCCGCTTCGACGTGCCCCGTCCGGGGGCGGACGTGAAGCTCAAGGTCTACGACGTCCGAGGCCGGGAGGTGTGCACGCTGCTAAGCGACCGAAGGGCTCCGGGCTACTACTCCCAGGTCTGGGACGGCACCAACGCCCAGGGCGCGCGGGTGGCCCCCGGCGTCTACTTCTGCCGGATGGAGGCCGGGGAGTTCATAGACACCAGGAAACTCGTGCTGCTCAAGTGAGACACCCAGCCGCAGACTGAGCAGATTCGGGGCGTTACCAAGACACGAAGCCAGAGTCTTTCAGCACGAAGAGACGAAGCGGGTTCCCTTCATGTCTTCGTGACCCGCGCTTTTCGGCTTGTTGACTCACTCAATCTGCGAGATCTGCGGTTCACGTTGTTGACCTGTCAGCGTGTTGCCTGGTTCTCTTCAGCGCTCGGCGCGTGGCGGGAAACACGCGTTACCTCGCCATCATGATGCTTCAGCTGCGTGCACGTGTACCTGTAAGGCAAGGCCAGAAGCAGACCCCCGCACCAATCACTGGTGTTCAGGAGCCGGGCGCCAGCAGGCGCGCGGCGGTGAGGGCGTAGACGGCCGCGCACTCGAGGACCTTGTCGACCTCGACCCACTCCTCGGGTCCGTGGGAGACCGAGAGCAGCCCGGGGCCGTAGCCGAGCGCGGGCACTCCTGCGGCATGATAAAAGCGCGTCTCCAGAAGACCCGGGCAGAGCTCCAGGGTGGGCGGGCTGCCTGTGACGTCCTCGACCGCCGCCGAGAGCGACTGCACCAGAGGGCTGTCCTCCTCTGCCGACGATGGTGCCCCCTCCTGGAGGACCTCTACCTCGAGATCGATCCCGTTGGCCTTCACGTGGTCCAAGACGGCGAAGAGGCGGCGCTTCTCGGTCTCGAGATCCTCCTCGGGGTTGATCCGTCGGTCCACGGTGAAAGCGCACCGGCCCGGCACCGTGTTGAAGGCCGAGCCCCCCTCACAGAGGCCTCCCAGGAGCAGGATCGATCGGCGCGCGGCATCGGGCTTGACCTGGAAGGCCGTCCTGTGTGATTCGACCTCCGCCTTGAACGCCTCCAGCGCGCGGGCCACCACGAGCATGCGCTCGAAGGCGTTCACGCCCTCGTGCTGGAGCCCGACGTGGGCGGCCCTGCCTCTCACGGTAACCCGAAGCGAGATGGCGCCGCGGCTCCCGTTCCACACCACCCCACCCGTAGGCTCCGCGGTGAGCATGCCGATGCCGTTCCGGCCGAGGATGCCCCCCTCCGAGAGCCAGCGCGAGCCCCAACGACCCCCGGTCTCCTCGTCGGGAACCATGACGAGCCCGATGCGGCCGTCGATGCCGGCACCGCAGTCCTTGAGGGCCCGAACGGCGTAGATCATGGCGGCCAGGCCGCCCTTCATGTCCGCCGCGCCCCGGCCGTAGAGCCTGCCGTCTGCATGGTGAGGGGCGAACTGATCCGGGCCCGAGGCCCGAACCACGTCGTAGTGCCCGTGGAAGTAGAGGATCCGGTCTCCCGCGCCGTACCCGCCGAGGACGCAGAAGCGGGGATACGAGACCGCCGAGTGCTCTGCGGGGACCCCGGCCGCCGACGCGTCCGGGACCTCGACCACGCTCACCTCGAGACCCATCTCGGCCAGCTTGTCCTGGATGAAGTCCGCGCATTCCCGGTAGGCCCGACCCGGGGGGTTCTCGGTGGGGACGGCCACAAGGGCGCTCAGGAACTCCAGGATCTCATCCCTGCCAGCGGCAATCGAGTCCAGGATCCGCGCCTTCATCGTACGATTCTCACTCCCCCTACCCTGCGGGCTGGGTCCTCTTCACCTCGCCCCCGAGCGCCCGCCCGAGATCGCGGCAGGCATCGAGATCCTCGGCCCGGGGGTTCCACTTGCACCGGACCCCCTCCCGTACGACGGGGATGTCGCACGCGCGGAGGTGCTCTTCGATGATCCCGACCGACTCCCCGCTCCAACCGTACGACCCGAAGGCGGCGCCCACCTTGTTCTTGAACCGCAGTCCCTTGAGATCCTCGAGGATCGGCCAGATCGTGGGCAGCAGTCCCTTGTTGAGCGTGGGCGATCCGATGGCGACCGCGCGGGCCTTGAACACCTCCACCAGAGCATCGTTCCGGTCGGCCGCCGCTGCATGGAAGATCTTGGAGTCGACCCCCGACTCTGTCAACCCTTCTCCGACGGCCTCAGCCATCCGACGGGTCCCGTTCCACATGGTGTCGTACAGGATCACGGCCTTGGCCTCCGGTTTCTGCTCCGCCCACTCCCCGTATTTCCGTACGATCTGGAGGGGATCCTGTCGCCAGATCACACCGTGGCTCGGCGCGATCATGTCTACGGGAAGGCCGAGCGCGAGCACTTCTTCGATCTTCTTCTTCACCAGCTCGCTGAACGGAGTCAGGATGTTGGCGTAGTATTTCAAAGCCTCCTCGTAGAGCTCCTGTGGGTCGACCTCGTCGTTGAACCGGAAGGCCGTGGCGTAGTGCTGACCGAAGGCGTCGTTGGGCATCAGGACGTTGCTGCCGGTGAGGTACGTGAACATGCTGTCCGGCCAGTGGAGCATGGGGGCCTCGACGAACACTAGGTCCCTCTCGCCGATGTTGATCTTCTCGCCGGTCGTGACGGCCTTGAAGGTCCAGGGTTCGTGGAAGTGACCCTCGACGCTCTCGCGCCCCCGCTTCGAGACGACCATCGCGGCGTCGGGGGCGTGGCGCATGACCTCGGGCAGGCTCCCGGCGTGATCCATCTCCGAGTGGTTCGCCACGACGAGATCGATCTTACCCGGGTCCACGACCTCGCGGATGTTCGCCATCAGCCGGTCCTGGAAGGGTCCCCAGACCGTATCCACCAGGACCGTCTTCTCATCGACGATGAGGTACGCGTTGTAGGTGGTGCCGCGATGGGTCGAGAGTTCAAACCCGTGGAAGTGACGGATCCCCCAGTCCACGACCCCCACCCAGTAGACGCCCTTCGCCAGTTCCGTGACCATGTCTCCCCCCTCCGTGTTGCAGTGTTAACGCCTCCCCCTACCCCCGGATCTCCACGGGAATCGCAACAACGTACTCCATCGGCGCCAGACAGGCCTGATCGCTGCAGGCCTGCACCTTCAGACCCAACAGCAACTCGATCTTTCCGCCAGGCGCGTTTGGTGAGATCTCGATCCGGGCCGCGATGGTGACTTCGTTCTCATAGACGAGAAGGGGCTCATCGCTGAACCCCAACTGCACACGCTTGCCCTCGGGATACCCGACCTTAGCCAGCGCCGCCGACCCGCCGTCTTTGAGCTCCAGCGTGGTGGGCACGAGATGTTCCTGGAGCGGGCGGTTGGAGTGGATGTGCCAGCCGTCGTCGATCCGGATCCGGAGTTCCACCTCCACGGTCTCTCCCGGGGCCACCCCGGTGCTCGAGAAGAACGCCTCCACGGTAACGGGTTTCTCCCGGAGGCGTGCGAGCGGAGCCCCCCTACCCTCCGGTTCCGGCGTCCTCCCCCGGGCCTGCTCCAGATGCTCCGCCAAGGCCAGGATCAGGCTCTCGGTCCCGCGCGGCGTGCGGTGCATCATGTGCGAGAAGGCCTCCAGCGAGCCGCCCACCAGATCGTCGTAGCGCGCATCCCTGGTCAGGCGCCCCAAACGAAGCAGGACCTGGGCCGCCATCCCGTTGCCCGAAGGAATCGCCTTGTCGAGCGGGTCCTTGGACCGGGTCAGGAGGTCTTCGTGGTCATCCGAGGTGAAGAAGAACCCTCCACCCGCCTTGTCGCGGTGATGCTCGATGAGCGCGTCGACGAGCGAACGGGCTTCGTCGAGATAGACGTTCTTCCCCATCGTCTCGTAGAGATCCAGAAGTCCGCCGGCGAGGAAGGCGTAGTCGTCGAGGTAGGCGTTGAGCCTCGCCTCCCCATCCCGGTACGAACGGAGCAGACGGCCGTCCCGGCGCATCTCGGAGAGCATGAACTTGGCCGCGCGCTCGGCAGCGGTGGTGTATGCGGCTTCCTCCAGGTGCCGGCCTGCGTAGGCCAAGCTCCCGATCATGAGCCCGTTCCAGGAGGTGAGCACCTTGTCGTCGAGGTTGGGGCGTGCCCGCTTCGAGCGCACTTCGAGCAAGCGCTCTCGGGCGTTCTTCATCCGGGCCTTCAGGTCTTCGATCGGGATGCTCTCCGCTTGGGCGCTGACCTCGACGGGCCGCGGCAGGTAGAGGACGTTGGTGCCCGGCATCCGACCGGTGGCCTCATCCCGGAAATTGCCGTCCTCCTCGACTCCGTAGACACGGCAGAAGAGGTCACCCTCCTCGTCTCCCAACACCCGGAGAATCTCGTCCCGGCGCCAGACGTAGAACTTGCCCTCCACTCCCTCGCTGTCGGCGTCCAGGGCCGAGTAGAATCCCCCCTGAGGATCCGTCATCTCCCCGAGCACCCACCCGTAGATTTCCGCTGCGATCTCCCGGTAGGCCTCCCGTCCCGTGACGCGGTACGCGTCCACGCAGGTCCTCGAGATCTGCGCGTTGTCATAGAGCATCTTCTCGAAGTGGGGCAGGAACCACCGCTCGTCGGTCGAGTACCGGTGGAACCCGCCGCCCAGGTGATCGCGAATGCCGCCCGAGGCCATGCCGTCGAGCGTTTCTATCGCCATCCGGAGGACCGACGCCTCCCCGGTGCGGCCGTACTCCTGGAAGAGGAGGTTGAGGGCGCCCACCGGTGGGAACTTGGGGGCCCCGCCGAACCCGCCGCGCCGGTCGTCGTAGGCCTGTCCGAGTTCGGCGATCGCGCGGTCCACCAGATCTCGCGAGAGGTCCGCCGCCGCGCCCGATGCCGGCGACGTCGACAGCTGCTGAAGGGCCGCCGCCAGGCGATCGGCTTGCTGTTCGACCTCCTCCCCGCGCGTGCGCCACATCTCAGCGAGACTCATCAGGATCGTCCGAAACCCCGGGCGTCCGGGAGCGTCGTCCGGGGGAAAATACGTCCCGGCGAACCACGGCCGCCCGTCCGGCGTCAGCCACAGCGAGTTGGGCCAGCCGCCCGAACCCGTCGCGAGCTGGGTGGCCGTCATGTAGATCTCGTCGACGTCCGGCCGTTCCTCCCGGTCCACCTTGACGGCGACGAAATGATCATTGAGAACCGCCGCCAGGTCCTCGTTTTCGAAGGACTCCCGCTCCATCACGTGACACCAGTGGCAGGCGGAATACCCGATGGAGAGGAAGACGGGTTTGCCCTCCTCCCGCGCCCGCCGGAAGGCCTCCTCCCCCCACGGGTACCAGTCCACGGGGTTGCGGGCGTGCTAGAGAAGGTAGGGGCTCTTCTCGTGGATGAGCCGATTGTACCCGGCACCTCCGTCGGGAGGGAGCATCACGATCTCCTCGAGTGATGGGAGAGGCACCGGCCCCTCCGCATCATCTCCTGCTTCATCGGCCCCGGATCATGACGAGCAGCATCTTAAATCTCTCCTCTGCCCGGACGGCGTGGGGTACCTCGGCCGGCATGAGGACCGCCTCTCCCGCGGCCGCTCGGACCTCGCGTCCTCCGATCGTGAGCGCGGCCTGCCCGTCCAGGACATGGACCCACGCGTCAAAGGGCGCCGAGTGTTCGCTCAGCCCCTGTCCGGCGTCGAAGGCAAAGAGGGTCAGCGTCCCGGCTTCGCTCTTGGCCAGGGTCCGGCTGACGACCGACCCTTCGACGTAGTCGACGAGATCGACCAGACGGAGGGCCTCGCCGGGCGGGAGTGGGTCTTTGAACGAATCCTCGGTTCGCTTGTGTTCGGGCATCATGGTCTCCTGTTCCCTGAAACGCCGGACGGGCGACGCTCGATCGCCGCGACCGGGGCACCGGTTGTGCGCAGGCTATCGAGCCTCCGGCACGCCCTCGAGGTGGGGCACGTTCTTCCATGCCCCCGGAAGCGAAGGGGAATCGGCCGGCGTCAAGTTCTCGCCCCCCGACCCGGGAACAAACACCGGCGAGCCGTGCCCGCGGGCCTTCGCCTCCTCGGCCAGTGCGACGATCTCGTGGTAGCAGATCTTGAGATCGTAGAACCCGTGCCACCACGCGTAGTCCGGACCCATCATCATGGCACCCATCCGGGCCCGCCGACCCTCGTGGTGCCAGAACTCGTAGAACTTGAATTCGATCAACTCGTCGAAGACGGGCCAGCGGGTCAGAATCCCGTCGTCGTAGAGACCGTTCATGATGGCCTGGACGGGCTTGAAGTAGTTCTCGTTGTAGTTGTCAACGGCGCCGTCGAACCGCTCCAGGTAGTTGGACGCCCATCTTGGAGAGTGGCACTGCGTGCAGACCGTGGTCATCTGCTCGCGCGCGGCCTCCCCGTCGTGGTCCTTGTTGGGCACCGTGAGCGGCGCCTGCGTTTCCCACTTGAGTCGCTCCCCCACGTCGTGGGTCGTGGCCAGAGGTCCCACCCCGGCCATGTGACAGACGGCGCAGGTCGGGGCCGTGTAATGGGCGCTCGGCTCCCATGCGTCCGGGGCCGCCTCGAAGTCCCAGCCGTGCCCCTCGGCCAGATAGCGCTTCCCGTGCTTGGATTCGAAGTAGATCTCGTCCTGCGGGTGGTCCGGGCCCAGGTGGCACTGGCCGCAGTTCTCCGGCCGCCGGGCTTCCGCAATGGAGAACCGGTGCGCCGTGTGGCAGATCACGCACGTTCCCCTCGATCCGTCCGGGTTCAGGCGGCCGCACCCCGCGTTGGGCCAGTTCGCCGCCGTGAGTTCGCCCGAAGAGACGTCGGACCCGTGGCAGACGTAGCACCCCGTCGACCGTTCGATCTCGTTGGCCATTCCCCTCGCCCAGGGATCCTGGATCTCCTCGTTGATGATCTCCCAGGTGCGGGCGTGCTTGCTCCTCAGAAACTCCTCGGCCTCGAGTGTGTGACAACCCTGACAGTCCGTGGGCGTTACCACCGGAGAGATCTTGAGGTTCGGGTACTTGACGGTACCGGGGCAGTCCCGAGCATCCGCGTCGGTTCTGAGAGCCTCGTGGCAATCGATGCACGTCACGTTGGCCCGGGCATGAAGGCTCCCTTCCCAGTCGTGCACCCTGCCGGGGTCGTTCTTGGCATGGCACTCGATGCACCCCCGCTCGATTTCCGAGAGGCCCCGCTGAATCTCGATCTTCTTGGCCATCTGGGAGAGACGCTGGTCGCCCTTCTGGCCCCCCGCGGTTGGAGCCAGGACGATGGCGCCCAACATGAGGATCGCACCGGCAAGGAGAAACCGTCTCGTCATGATTCACCTCCAGCATCCGGGGTCCGGGCAAGCAGCGGGACTCGGTCCCAGAACGCGCCGTGGAACTCCTCGGCGTGGCAATCGAGGCACCGCTTCCTCTCGGGTGTTCTCTCGTATTCCCGGTGGGCCGTCCACATCTTGACCGAGGCCCCGTCGGGCGTGAGGTTCGAGTGACAGGTCCGGCAGGCTGAATCGTGGATCTTGCCCCGCGCCGTTCGGGCCAGATGGTCCCAGTCCATCCTCGCGGGGTCCGATTCCCCGAGGAAGTGGACGAGGATGTCCTTCGTGCCGTCGCGGGCCTTGACCCAGAGTTTTGCCGGGATTCCGTGGGGTACGTGACAGTCGGCGCAGTCGGCGACCACACCCTTGTCGTTGTGGTAGTGACTCGACCGCATCCAACCCTGTTCCGCCACGACGCGCATCTCGTGGCACGACATGCAGAAATCCGTTCTGGACGAGTACGACACGCTCCCCGCGGCCGCCGCGATCACGACACCCGAAATCACACACCCGGCGCCTGCCGCCCGGAGTGCCCGCCTGTCGGGCCATCCTCTCCGCGTCATCTTGAGACCTCGCAGGTTCCGCGACTTGCCCGCGTGGAGCTTCCCGCGACCCTAGCCCGCAGGCTCCCGGGGCGCGCCGCTGCACCCCCACGCTCCCGCGCACCACTGGTCGCAGGCCGCGGTGGCGCCCGGCCTGCGGACCATCCGTCCACATTCCACACACTCACGCCAGACGTCGTCCCTGAAGAACTCGACCCCCGCTCCACACCCCGGGCAGGGCACATCGACGATGTCGTCGGGCGTCCAGCTCCGCCGGTCCTTACCGGGACACTTCATGACTCGGCCTCCGTACCTGCACGAGCGACAGAGGACGCGCCGGCCGCCCGACCGCTGTCGCTCAGCTTGTCGCCCTTCACCCCGAGCCGGATGGTCCGTAGTGGAGTCTTCTTTCCCGAACGGGCGATCGCCGCCTCTGCGATCCGCACGATGCCCGTGCAGCAGGGGACTTCCATATGTGCCACGGTTATGGACCGGATTGGATTCTGGTTCAAGATCTCGGTGATCTTGTCGACGTAGAACTGCGCGTCGTCCAGCTTAGGGCAGCCCACGAGCAGGATCTTGCCGTCCAGCAGGTCCTCGTGGAAACTCGGGTACGCAAACGGGACGCAGTCCGCCGCAAGCAATAGATCGGCGTTCTCGAAGTAGGGAGCCGAGGCAGGCACGAGCATGATTTGAACCGGCCACTGCCGCAGGCGGGAGGGGTGCGGCGCGCTTGCCCCCGCTTTCTCCGGCGACGCCTCCGCACCCCGGAGATCGATCGACCGAGCGCCGGGGCACGAGGCGCAGGTGGGCTCGCCGGCCACCGAGGGCGGGCGCACGCCTGCGGGGACAGGGGTGCTGCACTCCTGCAGGTAGGCGATGGCCTCCTCGAGGTACTGCGTCTGGCCGTGGTCCCGGAGGTGTTCCAAGTGCGCACGGATGACACCCGGGCCCTGCCGGACGATGTTGGCCATCACGCGCCGCTCGTCGTACGGTTCGGCCTCCCGCTCCTCGACCGTGATGGCGCCCTCCGGGCAGTGCCCGATGCA
>Ga0180438_10012488_pt1 | contig 10101 bp, 4 predicted proteins | sample SS_ome_12_FD_132455 | JGI IMG/M metagenome (GOLD analysis project Ga0180438, IMG submission 132455) | Hypersaline lake sediment archaeal communities from the Salton Sea, California, USA - SS_3_D_2 metaG | ecosystem: Environmental > Aquatic > Non-marine Saline and Alkaline > Hypersaline >...
GTCGCGGGCTAACGGAAGGGGAAGACCGTTTGCTTTGCCGCGCCGACCAACTTTTGAGCGTGGAGACTGATTGGATTAGTCCCGCGTAAGCCTATTTGCAGAGGATTCCACGAGGAGAGTGCCCTTTACAACACGTGAAGTGCCCCCTTGTTTCTCGCCACCGGGCGGTTTTCTCTCCGCCGCCCGGTGGCGTTTGTTATTGGGAACGGTGATCTGTTAGGATAGAGACGATATCCGCCCCGGAGCGTGTCCGATCCTCAGATGGCACCGTCGTGATCCCACCCGCAAAACCCGATCGCTGTCGACCAGTTGCCGTACCATCCGCCGCATGGCTTCTGCCGGTGATGCTGGCGCCGCTGCTGGCCACGGCAGATCAGGGCGCTCCGACCGCAGTGCCGGAATTCGAGCAAGTCTGTTTCGGCGATTTCGACGACCGGCAGGAATATCCCACGCCGGCCGAATTGAAGAAGCTCCTTGCCGAAGTGCCCGGGGCGCCCTACGCGATCTCCGAGACGACCAGGCGACTGGGGACGGGCGACCGCCGCATCAGCCGTATCTCGGGCATGTTTCGACTCGACGCGCCATGGGGCGCCGACACGACGTTGCGGCTCTCGCTAATCGACCCGCAGTTGTTTCAGTTGCACTTCTGGCGAGGCGAGTGCGGCGTGACGCTGCGGTACTGCCCCGCGGCGGTGAAAACCTGGGGAGCTTACCGCACCACGCGGCAAGGGGAGGCACCCTATCCAACCACGTTCGGCGTTTGTGCGTTGGATTGCGGCCGCTACCGCCGTGCCGGACTGGGCACCTTCGAGGTCCGCTACCACGACGGCAACCTCGTGCTCACCCGCGGCGATTTGAGGCTGCTGAGCGTTCCCCTGGAGGGGCTGCCGTCGGAAGTGTATCTCCAGGGCAGCGCGATGGTCCGGGGCATCTCGATCTACCGATCCACCGGCGGCCCTAAGGACCCGTACAGGAATAGCTTCCCGTGTTCGGAAGGGGACAGTCCCATTTTCGCTCCGCGAAAATCGGGACAGTCCCCAAGTAATCTCCTTACGAGTCCTAAGCCGCCCGAGCCGAGTCCGACTGTGTTGCGCGTCGCCAGACCGGCCGACGCGGACTGGAAGACCGCGCTCTCGGAAAAGGTCACGCTGGGGAAGCTCCCCGACGGCGCCGTGGAGCTTGAGGCGGCCGGCAACGCCCCCGCGGCTCACGCCGGCCTGCACGTGCCCGGGCCGGGATTGTACCAGTACATCTTCGAGTTGGAAGCACCCGACGTCGGCACCGGCGTCTTCCTGGGCGATCGAGAAGGGCGGCAATTGGCCCGGCTTGCCTTCTACCGCGACAAGGCCACGAGTCGAACCGCCTTCGCCTATCTGGCGCCGTACCGGGAGGCGACCGAACTGGAGTTCCATTTCGAGAAGGAAATGGTCCCTTATGCGGGCGAGCATCAATGGATACGGCTGACCCTGGGCGGCGGAGTGATGAAATGTTGGACCAGCGGCGACGGCGTCCACTGGAGCCAGGCGATCTGGTCGCCTCTGCCCGTGCAAGGTGCGGTCGAACAGGCGGGCCTGTACTGCATCCGCATGGAGCAACCGCGATCGATCAGGCTCAGGTCGCTGGAGGTCCGCCGGCTGGATACGCTCTCTTCGCTGGTTCCCGAGGCGATCCAACGCCGCGTCGGACCGTTGGGTGACTGCACGACCGTGGAAGCCTGGCAGGCTCGCGTGGTCGAATTGCGGCCCGCGGACGTTCCGCCCGAGGTTTGGCGTCGGGCTTGTATCCTCCGCACGCTGGCGGAGAATCCACCTTTCTCGCTGGGTGGAAAGCTGATCCACCTGCTCTTGGACGACGTGCTGGCGGAAGAGGGCAACCTGGCATGGCAAAGGAAACTGCTCGACGAGGCCGCCATACTCACCCACTGCCTCGATGCGCAAGGGGCACAACCGTTCGATCGCCACTACGAGCGCTTGGGAATACGGCTGCTGCGGGCCGGGCACCCGGATCCGACGGGAGTGGTCGCCGCTGCGGTCATGCGCACGCCGATCTGGAATTTCGACCACCAGGACCCTTGGCCCGAGAAGCTGTTTCGCCAAGCGCTGCTGACCCGCGCCGCCGAAGACCGTTGGCCGGAGGTGGCACGGCTCCTGGACGCCGCGCAATTCTGGCTCGCTCCGGAGACGCTGGAAAACCGGCACCCGCCGTGGAGCGAGGAGCTAAGGTACCTGATCGACTGGGCCGAGTTCCAACTGGATCGGCGCCCGGAAGGACCGGCTAGCGACGAACGGTCACCCGGGCCGCCTTCGTGGCGGAGCCCCTTGATCGAACGGCTCAGTAAGGAAGCGTACAACGTGGTGGCCGAGTTCCGCTCTGCGCTGGATGCCGGGGCGCATCGCGAGGCGTGCCAGATCATCTCCTCGTCAGCCGATCCGAGCATTTCGGGCCTGCTGCCCGATCGGGACGATCACCGGCTGCTGTTGTCGGCGCCGGCGGCGGTCGAATTGGCGATGCAGGAAACGCCGGCCTTGCAGCAGACCATGCAGGAGCATTTTGCCGTGTTGGCCGAACTGCGATGGAACCAGGCGGTGGCCGCCGCCGATCCGGTTGCGGCGGAGGCGGTGGCGCTGCAATTCTGTGGAACCTCGGTCGCTGCCAATGCCCATGCCTGGCTGGGAGACCGCCAACTGTCCGCCGGCCGCATTGCCCAAGCGGCCGGTCATTACCGCCGGGCATTGCAGAGCGCGGGCGCCCAACAGCGCGACTCCTTGCAGACACGGCTTCGCCTGGCCGGCGCCATGCGGGGGCGCGACGTGGGCCGGCCGACCAACGCGACGGTGCGCTTTGGCGATATGGAACTCTCTGCGGCGGAATTCGAGGGGATGGTCCGCCAGATTCGAGAGGCCAACGGTGGCGACGCCACGGGCAACGGGCAGCATACGTCGGGCGATTCCGGGGCGGAACCGGAGCCGGCGTCGTTGCCGGAGCGTTACGAAACGCGGCCCCTGGCCCGGGTGGACGGAAACGGGATTCGGCGGCCGCCTCATATGCCGGAACGCGGTTTTGACTGGGCCGCACGGCAAATCGCGGCCGTGGTGAGCGGCGGGCAGATGATCGTCAACAACCAGCTCGAACTGGCAGCCTTCGACCTGGCAACCGGCAAGCGGCAATGGTCCCATCGGCAGCAAGTCTCCGGCGAGCGAGCGAAGTGGCCCGCACTATGGATGCGGCCGGTTGCGACCGACACGCGGCTCTTCACCCGGCGGTTGACCGACCACGGGCCCGAACTGGCGTGTTTCGAACGACGGGAAGGAAGTTTGATCTGGCACAACAGACCGCCGGATTACGTCGCTTCCGATCCGCTCTTGATCGGGCAGGGCCTGTTCGCCTTGACGGTCGCCCGCGATCAGGGGCGGAAGCTCTCGCTGCGGCTTGCCGAGTTCGATCCCGCTACCGGCCGGTTGCGACGCGCTATGCTGCTGGCCGAATTCGACGACCGCTGGGAAGGCCGGCTCTTGTGGCGGGCAACCGAGGCGGGCGGCAAGCTCGTGGCCACCGCGGCGGGATGTGTGGTCTGTTGCGATCTCTTGGGCCGAGTGTGCTGGATCCGGCAGCAGATCTGGATTCCGGCCCCGTCGCACGATTACTCGAAAGCGGCGAGGTGGTTGCGGCGCCGCCACGAGTCGCCGCTGGCGGCCGACGGGCGCATCTACGTAACCCAACCCGGCGTATGGAACATCGAGTGCCTCGATCTCCAAACCGGCCGCCTGATTTGGCGAGAGGCCGTCTCGGAGTTGACGGCGCTGCTGGGACGCGTTGAGCAACGGCTGATCGTGGAAACGGCCGAGGGATTTCTGGCCAAGGATGTCGGCGCGGGCAAGACCGTCTGGTACCACGACGCCGCAGACCGGCTGGATGGATGGCTCTGTGGACCGGGGGCCGGGATCGTCTATTCCCGAACGGCGGATGCCGAAGACGCTTCAAAAGGTCGTGACATCATCCTGGTCTACCTCGATCCGGCCAGCGGAGAAGTTCGAGGCACGTCGATCTTGGACGCGTCGACCCACAAAGAGCCGGCATTCGGTCCGTTCGTAGCGCACGGGAGCCGAAAATGGGGGTTCCTCGCCGTACCGGGCCATCCGGCCACCCGGGAAGTCCTGGAGTTGATCCCCGTGGAATAAAAATGACCCCGGCAGCCGATTTCGCCGCAAGGGAAGCCTTCGCTTTTGCGCAGTTAGCTTGACAAGTGGTCGGCGGGCTGCCAACAATGGGGACGGTAAGTGGGCAATCCCCGGTCACTTATGTTTCGGACGGGACGCCATGAAACGGACGGTCTCTGGTTGCCTTGCCGTGTGTTTGGCTGTTGCGGTTCCCACGACCTGCATTGCTCCCATCGCCCGGGCCGAAGGCGATTGGGAAATCACCCCCGAAAGCGATGAGGCCCTGGCCCGAGGTATCGACTGGCTCACCAAAAGCCAAGGCACCGAAGGCAACTGGACCTCCAACGATCTGGGCCTGGTGAGCATGGGGGCGCTGGCCTACTTGTCGGCCGGACACCTGCCGGGACGCGGGCGGCACGGCGAAGCGATCCAGCGGGCACTGGACTACGTGATCAGCAACGCCAAGCCATCCGGGTTGTTGAACATCGCCGACGAGCGGCGGGGGATGTACAACCACGGGCTGTCGACGTTCGTGTTGGGACAGGCCTACGGCATGAGCGCCGACGAGCGGATCAGCCCCCTGATGGACCGCGCGCTGAAACTGATCGCCCAGACGCAGTGCGACGACGGCGGATGGGACTACGTGGCCAAACCGCAGACGCGCGGCCACGATCTGAGCCTGGCGGTGATGCAGGCCAAGGCGCTCCGCAGCGCGGTCGATAGCGGTCTGGAGGTTCCTCCCGAGGTGATCGACCTGGCCATCCGCAGCGTCCGGCAGCACTACACGCCCCAAGGCTGCTCCCGCGATGCCGACGAAGAGCAGCAGCAGAAGCACCGGGGCCAGTTTACCTATACCAAGGGCGGCGGCAACGCCAGCGTGGCGATGGCGGCCGCGGGCGTAGTCTGTTTGCAGGAATTCGCCCAGTACGACGATTGGCGGATCGAGAAGAACATGGAAGTGATCGACAAGGCCATCCGCGAGAAGGCGAAGGGCCGCTCGAGCAATCCCCCGTTTGACGCCTATACGCTCTATTACGTCGGCCAGGCGCTTTACCAGGTGGGCGGGAAGCACTGGCGGGAGCACTACCCGCCGCTCCGCGACGCCCTGATCGCCTGCCAGGTGGAATCGACCGACCCGAACGAGAACGGGAAGTGGAGGGCCAACGGCCGCGTGGGCGGCAAGCCGGGTGACCTCTACATGACCGGGGCCGCCTGTTTTATCCTGGCGATGCCCAACCGCTACCTGCCCATCCTACAAGAAGGAAAGATCGACAGCTTGCAGCAGAGATTCCAGCAGAAGTAATCCTGGGACTCGTACGTGAATAACCTGGGGACTGTCCCGATTTTCCCGCAGGGAAAATGGGACTGTCCCCTTCGGAATCCGGGAAGTTGTTTCTGTACGAGTTCCTACGACGCCTCCCACCCCTTGAACCCCAGCCGCGTTCTATGTTCCTTGCACCCTGGTTTGCCATCGCCGGACTGGTCGCCGCGGCCGGACCGATTTTGATCCATCTGCTCAACCGGCGGCGCTACCGGGTCGTGCACTGGGCGGCGATGGATTTCCTGCGTGAGGCCGTCTTTCGCAGCCGCCGCATCATGCAGTTGCGCGACCTCCTGCTGTTGGCATTGCGAACGTTGTGCATCCTGGCGTTCGGTGCCGCGTTGGCCCAGCCGTTCCTGGGCACGTCGGTCGTCGGTGTCAGCCCCGATCAGCCGGTCCACGCCGTGCTGCTGGTCGACAATAGCCTCAGCATGGCGCATCGAAAGGGCGATGGGACGTTGCTGGACGAGGCCAAAGCCCAGGCCACGGAGTTGATCGAGCGGCTCCCCCGGGGCAGCCGGATCTCCGTGCTGCCGATCTGCGGCTCGGCCGGCGGGATCAGTCCCACGGCGTACTACACCAAGGAAGACGCCCTGGAGCGTCTGGCCGCCATCGAACCGGTCGACCGGGCGGCCATGGCCCACGAGACGATCGACCTGGCGCTGGAAGCCTGCGAGCGGGTGCAGGGGATGCCGGCCAAGGAGATCGTGCTGCTGACCGACCGGCAGGTCTCCACGTGGCCGGCCGAATCGCTGGCCGACCACCTGCAGAAGCTCCCCGGCCCGATCAAGGTCGTAGCGCTGGAACCGGACGAGATCACCAACGCCTGGATTGCCGATTTCAAGCTCCGCGACGGACTGGCCGACCGCCAGACGCCGGCGGTGTTCGTGGCGACGGTCCGCTACGAGGGGGCGCTGCCGCAGCGCGACGTGCAAGTGAGCTTGACGATCGACGGCTTGACGTTCGACGTGCAAACGGTGGAGTTGCAGCCCGGTCAGGCCCGCCAGGTCGAGTTCGAGCCGTGCCGCTTCGAGCATGCGCAAGGTGACGCCCAACTCGGGTTCGCGGCGGCCGAAGTCTCGGTGCAGATTCGGCAGGAGGGCGCCGTCCAACCGGACGGGCTGCCGGCCGACGACCGACGGTTTCTGGTGGTGCCGGTGGTCGAAAAGCTGCCGGTGGTGTTCATCGATCAGTGGGGTGAAGAGGAGCAACCGCAACTGAACCGCTACGGCGAGACCTTCCACTTGCGGCGCCTGCTGGCCCCGCTTAGCAGCCGTGCCCAAAGCAACCGGCAAATGGTCGACGCCCGGCACGTGCAGATCGACCAGGTCGATCGGAGTCTGCTGGAAGACGCCCGATTGGTGGTGATTGCGGGCGTTTCGTCTCCCGAGCCGGCCGTGCCGCTGTTACGAGAGTACGTCGAGCAGGGCGGCAACCTGGTGATTGCCGCCGGGGGAAGGTTCGATCCGGCCTTGTGGACCGCGGCCGCGTGGCAAGACGGCTTGGGGATTCTGCCGGCGCCGCTGAAACCGGTCACCGTCGGCAAACTGCCCGAGGAGTCGCCGGGACCCGCGGAAACGTTCCAGTTGGACTACAACAGCCTGAAGAGCCACGACTACTTCCTGCTGGAGGGAACGGCCGACGAAGAATTGCAGGACCTGTACCGGCTGGCTTACTTCTTCAAAACGGTGGAGGCGGACGTCAGCGACGAGGTGAAACAGGGGATGGTCGGCACGGTTCAGAAGCACTTACGGCAGCGCAGCGCAGATTTGGCCGAGATCGACCGGCAACTAGCCCAACTGAACGAATTAGAATCGCGGCGGGAGCTTTCGCCGGACGAGCGCGACCGGCGGGACGGGCTGGACCGCCAGCGGGCCCAACTCGAACCGGATTGGCTCCTTTGGACCGGTGCAGAGCGATCCCGCCAACAGCAACGGTCGGTGGAAGAACTCGCCGAGGCAACGAAGTTTTCGGTGTTGGCCAGATATACCAACCAGTTGCCCTACCTGGTCGAGCGCCGCATCGGCCGCGGCAAGGTGCTTCTCGTCGCCAGCGGCGTGTACTCCGGTTGGAACACGCTGTCGCTGACCAACACGATGCTGATCTTCGATCGAGTGCTCCGCGGGATGCTCGGGCAGACGCTTCCGGAGCGGAACGTCAGTGCGCAGCGGCCGTATGAGCTGCCGGTCGCGGCGGCCGAACGGAACGCCCGGATCACGCTCTACGGCCCCGACCGGCAGGAAGCGTTGCTGGCGGTCGATCCGGTGGGGGGCGATCGCTACGGGGTGACGCTCAGCGAGTTGACGCGCCGCGGACACTATCGCATTACTGCTTCACGAGCGGGGGATTCTCGTCCGGCGAGTGGAGCCGATTTGAAATCCGCCGCCCGCAGAGAGGCCGAGGAAGCGCTGTGGGAGGTTTCGCTGGCCGTCAACGGACCTGCCGCGGAATCGGAGGTGGTCGCGGGGGATCCACTGGGCGACGGCGGTCGGGCCGGTTCGCTGGAAACGGCCCAGGCGTTCGCCGCCGCCGGCTTCCAGCGAGCCCAACTCCAGGGGACCAATCTCTGGAAGTGGGTGATCGCCGGCGTATTGGCCTGCTTGCTCTTGGAACTGACGATTCTGGCATGGGACGGGTCGGGGGCCAGGGTCAGGGATCCGGCGCCTCGCGTTGAGTCGTCTCCCGGCACGACGTCGAATATGGCACCGTAAGCCCGTCACGGGACTCCACAAAACCGATGAACATATCTGCCACGATCACCGACCTGCTCGGACGCCTGCTGGGGCTGCAGGAAGCCCAGACCATCGAGGGTTACGAGGCGTCGCTGGCCGCTCCCTGGGCGCAAGACGCGCCGGCCTGGGTCCTGTTCGCCTGTATCGGGCTGGTCGCCGCGACCGTCCTGTTTTACACCAGATTTCAACGGAACCGCTCGGCCCGGGTGCGGATCGTCGCGGGAATCTTTCGTGCCGTGGTCTTGTGTCTCTTGCTGCTGCTGTTGGCCGAGCCGATCCTCACGGTCACCGTCACCAGCCAGAAACGTCCGGCGCTGTGGTTGTTGTTCGACGGCACCGACAGTATGGCCATCGCCGACGAGTTTTCGCCGCAGCAGCAAGCCGCGTTGGCCAAGGCGGTCGGGTTGGAGAATGCCGAAGCACGAATGACGAACCCGAGAAGGCAAAGCCTGCTTCGGTTCCAGGTTCAGCCGGCGAGCCTCGCCATTCCCTGACGCGGGCCGACTACGTGAAGGCTTTGCTGGAGAAGAAGGATGACAACCTGCTGAAGCAGTTGGGGGAGAAGTACCGGCTGAGGGCCTTCCTGTTCGATCAACCCAATGGTGTCCAGTCGCTGGACCTGATGCCCCAGCATGAGGAGGAGATCGACGCAGCGCACCTGGCCGAACAATTGACCACCGACGGCGAAGTGTCGGCGTTGGGCGAGGCGCTGAACGATCTGGCCGGACGGCACGCCACCGGCAGCCTGGCCGGGTTGGTGGTCTTCAGCGACTTCGATCAGAACTCGGGACGCCCGGCCCTGGCGGCCGCCCGGCGACTGGGGGCCAAAATCTACACGGTCGGCGTCGGCGCCGCGGAAGCGGTCGACGCGGCGGTCGGCGTGCAGGCCCCGCTGATCTTGAAGAAAGACGAAAAGGCGACCATCACCGTCACGGTGCGGCAACAAGGGCTCGACGGCGAGGAGGTCGACCTGTCGTTCGCCGTTCGTCCCGTGGGGGCCGCCGCTGAAAGCGACTCCGATGCCGCCGCCGACCTGGTGCCGATCGATGAGAAAGCCGTGGTGCTCTCCGGGGCGTCGGTCGACGTCGATTTTTCATTTATTCCGGAGGAGACGGGGCAGTTTGTTTTGGTGGCCGAGGTCGACGGGCAGCCGGGCGAGGTGATCCTCCGGAACAACGTCGCCGCGCGTGAGGTGAGCGTCCGCGACGATTTCCTGCGGCTGTTGTTCGTGGCCTATGAGCCGAGTTGGGAGTGGCGATTCGTCAAAGAAGTGTTCCACCGCGACAAGCTGGTCGGCATGGAGGGTTTTCGGACCTTCCTGCGTTCGTCCGATCCCCGCGTGCGCGACACCAAGGCCATGTTCCTGCCCACCATGAGTCCCCCGCGAAGCGAGTTCTTCGCCAACGACGTCATCTTCCTGGGCGACATGCCGAGAAGCGCGATGAGTCCGCGATTCTGCCAGATGACCGAGGAGTTCGTTCGCAATTTCGGCGGCGGGTTGGTGGTCGTGTCGGGGCCGCGATTCGGACCGGCCGAATTGGCCGACACGCCCTTGGGAAAGATGCTGCCGGTGAAAGTCGATCCGGCCGCGCAAGCCGACGATCGGCAGCCGTTCCGTTTGCAGCTTACCTCCGGCGCGCGGCAGTACGACTTCATGCAGCTCGGGTCCGACGAGCGGGAAAACCAGGAGGCCTGGGACAACCTGGGCCTGCTGACGTGGTATCAGCCGGTCGAACGGCTGCACCCGCTGGCCACTTCCCTGGCCGAACACCCCAGCCGAACGTGCGTGGACGGCAAGACCCGGCAGCCGCTGATCGCCGTGCGCCGATACGGCCGAGGCGAGGTGATCTACTTGGGCTTCGACGAGACCTGGCGGCTGCGTCGCAAACAC
>Ga0180438_10012489_pt1 | contig 10101 bp, 21 predicted proteins | sample SS_ome_12_FD_132455 | JGI IMG/M metagenome (GOLD analysis project Ga0180438, IMG submission 132455) | Hypersaline lake sediment archaeal communities from the Salton Sea, California, USA - SS_3_D_2 metaG | ecosystem: Environmental > Aquatic > Non-marine Saline and Alkaline > Hypersaline >...
AATCCCAATGATTCTGCAGCACAGGCTGCAAGAGCATCCGCACCTGAACAGGCTCCGTGGATAACGGTCGTTTCGGACGGAAGATCCGACAACTGCTTGAGAATCCTAGTGTAGTTACCGTAGTTTCTAGAACCACACACCAAAACTCTCATCTCTTCCTCAACTCGTTCACCGCAACGACACCGGCAACAATCAGACCCAAGATTGCTGTAATGACCATGACTAGTAGTATCGGCTGACGCACGATGTTAACGATAACCTCTGGCACTACTCACACTCCTCCTGAGCCGCGATGACTGGGCAATCTTCATAACCTGCACAATCCTCACAGTCACCGTCTAACTCATCTTCAAAATAAGTATCCGCGTCGTACACAGTCGCTTCAGCAGAGACAAGCCTGTTTTTAACTAGATGCCGCAGACATAACTCTTGCTCACCCATTTGTGCCTCCTAATATATTATAACACACTATGTTCTATTTGTCAATGCCACTAATCAACTTCCTCACACTCAACATACTCAAACCCTATCTCCTCAGCATAAGACTGACCCTTCTCAAGCTCCTCCCATCCTTGAATATCTGAAGCGTCTCTTCCCTGAACCAGACTAGAAGCAACAAGATAGATCACATCATTCTCGTCACGTAAGGAGTAGAAATGTTCCATCCACTCTTCTCTTTTAGCTACGTTAAGCACCTCCTCATCTATAAGTACCATTGCGGTAACGTTAAACTTGACAATAAACCTGCGCTTACTCATCTTTTATCTTCTCCTTGTAATCAGAAATCCTCAACTATGAACTCGCCTTTGACAAAACCTAGCTTCTCAAGGTTGCTGTAAAGCGGAGCACCCATCCTCGTAAATGCTGGGTCTTTGAATCTTGCACAATCTGATGACCAATCTAAGGGAAACGATCCAATCTTCCCATCCCGATTCTTTTGAACTATCAGGTATGCGTAACCTTCGTCTCCCAGTGATTCCTCAAAAGTAAACGGAATCCTCATTAGGCGCATCTGTGGGGGATTATAGACATAACCAACCACGTCTGCAGCGTTTGTTGCTCCTCTTGAGTATCTCAACTTGTTGTAAGGTATGATCCCATTAGTGTACGAACTGATATCTGAAACCTGACTCAGCACACAGGAACATGCATCCATAGCGACCGCTAATCGCTTTGCCCCGCGGAAAACATTTGATACACGCAACTCCTCAGAATGTTCTTTCCCTTCTGAGGGTACTTCTTCTGCATAGTCAACACCCACAAAGATAACAGGTTTGCCTTGTGTGGCAAGCCTTGTACACTGCATTGCTATCTGTGAAGTGGTCATGGAAGTATCGTAGTAAATGGGGAGTGTGTCAACAAAATCTAGGGCGTTATGTAAAGCATTAAACTCTTTTGAACCTGTTGTCCTAGCACCAGCACATTGATAATCCACTGCAGCCAATGACGCTGCTAGTCTCCTTGCACATCGCCACCCTGACATCTCGTAGGTGTTGATAACCACAACCCCAGGATGGTCGTTTGCCTTCAACTGAATTGCTACACCTAATGCCAACTGCAGCATTAACTGTGACTTACCCATTGAGGACAAACCCGATATAACCATGAGTGCAGCTTGAGGCGGTAGTCCAAACTTGTCGAAGGACGGCCAGCCGCTCGGGAAGAATGATAAAATCTTACCATTTGCTTCATCCTCAAGAACCATCCTATATCTAGCGTTAGCAGTAGAAATGTGCTCGTACTTGATCCCAGCTGACCCCAAAGCAACCGCGCTGAGCTTTTCTTGAAAATCTGCAATAAACGTATCTACATCCTCAATCCTATCCAGTAATGCGTAGAAATCAGAATACAAGTTGTTGTACTCATCCACCAACTCACCAACTTGGTACAACCTACCCGCCGCGTCCACAGTACGAACCCACTGCGGCAAACTTTCAGTAGACCTAATACCTAGTTGGGGTAAACAAGCAGTTGCTAAATACTGCAGATACGCCGCACCACCTGCCTTCTCCAAATCATCCCCGAGTTCATTTGAAACTGACAGAACGTCTATCCTGCCATTGATACGAACCATTGACTGATAGATATACTTGTGAGCTTTATCGAATTTATCCGCCCCGGGACCGCACGTGAACTTGTCTGGTGTAAGCTCTGCTTTTATGACACCAATTGCGCCGCGATCTACAAAGATCGTGGCTAGGATCGCCTGTTCTGTCTTTTGTAGATTCACTGTTTCAGTGAGTACCTCACAAGATCAGCTAGGAAAAATAGCGCTCTGAGATATAGTAGCTTAAGCTCCCAAACTTCATTGCTCCCTTCTTCCAAGATCTTCTGATAAAGGTACATGCATAAATCGATGGATTCCTGAAGTGCGTCGTTGATCGCATCGCGACCATTATTAGTTTCTAGGTAGCAGCCGTACTTTTCCTGACCAAAACGGACACGAGCCATTATGTACTCCCGAACTATATCTAGAACGGGATCCTTATGCAAACTCTTTTCTAAATTCGAAACTAATTCTCTATATACAACTTTAACCCCAGGCGTAGGCAGGGGTTCCGGTGTTGCTACTTTCATGATTTACCTCACTATAGTAACATTCTACACTGTAGGAAGGAACAACAGCTCCCCCAACAATCTCACACATAAACTCCTCTGCTGTCCCGCCTTTCTGGCGAAAGGAATTGTAGTCATTATAGTCACCTTCTTGCCACTGGATAACGCTCGCCTTACCTGGGAAACGAGAAGCAACTTGGAAACCCCTTAGCTCCTCCCCTTTATCTGGTACAATGATAATATTGTACTCCTTCAAAAGGTCATCCCATCCTTCGTCCCATGCATTCTGCCCATTCGTGGGGGATATGGATGGGTGCCCGTCTTGGAACGATAATGCTGCGTCAAACTCCCCAAAGAAAATGAAAATAGTCTTGGGCAAGTTCTCAGGCCAAGACTTATAATACTGCTGGACATTCCATAGGTTATACAGCACGCGCGGATTGTGTCCTTTCAATCCGATATACTTTGGTTTCATATCTTTGGAACCCGCCCTCAACCTCACAGAAACACACTTACCTGGCGATTGCCAAACAGGAACGACATATCGATCACCAGTCCATCCCCACAACTCACGATCAATAGTCTCGTCAGAGAATAGCCTAGAATGAAAATACTCCCTATGCTCCTTTAACATACCGTGCCAAGTGTTTATCGTTGCAAGGGGGATAACTCGAATGTTGCTAACCTTTAACTTCTTTACAAGGCGTAACTCAGCACCTTCAGTTCCTTTTAGTTTAGCGATAGCTTCACTTCGTGTAATGTGCAGGAATTCCATTAAAAACCCAACAGGGCCCCAGTGCCTACCGCAACCAAAACAGTGGGCACTCTTGGGGTATACGGTAAAACTTTTCGTGTCCTTATCTTTGTGGAACGGGCAGAGTGCTTGATATACTCCTCCGCTCCGCTCAATAGGAATATACTGACTTACCAACGTTGGCATGTCCATAGAAACTCCTAAAACAAATCTTTAACTATAACACCTGAGAATGGGACTTCATCTATGAACTGTTTGATAAACTTGGGGGAGAATGGATGCCTTGCACGTTGTGCCGCTACACACGCAGCACGAACTAATCTTTCCCTGCCATCTTCCCAGTGTGTAGACGCGAACCTCATAAAGGCACCTTTCGGGTACTTCATTTCTAAGCCTGCCAACCTATGTAACCGTTCTACATAATTGGCATAGCGCATGGGATTATTTACCCACCTAGGCCACTCCCAGTTTGGATTCATCGGGTCTGTGGTTGCGGGGATAGGATTAGTATCCCCACAATCCACTTCTTGAACAAACCCGCACTGGTTGCGCTTGAGAATCCTAGAACTCTTCTTCGTCATCCTGCGACAGGAACTCAAAAACGTCTTTAACCATCCCGGCTGTCCATTTCGAGAAAGAGGCAGGATAGCCTTTTTCAACCAGGAACGGTTTCAAGTTCTCCTTACACCAGGCCTTGCCGTCTTTGTTCAGCGACCCACTGGAATCAAAAGCTTTCTTACCCAAACCTTCTGAGATCAGTGCGTAAACACCTTCCAGTGAAGCGTCTTCCTTAATCTCGTCCTCAACATCTCGCGCTGGCACTTCCTGAGGAGATTCACTTGCCTGCGCTTCTTCAACTGATACGAGCCCAGAAATGTTAAGGCACACTCTACCGCTTTTCCGCTTGATAACCTGAGTGACCGCTCGCTTGCGGTTTCGCCTGTAGATGTCCCAAAGCTCTGGAAGGATGTTTGTGGGGGTACTGAACTCATAGTCAAGCGCTTCTGGGATAAAAGCAGAGATGAACTTGCTGATACCCACTGCAGCAGATGTCCACTGACCATCCGCCTTTGTTGCGAAGGTTGGGTTTCCTTCACTATCAACTGCCAACCCATACCCCACACTATCCCAAATAGTCACGCCGTCGTATGGTGTGGGCTTCTGGTACATATTCCCAACGGCGACAAATTCCACACCAAACCAAGGACCATAGTCACCTTCCACCCACGAGATTTCATCCATCTCGTTCTTCGAGGTGAAACGACCAATCTCAAAAGTGAAGTACTTGTCAACGGGCAAACTCATCCCGGGAATCTCCTGAACCCACCCGCCCCTGACAATAACCTTCACCTTCTTGTTCTGGTTGTTGATTAAATCCCTGGCTGCAAGCAAGTACGCTGTGGGGTCCTGTTCCTTGTCCGGCAACTTCTCAGGGTCCCCGCCAAAAGCGCGAACCAAAATGGAAACTTGAGCTGGGCTAACTGACCCTGGTGGCCCATCCTTCTCGCCAACAACTGTCCTATAGACAGCATATAGCGATGCGGAGTTTTTCCTCACTTTGAAAATAGGCGCGCCAGACTCGTCTTTTGTAACCCACGAGATACCGTTAACAGTGTACTCCCCGTCAGAAAAACTTTGCTGATTTTCCGGTTTATAGTCCGGATCCGGTCTATTCGTTATTGGCATTATCCAACCTCCCTATTTAATCCTAAGCCAAAGAATTGCGGTGCCGTCATCCATCTCACGAACCCGAGTATGGATTCTGGTGTGTCGATGCTTCGCTGCGGAACTGGCTACATTCCGCAACCTGTTAGCGTCCCTTTTGCTTCTAGTGGGAATCCTAGCCCAAAGGTCTGGGGTAGTGTAACTAATGTACCGTTCCCACAGCACATTCCCTACGCTAGAAGTTTGATACCTCGGCCTAAGAACACCCTCCGGTGGGGAGACGACCGAGGGATCCCCGATCACCCCGTAACTTGAAAAAAGCTCTTCCATACCTTCCACCTAACCAACCTCCTCTGAGTGTGTGGGCTTAATAGTAAGCCTCAACTCCATAATCCAATCCACCCCGTGCTCACGTATCCTTGTGTCCTTTTTGGTTACGTCACATCCCTCCTCTTCTATTAGATTGATAATCCGATCCCTCAACTCCTCTGCTTCGTTCAAAAATCCTCCTTTATCCTCTCAAGACGATCTTCCTTTATGGTAGTATGATCATTATGCACCATATTAGGGAAACGCACCCTGTGCCACCCAGGTGTTGGGACCTTTGGACCAACTATAACACCCAATTCTCCCTTACGATGACCTTTAATCACGATAACAGAATCAGAAATCCTCAGATTCTTCAACTGCATCCCCCCTGTCATTAACCGCCTTGATAAAAACCTTAATAGATGGCATAAGTGTGTCGATTAAGTCAACAAAAAGTTCTGACACTTCTTCTGGTGTCAGAACTTCACTGTTTACCTTAACTTTTACCGGGAGACGTCCTGCAGGTTCCCATGTCATCCCACCTGTCATCTTGCTACCACGATGCAGAAGGTCAAGGGATCCCCAGATTTTTGTTATGTTGAGTTCAACGAGTCCATCAGATATAGATGACTCCACCTCAACCTCAACAGTTTTATTAGCAGCGGTCTTCGCCATTAGACCTCCTCAAAAGCATTATAACATACTAGATTGAGAATGTCAAGAGGTACGCACTATTTCCTTGATCTCATCCGTAGTATAGTAATCACCATTAGCAGGTGGTGGGAATTCACGACTATACACTTTGGGGTCTCCCCTGACCCCAAAAAGGACCTCACCGAGATCAGCTAGCGTCCACTGCTTCTCTTTGGGGTAAACGACCTTTTCCAAAAAATCCGGTGATACGTCCAGTTGTGTAATAGCAACTGGAAGGTTTGATAAAGCGTGGAAGCTCCTCTGCTTTTCCGTACCGGTCAGCTCCTCACCACGGACATACTTCACAACTGCTTCTGTATACTCTTCCGCGAGCAGTTGAGGCAAGTGCTTTTCTAGGTAAGCCGAGAGTTTATCGATATCTTCCTCATGAACGATATATACACCGGCCCCCCATAAACTATTAACTACTCTCTGTGCTTTTGTCTGGCTTGTTTTCATTTTCTACCCTCCTATTTATGCTCCTCTCCGGGTCAAACCCTTTGGGGTAACGATTCTTCAACTTACGAACATTATCTAGCGCAACCTGTTCCATTGAAAATCCCAACACTTCACACAACATGGCAACGTACCATAGTACATCACCTAACTCATCTTTAAGCTCTTCTTTGTCAGTTGTATGTCCGTGAAATTCGAACTTTTTAACAGAATCAGCGAACTCACCAGCTTCCCCACAGATACCAAGAGTCCAGTTAAGAAGAAGACTGCGCCTGTCATAATCGGACCTGGCAGTTCTTAGCGCTAAGTTTGTATATTCCTCAAAAGTCACTTGAAAACTACCCCCAAGTTATTCTGCACGATTGTTCTCATATCCTCTAAATGTCTTTCAACTGCAGTTAACTGCCCCGCACTACCCTTTCCTTCAGTAGGACGCACGCCACTATCCCAAAGGGAGTCCATAAGTATTTGTGCCTCATCTAGGTTTAGTTTAAGGCAGTACTCTGGTTCAGTAGCGGGATCCCACGCACGCAAAGTAAAATCCGAGCTCAGGTAAAAATGGTTATCCTTTTCATCTCTTACGTACACACATAGCACAACTCGGCGGGTCCAGGGTTCCGGCCAAGCTTTCACACGAACTTTATCTCGCATTTATCCTCTCCAGAATCTGTCTAAGTTGATCTGCACTCATGGGCCCCCCACACTTCCCACACTTCACTTCGCTATTGAAAATACGAACATCCCCGCAGTAGAAACATTTTACATAAATCAACTGACCCAGCTCTTCTTTAGCCCGCTGTAAGGACCACAAGTAGTTCCCTTGCTTCTTATGTGCCAAGGCAATTATATCAGGGCGAACAATCTTGCCAGAAGAATCTCGTGCACCAACCATCTCCTCAAAAGCCGCGCCGGTTACGTTAATGTTATTGCCCATCGCATCATACTTGTAGTACAGGTCATCTGGGATATCTGGGTAGTATGGATTATGTCCGGCAATGACTCCCCACGCATCCTCTAATTTATCCTTGATAAAGCTCGTTGCTTGCATCATCTCACCAACCTCGGTCCTGTATGGTAATGTTCCAACAGGATAAACCTATTCAGTGTGTTCCAACGCTTGGCAGTTTGATAATCAATCTCAACCTGACGGTTCTGCGCTATCATCCTGCCGCGTGTCCCGTCACTGTTATTTGGCCTAGCACAGTCGCAAACCAAAAAGGTTTCCCATGGTTCCCCAACTGGTGCCAGCTTCCAAACCTCACCAATGTGGTCACAGTCAATGGTAGCAATGTAACCGTCAACTGAGGGAAGGGTACTGGGTAATCTGGTCCAGGGGAAAGTTGGATGCTGGCGATTGTCTATAACCGTCTCCATTATTCCCTGGGAATAGTGGCTCGCTAGGAATATCAAGAACGGTATTACCATCCTCTTCACTGATATCCTCCCCTTTCACATACTCATGCACCCAGATCGTTTGGCATAGTTTTTTGTATGCCTTCCCACGAGCAACATTGATCCCAAATGTTTCATTCCATTCCATGGGATCATTCCTGATACGTACAGCAGAACCAGTTTCTGCATAAACCTTATCACCATACTTAGCGACAATAGTCACAGCAGTAACTGGCCTCTCTTGGTACACAGCAACATGCAGTACGTTCAGCTTTGACTTGATAACCTCCAGAACAGCTTTCATCTCTATCCCTCCATGGTTTAATATGACCTAATTGTATTATAACATACTATAAAGATAACTGCAAGCAAAACAAAAAGGGGGACCCATTATGGTCCCCCTCGGGTGCTATAGCAGTATAGTAGAAATCTTCTGTCCTGTCAAATCTTCCGATCCTCAACGATCCTCATGTATATTACATGTAGTGATCATGTACTTACAGTATATTATATATCTTATTTCTTAAAAGGTTCAAAAACTCACGAACTTGCGATATTTTTTAAGGTTAGACGTATCTTTCTTGAAAAAGAATAGGGAGAGCCAAACATCTAGCTCTCCCTATCCGTCTACTTCTGTATCAGTTGTGCTTCTGGGACTTTGCTTCTTAGGGTTAACGCACCTGTTAGCCGTTTACCTTGGGCCCGCACGTCTGATACACTACCCGACCACATATCGACCTCTGCCTCCACCACCTGTCCTGCTAGGTTTGGTTTGCCCAGCCTACTGGCACCCTTCTTTGTCAGCTTAACTTTACCCATATCACTTTTTCCTTAGATGCTTCCATAGGTCGTTTAATGGGAAAACATTCCCACCTAAACTGCACCCATTGAAAATGCGATGCAGTGTTTCGAGCGATTGGTCAATTTGCGCCGCCTCCCTTTCTGTTAGCATTACGGTCTCCATTTGATAGTAGTTCTCTCCTCTCTGGAAACGATAGGTAGTAACACCATCCCGCTGGTAACGGAAAACATCTAGGCTTCCGTCGTCGTTGACTTTATCTACAATCCAGGATCTCTTCTTTGCACCTTGCCGGCCGTTTAACTTTTTACGAAGTATTCGCATATACGACAATCATCTCAACCTGAGTTAGGTCAATTCGGCCTACGTCTGTAACTAGAACGCATCCGTCAAGTGACGCTATCCTCTGAACAAAATGGCTGACTCCTTTCTCCTTTATGTGAACTACTTTTCGTGGTGTTAGTGAACGTAGCTTTTGAAAAAGTCTCCTACAAGCGTTCTCAGCACCACCCCGTTTTTCCATAACATGGATCTCTGCCAGTATTTTGGTGAAGGACATATTACCCCTCCTTAGCACTAAGTTTTGACAGGTTCTGAAAACGTGACCTCATGTACAGTAATTTCTTTTTACACTTCTAAGGGCCGTACAGAGCGGTGTTTTGTGCCTTTTATGTAACATAACGATACATTTTTGGTGACTTTAGAATTTTCTCAGCAATTTCGAAAGTCACCAAAATGCTAGATTCTCCTCAAATATCTGTACTCATTGGGATCCTGAGAACCTGTCGGTACAGCTATATCTTTGAAAATCCTTACCTTCCTTTCTTCCTTGGTTAAAGCCTTAACTGGGCCCGCAATAATCCTTACTGGACGAGACGGACCCGCTGCTTTTTTGCTTGTGTACGAACTGATTGTAAGGATACCGGTACAAGTCATATAGATGTACCTAAACTCCACGCTTGCCTCCCCAGATGATTTTATGCAGTTGTGGCAGCACTCGAACCCCAGTTAGTGCTGGGTTGTTCTTAACCTTATCCACTAACCAGTTCAGAGCGTCTGGGTAGTCTATGCTATATCCGTTAGGTTGAAAAACCACAGGAACGTCGTATACAGTTCCCAGATTAAGTTCACGGATCAAGTTCTCCGCCTCGTTCAGATCCTCGATTGAGCAAATAACAAACTTAAACTCAAGCGAGCCGTCCGGAGCTAACCCTCTCCATTTCCGCAGTGTGTCATACTCGTATCCATTTCTACATGCAGAACCTAGTTTGGGAGAAACGGTAATGTGCTCAAAGTAGTCTTCCACCCACCGCACCGGCTCGATCTTACCATTTGTCTCAATTCCGACTGAGAACTCAGCTGGATTCATATCGATTCTAGAACTTTCAAGGTACTCAATGACCCGGTCCATCTGCAAAGTTGGCTCCCCACCAGTGAAAATGATAAACCTGGGGGCAGCCGTTAAGTTGAGGATTCT
>Ga0180438_10012492_pt1 | contig 10099 bp, 6 predicted proteins | sample SS_ome_12_FD_132455 | JGI IMG/M metagenome (GOLD analysis project Ga0180438, IMG submission 132455) | Hypersaline lake sediment archaeal communities from the Salton Sea, California, USA - SS_3_D_2 metaG | ecosystem: Environmental > Aquatic > Non-marine Saline and Alkaline > Hypersaline >...
AAGGAAATCCCTGCACCCGAAAAGAACTCGCCAAGAACATATTCTCCAGCCTCAGTAAACCTGTTCTGTTGACCGGGCTGACGACGATCGCCGGAATGCTTTGTCTTCTCAGCCACTCCATCATCCCCGCTCAGCAGCTCGGGATATTGGCGTCTGCGGGAATCGTTTACGCTTTGGCGGCCAGCCTTCTTTTCATTCCTGCGGTCATCTCGCTGCTCCCGAAAACAAAACCGGTCATCAAAGCGGGAAATGAAGACAACAAAAGGAAACCTTTGCTGGAGCGCCTGCTTCTCTTTTTCAGCACCACTGTTTCGCGAAAGCCTAAAGCGATTTTGGTAGGCGCGATTCTTTTTGCAGCGGCCATATCATCCGGCATATTTTTTATCGTGATCGAAACCGACCCCAAGGATTATTTTCCGGAAAGCCATCCCATCGTTCATGCGACCGAACTCGTCAACGATTATCTAGGAGGCTCACAGAACATCTCGGTCGTATACAAAGGCGACATCAAAGATCCGAGGATCATGAAAAAAATCGATCAAATGGAGAAAGACTTGGAGGAATTCCCCGAGGTGGGACTTACGACGTCCATTGCACGGGTCGTCAGACAGATGAGCAGAGCTCTTTTTGATGAGGGGGAGGCCGATTATGACAGGATTCCCGATTCCAAGGAAGCCGTTGCCCAATATTTCGAGCTCTACTCAATGAGCGGAGATCCGGAAGATTTTGAGAAGCTCGTGGATTTTCCCTATGAACACGCCATGGTTACTGCCCGTCTCAACACCACCAGCACCCCGAAGCTTCGCGGTCTCGTCGGCCGAGTCAACGCAATGGTCGAGGGGGATAACGATGTGGATTTTGTGGGAGGTTTTGGCGTGGTCCTCGCGGAGATGGCCCACAGTGTCGTCAATGGCCAGGTGTTTTCGCTGGCTTTCGCGGTCGTTCTGATCGGCCTTCTGTTGATGGGTTTGTTCCGGTCTGTCGTAGCCGGGTTGATCGCGACCGTTCCTCTGGGTATCTCCATCGTGTCGCTCTTCGGGTTGATGGGGATCCTCGGCATCGAGCTCAATGTGGCTGTGGCTATGCTGTCCTCGATCATGATCGGAGTAGGAGTGGATTACACCATTCACTTTCTGTGGCGGTACCGTGAGGAACGGCGGAGGGGGCTGGGAGAAAAAGAATCCGTACGGAAGACACTCACGACAACGGGACGGGGAATCGTGTTCAATGCCTTATCCGTCGTCATCGGATTCATCGTTCTAATTGTATCAGGTTTCATGCCCGTGAGGTTTTTCGGGTTTTTGGTCGTTATATCCATCCTATCGTGTCTTATAGGAGCGTTGGTCTTGGTTCCGTCGCTCTGTCTTGTCTGCAAACCCCGATTTCTCGAGCCCTTAAGGGTATCCAAATGAAGGAGGATCGCTATGAAAAAATACGCCATAGGAATTATCTTATTCTGTGTTTCTAATATTGTTTTTTCTTGTTCTCAGGACGATCTTTCTGCAAAAGAGATCGTTGACCGTGCCTTTAAAGCCACAAGAGCTGCCGGAGTAGAGGCGATATCGACTTTGACCATCATCGACAGCAAAGGAAGGGAGCGCATCAGGGAGATCGCAATTGTTTCTAAACTTTACGACGACGGAGAGACAGAAAAAAGACTCATCCGTTTTCTCGCTCCGGCTGATGTCAGGGGCACCGGCCTTCTCACCTTCGATTATGAGAACGACGATGACGACATGTGGCTGTTCATGCCGGCTCTGCGGAAGACGAGAAGGATCGTCAGCAACGAAAAAGCAAAAAACTTCATGGGCTCCGAATTCTCTTATGCGGATATGACTCCTCCCAACCTGGATGATTTTACCTACACTTTGCTCGGAGATTCAGAAACGGAAGGGATCGAATGCTGGGAGATCGCAATCACACCGGTCGATGACGATGTGGCTGACGAGAACGGATTCTCCAAGCGTATCGTTCACATCGCGAAGGGTATTTCCGTGATCCGCAAAGCCGTCTATTATGACCTCGATGGCGAGCTGCATAAAGAATTGAATGTGAAAGAGATCGAGGAAATCGATCCTCAAAACCACAAATACAGGTTCATGAACATGGTCATGACCAACAAACAAAACGACAGAAGATCTGTCATGAAGGTGAACGAGATCCAATTCAACCCAAACGTGAAGGACGACTTTTTCACCACACGGTATCTGGAGAGGTTTTAGAGGTGACGCTATTTATGAGTGTGGCAACTCGCTTGAGAGATGTTTAAGTAATTAATATTAAAAAAGTTAAGATAGATTTGGCGCCTTTTCTGACTCTCGCACTTTCCTTCATTGAGCAGCCGAGATGACTGACTCATCAGAGAAAATCACCCGCAAAGGCTATTTACAGCCACAACGCTCCTCTTTACAATTGAGTCAGACTATGAATACTAGGAGGAGCCGGGCATGAAAAAGAAGCGAATCCTGTGCGCCACTTTTTTACTTGCCTTTTTTATCTTCGGTTCGATCCACATCGGCGCTCAAGAAAATGAGCAGGCGGGGGTCGCTCCGATAAATCCCGCGTTCCTGAAGTATCTTCAAGATTTCGAGATGGGACAGATCCAGACATTTACCGATGAGGGGTATCCGCTCGGGGATATTCCTCCGATCATCGACCTCTCTCATGCGAGGTTTGTGATCGATAGGGAATTCGATAGGGCCCTGCCACCCACATATGATTTGAGAGACTACGGCCGATTGCCTCCGATCAAAAACCAGGGAGGATGCGGCTCGTGCTGGGCCTTTGCCTCCTACGGGTCCTTGGAATCCTGCCTTATGCCCGGTGAATTCCGGGATTTCGCCGAGGAACACCTGATCGACAACCATGGTTTCGATCTGGGCGAATGTTCAGGCGGAAACACCGAAATGTCAACGGCTTATCTCACGCGGTGGCATGGGCCCAAGGATGAATCGGATTATCCCTATACGCACTCCATCGGCTTCGACTTCCAGGCCACTCAAAAAAAGGTCCAGCAGGTCGTTTTTCTTCCGGGTCGGTCTGGATTTTTGGACAATGACGTCGTAAAGAACTTCGTGATGAACTACGGAGCCCTTTACATCAGCATGTATTACAGCGCGACCTATTTTAATTCGGCAACGGACAGCTATTACTACAGCGGGAGTTCGGGCACGAACCACGGGGTTTGTATCGTCGGGTGGGACGACAATTACAGCAACAGCAATTTCAAGACCTCCCCTCCTGGAAACGGAGCCTTTATCGTGAGGAATAGCTGGGGGACGGGATACGGAGACGGCGGATATTTTTACATGTCCTATTATGATACCAAACTCACTCCCCGGGCGATCTTCAACAACGCCGAAGATCCCGGAATTTACAGCACGATCTATGACTATGACACTCTCGGATGGACCTCCAGCTACGGTTATGGGGATACAACCGCCTATGGCGCTAATATTTTTACTGCAACAAATAGCGAATCCCTGAAAGCGGTCGGTTTTTATGTCGGCGACAACAATGCGGATGTGACTATATCCGTTTACACCAACGTTATCGGCAGCACGGATCCGAAGAATGGAACCCATGCCGCCACCAAGACTGATTCTTTCACTTACCCGGGTTTCTATACAGTCGAATTGGATACGCCTGTGTCTTTGACCACAGGCCAGAAGTTCTCGGTGGTCCTTTATTTCGACAATCAGTCGTATACGTATCCAGTGCCCATGGAGCGCGCCTATGCCGGATATTCGTCAGGAGCGAGTGCGGATCCGGGGGAGAGCTTCGTCAGCAATAGCGGGACAAGTTGGACCGATTTGGACACAGGCTACGATGCCAATGTTTGCATCAAGGCTTACACAGGAGCCTCGGGCCCGGAGATGCATATCAGAGGATTAGCTCGCGATTTTTCCGATGGTTCGATCGTCAACTGTGGAACTCGATCGGTGGATTTCGTCGTGGGCAAGAATTTCACCTTCACCATCGAGAACAACGGCACCGATCCCCTGAACCTGACTGGCTCGCCCAAGGTGACACTGAGCGGTCCCGATGCGGCTCATTTTATGGTATCGCAACAACCTGCGTCACCTGTATCGGCGGGCGGCCAGACGACCTTCAAGCTCAAGACGGTCAGAGACACCGTCCCGCCCATGCCAGTGGGATGGGAGCGGACGTTCAACTTCGACGTCAATATCGCCAACAACGATCCGGACGAAAATCCCTACAACTTCACCATCACTGTCACGCTAAGGAAATACTGAGCCTCATTTATGCATCAATTGACTCTTATTGGGTGAGTGTTCGATGTGAGATCTGATTCTTGATGAATCATCGACATTCAGCTTCTTGGAATTTTAGACAAAATTTAATGGATTGAAGTCCTCATTCAAATATGATAAATATAGTTTGATAAAGGAGGATTGAATTTTTTGGATTCAATGGAGGAGGTCAGCTCTGTTTTTCATTTCGGAGTCAAGGTTCTCCAAGGTAACCAGCTGCGCATTTTCATTATTACAAACTCATCTCATTGGGAGAGGATGTCCATGGCTGATTACTTGGGATAATTAAAATCTAAGGAGGCAAAGTATGAAGATTGGAAAAACGGTTTTGAAAGGGTGTATCCCTGTGCTCGCACTCGCAATTCTTGTAACCTTTGCTGTCAATGCCAAGAGTTCATCTCAGGATTATGACCAATTGATTCTTGGAGATTTTTGTTTTAGTCCGGATGGATATGGTGATACATGGCATTGGCGAGTAGAAGACGTAGGCGATCTCAAGATGTATCGGATCACGGGATTCGATCATTATTATCCAGGTAGCGTTTATAGTGGATCTGCGCACAGAGTGGGAAAATATTTTTACGCAGTTATTAATGCCGGAATAGAAAGCTATAGCGTTCATGGTGTGATAACAGTTACTCTTGACCTCTCAACGGGAACAGGAACATGTGATATTTCTTGGATGAATTGGGACAATACACCTAATGCAAGCTTTAATAATCTTCCATTTAGCAGCGTTGCGTGTCCATCGACAGCTGCAGATTTAAAAGGAATCGGAACTATTGCTGGTTCAGAAAGGTAAAATTCCAGCCGCTTAAAACTGTATCGCTTATATTAGAATTGTATTTATAGAAGGAATACTATATCTCGATATCCCCCGTGCTAATTTTTCGGATCGAGCTTTATAGAAATTCTGTTTACCCCTTCTGAATCGGAGTGACCACCATAACGAAGGTTAAGAACAAGAGAATCAAGGTCATAAAGGGAAAAAGAAGCCAGGCGATCCGGTTGAGTATTTGTGTTGTTTGAATTCTGTCAGATTTCACTGCCCGGTCGACCAGAGGATTGCCCACGAGCATCATACCGAGGAGAGTGATAACGCAGGAGGAGAGGATAAAGGTGATGGCGGAGGCAACATCTTGAATGGTTTTAGATGAAAAGCCCATCATCGCCTGCACCAATCCCATGATGATTGCAAGCAATCCTGTAAGTGCAAAGCCCAGAGTGATAGATCTACTGGCGGCCGAATTGCCGACAAAGAGAGCGATGGCGATCGTTCCGCCTAAGACCACTAAAAGAGACGGCCAATAAAGAAATAAGTCTTGAGGCTTGATCGGGCCTTCGAACGCTTCTCCCAATAACGGTGATAAAATGGCCCATCCCAGTGTAATAATAAACAGCACATAACCGATCACAGTATCCAATTTAAAAAACGGAATGTTCGGTCCTGTTTTCTCCTCGAAAATATTTTCTCTTTCTTCCCGGGATTGGGTTTCCAATAGACCCGAAGTTTTGAAAGCGGGCACAGCGCAGATGACCGCAAGCGCCATTCCGTAAACGGCAGATATATAGGACGCAGACATTCTGGAAGCGATGCCGAATATCCCTCCTTCCGAACTCCCCAATGCAATGACAAAGCTGATCACGCTCCCGAGGACTCCCGTCATCCAGAAATTCCTTGCAGCAACCTCCCAAAAATAAGCGGTTTTGTGATGTGCTTCGTAGGAATTCGAGATGCCCATCGTTTGCCTAAAAGCGAAAGCCGCATCTTTGACGGAAAAACTGATCAGAGTTAAAAAAAATCCGCCCAGGAATACAAAAACAAAACCTGTGCCTTTCATAAAGTCAGTGAATTTGCCGCAAAGAATCACTGCGAATACCAGGCATAAGAGAACCGATATTTTCAGGAAGGTTGCCGGGATCCCTTTCGAATCTACGGATCGTTTCATAGCCATTCTCCTTATGGTCTTATTTTTTATCAACCTTTTGGATTTTCTAGAATTTGTGTTGGGGCAAGGCTCTGCGGCGAAATGGGAATATTCCATGTATACCGGACATTAAAAATCACTCTTTCCTCCCCAAACTCTTCTCCATGCAGGATTTTTTTGATACTGACGGGAAGGTGCGTGCAGAGGTCTAAGGTTACTTCCAGTGTCGCCCTTTCGTCGGAAAGCGCTATTGCAAATATTCCCTGCGCACACTCCTTTTGTTTCTGATACTTTAATAGCTTCCACTCTCCGTACATCCGCTCCACAAGCTCTTCTGGTTCCAGGTATCCGACAATGGGCTTAAGGATGGGATCGTCCAGTTGGGTAGAGATTTTTTTTTCGAATCTTCTGTCTGTGATGTGATCGTCAATGACGATGTCTTCCTCGGATATCCATATGGTTTTAAGGGGAGCGTTACGAGAATCTTCGACGTGTACCTTCGACAGGTTGGGCGAGAGCCATTGAATGGCATAATGGAGAGGCTCCTGATTGTCTCCGTACATCTGGATCGAGCACTCCATCGACTGGGATCGAATCATTTCATTAGAGACCACAACCGATGTCCCAAGGACGGATAAGTTTTCTGTAAGCTGGTTGGGCGAGCCGGAGGAGTGAATAAAACTCCCCAGCACGATCATCATTAGAGAGATGACAAGAACCACTTCCTTTTTAACCAGTATCCGAGCCCACCGCACATCCATGAGATTTAAAATGGCTTGGAACGTCTTTTGACCTGCCCAGGTTCTTCCAGACGCCTCCTCCAATTTCAACCGGAACCCTTCCAGTTGATTCTTCATGACGGCTTCCGCGTCCACTGGCAGATCATCTTTCAAGGTTTGTTTGAGAAGATGGTCGATATTTGCATCCTCTCTCTTTTTGTGATCCGATGTTTTTGGCGAGCCGGTCTTATTCTTTGGACTCATTTTTTGTCTCCTCTGGGCCTGTGGGATCGAGATGTGACAGCCACCGACTCAGCTTAGCCCGTCCTTTAGATACATGGATCCTTACTGTCACCTCACTGCAATCCATGACTTGGGCGATGAAATCATAGGGTTGATCCTGTACGATCCTCATCAGAACGGCCAATGCCTGATTTCTCGGGAGTCGGCGGATCGCATTCAAAATCTCAATCTCGAGGTTCTTTTTTTCCAGTCGATAAAGACCGTTGGTATCAGGATCCGCTGGAAGTTTTTGGATTTCCATAGAAGCTTCATGCTGTCTGAACCGCCATGATCTCCTCAGTGTGTCATAAGCGGCATTCACGCAGACCTTCAGGATGAAGGCATGGGGGTTGGGATGTCTGCGTATGCGGTCCAACTTTTTCCAGATGGTGGTGAGTGCGTTCTGCATCGTATCCTCTGCAGCCTCACGGTTGCGTACGATCCGCCAGATTGAACGCATCATCTGTGTTTCAATGGGTGCGATCAACCGCTCGTAGGATAAGCTCTCTTTTTTGTTCACCGTCGATTCAAGGGCCGTCAAAGAACTCTCTCGATCCAGCACAACATGTTTGGCTGCGGTCGTGACAATATCCATCTCTCATCCACATAAGTAACCGTACAGACAGAGGGTTGTGTTTACGCCTTGGAATAAAATTTCGAGATTTCTTGCTGTTCATTCTCCGAACGAAAGGAGAGATTTCTAGAAGGAAACCATCCCTTTTAGGATTAAGACCATTGTAAACGAGACTTTTCCTGCTGACAACTCCCCTTGAGGAAAATCCCCGCTGTACAAAGCATGATGTGGCGAACGATCATGATATTGGAGAGACGGTGAGTAAAATATATTTACATTTAATTGGATAAAATGGTCTTTTTTGGATGAATGTCCCCTTGTCAAACTGGCATGTCTATTGCTTCTCCTTTTTTGTCGGGTCAAGCTGTGTTTCGGAGAGAAAAGATGAACAGAGCTTCTGTGGTCATCGTGTGCTTTGTATTGGTCGGGATCGGCGTTTTATGGATATCCTATGAAAGCGTTCCCCATAAACGCATGCATTTGCTCCATCCTCCTTCCGCCGAAAATGGATTGGAATTCTGGTCGATGCAGAGGGCCTATCCTGGAAATTCGATTCCGAATGAAGGTTTTTATAGAGCTTTTGTAGAGTCCAAGGTCAAGTCGAACAGGACGTTGGACCTGAGCACTCCAGATGTCTGGTCCTCCATAGGACCTGCAAATTTTGCCGGACGGACGATCTCCTTGGCTCTCCATCCGTCAAATCCCGAGGTCCTTTATGCGGGTTCTGCAAGCGGCGGCCTCTGGAAGCTCACGATCACTGGAAGAGGCGAAGCCGATTATTCCTGGGAACGCATCGAAACAGGATATCCTGTTTTAGGGGTTGGTTCTATCGCGATCGATCCTCGGAATCCGGATATCATCTATATCGGAACAGGGGAAGTCTACGGCTATCAGGGACAGGATGGAGACCTTTTCGGCAGCGTTTGGATGAGGATCAGAGGAAACTATGGCCTTGGGATACTCAAATCCTATGATGGCGGAGAGTCCTGGCAGAAAAGTTTGGACTGGACTCAGCAGCAACAGCGAGGCGTCCTTTCCTTAGCGATAGATCCTTTCAATCCGGACAATGTTTTTACCGGGACGACCGAGGGAATTTTCCGTTCGAGAGACGCGGGTGAATCCTGGTCGCATGTTCACTCTGTTGTGATGGCTGTGGATGTGAAGAACGACCCACACAATCCGAAAAATATATACGCTGCCTGCGGGAATTTGGGAACGGAGGGACATGGCATCTACCGATCCCGAGATGGCGGCGAGTCATGGACAAAGCTCACGACTGGTTTACCCAATTCATGGACCGGCAAGGCGAAACTCGATATCTATGCGTCATCCCCCCACATCCTTTATGCGGATCTCGCCAATCAGCGCGAACGGATCGGGCTGTACAAGAGCGAAGATTCTGGCGACACCTGGGAGCTCCTGTCGACTCTGGAGGGATTGGATTTTTATCCGGGTCAAGGTTATTATTCGCATTTCGTTCGGGTCAATCCAGTAAACAACCAAAAGATCTTCATCGCCAAGGTGGGATATCTTTACTCTGAGGATGGCGGCCAGTCCTTCACAAGGCCAACTCCCGGGATCTATGATTTTATCGACGATCCGACAGCTGCCCACGGGGATATCCATGCGTTCGTCAATCATCCGATGGATCCGGATACATTTTATATCGCATGCGATGGCGGAGTCTTCATCACAGAAAATGGGGGAAAGACATTCCGGGGAATGAACCGGGATTATGTCAACACCCAGTTTTATCCGGGCTTTTCCTCCTCGAAGACCGATCCGAATTTTGCCATAGGCGGCATGCAGGACAATGGTACGGCGCATTATACGGGTTCCTCTGATTGGCGCAGCTGGGTAACCGTCGGGGATGGCGGCTATTCCGCCATCGACCCGGTAAACGACAACGTTGTCTACCAGTCTTCCCAGTGGCTCACCATCTATAGATCGACGGACAGGTTCGCTGACGAAAAAAACGTGCGGTTTGCCTCCCCTTTTCCCTATTATTATCCGGAAGAACAGCGCCATCCAGGATCTGAATACCCCGCTTTTATCGCTCCCTTTGTCTTGGTCGAGCCCGATTTTTTATACGCGGCTACGAACTATGTCTACCGCTCGAGCGACGGGGGGGCGACCTGGACGTGCACGAACAACAACCTGCCCCTGAATGGTCTTCCTGTCGTGGCATTGGGAGCTTCACTTTTCAACAGGAGGACGGTGTATGCAGCGACAGCCCCCTATTCTCCGGATAGTGTTCGGCCCATGTTCTATGCATCACGCGACAGCGGTCTTTCATGGAGCCAGCTGACGGGTAATCTACCC
>Ga0180438_10012493_pt1 | contig 10099 bp, 9 predicted proteins | sample SS_ome_12_FD_132455 | JGI IMG/M metagenome (GOLD analysis project Ga0180438, IMG submission 132455) | Hypersaline lake sediment archaeal communities from the Salton Sea, California, USA - SS_3_D_2 metaG | ecosystem: Environmental > Aquatic > Non-marine Saline and Alkaline > Hypersaline >...
ATGGACGCAGGTATAGGCTCGGCCGGGGCTGAGCAGGCGATGCTTGCCATGGGTGTGAATTATCAGACAGGTGATGCATTCAATACCCGACGGATCAATTCAGGTCGACTGCGGGGAGCCACGTTGCGTGCGAATGTCGCAGCAGCTACCAGCCGACAGGCGCAGTACAGGGCCGGAGCATACGCTTACTGGCTGGAAACCAAGGGTGGCCAGTTCCTCAATGAGCAGGGTAAACTGATGAAGGGGCAGGAGCGGGCAGCGGCTGCGGCATTTGAAGAATTTATCGGCGGAGCGTCGACCTTAGGAGAGATGGCCAGCAGGCTCGGAACGTCGGCTGATACGATCAGAACGGCGGCGATGTCCGACGAAGCCAAGATCTTCATGGCGGATAACCAGAATATAAGCCAGTTTGCTTCGGCTCAGCGGGCTCAGCGGGCGCAGAAGATGACTGGTGAGTTTATCCGCAGCTCCATTAACCGCGCGTTAGGGTCTGATATTGACCGCAAGGATCTGTTCGATGATAAAGGACAGCTGCGTAGCCGTGATGATATTGTTGAGCGTATACAAAAAGCCACAGGTGCAAGCAGATCACGAATTCGTGGGCTGGTAGATGCTCAGATGGAAGGCATGGCCCAGGAGGTTCTCGGACCTGGCGCAAACTCTCAGGAGCTTGAGGCTTACTTCAGACAACAGCGTGGCGCTGCTCAGATGCGTAAGGTGGTTGATTATCGGGCCAGGATAGATGCTCTGACTGGAAATAAGGCTGGCGGATTTCTAGGAGTTATGCGACTCCTCAGCGAGGGCTCGATTGATGACCCGGAAGGTGGCGGGAAGGTAACGTTGGGCGGTTTGCTCAGTGAAGTTTTCGGTGTTGTCAGCCCGAAGGAGTTTAAGGATAAGGAGGCAAGGGATACTGCAGCCAACAACCTGGCGAAGTCTTTGCGGGATCGTTATACCGGAACCAAGGATCCGGTACAGCAGGGTAAGATACAGACGATTCTCAAGGGGCTTACCAGTGAGCGCCTGGCGGAGCTGGATCCGAAGAAAGCCAAGAAGCTTATTACAGATCTGACTACCGGCGGCATCACGGATGAAGAGCTTGATGAAGCCTTCAATCTACTCGGTTCTGACGAACAGCGCAAGGCTTCTGAGCTTCTCAAAGGCAACAAAGATCTGGCTGATCAGTATACGGCTGCGATAAGGTCCGGCAAGCGCAGTGATCGGCAGGCGGCAGGTCGTCGTGTTGCCATTGATGCGGCAATTAGGGGCATCGGGGATAAGGATCTCCAGATGAAGCTGCGTAAGGCCTACGGTAAAGGCGACTTTGATAGCCTGGCTGCAGCCCGTAAGGCCTTCTCCGATGTAGACATGAGTCCAGAGAAGCGTCAGGCCTTCTTCAGCGAGATCGCCAAGAACGCAGAAGCCCTTGACTCTGGGGATCCCATATTGCAGTTGAATGATGTTCTCAAAAGCTTGGTTGAGGTCCTGCAGGATCTCAAGAATGACAAGGACACGACCAAGGGCAAGAAGGGGACAGAATAATGGAACTATTTAATGAAACTGATATTGGCAAGTCGCCTGAAATTCGTAAGAAGGCGCCGGTCACAATCTATGTCGATGAGAAGAAGCTGCAAGGCAGGTACCACTTGCTTACACAGCAGGTACAGGCCGCCGCCGATGTACAGATCGACAAGACCTTTGATGACGACATCCTGGTAACTTCTTTTGGCCAGAAGCTGCTGCCGATGCAGCTGACCTGCATTGCCTTACCACCGGATCTCTGCCCGGATGCCAGTGAGGGCAGCAACGGGGTAACTGAGGATACACTGGCGAAGCTGTACAGGAACAGGCACGCCGGCCGCAAGGGCCAGGGTGGCAAGGTCACAAAGATCGCAGTTGTCTTCGATAAGGTGACATTCGATGGTATCCTGATGTCGCTGACACAGGTTCCGCATAACCTCAGCAATGGTGCCAACCTGGACGTATTCCGGTACACCCTCAGCATAATGGGCAACTTCCAATGATCAACAGACTATATGGCATGCTTGCGCCCGAGGCGTTGAGCACTGAATATTACTACCGCAGGTCGACGCAGGCCGAAGAATACGTGCGGGAGTTGGATATACTGATACCCAGGTCAACGGAAGACGCCTATCGTCAGTTCTGCGCAGATCAGCTCTGTACACTGGTTTATGAGAGTTCCCTCAAAGATATACTGCTGGAGCTGGATCCGAATAATACTTACGAGTACCCGGCCGAAGCGGTTGATGAGAAGGATACGGAGATTACCGGAGTCCCAGGCGGCGTTGTCCTTAACCTGGCCGATGCCAGTATCCAGAACCCATGGGTTCGTAAGGTCGTGACGCTGTCCTATGATGGCGTGGATACAGTAACGTACGAAGACGGCAAGACAGTCGAGTGGGGCGCGACAGGGACTCCTCCTATCGTCATAGATGGGGTAGTCATGTCGTTCTCCGGGGCTCCTCCGGTAAGCTCCTTCATCGCAGTCGTGAGCATGGTACGTAAGCCGTACAGGAGCATCATGACACTGTACAACCAGCTTGAGTCCGAATCCGGGATTACGTGGACTACACAATTAGCCGAATATAATGATATCACCGTGCCGTCGACAAAGCTTGCGGCATACGTGCTGAATACCCTGGCCAAACTATGAGTGACCTCAGCAACATAACCAATGTCACGATTGATAAGCTTACCGCTGACCTCGATGGCATCATTTACAATGTGACCAGCCTCACATTGCGGTTGCTGCTGAACCAGCCGGCGAACTGCGAGATTGTACTGGCACTTGGCCAGTCAGTCAGGCAGGGGGGCAGCGGGCTGTCTTCTACAGGCCGGATATCCGGGTTCGCCATGACCGGCTATAATAGCGTGGTGGTGAACCTGTACAAGAACGGCGATAAGACCCCGATCGTCTTGTTTCGGGGGTTCATATCATCCGTCAGTAACATCTCAGCCAAGAATGCCAGTGGGTCGTATGCAGGTGTGGTTATCAATGCCGTTGCTCCTCCGTTCCTGATGGGCAGCTATAGCTTGAACAATTACCGCTACTGGAATACCCAGGGGGATTCCAAGGGCGCTGCTACGACATCGAAGTCAGATTTCCGCAGGAGTAAACTTTTGAAGGAGCTCGGGAGCAGGGAGCTCTCGCCGATATTCACCAATATTGTGCCTGATATACGTGTGGCCGATGGCTTTGCGGCATATATCATCGCTGTGGCGGGGAAACTGACGGAGTATGTCAGTGAGGAGCGGTTCCCAGAAGAGAGTGTGACGGAGAATTTTGCACTCAGAGGGAGGAAGATTCTTCCTTCTAATGCCATATCAGGCATAACCGCTAAAACCGAACTCGACTTTGTCAGGTACATGAAGGCAAAGATGACGAACGGTAATCCATTTGCGGTGCTGCAGTCGATTGCCCAGGGCCTGCTGTTCCTGAACCTGGTTCCGATGCCTTGTGGTAAGATGGATATCATCCCGGCATTCCCCTGGACATCTGAAGTGATCGGCACAATCCGTCGCAGGGACATCCTGAATATGCGGGATTCCACGGCTTTGAGCGCGGCTGTAGACAACATTGACTCTGTGATGGTTCCTTTGCCGTTCGGATCGAACAATCGTATCCTGCCGTACGCGGAATGGCCTGAGGTGAGTACGTCACCAGCAGGTGTATCCAAGGTTGTCAATATCCCTGCATGGCTTAGTCCATTTGTGAATGATGTGGAAACCAGGACGGAACCGGCGGATACCCAGAAGACAAACAAGGGGACAAAGGAGTCCAAAGAAGATATCGACGAGAAGGTGGATAAGTATGTCGAGGTTGGGGAGGCTCTGGCAAAAGCGTTCTTTGCAGAGTTGAAGAACAGCGGGGTTACGACGGAGGTTCAGGTACAGTGGCACCGCCTGGAATTTCTTGATGCTTTGGGCTATCTTATGGAAATAGAGCAACCGATAATCGACAGCTCCTTGGAAGGCCAGAATTTGTATGGTTTCCTCTCCGGGGCCGGGTTCAAAGTCAAGTCGACTCCCGGCGGAAGCAGCGCCAGTTTGACATTGTCGTTTACGCATGTTCGGGATCAGGCTGCGCAGGAAATATATGCACTGGATTCCCATCCGCTGTATGATATCGAAGGAGGCCCCGCCTCAGCGTTACAGGCGTTTATGGCAAGGGCCGGCAGAGAATATACGAGGAGCGTACAGACAACGCTGGAAGGCGGCGATTACGGATCCTACCTGAACGATGTGGTGAGGAATGCCTCATGAGTGAGATAAAGAGCCCCTGGGCGAAGAAAGAGAAGCTGACTCAGAAGACGGAAGCTGGTGACGACGTTACCAAGGATTCGCTTGAGAAGCATTACGAGACCTGGAAGAAAGCGCAGACCCCGCAGACGGCCGCGCCGATGCTGGAACAGCTTCAACCGGATATCGATGCATCCCTCCGTAACTATGGAGGCAAGAACCAGGATGAACTGCGAACTCAGGCACAGTTGCTTGCACTGAGAGCGGCGGAGACGTATAAGCCGAAGAAAGGCACATCGCTCCGGACGCATGTCAGGAACAGCCTGCACAAGCTCACACGAATACGCAACGAGCGGTCCAACGTCATGCACATACCAGAGAATGTGCAGGCGGAAAAAGCGCATTTGCAGAAGGCCAGTGATGAGTTCAAAGCGGAGTTTGACCGCGAACCCAACCTCCAGGAGTTGGCAGACCGCAGTACTTTTTCAATCCGCCAGATCAAACGTATTCGAGGGTATGCAGGTGATGTGCCGGAATCACTGATGACCAGCGAGAAAGGTGACCTCATGACCGGTGGTCGCTCAGCGTCTCAGATGTGGCTGGACTACATGTACTTCGAACTCGACCCGATCGACAAGAAGGTGTATGAGTGGAGTACCGGTTACGGTGGGTCTGAGAAGCTGTCGAAGGCGGAAATCGCTAAGCGGCTGAAGATCAGCGCACCAGCAGTAAGTAAGAGAATAAACAAAATCCTCGCCAAGATCGAGGAAGGCCAGGAACTGAATGGCTAAAGACATATATGCAAACCAGATAATCGAGAACGTCTACAGTAATCTCAAGGCGGATTTTGAGGCGCGCCGAAAGGCCCTTGTCGGTGATGACAATGGGGATGGTGGCCCGCTTAACAGATTTAACCCGGCGCCGGAGCTGAAGGAAGAAAACAGTCAGGACATCATCGACGGCACTAATAACACGATGGCAGATGCTGCCGACAACCGTGGCCGGGAGGAGATCCGGGCGGCCAGTAAGAAGGCCAATGTACTGTTGAGTATGGGCCGCGATAACCACAGTGCAACACGAGACAGGCTCGGACAGATCCGGAATTACATGCTTTATGTGACCCGCGCGCTGTATGAGGCGGATCCTGAGGACAGCAAGCAGAGTGATGGTATGCTGCTCGCAGGCGTCAGGAGGGTTGATCTGTGAAGGATCTTTCATTCCTATCTGATGAAGAGCGTGTCGTTGCTGCACCGATGGCGATCCAGGGGATCGCCGAAGGCCGGGCTGCACTGGCGCAGAGGGTAATGACCATGCTTCTGAGTTCAGTGGATGACCCGGCCAGGACGTACACGACAGGGCTGCTTCAGGAGATTGGTAAGTCAAATGTTCGGAACTCCGAAGATTTGAATAATGATTTTGCGTACGCTGTGAACAACGCCAGGACTGTGATCCAGAACGAGCAGGCCGTGAGAACCGACCTGACGGATGACGATACTCTGCAGGACATCATTGTTGAGAGCATTTCAGCGGAAGTCGATAAAGTGTCGGCGGTGATCAGCATCATTACGGTGTCCGGCGAGAATCTGATCCTTAATCTGGAGATCTAGGAGGCCATAAATGCTTGATGTAGATACGATTGATGCTGCAACGCTGCAGGATTACGAAGAGCTTTTCATATCCGCTTATCAGGAGTTGTATCCTGAGTATGAGTGGTCGTACGGCAGCCTGCTGTATGAGGTGGTTATCCGCCCGACAGCTATTCGTGCAGCCAGCGACGAAGAGGATATCGATACGCTGCGGCAGAACATGTCGCTTTACCTGGCCAGTATCGCGGAGACACCCGATCAGGATCTTATCACGTCTCTGGCCTCGAACTTCCGGGTAGATCCCAAAGAAGGCATCTACGGTACCGGTGAGATTGCGATATACAGCAGGCAGGAGAACAATATCTATATTCCTGCATCCAGTGATCTCAGTGCCGGAGGCGTCGACCTCACGAACGACAAGACCTACGTCGGTGTAGCCAATGCCGACGACTATGTAGACAAGGATGATACGGTATACAGGCAGCTTGTCCAGGTAGGCTCGGAGTGGGCATTCATGGTTCCTGTGCGTACAGTAGAGTTCACGGATAAGACAGTCGCTCAGGGGTTGGCGGTTACAATGGAAGGGCGCCCGTCGCAGATCAGTCGTATTGAGGTCAGCTCAAGTGTAGTCGGCGGCCGGGCAGAAGCCTCAACGGATGAGATCCTGGACCAGGCTCAGAACGGCCTGACAGCCAAGATCCCGAGCGGTAATGCACACCTGCGCGCACTGTTCGCTGACCAGAGTGGCGTGAATGTGCTCAGTCAGGCGTCGTTCGGTATCAATGACCCTGAGTGTATCCGTGACCGTGATAACGTATTCGGCATAAGCACGGGTGGCCGGGTTGACACCTATTGCCGGAATGTAGATATCCCTGCGTCCAGGACAATCACTGTACAGGCGACGCGGGAATCTCTTACCGCCTCGTGGTCGATGTTCATCGATAAAGACGAAGGGCTCGGGTTCTATCGCATCCTGTCGATCAAGCACGAATCCAGTGGCGAGCAGGTCACAGACGAGGACGGGGCTACAGTTGAGTACGGGTACGCTGAAGTTTCCGGCGGTCCCCATGTATTCAGTGCAGATACCGCAAGGTACAGTATTTACCAGACAGCCCATGTGACATTTGACTATGACGTATCCGAGACAGAGGCTGCATTTTCGGTTGAGTTGTTGTCTATGCCTTCGTTGGAAACGCTGCAGGAGTTTGTGAACCAGGAAAGCATCCGTAATGAAGCCCAGGATGTCCTGGTGCGCGGCCCGCACCCGGCCAGCGTCAGTGTCACCGTCACTGTCGAGCGCGTGCCTGGAGATACCGGCACTACGGAAGAAATCCTGCAGAATGCCATTGCGAGCGCCATAAACGCCACGAACATTGGAGTAGACGGGCTTGATGCATCGCTCGTCGTGAACGCGGTTGAAGCGGTAGATCCGGAGCTGCATGTGGTCTTCCCTGTTAGCCTGCAGGCTGATTTCCAGCTGCCGGACAGCGAGATCATTTCTGTTAGTACACTGCAGGGGCGTATTACGGTACCCGAGTCTGATTTCGAGTGGGTGACTGAGCGGAATACATTCTACTACTGCCTGGCCTCAAATGTGGCTGTTGAACTGAGAGATAGAACATGACCCAAAGGACCGAACTGAGGAAAATGTTCGGTGCCTTCTGGAACGTTGCCTGGAAGGACACCGAGTTCTACGATGCTCTGGTTACGAGCATGGAGTTTCTATTCAACCGGCTGGAGCGTCGGGTTGATGAACTGCCTTTATTCCTCAGTCGGTTCGACCTGCCGCCGAAGGCATACAAGGAGACTGATTATGTTCGGGCTGACGAGATTACGTTGGCCCGCAAATATCTTGAACTGGGTGATTTTGACATGGATGCGGGGAGGACGCTGGATGAGCTTAAATACAGTCCGTCCATATGGGCAATGTCGGCACCCTCAGAGAACATCGGTGTGATCACGGACAGTCCGGTCGCGCCGCAGGTGCTTTGGCACAGGGGAACAGATTTCGATATCGTCGACGGTGAGTTGCAAGTATATGCGGATCCTTTCCAGGATGCGTTCAGGCAGCATATCCAGGAAGTCGATGGAGAAAACCTGAAGATGGTCGATCTGTGGATGCTCGACACCACGGATGATAAAGACTATCTGTCTGATCATTACGGAAGAGTCATTGGAATGGTGACTCCCTCGAGTAACTACTTCAAACGAATCCTTAACGCTGTGTACGACCTGCTCCAGGAGGGAGCGACGCGGTATCGGTTGGCGGCCTTCATCGGCGCCATCGTCGACACGGACGTTTGCCGTAAGGCGGGATTCGTTGAGGAGGTATGGGCTGAGGGAAGCAGAACCTGGGTAAGCGTGGATGACGTGCTTCACAGTTGCCCCGGGACCGGCCGTGCGCTGGTCTCAAAGGGGGACGCCGTGGTCGAAGGCTCTCTGCTGTTTGATGTCTTTGACATCAGTAGTGGCAGGGAGGAGGTGGACCCCGGCGTCTTCCCCCAGCTTATTCTGGGGCCTGCGTATTTGAGTATACCCAGTGGTACAGGGCTCAGCTTTGAGAACGCATCGCTGGAAGTCGACAGTTACCAGTTTCCCATCGGCGGATTCCCTGAGGATGTAGCTGCATTCTGGGAGGCGGCGGAGGCGGAGGCTACCGCGCGCGGTATCGACCTTCATGAGGCGATCATCGGTGATCAGAAGCAGCCCTGGACGATCAACCCGTTTGAGTTTATCCGTGAGAATTTCTTGTCCACATCCACAATGTTCATTACGCTGGATGTTACCGTTGTGCCTGATCAGGAGGCGCTTAAACTGCTGCGTTACCTGGATGAGGTGTTGCCCGCAGGCACGACATACTTCATGAACGTGTTCGGTGTGTTCGAGGAAGAGGACATCCCGACGTGTAGTGACGAGGATGAGCCTGGCTTCCTCGCCAACGACGCTGACGAGGTGGACATTATTACCGTCACAGATTATGTTAAAGGAAGCGAGAAACTTTACTGAGAGGTGCCCCAGATGAGGCTAAATTGCGAATTTGAGATATACTACGCACTGGATGGTCTGCGGCTTAAGAATGTCCATCTTGCGCGGATGTTCAACACCGTCATGTACTCCGGATACGATCTGCTTGCCGCGATGGCCACCTCTCAGAAGTACATCAATGGTATGTACTTGGAGTTCACGAACGGTGTAGTGGCTGATCCTTCCCCGATCTCCCCTACCCGGGATCGGTCCTACTACGCGGATCTGGAGGATCCCGGTTATGTCGGAGATCTCGGGTACTGCCGGGTGCCTATCACGCTGGAGCCGACATTCAGCAGTACGGGATCGGACTACGACTCCAACAAGGCCACGCTGGTGGCTGTCACGGATCCTGTGGCCGCTGGAACGAATGCGGTGCAGGACGGGGTCAGTCAGTTCTTTACGGTGGCCCTGGTCCATATTGCCGACATCAACGATGCCGACCAGGACATCGTCTACAATGTGGCTGTCATGAAGAACGGGGGCACCTTCGCACCGGTATTGAAACCGGCAAACATTCAAATCGGCGCGAACGGGACGATCCAGTTCGAGGAAACCCCGTAGCCAGGAGGTAACTGATGTCATCGTGGTCCAACACAGTTCCCCTCTACGAAGAGGGTAATTCCACTGAACATACCGAGATGAACAAGCCGTTGCAGGCACTCATCGACCGAACGGATTACCTGAAGCAGCAGCTTGACCAGGTTACCGCCGGCGAGAACCTGATCGGCAGCTTCACCAATCTGGACGAAGACACGGCTGTAGGTGATGCTGTGTACCTGGATCCGGATACAGAGACCGTCAAGCGGGCTCTGAGCGGCTTTGCACCGGAGTTCGCCCAGGACGGCAGTTTCCGCCTGGCTACATCCGGATATGTCCTCGGTATCGTGGTTGAGAAGACCAACAGCACTAGCGGGCGTATATGGATAACCGGGACGATCACTGATCAGGATCTGGCTGATGATGCTTTAGGAGTTAGTGCAGATCCTGGTGTTTATCGACTGTCCATGACGAATCACGGCGAACTGACGGCCGACGAGCAGGAACTTGATATTCTGGTCATCCAGTACCACGGCGGCGGTGTGATGACCATGTTTGACAAGCGCGCGTCCATCCCGAACCACATCCACCAGACGTACCTGCTTGAAGAGTCGTGGCTGCTTGAGAGCGACAGTGCCTTTGACAACATGGAAAAACCGGCCGGAGCCACGTACGGGTATGATATCGCC
>Ga0180438_10012495_pt1 | contig 10098 bp, 10 predicted proteins | sample SS_ome_12_FD_132455 | JGI IMG/M metagenome (GOLD analysis project Ga0180438, IMG submission 132455) | Hypersaline lake sediment archaeal communities from the Salton Sea, California, USA - SS_3_D_2 metaG | ecosystem: Environmental > Aquatic > Non-marine Saline and Alkaline > Hypersaline >...
AAAGAGAGTGAGACGATACAGAGGTGAAGATAGAGGTGAAATATCTAGGTCTCGTATCTGCTATTCTTAAATCTGACAAACAAACAGTGAACCTGCCTGCCGGTGCGTCGCTTGGTCAGCTTCTTAGCTATATACAACAAGAACATGGCCTTGATGATGCTACTGCTGCCAATATTTTTAAAGCAGGCATCTTCATGGTGAATAAGAAGAACGCGGATCGTGATAGTCCTCTGGAGGACGGTGACGAGGTGCTTATTATGCGTATCCTGTGGGGTGGGTAAAAACTAACCCAATACCAACACCACCGAAGCTTTTCGTAGACGGTATCGTTGGCACTTAAAGGTCTTATTATTCTAGTGATGCTGTGCTTAACCATGTTGTGACTCTGGATTAAATCATTCAGGCATTGAACCCAACAGGCGTTAGTTGCATTATATAAGACCTGACTATAAGAGGTACTAACGTCTTGCGGGGGTCAATATGTCGGGTTCTTCCTTTTCTCTCATAAGCTCGGTTCAGCTCGGCTAGTATGGCATCTATATTTCCTTTTTACTCGAGGAGATTATAGTAGAAGACAGAGGTGCCTCCTTTTTATCTAGTAGGCTACCTTATCCAGCCCTTTCAGGCTAAGAATCTGCCTTGCTTCATCTGGGGTAGCTACATCAATGCTCAGTTCCCTGGCAATTCGAGCGATTTTCTCTACTTGGTCAGCACTGCTCTTGGCTATTATTCCTTTGCCAGCAAACAAACTGTCTTCCATACCAACCCTGACGTTGCCACCCATGACTAGTGCAGTGGTGCACATAGGTAGTTGGTCCCGACCGGCAGCACATAATGACCAAATGAAGTCGTTACCAAAGTTTCTCCTAGCTGTTTCATATAAGAAAACCACGTTTTGAATATTGGCCGGCATAGCACCCATTATGCCTAGTACAAACTGGAGATAAACTGGTTTCCTGAGATATCCTTTCTCGACCAAATAGGCTATGTTGTTAATCATGGCAGTGTCGTAAATCTCGGCCTCTGGTTTGGCGCCATTCTCGGTAAATGTCTGGGCGAAATATTCCAGTGATTTGAATGTATTGGGGAAGATATAGTCCTTGGTCGTTTCAAGCATTGCCTTTTCCCAGGGATACTTCCATTCCGGCATTTTCATTCGCTCCGGGATATCGAAAAGGGCAAAGTTTATCGAGCCAGCATTGAAGGAGGCCATTTCGGGTTTAAATGTGGGAACTACTTTCAGCCTTTCTTCCGGAGTCATTCCGACACCACCACCAGTAGTTGTGTTTATGATTACATTGCACCTGCTTTTTATCAGGACTAGCACCTCACGAAATAGGTCCATGTCTGTAACCGGCATACCTGTTTCTGGATTGCGTACATGAATATGAACCACTGCAGCTCCAGCTTCATACGCTCTGATTGCATCCTCTGCAATCTGCTTTGGTGTAATAGGCAAATAAGGACTCATAGTTGGTGTGTGAATAGAACCTGTGATCGCTGCCGTGATAATCACTTTACCCATATTCTACCTCCTTGTTTTCCTTATATCCTACTCTAATCCATAACGTTTGGCATTCTGGCGCATCTCGTGGATGAAATCCTTTACCACCTCCTCTAAGTTGGGATAGAGAGGCTCCCATCCCCATTCCTCTCTGGCCTTGCTATCGTCGAATACATCTATGGGTAGATTTAGGAAGAAAGACATAACACTCGGGTCTGGCTTGTAACTGATCTCTGCTTTGGGGATGAAGCTCTTTACAACTTGCTCCAGTTCTTTGGCTGTTCGGGCTGGCGTTACGCCGGAAACATTATAATTCACTGTCTTAATCCGCTCCTTAGGCGCCTCATAACACATATAGGCACAATGGGCAGCGTCCTTGAAATATATCACCGGGGCCTTGGTGTCTTCGGTAACGTAACATTCGTAAGACTTACCCAGGGCTGTTTCCTCAATCATCCAGGCATTATACTGTGCTACGCCTGGAGTTCTAACACCCGGCCCGATAACCGAAGGATAACGGACAGAGCGGAAATCCAGGTCGAAGTTTCTCCGATAGAATCGGCCTAGAAGCTCACAGTATACCTTACCACATCCATACATGGTAATAGGTCGTTGCAGTGTCTCATCGGTAATTACCCCTGTAGTTCCTAATCCATAAGTGGCTGCACTGCTAGCAAACACCAACTTTTCCACCGCAAAGAGTCGGGCAGCCTCCAGCACATGCATCGTCCCCAGCACATTCACCTGGAAAGAAGCCCAGGGGTTAATCTCCGAGGGGACACTCAGCATCGAGCCTAAATGGTAAACACCCTCAATATTGTTTTGTTTAATAACATTGAACACTTCAGGCCAAACCCTTAGATCTCCCTGTATTACCTTTACTTTATTTTCAATTCCTTCGATACGGTTATGGTTTGGAGCGCTATCAAACAAGACTACACTTTCACCTCGTTCAACAAGTAATCGCGCTAGTTCAGCGCCAACAAAACCTGTGCCTCCTGTGATAAGCTGAGCCATAGTTCTACCTCCTACAAGAATCTTTAGTCCGGACTGCACCCCTATGATTGGTCGGGTAGGGTGGGGAGAATCTGGCGGGGGGTCTCATGAGTTTTCGATTCAACACTACGTCCTAGAATTTGTTGGGTGCATGGTAATCAAGCACTAGATGAAGTTTCTCCTTATGATAAACTTCTTCAAGGGAATCGTCAAGACCTTGTGGAGGCTGACTTTAGTACATTTTTCCCAAAAGGAGGAATTGAATGGACCAAATTCACAAACGGTTGACTACTTAGCAGGTGAAGGTGATGTTCAAGGAGTACTGCCAGGGGTTGTCAGATAGGCCATTAATTGAGGAGATTTTGGGCATTGGCAGAAGCCGGTTCTTTGCACTCTTAAACAAGTGTCTCCATGACCCGAACAGGTTTTGCATTACTTATGAGAAAGGGGAACCGGCCTGGACTCCCAGCTTGCGTTGGTACTGAGATTGAGAAAGAACTGATACTGGAGAAAAACTTGATCGGTGCCTGCACCAGCCCATTGCTAATTATGACTACGCTGCTATCAGGGGCTGCTTAAATAAGCGCGACATAAGGGTATCCTCGCCTACTATCATCACACGGGCAAAAAGCCGTGGTTGTTATCAGCCTTATCTGCAAAGGACGTGTTCTACTTACGAGAAAAACGAACGGTGAATGGCTATCGGAAGATATCTGTATTCAATCATGACATACCGGTCCCATTCTTGCCACTACGAGGGGAGGTTGAAGTTCATCTGGTCTCTGACGTGGAAAGGGAAGCATCAAAGGTAAAATCTGGTGGGATAGCCGAATGGGGCAATCGATTACCCACTCGTTAAAAGAATTCCCAAGAGTCCAATAATGCCGAACGCCTCCCGAGTTGTTTTATACAAGGGATTTCTCCTTTCTGAGATTTAGAGACCAGCAATCAGTTTGCCACAACTCATGGTTGCCATTCCTCAGCGTGAGTCCCAACTAAAATCAACACTGAAAACGGAGCTGCTATAGAGCAGATTCTGAACACGAGACAGTCGATACTGTGCGTTCACGAATTCTAGTTCTGCGAACGCAGTGCACTAGCTCCCAGCTCAAGAGCCTTTATATTCAACTCTATTCTCTGGGGGGGGAACGTATCCCGCATTTCGTCCTCAATATCTTTCTTTGTCAGGGGAAGCTGACCCGAACTGATTAAGGCACCCAGCATTACGATATTCGTAGCTATCCTAGCACCCAGTCCCAAAGCTATGTTAGTCGCATCTATGAACCAGGCTGCTTTAGAAAGGACCTTGATTGTTTTTTCAAGTTCGTTACGGTCGGGATACTCTTCTTTTCTTGCAAGTACTCCGATTGGGAGAAAGGGATAAGTATTGGTTACGCATACTGTTTCCGGGTTGCCGTATTTTTGCAGCGTCCTCAAGGTTTCCAGAGGCTCAAGGCCAAGGACAAGATGAGCTTTGCCCTCTGGAATTAACGGTCCGCAAGCCCTATTTTGGGATATTCTGACGCTGCTGAAAACTGCCCCACCTCTTTGAGCCACCCCGAAAGTTTCCGCTACTGTGATATGGTAACCCTTCTTAGCCAACGTACCACCTATCAGATCGGAAAGCAAAATATTTCCCTGGCCCCCCACTCCGCAAATAATCAGGTTTAACGCATCTCTGGAAGTAGTCATCTATCCTATATCCTCCTTAGTAATAGCTTCATTTGGACATATGTCGACGCAAACTCCACATCCAACGCAAACCGCTGCCTGTATTTGAGCCTTGTCGCTCTCTTTATCCCACGATATACCGGGACACTGAAAGACCCTGTAACAATAGCCGCACTTGTCCCCTTTGCACTTCTCGTGGTCAATCCAAATCTTGTATGGATACGTCTGCTCCTGCCTCATTCTAACTAATTCGCATTTTCTGCGTAGAATCAATACCTTAACTCCGTTCTCGTCCCTCATCAACTCACGTAGAGTGGCTGAAGTCTCCTTTATGTCGAATGGGTCTCTCACCTCCACCCTGCATCCCAGAGTACGACAGAGAGCTTCCGCATCTATTACTGTGGCCGCATCCTTGGTAGCGGTATGCTCTGTTCCGGGATGAGGCTGGAACCCGGTCATCGCTGTGGTCGAATTGTCCAGTATCAACAGCGTCATGTTTGCTTTGTTGTGCACCGCATTCATCAGCGCTGGAACCGATGCATGGAAGAAAGTTGCATCACCGCATATTCCTATGACAGGCTGCTCAAACCCAAATCGACCAAGTTCTCCAAAGCCGCAGGCTTGGCCTGCTCCAGAGCCCATACAATGCAATACATTGGTCTGATGCGTGCCATACGGAAACACATCCAGCACATAGCAGCCGATGTCTCCAGTAACTATGCCCTGCCTTCGATCTCGTCTTATTGCGTCACTCAGGGCGAAAAAGCTAGCCCGATGTGGACATCCGGCACACCAGATAGCGCCGCGCCCAACGACCAAACCCTTGGCATCCTGTGCTTTCTGCTCGTATTTGGAATCTCTTGCTTGATATTCCAACTTGAAAATTCTAGATAAAGCCTCGACCACTGCGTCCGGTGTAACTTCACCATAGCTATCCATATGCCCGGAGCCTTTTCCGTATATCTCTGGTGATCTCCCCACGGCTGAGAGATCAGCTGCAGCTTCTTTTACATGCATTTCAACGAAAGGATCTACCTCCTCCACCAGGAGGATTTTGCCTGCCCTTGTCAGATGTTTCTTGACTAGCTCTTTGGGAAATGGCCAGAGTGTTCCCAGCTTCAAAACACCTACCAGCTCCGTCAGATTCAATATGTCTATGGCATCCAGAGAACATGATTCGCCGTTGCCGCTGCAGATTATCAGCAATTCCGGTTGCTCTGGTCCGGTGTATGAATTAAAAGGAGAAGACTCGAATATCTCCTGGACCTTGGTTAGCTGCTCATGTAAAGCTGCATGCTTTGGAGGGGCTATATAGGGGGAATAACATTTAGATGTGTCAAACATCGCCTTTCTTTTTTGCTTGGGGATATTCCCAAGGATGATGCTACTGCGCGAATGGGACAGACGTGTATAGCTCCTTACAAAAGAATAGCAGCCAAGCTTCTCAGATAGCTCAAATGCCCATATGACCATATCTTTGGCTTCTTGGATATTGCTTGGTTCCAGAAGTGGAACATCAGCCATTTTAGCTATCCAGCGGGTATCCGTTTCGTCACCGCTTGAATGAGCTTGTGGATCATCACAAACTACTATCACAAGCCCTCCCCTTCTATCGCCAAGGGTCGACAAATTGAGATGCAGCAGGTAGTCTACGGCCACATATAATCCGGCATTTTTCATAGCGGCCAGACTTCTCAATCCAGCGAAGGCAGCCGCACCCGCTACCTCCGTAGCTACCTTCTCGTTGATAGACCATTCAACGTGGATGTCAGCATCCTTGGCAACCGCGGCTAGTGTGCCAATAATCTCTGTGGAAGGTGTTCCTGGATAACCCGCACAGAATTGTACACCTGCTTCTAGTGCTCCTCTGGCAATAGCCTCATTGCCCTGGAGAACTACGCGAGAGTCTTTTGGGTATGTCGCGATGTTCATCATTTTGCCTCCTATAAATCAATATACTCTAGTGACTTCGCATAAGGAAAAGCTTCTATAAAAGTTGCTCTAAACAACAATCCCGGTTCTATGTCTAAAGTTCAAACAAAGCTACCGAGCATGATAATTTCACCTTTCCGCAAGGGAATGTCGTATTCATACAATTTGTTTGCCAGCCAGGCTACTACCTCGGCCGGATTGACCTTGACTGCTACGCCCGTAGCAGTCAAGGTAAGTATACTATTTTATCTAAAATCACTCAACCAAGTGAAGGTCCCCAAACATAGCGATTGAAGAAGTTGTCTCTCAAAATCCTTTATTTTTGCCTAGAATTTCCCTCTTCTGGGACTTTGGAGCCGGGTTTGCAGTGCCCGGACTATTTCCAGGATGGGTCACTTGCTTCCTCTGGTAGTGTCCGTTTCGATAATCTCTTTTGGAACTGCTCCTTTTGTATCTGCGAACCTGAAGCCCCTCCAAAAGCTCTGCCTCTAAACTGCCTTCAAGAATGCGCTCTACCATTTCTAACACCCACTCATTGATATCTCCCTACCAGTCCTCTTCGTCCTTGACCTCCTCCCATAAATCATCTAATGTGAGCTGGGTCAGGTCTTTTACCATGACCATGGGGCTTATTCCTTCTTTCATATTCTGTTGTTGGTTATGAAAGGATACGCCCTTTATCTTTAAAATTAGGTTTATACAAAATATGATACGCTGCCAACGAGTACAGAAAATTGACAATGCTGTGGGGCTATGCTACATTTCGTAACCGCACGATCTTGGGCTAGACAACATTCTTATGATCGTTACGGAGGGCCGGCAAGCAATGAGGAAAACATCTAGCCCAATAGTCTCACAATATACATAGGAAGCTGTTAATATGTGGCGCTACATCTTAAAACGTCTGCTGCAAGCAGTGATTTGCATTCTTGGCGTGAGCGTCATAATCTTCATGTTAGCTCGCCTCACCGGTGACCCAGCTCTCTTGATGGCCCCTTTTGGGTCACCGGTGGAAGTTATCTTGGCACTGAGAGAAAAGTGGGGCCTGGACCTGCCCATTATCGTTCAATACTGGCGTTTTATCTCCAATGCAGTACAGGGTGACCTGGGTCTGTCTTTGAGATTTGGCACGCCCGTCATAACCCTTTGGCTGGACAGGCTCCCCAACACTTTGCTCCTTGCGGGGGTAAGCTTTGCTATTGCCACCGTCGCCGGTGTTTTCGGCGGCGTAACCTCGTCTGTCAAGCCGGGCGGCTGGTTTGATAAACTCGGCAAGACAGTGGCTTTCCTGGGAATATCTGTGCCTGTCTTCCTGACAGCGATAGTGCTTATCATAATCTTCTCCGTCAATCTGCGCTGGCTTCCTGTCTACGGTACGGGGACCTGGCAACATCTGATCATGCCGGCCTTTGCACTGGCCTGGGCATCTTCTGCCGGGCAACTCCGCTTAACCCGCTCAGCTATGCTCGACGTGCTGGATGCCGAATATATAAAGATGGCCAGGGTAAAGGGGGTTCCTGAATATAAGGTTATTGCCAAACATGCCTTGAAGAATGCGTCGATACCCATCATAACGATGGCAGCACTCCAGTTCATGGTGTTATTCAGCGGCACAGTGATAATCGAGTTTATCTTTGCATGGCCGGGAATAGGGTGGCTGGCAGTGGAGGGCGCCCGGAACCGGGATTTTCCAGTGGTGCAGGCCTGTGCCCTGATGACCTCCGTCCTGTTCATCACCATCAACCTCGCGGTCGATATACTCTACGCTTACATAGACCCCCGGATAAGATACCAGTGACCTTCAGGAAGGACATACAGAAACTCTAGAATGCAGACAGATGAAAATAGGAAGTTCAAGTAGGGTTACTAGATACGCCAGTTGGCCGAGGATAAGGAAATCGCTCACGGGGGCGCCGTGGTTTCCGCTGGTGATCTTGGTGCTTTTTATTGTAGTCGGAGTATTCGGGAGGCAGCTGGCGCCTCACGACCCATTGAATATCAACGTAGAAATACGTCTACTGCCGCCCTTCTTTATGGAGGGCGGTAGTCTGCAATACCTTCTGGGCACAGACCACCTGGGGAGAGATGTGCTGAGCCGGCTGATTGTGGGCACCGGTGTCTCGCTACAGGTGAGCCTTGTTGTGATTGCCGTTGCCGCTTCCATAGGGGCTTTGGTTGCCATTGTGGCAGGATATCTGGGCGGCTGGGTAGATACGATTTTAATGAGGTTGGTTGACATAATTATGTCCATGCCCTGGATAATAATTGCTCTTGTTTTCGCCGCCGTCGTGGGAGCGGGCGTGCGCAATATTATCATCATCCTATCGATATTCGCCTGGCCGGGCTATGCCAGGGTGCTCCGGGGGGAAGTACTCCGCATCAAACAGGGCGATTTCGTGCGGTTGGCAGTAGTGGCCGGAGCCGGCAAGGCGCGAATTATGCTGCGGCACATCTTCCCAAACATAGTCAACACACTAGTCGTCATCTCCACCCTGCAAGTAGGATCAATCATACTTGCCGAAGCCGGGCTGAGCTTTATAGGGGTGGGGGTTCCGCCACCCCAACCGGCCTGGGGCGCAATGGCTGCCAACGGAGTAACTTACATATTCACCCAGTGGTGGCTTGCCCTCTTGCCAGGGGTGGCTATCGTCCTGGTGGTAATGAGCACTAACCTTCTGGGCGACTGGCTCAGGATTCGCCTCGACCCCAAATTTAGACAGCTATAAGTAACGATGAAATCAGTTAAGCAGAAGAGTAGTTCTGAAAATGTCCTGGAGGTAAAAGACCTCAAGACGTATTTTTTCACCGGCCGTGGGGTGGTGAAAGCTGTTGACGGCGTGAGCTTCGAGATCAAGGAAGGTGAAACCCTGGGGCTGGTGGGTGAGTCGGGGTGCGGCAAGACCATCACCTGCCTTTCCATTTTGAGGCTGGTGCCCGGCCCGGCCGGGCGGATTGTCGGTGGAGAGATTATCCTCGATGGTGAGAACCTGTTGTCCAAGAGCGAAAGAGCCATGAGACGTATTCGGGGGAAGAAGGTATCTATGATTCTGCAGGACCCCATGGTCTCTCTGAACCCGGTTTTCACAATTGGCGACCAGATGGCCGAGCCGGTGCGAATCCATCAAAAGCTTCCCCGGCGACTAGTGTGGGAAAAAGTCAAGGAGATGCTGAGGCTGATGAGCATCCCATCTCCCGAGATAAGGATAAGGGAGTATCCTCACCAGATGAGTGGCGGGATGAGGCAAAGGGTGGTGGGGGGAATAGCGCTGTCCTGCCAGCCACGCCTCCTGATCGCCGACGAACCGACCACGTCACTGGATGTCACCATCCAGGCCCAGTACCTCAGGCTGCTCAAAGAGGTGCAACAGAAAGAAAATTTGGCAATGATAATGGTTACTCACGACCTGGGCATTGTGGCCAAGGTATGTGATCGTGTGGCAGTAATGTATGCGGGAAAGATTGTCGAGTGTGGAGATGTGAGGGAAATCTTCTACCGTCCTGCCCATCCCTATACGAAAGCCCTGCTCGGCTCCCTGCCCAAGATGGAGGAAAGGCAAGAAAAACTCTACACCATCGAGGGTCAGCCGCCTGAACTCCACGCTCTGCCGCCGGGATGCAGCTTTGCCCCGCGCTGCCCCGATGTCCAGGAGATCTGCAAGCAAGAATACCCGCCACAGTCGATAATCAAGGATGGTCACTACACCAGTTGCTGGCTATTCGCTGCCAGAAAGGTATGAATAATGGGCGAAATCCTGGTAGAAGCAAGAGACGTTAAGAAATACTTCCCTGTTAACAGGGGAGTTATCGTCCTTAAGCACCTTGGAGATATAAAAGCTGTCGATGGCGTAAGCTTCACTATTGGCAAAGGAGAGACCTTCGGACTGGTTGGCGAATCGGGTTGTGGCAAGACGACAACGGCCAGGCTCATACTGCTCTTAGAAACAATAACCGGTGGCACCATCCTTTTTGATGGCAAGGACATCAGCAAACTAACC
>Ga0180438_10012496_pt1 | contig 10096 bp, 11 predicted proteins | sample SS_ome_12_FD_132455 | JGI IMG/M metagenome (GOLD analysis project Ga0180438, IMG submission 132455) | Hypersaline lake sediment archaeal communities from the Salton Sea, California, USA - SS_3_D_2 metaG | ecosystem: Environmental > Aquatic > Non-marine Saline and Alkaline > Hypersaline >...
CCCTGTTCGTGGATCTTGTTCGCGCCTTTCAAATCACCAATGACGTGTATCTCGGTTTCCCTGTAAGCAGGTTGTCTCATAATGTTTCCTGCCATGATCGGACGGTTGCCGATTTCCTTCTTATCCAGGAATCTGGCTAATTCATTTCGCCTGTCAGTCAGAAACGCTAATCCAAACCATGACGGGCTCGAGCCTTCCGTCGCCTCCACGAACTCAAGCGGTAAATCTTCCAGGTTGGCACGTAAATAGTATTGGTTCTCTTTTCGTATCCGTGTAAATCTTTCAAGCCTGTCGAGCTGGGCGCACAACGCCGCCGCCTCGAAGTCAGTACTTTGCAGGTTGTAACCGATCTCTGAATACGTGTACTTGTGATCGTAGTCGTATGAAAATCTTTTCCCACATGTATTATCTTCGCCAGGCTCGCACCAACAATCCCTCCCCCACATCATAAACCTGTCAATGTTTAGTTTCAGCTTCGGGCTGTCAGTCAACACAATCCCGCCGCCTCCACCAGTAATATGATGAGCCGGGTAAAACGAAGCGGTGGACATTACGCCAACTCTGCCAACCATCCTCCCGTGAATTGTTGAGCCAAGAGCGTCAGAACAATCCTCGATTATCGGAAGTCTGTAACTTGCGTAGTGAGTTAAATCCATTGGATTGCCCAAAGTATGAGCGAACAGCATGGCACGTATGCTATCAATGTCCACATCCACATTTACAGCGTTCAGCGTCTTGGGATCTGCATCCACCAGAACGGGAACATAACCGCGCTGAATGATTGCGTTCACGGTAGTCGGGAAGTTCACCGCGCTTGTCAATACCTTTGAGCCTTTCGGCATACTCAAGGCGGACATGGCGAGCAATAAAGCGCTCGATCCAGAGTTACAGAACGAACCAAAACGCGCCCCCATGAAATCAGCCAATCCACGTTCAAACCTGCGCGTCCATTCGCCCGGTCCGTAGTGACTGGATTCCGCAACCTTTATAATATTGTCGCGCTCTTCCTGTCCTGTTACCTGTCCTGAAATGGGGACTTTCATAACATCCACCTTTCAAAGTCAATATGCGGGTACATATCATACAAAGGCATGGCGGTCTGAATCCCGTCAGATGTAAGCATTGAATCGTATCTAGGCGGGCGTTCTTCGTTGCCTGTCTTTATTTCGGTAATGTCAACGCCGTAAATCTCAGCGATCTTGTTTATATCCACAAACTCAAATTCACTCCCGACATGCCGCCCATCGAAGAACCTGTCTTGTGTTAGTTTGATGGAACGGTAACCGCCGTTATTCAAATAGTAAAACTTTATAGGCAGTTTCAAACGTCTTACGGTGTCAAGTTCTTGAATATTGAGTTGAAACGAACCATCCCCATCAATACAGGTGACAGGCTTTCCGCTTGCCAGTGCTGCACCAATCGCGGCGGGGATGCCGAAACCCATGGCACCCAGCCCCATCGTTGAAAACATCCGCTGCCCTGCTTTCAGCACCACTGAAAGCCATAGTTCATCCAAAGTAACACCCGATGAGCCTGAAACGATCACATCGTCAAATTTGATTTGTTTTACCCAATCGTAGGAAATGTGGAACTCCTGAAAGACTTTCTCGCAATATTCCAGCCAGTCACGATCCGCCGACCTTGACACAGCCCAATGATTCAATAAAACCTTCTGCATGAAGATTTCAGCGTCGGCATTTACCAGTAAGGCGTTCTCCGTCTTTTCGAGTTCCGCTTTGTCAACATCAACCACGACCTTGACGGCATTGGGGCAGAACTGGTTTTTGTCATACCCTGTAATGGTTTGATCCAGCCTCGTACCGATGAACAGAACAAAATCAGCGTTTTGTAGAATGAAGTTAGGACCGCGCGAAGCCACAGCACCAGGACAGCCAAAATATAAAAAGCTCCAATGAGAAAGGATGTCCATCGCTCCCCACGTACTCAGAACGGGGATGTTGAGCAATTTGACAAACTCTAATACATTCCTTGTTCTTGCCCCGTTACCCAAAACCAATACAGGGCGCTTGGCTTCATTCAATAGTCTTATAGTTTCGGTGATTTCTGTTTTTAAGTCCGGGACTTCGTAATCTTCCACGCTGAAAGGAATTAACTTTTCCGGGTTTATCTGTGCGCTCTGAACGTCTAAAGGAATATCGAGCCAAACGGGACCGCGCCGTCCTGTTGTCGCCTCGTGTATTGCCCTTTCAAGATGGTATCTGATTGTATTGGGTTCTCTGATCGTGACGGCGTACTTGGTTATCGATTCGACAATCGTGACAATATCCAGTTCTTGAATACCGTATTGACGGACGCCACGTCCATTTATCATGTCGGCACGTTTCACCTGTCCTGAAATCACGATCATGGGAGTTGATTCGCACCACGCACCCGCTACGCCCGTTATGGCGTTCGTTCCTCCCGGTCCCGTAGTAACTAGACAGACGCCCATCCCATTTATACGGGAGTAAGCCTCCGCCGCGATTGCGGCGGCTTGTTCGTGCAGCATTGGCACATCCATCTTTTTGATACCGACTGAATCGTTCAGGTGCATCGCGCCCCCGCCTGAAACCATAAATATGTGCTTTACATATTTTGAAAGGAAGTCAACAACGTAATCACTTAGTTTCACTCCATAACCTTTCTACTATAATCTTGCGCTCATTATACGATTAAACGCGTTCCTTGTGCGTCTTTCTGTTGTGGGAATCAAAGTGCAATCACACCTCCAACCTCCGCAATCAAGAGCCGCGTTGGGAGCGCCTTGCGGTTTTACGCCCGCCAGCTCCCATTCGTTAGCATAAGCAACGATGCCATTCAACGCTGAGCAAGTCGGGCAGTGCTGTTCCGTCCTGCCCAAGATCCACAATAGTTTTCCGCCGTTCTTTGATGCGATCAGCGCAACCGCTTCTGAATACGCCTCGTTGTACCTATTTGCCCAAAGCGAAGCGCGAGCCAGTAACGGTTCGATGGATGTTTTGTCAACTCGAGCATCTACAATGTCGGTATAGTAGGAATAGATGTAATCGAAGTTCGTATTACGGGAAATATTCTCATCTAATCCTTGTTGAAGGAAGTCCGGCAAAAAGAACGAGGTATTGCCATCATCCTCCCACGCCTGTTTATATGCCTGCGTCATCTGTCCGATAATCAAACTTTGTAGAATGTCGACGAACTCCCCGCCCATCCAACCGTTATAAACAGATTGAACGGCGTGGAGTATCACGCCCATCATATAATCATACGTCTTATAAAATCCCGATTTTAGATTCGGGATGATGAAAGATGGCGCGAGCAGGACAGCCCGCGCGATTAGATCAGGCTTCATGCCTTGAGCCAACAAACCTTGTCACCATTCGTTGCCGCATCGAACCAGAGTTCATTTAGATTGTTACAGGTGACGAAGATTTGAGCGCCTGCGGCAAGGGAGTAACCATTGGACGAGGACACATCCCCGGCTCCATCGTTGCCGACATAGACAACGCCAGTATTCGCAGACAGTCCGCGAATGAAGAAACCACCGCCTTCAATAGCCGGAACCCATGCGGCAATATCTGATCCTTGCTGCGCTGTTCCTGCCGTCGCAATCGTTATCACCCCAGATAAAAGTCTATTTTGAGCTGTCATTTTATTTGTCTCCTATATAGTTTACGAACTGATACCATAACAACAATATCTCATCTTCATCATCGTCATACTTTGGGATCGGAGTATATGACGTTTCAAAGTAACCAGGGAAGTAAGGAGGTGAGTGCCAGAGTAAAAGCATCTATATTGTATCCTTATAATAAACCATCTCTACGCCTCCAACATCCTCAACCTTGCCGTCTAAAAGACTTATGAACTTGTCAAAAGGCATAAGAACCCTGATGCTCCTAAGCTGTTCCCCACAGCATGGATGCAATATGTTCCAATCATAAGCAGATATGACCGCCGTCCCCTTTCCGTTCTTGGCAATAACACCGAGTTGTGAGACTGGAATGACGAAATCACGCGGACAGGTTGCGCACATTTCATTGTCATTATTTACGCATCGCATTTTCAGGAAATCAGGCTTAGGCATGGTTTACTCCTAGATTGTCACAAGCTCCAAATCAAACCCGCTTTCTCCGTCAATATCCGCCGCGCTCCCGATTGCATTAACTTTTATAATGCACGGACCGGAATAAACGGGTGGGATTGCATAAACTCGCTCAAATGCGCTCGTCCCTGTTGATTGCAGGCTCATGTCGTCTTTTCTCAAAAACCCGGTAGTCTGGACGTTCGGGTTTTCATTCACAAATAACCTAAAATCAGCACTCACGGCGGCGGCGGTAGTTTTGTCTATTTGGCAATTCCATCTATGCAGTAATGCCTTTTGTGTCGAAGGCACGCCATAGATCGCCATTTCTGTCTGTCCATTCCCCGCTAGAATTAGAGCGGTGACGGTTGAGTCTGTTGCCGCCGTTGCCGAGATCGTCCCGGCGTTGGTTGTCTTGGCGGCTGTATAAATACACTTCATGCGGTGGATTATCACATAACTGTTTGATGTATTTACGGGCGTTGTACCATTCAATGCAACCAGTTCGCTAGTTTCTGCGGTATCCCACGAAGTCAAGCCATACACACGGACATTGAAACCAGTATCAGCCGCATCGGATGAGACAATGGCATGAACTCGCGCCGCAGTCGGGGCAAGCCAGATTTGCTGTGTTGCGGCGGCGTTTGCCCGATCCCAAATATCAGTAGATGTGATTTGTACTCCGTCTGGAGCTGCGCCGAACTTGTTTACAGATGTTCGACTTGTAATATTACCCAGCGCTAATTCGCTCAAATAATTGAGCCTGTTGGATGTGTAAATGGGCGAACTGTCCGAAGGCGTCCTGATTGCTACCACCTGACGCTGTGACCCGTCGCCCTGTAACTCGGTTTCAATCGTGGTATTGTTCGGGATGCCGCCCGATTTATCATGGGTTACATAAGTAACATTGCTCATTGTTTGCCTTTCGTTCTAATGCCCGTGATTTTACCATCCGCTCCGCGTTCAACCGTTGCGCTACTTGGTTTCGGTAGAATAACTTCGGCGGGTTGGACTGTGATCTCATTCGTCACGTTCGGGGCGGCGACGTTTATGACTGGCGGGGATGCCTTGACTTCATTGGTGACATTTACGTTTGGCGAAGGCTGTTCCGGGATCTGATTTGTAACCGTGACGTTTGGAGCAGGTTGATCTGGAACATTGACGATAATATCCTGCTTTGTACCAGGCAGTTGAGCATTGACTTTTATTTCTGGAATGGTGAAGTTGTAGACTGGCGCGGGTGTCTCGGTTGCGTAGTTTATGGCATTTATAAGCGCCTTCAAATCACCGCTATCTGCCAGTTCCGTGATAATGTCCTTGACCTCGAATGCTTTTATAATGTCCAGCTCCGTCTTTGCGTTTCTCAACTTGTCACGGATGGGTAACGCCATTTCCTCGGGCAATGCTTTACATTCAAAGTCAATCGGTATCGGTTTCCCTTTTGAGTAGAAACGCTTTGCCATGTCGCACCATGTTTTCAAGTCCGTCATCATGGGAGGGGTTAGATTGACACTTCTTACCGCAACCTGTTCGCGTGGCTCTGGTTTGTCGTCCGGTTCGTTCATGGATTCCTGCTGCATTTCGCGATCTTCTTCCTGTCGTGTTTCTGTCTCATTCACGATTTCTTCGAGTTCGCTTTCCTGCTCTTCTGTCAAGTCATACCCTAAAATGTCCATGACAAGGTAAGCTATTTTCGGGTTCGTGTTGATCGCGTTAGTCAAAACACTAACAGCCTGCCCGCGCTCGTTCTCATCTTCCTGGAAGGCGTCAATGGATTCGGGTCTAAAGTACATCTTGTAACCCCAGCGCTTTAATAACTGGTCACTGAATGTTTCCTCAATCGTGTGGTAAATCGTGGTAAAGATGCTGTTTGAATACCACTGTTTTATGAGTGCGTTGTATTCTGCGGCATAAGCCTTGTCTGACATAAAAATGGCGGCTGGGATGCCGAACGCCTTTGCTACATCTTCGGACGCTTCCCGCTTCAATTCCACATACGTTCCTTTGAGTTGTTCCATGCCCGCGCCGACCTGGGTGATTGTCACTTTTTGAGCGTTGACGATCTTGGCGATTTGTGCGAATGCTCCGCGTAAGAAACTATTCCACCACTTTTCGACCCGTTCCTTTTCACCGGGTAATGTCATGCCGTCCACACCCATGATTGTTGGTGGAATAAACCCGCGCTCTGAAATCTTGTTTAGGCTGTTCGCCATGTTCAAAGACAATCCAGCGGCGGAGGCGGCAGCACCCAACGGATGAGACAACGCCGGACCTAACTCAACATCGGAATCAGGCAGCCAGAAATATAAAATGTTTTCAGGCATAATCCGTTCGCTGATTCCTTGATCCGTTATCCTGTCGAAATACTGTAATCCGTTTCTGTCCATCTGTGGCGTGATGGTATGAGGGGCGAGATATTGAAGGCTGAAAACCACCCGGCTTGTAAGTTCAGGCAATACATACGCCTCACCACCGCACAAAGACGATGCAATAAGGTAAATCAATCTTTGTGGATTGTCAAACCCTCCGACTTTATTCTGCCAGTCAACCGATGAATCAATTATGTTTTCCTGTTCGTCACAGATGTCGAATGGCAGAGTGGCAACCGCCGTCGCTGTCATATCCACCGCTCTAAGCAGATCCGGGACGCGAGCCTTATAAACGCTCCCGTTCTGACTTGAGTTTTTCGACATCTCCAAAAACCCGTCAATCCCTCCCCATGGCGAAAAGTCAAACGATTTGTATTGTCCTTGCCTGTCAACCATCATAAAAGGTGTATCCATAGTTACCTCAACTCATCAGCCAGTTATCTTCCTGATCCTGTTCATGGGCATAACGCCCTGCATCAATCAGGTGGTTATCTTTGTCGGCGGGCTTTGTGGTTGCGTTCCCGCCCGCGTCCTCCTGCCAGTGGTATGTACTCAGTTCGTTCTTTGTGTTTATGCAGTTCTTATCAACGATGATTTCCTGCTGCTGTAACCACTGGATACCGTGTAAAACACTATCCTTGCCTTTTGCCGCTGGCGACGCACTTACTCCATAACTCACCAGTTCAGCAATAGACTTCGGCTCCGCACTATCACAAACGACATAGTTTTCACCAATCTTGTCTTTTATTTCTTCCGCAAGTTTGTCATTCGTTAATCCTGTCTGATACAGTTCATCATAAACATAAATCCGCTTGTTCTTGCGGTCGTAGTGTGCAATCCATAACGCCGCTGGATCGTGGGAGTAACCGAAGTCCAAGCCTGCCCGGTGGTTGGTGAACTGGTTCGTCATGCCTGACAAATCCTCAACCCTCCAATTTGTAAAGATGACATAACCAAGCACGCCCCAGTTACCCAAAGTATATACATTATATCTATACTTGTCCCTTTCGTTCTCCAAGTCTTTGTGATCGTCCGAAGTCAAGAACTTGTTATCTTTGTACGTCGTTTTGAGTATTGACAAGTCACCGTCTTTGTACTCTTTCTGATCGTCTGCCCAAGCGATTGTCTTGAAATGCTCATCATAAATCCAGTGAGACTGTAATATCGGGTTGAATGACATTATCATTCTCTTTTTGGTATCTTCGTCGCCGCCGCGTTGACGCTTATATAAGTCTTTCACATCTCCGCGCTCTGTCTCTGTCGCCTCTTCGATCCAAATGTCAGTAATGACACCGACTTTAGGAATGAGTGACTTTATCTTTTCCACATCATCCAGCCCGGCGAATAAAATCTGGAAACCGTTGGCACAAGTCATCACCGCATCGGATTTGTTCAAAGTAAAGTACTCCAACAATCCAGCCTCACGAATGACACGCTCAATCTGTTGGTAAACACTGCCTCGAATAGTTCTTGCAGTCTGACGACAAACGAGGTAATTCCTACCGCCTTTGAGTACATCCAATACACAACGTTGGGCAAGGAACCAGGACTTACCCGAAGATGAACCGCCGTAAAATATCTGCGTGCGGGCGTAGTTCTCCAGGTGCGGTTCGTAAATGTCATTTACTATCAGGTCCAACTTCGCTCGCCTTTCGTATCACAATATCGAGCGGGATGCCATCCTTCCCGCTGATCTCTGTTCTGTCGATGAACTTTCCATGTATCTTTAGTATGTCACGGAGCGCCGACTGCTTATCGTATAACTCGACCTCCAAATCAATGACCTCCCTGTCCTCGTCGCTTTCGCTTTTCGCTAAATGCGTAATAGTGCGCTGTTTGACTTTCTTTATAAGTCCAGTCAATCCCAATTCTTTCGCCTTGCTCATATCGAGACTGAAACCCATCGAAGAAACGTCCATCAATTGCGCTATGTCACCGCGAGCGATATCAGCGGTAAGTTTCAAGGCTTCGTCTGCGCTCATGTGGACTTCTGCCAAACGTTCTTGAATCATCGCTGAAACCTCAGCATCTTTCAACAGGCGCGAGCCTTGTGCATACGCTGTTTTCGCTGAGTACCCTGCCTTTCTTGCCGCATCAGACGCGTTAAATGACTGCAAATAATAGTCAACGAATAGCGCCTGCTTCTTGTTCATACCTTCACGCCTTCCAATTCCTCCACCTTCAGATCCTCGAACAATCCTTTGGGCGGGATGTGTTCCAATATAATCGTAAGTCTAATCCGTGTATCTGCTGGGATTGCATAACCGTCCGAACGCTTGAAAATGCGCTCGTAATGTTCCCGCCCGTCAAAGACGAAATGACGGACAAGTTCACCGCTTGACATGTCGAGTAAATCAATGCGTTTCATAGAGGCAGCCACAAAGCTAATACGTTGGGCGGTTCCCATCCGATCTGCGAAGTGTGGGACTGTCTGCATTGATAGCGTAATCCCAAATATGTCACAATGTCTCCGATCTTGTAAGCCACACCTGCCGCCCATTCGTTTGTCGGAGGTGTTGGTACATATACTCTCCATAACGCTGGGACAACGGGAGGCGTCCAATCTGATTGTGTTACATGCGCCTGTAAGCATACATACTCAGTACCAAGATATAAACGATGTGTCCCAACCTGGACTTGTTCGCCCGCAATCCACAAAAGCACGCCCGTTTGATTTTCACGGTAAACAACGAATAACGCCGGGGTTTGTTCCGGCGGGTAAATTGTTCTAAAATGAGATTGGCGAACTATCACAAGACCGTCGTTGTATCCGTAAATCTTTCCAGCTTCCACCCATTCACCAACATCAGGGAGCGGATCGTAATTCGTCACTTTTCCCGAAACTTTGCCGAGATATGCATTTTCGTCTGTATCATGGTACTCGGTAAGTGTTGGAGGTATCCCCGTCTTTCCCCCAACCTCCGTCAAAGATGCGATCACGATTGCGCCCTGATACTCGACTGCAAAATATATGGGTTGATCTGTTGCCACTAAATAAGCCATGATAATCTCCTATGCCGTTGTTACTGTCCACTCAGGTCCGTCTGCGGTGTATGAACCGTTTACAAGATCGTACTTATATTCATTGCCTGTTGTTGGAGGACTGGCGGCTTGATATACTCCGTTTGGCGCGGCATTAGAACCACCCAAAAGATCAAGCGTTGGGGTTGCATACGTAAAGTTCGCCTTGTTTGTCCATATCGCCGCAAGCACCGCATCAACCGCCGCCGCGTTGTACGCATTTTCTAGCTGTATGCTTCTTATTGCGTTATCAGTCCAAGCGGATACAGTAACATTCGGACAAGTAATAGCTAAGCATGCCGTTGCGCCTGTTGGGAATGGCTGCGATGCGTTTATTTCCCAAGTCAGACCCGCGAGGGTGTTTAGATATAGATACGTCAAACCTGATGGTAACGGGTCGGTATTGGCGTTATAGGTCAAACCTGTGAGGGTGTTTAGATATAGATATGTCAAACCTGATGGTAACGGGTCGGTATTGGCGTTATAGGTCAGACCTGTGAGGTTGTTTAGAGTAAGAGACGTCAAACCCGATGGTAACGGGTCGGTATTGGCGTTATAGGTCAGACCTGTGAGGTTGATTAGATATAGAGACGTCAAACCCGATGGTAACGGGTCGGTATTGGCGTTATAGGTCAGACCCGTGAGG
>Ga0180438_10012498_pt1 | contig 10096 bp, 10 predicted proteins | sample SS_ome_12_FD_132455 | JGI IMG/M metagenome (GOLD analysis project Ga0180438, IMG submission 132455) | Hypersaline lake sediment archaeal communities from the Salton Sea, California, USA - SS_3_D_2 metaG | ecosystem: Environmental > Aquatic > Non-marine Saline and Alkaline > Hypersaline >...
ACCATGCGCTACACGCCCGACGGCACGCCCGTCACCAACTTCTCGGTGGCCACCCGTCAGGTGGTGTCGAAGGAGCGCTGCCAGGAATGCCCGAGCGGCTGGAAGGAGTCGCTCAACGGCAAGAACTGGGAGCTGACCACGTGGTTCCGGGTGTCGTGCTGGCGCAAGCTGGCCGAGGCGGTGAACCAGTTCGTGGCAAAGGGCTCGTCCGTGTTCGTGGAGGGCGAGCTGCGCGGCGAGGCGGCCGAGGGCAGCCAGAACCCGCGGGTGTGGACGGGGCAGGACGGCGAGGCGCGGGCCAGCTACGAGCTGACAGCGCGCACGGTCAAGTTCCTGGGCAAGCGCGAGGGCAACGGGGGTGCGCCGACTAACGAGCCGCCGCCGGGCGGGGAGGACGACGATTTGCTCCCATTCTAGCGCGAAGCGCAACTACGTAATTGAATACGCAACGGGGCGTGCCGCCGCCACCCTGGGAAAAGCCGGGCTCCTGAGCAATCAGGGGCTCGGTTTTTTCTTCCAACTGGGGCGTACGCTTCACGAGAGCTTGACTTTTCCGATCGATGCAGGGCATAGACGAGGTGCCCTGTCTTGTCGTCCGTTTTTTGTGCCGGTTGAGTATAGGGATGGGTGAGTGCTACCGCATCGGGTGCATGGCAGTCCTGCTGCCGAAATCTACGTGAGAGGAGCAAAACCATGTCCCGTCCTGCAAAGCTGTTGATCGTCGTGGTGTTGTTGGCCATCCTGCTGTCGATGGCCTCGGTATGCCTGGCCGGTTTCACCAGGGTCACCTACAAGCCTGCCCACTGGTCCGGCCTGGTGCGCAAGTATGATGCCGTGGGCGAGCCGGCCGGCTGGAAGTGGGGTGGCGGCATCCGCGAGGCCGGCAGCGGCCTGCGTTGGGCCGTGAACCTATGCGGCCAGAGCCTGGGCTACCAGGTGCAAACTGGGTCGTGCTATGGTTGCGTGCGGTAGCACGAGTTGACACACAATCTCGGCCGGTGCATGCCGGTGAGACCACGGAAAGAGAGCCCGGCTGCTCGTGCCCGGTTCTCTTTTTTCCTCCGCGATGCCCCTTCACGCCGATGGGCACGTTCCTCTCGCGAGATGCAGGAAGCACCGGTCGGACTGCTACCGCAGTGGGGTGCACGAGTGGGCCGGCTGACGGCTCACCGAATCCATCCCAAGGAGGAACGCATCGATGTCTACCCAGACGGTCCCGGCCAGCAATCGGACGTCCAACGGCCGGCGTGCACTACCCGCGGACACAGACTATCTCGGCAAAGGGCGTGTGGCCGCCTGCTGCGCCAGGCGCCGCTACCATCTCCAGCCTGACCCTGACGAGATGGACGAGCTGATCAACCACGCGGCATCCATCTATTGGCACTATCTCGAGCTGCAGGGCGCACCGCCGCCCAAAGCGTGGGTAGCGGCCCGTGACCGTTCAGCCACATACTACTATCGAAAGATGCGCGGCGGCAAGGTCGAGTACCTGAAAGAGGTCCAGATCACCCACCTCGAAGATCCTTTCTTTGGTCCAAACGACGACGTCACCCTCCTGGACCGCATCGCAGCGGCCGGCCGGGAGGCCACGGATCTGCAGCGGCTCGACTGGCTCGGCCAGGATGACCTGGTGAACGCCCTCGTCGAGGGACGCAAAGCGGCCGGTGTATCGCAGCAAAAGATCAGCTATGCCTTCAACCTGGGCACGGTGCACAACGAGGCAACTATCATCCGCCTGGCCGCCCAGGGGCACACGAACGAGGCCATCGCCACCTTGCTCGACACAACCGAAGGCACAATCAAGAACCGCCGGCACCGAATCCGCGTCTGGCTGACGGCGCTGGCAGAGCAGTACGGCGTCACCGACCTGGTCGAGGAGTGGGACAGTTCGGGCGGCAATCAGAAAAGGGCGGCGTGCATTCAGGCCGCGTATCCTGGCGGTCGGAAAGAGGCAGGAGCCCTATCAGTCGATCTCGTTCAGAATTGAAGGCACGTCGTTGCTGATTGCGATTGCAACGGAAAAGGTGAGCTGCCGGTTACCCGGCGGCTCACCTTTTTTCTCAATCGCAGGCTACCCTGAAAGCCCCTTTTCAGCCGGCAGGAACTGGGATAGGTTGTAACGCGGCAATAGGGGTAGGCTCAACGCAATACGAAGACGTGTAGGCAAACACCGTGAGGATGTTGCTGACCGGTGGACGCTGAAGGATGTCCAGCACAATTTCCTGAAGCTCCGCCGACATCTCCATCAAGCCGGTCAATGGAAAGCTCCGACGCCCCATCTCGGTTGTCTGAGCCAGGACGGAATAGTTGAAAATCGACAAGCCAATTGCCTCGCGCTCTCGTCTGTCAATCCGCAGTAGAATGTGATCGTTGAGCTCTATCCCCGTCGCCTTCTCGCCGGGCTCGAACGTCACGTATAGTGTATCACTCGCTTCATCGTAGCTGAAAATAGGTTCTCCCATTCGCTCACCTGTGGCCTATGGATTCACCAGTATCTGTCTCAGATCTGCATCCAGTGTCGCCAGATCTACCAGCAGCGCGCCGGCCGAACTGGCTTCGGCTTGGGCTGCCTCGGTGAAGCCTGTGCGCGCAAAGAAGGCGTGATGGACCTTCCAGCCTGCGCCTTTTTCAGGGAGATCCTTCAGTATCTTGGGCGTCTTGAATTCTAGCAGCTCGCGGACTACTGCCCGGTCTACATTACGGGCGCCCCATTTGCACTCGCCCAGCAGAATGGCCCGCTCCGCCCAGTTGATGGCCACTACGTCTACTTGAACCGCCCGGCTCCAATGACTCCCGACCTCTTGAACGGGCAGGGGAAGTTTGCCGGCCCGGCCCTGATCGGTGACCCACTGGCGGCTCAATTCCTCGAAGGCGGTCATGCCGACAAAGGCACGTAGCCCATCGCGGATGCGGGGCAGGACCAGATCCGGATGATAGGTCAGCTCGTCCTGGTTGGGCGCGAGAAAACGGAAGTAAAACCGAAAGTAGGGATCGCTCAGGTGATAGCGGCCGCTCCGCGAGCGGCGCTGTTTTGCCGGAGGAATGGTGACAGGCAGCCGCCGCTCCACCAGCCGGAGCTCCTGCAACCGCGCCAGGTAGGCGGACAGGTGGGCCTTGCTCACCAGGGCAGCGTCCGAAATCTCGGACAGGGTGTGATTGCCGGCGCCGATGGCCTTGAGGATGGCCAGGTGGGTGGCCGGTTCGCGGACCTCGTCGTACAACAAAAAGGTTGGCTCGGCGACCCACATGCTGCCCGGCGCCAGGATGACCTGGCGCACGTTGTCACTGAGGGAGAGGGTGGGATCCAGCCATTCCAGGTAGGCGGGCACGCCGCCGACGACGGCGTAGCCGGCTACACGCTCGTCGGCCGACCAGTCGGGCAGAAACTCTTGGAGGGCAGCAAAAGGCAACGGCTGCAGCCACCACTGGCCGGTCAGCCGGCCAAAGAGTGGTGACTGGCGGGATTGCAGGGTCTCCATGGTGTGGACATGGGAGCCGCATAGCACCAGGACCACCTGGGAATCCTTGAAATGCTGGTCCCAGGCGTGCTGGAGCGAGGAGAGCATGGCCGGGTCTGATTCGACGGCGTAGGTGAACTCGTCCAGGATGAGGATGTGGCGACGGCCGGCGAGGAAGGCGGCGATGGCTTGCCAGCAGTCGGCCCACGAGTCGAAGGTCGCCGCCCCGGCCGGTTCGACGCCAAGTAGACGGGCGAAGAGCTTGCGACGCTGAAGGGCAGCCGGCTCCTTCTCAGCCGCCCAGTAGGTGTGCGGTACACCTGTCTGCTCGGCCCAATGTCGGAGCAAAACGGTTTTTCCCACGCGGCGTCGGCCGTATAGAAGAACAAACTGGGCCACGGTAGGCCGCTTGCGCTCAAGAACCGAATCTAGAAAGGCCAACTCAGCCTGGCGGTCAATGAACATGGTGTGCCTCCTGCGCAAATAAACCACACACTCGTTAGTATAAGGAGCATGTGGCTTATTCTACCACGAGCAGTCGCGAACGTCAACTTCGGCAGATAGAGAAGGTTGTAGGATCTCAAAGTTATTGGCACGATTTTATCTGGAGTTTCTCCATCCTCACAATCTTTGAGATCGCACAACATCTTTGAAAGCGCAGAGTGTTCAGAGAAACTCATCGGCCAATTGCTTGATCGCCTCGCGGTTAGAGATCCCTCGCCGCAGAGCTCGAAAGTTGATCACATCATGGGTTCCTGCAGCTATACACCCTGGCTTGTTGCATCCCCACAGGCCGCTTCGAGGATTGACCCATAAACTGGGTGAGTGATCCTCGTGAAACGGACACAATCCAACAAGTGTTGCCCTGCCACCATGCCGCAATTTGACATCAGCTATGTCCATCTCCTCCAAAATGGACCGAACCGCTTTGATCCGAGCAACAACACCGTCACTCGTAGACCGGGTCTTTGTCATTTTACCTGCATCGCTGGATCTTGGCAATCTTTCGCTTAGAAAGGGGAAAAGTGTGAGAGCCTGGTCGCTGTCGATGGTCATGATCGGTACGTCGTGAACGGTCTGGTAGATCGTGCCCGACGGGTGAACAGACGGCGACACCATGCATACACCACCCGCTTTGAACTCGCAGCCCTTCCCAGTCGCAGAAGTCAGTCCAATGCCGTGAAAGAACAGATGATATCCTCTCCCAGTTCGCTCCGTGAGCGTATCAATCGTTGCCCCCACAGTCTTGTACCATACTCCATAGTCTTGCATATCATCCCAATCAGCGACAATGAGATCAGCTGGCCCACCCAACACAACACCCAAGTTGGCATCTGTATTCAGAAACCACTTGTATGCGAAATCGCAATCTGTGATGTGTGCTGACCGCGCACCGTATCCCGGCTGCAATTCTTTGGATCGTGGTTTCAGCGGTACAATAGAGACCCCCTGTTCCAGCCACCAGCAGGCTCGCTCAAACCGCATACGCCTCAAATCATGCTTTGTGTTCATACCCAATGCCACCCACCGTTTCCAAAGGACTCGGCATCCCTCAAAAACTACACATTCTTTCTGCGCTCTTGCTGGCGCAACTCGCCGTAAACAACCTCAAGTTGCCTCCTGAGCTCGTGATTCTCTGCTTTCAACTCTTTGATTTGCTGCTTGAGGGTAGTGATGATAGCATCTTTTGCTCCCTCTGATGCGCCCCTATGCGAAACTTGTGTTGGCTGAATGGAGTGTTCGGCTTGTTGTTGCTGTCTCAAGGATTGGATCCACTGCTTGATCTCCGGGTTCTTGTACAGCCAGGACACTGATACCCCGGCGGCCTCGGCCACACCCGGGAACGTGAGGGGTTGCCCTTGCTTGTGTAACTGGACAATTGCCTCCTCGGCACGTGCTACTGTCTCCTTGTGCCGTTTTTGTGCGCTGGCCCGTAGCCCTTCAACATTTCTTCGATGGGTCATTGCACGCCTCCTCCAGAGAGATGATAATCTTGTTCAAATTGGCGGCTACTCGCTCATTCATCTCGACCTGTCGAGACCAATTGTTGGCCTTTGCTTTGCCGATCAGCTTCTTTGTGGCTGCCAATTCAGCCTTGAGGACACCGAGAAAGCTAGCGTTGGTTCGAAAGTTGGCGCAGGTGAAGCAAGCGTTGGGGACCGGACAGGGCTCCGCAATAGTCGGGAGAGCGCAGAACCCGTGTGGCAACGCCTGTGCCATGATGTTCTTCTTGAACCACTGCAAATCAGCCGAGTCAACTCCAACCTGATCTGTTGTCACCACCTTACCCGTGACATCAACTGCCACTCCTTGGTATTCATTGTAAGCTTGCTTCAGATCTTGATCGGTGATCTCTGCATACACCATGGTCATCCCCGGAGACTCGTGGCCAAGATACTTCTGGACATGGTGTTGTCTGACTCCACCCCGGAGCAGCTGGGTAGCAACTGTATGACGGAAATCATGCGCTCTGAACCGGAATACCTGGCCTGTTGAGTCACGTATATCCTTTTCTACTGCCAACTGGTTAAGAGCGCGAGCAAACAGGTACTTGGCGATGGGGTTGCCTTTCCGGTTTGGAAAAAGCCACGAGCACTCATTTCCCCACTTGGCGCTGACGATTTGCTGTTGTTGTTGGATAATTGCTGCCAGATCTTCATGTATTGGAATGGAATGGTCCTTTTTCATCTTCCACTGAAAGTGATGCAGAAACCAGTCACCATCTTGGTCTTGAACCAGGCAATTCCTTGCAAGAGAACAGAGTTCGCTGATCCGCAAGCCAGATCCTTGGAGGACAAGCACCATCGTTCTGTATGGTTCCGGCACAGCATCCAAGTGTTGATTCAATTGCTCCAACACGTGTTCAGGGATGGTGCGCGGCGAGTGCTTGGGACTGTGAGGAATATCCTCTTCAAAGATCAACCGCTTCTCGGGAAAGTCTGCCCACCCTTCGCGCGCGCAGGTCTCAAGAAAGAGCCTGAGTTGCGTGAGTGATTGCTGACGCGCTCTAGCACCAGGCTGGACTGTGGCCAGATAGGACAGGTATTCCGTGATGAGAAACCGATCTATGACGGAAGGCTGGACTTGTTGGGGATGTTGTTCAAGGAAGGCCGAGAAGTTGTCCAACGCATTCAGTGTCCAGCGACAACTGGAAAGCGAGTAAAGGGATAGACGATACCGCAGATACCGCTTCGTTGCCTGTCGAAGCCAGGGCTGAGAAATGCGTGTGAAGTTCAGCGAATGACCAACATCGGCCGGGGTGAGATTTGCCCCCATTTTTCGGACGTCCCAGATATCCTTCTCATGCTCAGGACGACTGTCTCTGGCATCCAATACCATCTTGTAGATCTCGTTCAAAGCTGAAACCCGAGCATCCGTGGATTCATATCGTCGATAGTTCTGCTGCCTGTCCAGGTAAGTTACCGTTCTACCCCGCCACAAACCTTTCTCTTCCAGATAGGCTTGGAATACCGAGTGCCATTCATCCAACTCTTTCTCCACAAGAGACTGGGTGTCGGGGTACATTTCTTTCAAAAACCGAATGACAGCGCGAACCCGGCACATTGTTGCGGTAGGCGATTTGGGAGACCAACCCCCGCCGTTGAATTTGCGCCAACAGGCATATTTCAATTCGGTTCTGAGTGAAGCAGACGGAATATCGAACGTAATGAACGTATGTCCAATCTCTGTACCTGCTGGAAGCAGGGGGCACTCGGCCATATCCCACTTGTCCGCTGCCCAAAAGCCAGTAAGGCATGCTGCCATCTCCTGTGTAGTGATATCCAGTTCAGCGAGCACAATGGTAGTGACTCCCAATTCAGCAGATGCAAAGAGAGAGGTTTCTGTCGCTACTTCCATGCCGCATCTCTCCCTTCCTGAAACTCCTGATAGGCTTTCTTGAGATCCTTGTCACCGAGATGCGCATAGATGTCCATGGTGGTCTGGATATGAGCGTGTCCCAACCGTTTTTGCACATATGCCATGTCCCACTCGCTCCGGATGAGTTCGGTCGCGTGAGTATGTCGTAGCATGTGTGGACGAACCCGGATACCCGTCTTCTTGCTCAATCGTCGAAACAGAGCGATAACTGTTTCATACTTCATGGGCTGGCCAATTTCCCCTCGCCAGAGATTGACAAAGACATAATCGCTTGTCACTTCGTCCAGCTCATTCACCACGTAGTCTCGATACAGCGCCATCAATTCCGTAGGAACATGAATCTCGTACGGTTCGACTCGTTTCGTTCTTGAATTGTTGGTATTGTCACTGCGAGGCACGATACGAATTGTGTTGGTCCACGTCTGAATATCACTGTGTCTGAGCCCCAAGGCCTGCCCGATGCGCATCCCCGTTTCATACAGCAGACTGATCAAGAACTTGTCGCGAGTCCGTCGACAGGCATCTACTATTTGTTCAACTTCATCCGGGGTGAGTGTCTTGGGAAAACGCTTGGGTTCTTTGAGTTTGACAACTCGCGACCGAGTGGGTCTTGATTTCATGATGTGATGCAAGAAACTCTTGTATCGCTGGCGAGGCATCGCCTGCAATCGATACAACGAATTCCGCTGAGGTACGGTCCCAGTACGCTCATGATATTCGTAGAATGCAGCCACTGCCGACAGGATCACGTTGACCGTTGATTCTTGCCTTTGGGCCTGCTGCTCCTTCAAAAACAGTGCATCGTAAGACCACAAACTGGGGCACCGCAACCAGACAACAAAATCTGCCATCTTGTCTATCGTATTTGCATCCTTCCAATCCAAATTCGCAGTGTGCAGGTATTCCCAAAAGAGCTTCAGGTGATGGGCATAGGATCTGATGGTGTTGGGAGATCGCTCGATGTTTTCGCAGTAGACCACAAAGTCCTCAATGGGTTTGACAGGCAGGTAGTCGTCATCCAACACCATCCAGGTAACCTGTTGGGTGCCGGGAACAAGAGCTTTTTGTACTTTCATAGCTTACATCCTCTAGGTAGTACACGTCATAGAAGAGCTACATATAACAATTCTACCACGTATATCGGAATATGTCCAACCCTTGTTTCTACAGGTGGTGGATGGAGGGATCATGTACTACAGATAAAATCGTGCCAACAACTTTGAGACAAACGGCCCTTTTGGGGCTTCCTGGTGCCAATAACTTTGAGATCCTACAAAGGTTTTTGCCCATGTTTAAGGATCAAATCAGCGGACCTAATTTCAGGTCCAGGCTCAAGATGTCATTCGGTTCAATAACAATCAACGGGATACCAAACTCCGCGGCCAGCTTTCGTTTTTCCTGCATTCTTGCTTCGTATTCTGGTTCATTCATGAGGCCCGCATACTCGATGAATGTGTTAGCCACTTTCCAGTCGGCTCGCATTCGATGGCTGGGATTAAGATAAGGGTGATAGGGATAGGGAGGTTCAATCTCATGTGGGATGGAATGGGAACTCAACCAATCATCAACGGCCTTTTCTGCAAGAGAGAGGCATTCATGCCCATCGAGTGCTACACACCGCACTCCGCGCATCGTTTTCTGTGTTCCGTCAGCGAGGATTCCTGCAAGAATGAGAACTTGCAGCCACGAACCGAATTTCGCTACGTATGCTCCGTATGATGGCATGGTTAGCAAGACTCTGACAACTGAGATCTGTTTCTCTTCAGACGCAGTCGATAAATCCGGATTCTGTACGAATGTTGCCAGAGGAATGCTCTCAAGTGCGGCTGCGAGCTCAATCACGCGATTGAGCATGTCATCTCGAGTCATCGACGCTGAAGGTCTGCTTTGATCCCAGAACGCTTTGAAATAGCAGTCGTAGCAGAAATGAATCCTAAAGCCTACTTTCTTTGCAAGGCCCACATGTATGGACCATTCGCGGAATTTCGATCCACATCCGAGACACTCCAGAAGTCGAGGCTCTCGATAGCTAACTCCCATTTCGGCCAACCGACATTCACCAAACTGAGCTAGAAGGTCCCAATATCCTTGCGTTCCATTGTCGCAACAAGCTTGTTTGAAGACTTCAAGTCTATCCGGTGCAAGGTAGTCCCCAACGGCATCGCTAATATACAAAGGCGCATACCAAGCGTATTCCTCAGCAAGTCGTCGCACTATCGGGCTATCAGGTCGGTAGTTGCAGCATCGAAAGCGGCTGAAAATCCGTGAACGAAGCTCGACTCGGACAGCCAGGTATGACCTGAACTACGGAGGGTGTCTGCCAAGTCGTCAAGGCCCCTATGTGTTCCTCCAGCGAAGGGATGGCTCTTCCCAGCAATGCCAGCAACGATATCGTCGTCCCCACTGGTGCGCAGCATGATAGCTCGTTGGTGTTGACTCCGACCTGCGATTTGACAAACAGAGCTTGGTAGGATACAATGGCTTTGAATTTATTCGGATTTTTTGGATTTCGCAAAGCAGTCCCAGGCATCCCTTGGGTGAGAAGAGGATGAGGTGAAACTGACCGGCCGGCAACAAGCTTTTCTGAGCGACTTTCTCGATCTGTACCAGGAAGAGAACGGCTCTCTCCACTACACCGCCGTGGCGGAGCGGCTGGGCATCGGTCGTATCACCGCTTACGACATGTTGCGCCTACTGGAAGAAAAGGGGCTGGTTACCTCGGAATACATCATGCCAAGTAGCGGTCCGGGCCGCTCGAC
>Ga0180438_10012501_pt1 | contig 10094 bp, 9 predicted proteins | sample SS_ome_12_FD_132455 | JGI IMG/M metagenome (GOLD analysis project Ga0180438, IMG submission 132455) | Hypersaline lake sediment archaeal communities from the Salton Sea, California, USA - SS_3_D_2 metaG | ecosystem: Environmental > Aquatic > Non-marine Saline and Alkaline > Hypersaline >...
GACCTTTGTCTGCGTAAGTACTCAGATCATCTTTTGTGATATCCCACTTAAGGGCTTGGTTGCTCATACGGTCGAACCTCCAGGTAAAATACCGGTTACCACGGCTGGCGCGGCGTTGACAGGAAATCGGGACCGTCCGCGCCGACCGCCACATTATCTTCTATGCGTATGCCGCCGAAGCCAGGGATATAAACACCTGGTTCAACGCTGGATACAATCCCTTCCACCAGCGTTCCGACTGCGCCCGGCATCAAGAAGGGTGTCGATTCGTGGAAGCGGAAACCGAGCCCGTGCCCGGTCACGTGAACGAAATATTCACCCAATCCCGCCTCCGTCAGCGAGTCCCGTGCGGCTGTATCGGGGTCTTCGTAGGAAAAGCCAGCCGCCATCTTGCGGCTGGCAGCCTGCTGCGCCTCCAGGACCGCATTGTGCACCTCGCGCTGGCGCGGGCTGGGTTCTCCAGCCACTGCCATATAGGTCAGGTCGGAATAATAGCCGTCCATCAGGGTAGCCATCTCGACCATCACCAGGTCCCCTTCCTGAATAACGCGCTCCGTGGAAGGGACCAGCAGGTTCGCCTTGGCAGTGTTTTCCGGTCCGGAAGCCACCTCAGCCTCAGCGAACACCAGCCTGGCGCCCTTGTAACCCGCGCCGGAGGCCCGGATCGTACCCTCAATCAACGCGCTGATCTCTACTTCGCGCATGCCAGGCTGCAATTGGCTCAGGAATTTTGCGGTGCCCATTTCGGCGATCTCATTTGCCGCCCGCAGGCGTTCCAGGTCATAAGCCGTCTTAACCAGTTTGGCGGACTGCATCAAGCCGGTCGCATCCTCCAGGCTGGCATTGGGGAATACCTGCTCCAGCATCTCCCACCAGGGAGCCGCGGGAACGATAGGCTCGGCATGGCGGTAGGTGGTTCCCACCACTTCCAATTCTTTTTCCACGCCGATTTTGGCGCTCTGCAGTCCCAATTTTGCGCCGATTTCACCCAGCAGCCGCTTATAGCTGTCATACTGGTCCGGGTCTTTCAACAAAGCCCAACCGTACGGAACCACTTCCGCCCAGTCCGGCTTACCCCATTCCGCTTCAACTTCCGGAATGAACAATGTGGGCTGACCTTCTTGAGCCAGCACGGCTACCGAAATGCCGTGCACCGGCCAGTAATCGCTGATATAGACCACATTCTCCGGCAGCCGGCATACCAGGGCATCAAAGCCCGCCTCAGCCATCAATTTTTGCAGGCGCTGCACGCGCAGTCGATCTTTATCTGACATAAAATTACCTCCTGTCTGGATCACTCCGGCGTACTCAGGGAATCTCCCTGGACTCAGCGGAAGTAATCCATCGCATACTTTTACAATCTGCCAAATTCTTCCAGCAGTTCTTCAACCGTCTTCCCCTGGCGGATGCGTTCGCGCGTCTCTTCCTCTTTGGCAGCCTGGTTTTGAGCCGCTGCGAGCACCTCTTTGGCATTCTCCAAAGGCACCACGGTCACACCCACTTCGTCACCGATGATGATGTCGCCCGGATTGACCACCACACCCGCACACTGGATCGGTACGTTGATCTCAATCGGTTCCATCCGGCCGGAGACGATGGTATGGGTGGAACGCGGTACGACAGCCTTGGAAAATATATAAAAACCAAGGTCGCGCGTCTCGTCCGTATCGCGGATAGCCCCGTCCACCACAGCCCCCACAACCCCTTTCATCTGGCACAAACCAGCCATCAATCCGCCCCAGATAGAGGTCTCAGTCTCGCCGGCGGCATCGACCACGATCACATCCCCTTCCTGCGCGACGGACAGCGCGTCCAGGCAGTCCACCTGGTTGCCCGGCTCCATGCGCACCGTCAGGGCAGGTCCTGCAAAGCGCGTTTTCTGGTCGATGGGTTTCATAAAACTGGCCATCACGCCCCAGCGCTCCTGCGCGTCAGCAACCACGCATGACGGGCTGTAGACTTTCAATAGTTCTTTAAAGCCGTCTAATACCTCAGGATCGGGTGTCTTCTGTCTTTCATTGATGATCTTTCGCATTATTTATCTCCTATTGTTAGATATTTTCTTCTCGATAACCAAGCCGCCTGGAAATGTTGTAGGCAGCTTGTTTTGTGCGTTTAATTAATTCCCTGTTCTCGTGCAGCGGATCAATGCGGTCCCGCGGACCGGACACGCTGATAGCCGCTACCGTCTTCCCGTACTGGTCAAAAATAGGCGCCGCGACGCAGCGCACCTCCAGTTCATGTTCTCCCCGGTCAAGCGCGTAGCCGTCGCGGCGGATTCGCGCCAGTTCCTGCGCCAGTTCACCCTGCCTGGTGATGGTAGTATCGGTATAGCGCTTCAGTTTAAACTCGCTCAGGTCACCGGGTTGAGAATCGGGGATGGTATACGCCAGAAGAGCTTTTCCCAGTCCCGTGCAGTATGCCGGCGCACGGCCGCCCACCCTGGAGGACATCAGTCCAATCGCGAATAGACCTTCCAATTTTTCCAGGTATACGACTTCCATATCAGCTAAAATGCCCAGGTGGACGGTTTCCTTGGTCTCATCCCGCAGCGCTTCCATCTCAGCCAGCGCGGCTGTGCGCACTGCGTTCCCGGTATGGTAGGCCCTCGACAGCTCCAGGCAGGCTAACCCCAGGCGGTAATTTCCGGTTGCTTCGTCCAGCTGGACCAGGTCGTGCGAAAGCAGCGTAGCCAGCAGGCGGAAAGTTGTGCTGCTGTTTATATCCATCTCCTTGCTCAGCATTGTTAACGTGCGCGGTTTGCCGTCCGACAGCACATTCAACACGCGCACCGCCTTATCTACCACCCGGATGTTATAGCGATCTGATTTGCGGGCTTCTGCCACTTATTCTCCGCTTATGCCAGTGCTTCCTTTGCCAAAACCTCGAAAACCTTCAATTCGCTCCCATCATACAGGGATTTTAACGTTGGCTTCAGGGCTGCATGCCGCTCAGAAGCGCGCCAGGCAGCCGCCGATTCCAAAGAATCAAAACGGAGAACCATTGTCAAATCCTGCGGGTTCTCCGTATCTTTAAGCAGTTCGGCTTTAACATAACCTTCCGTCTGCGCCATAGCCGGGCGGTACTCCGACAGGAAAAACCGCCCGAACTGCTCAATTTTTCCAGCCAAAACATGGAAGGTGACATGACGTTCAATCGCGCCAGCGCTTGCCATCTCAGCCGCTCCTGCCCTTTTGGACCTCTTCACGGTAGCGGCGGGCGTTTGCAGTGATGGTCTCAAATTCCTTAGCGTCCAAAAGCTTCTGGTTGATCAGCGAACCGCCCACTCCTACCACCTCCGAACCAGCGCGGATAAAATCTGCAGTTGTGTCCAGGTTGACACCCCCAACCGGTACCATCGGTATTTGCGGAAGCGGTCCTTTCAAAGCCTTAATATATTTAGGACCGCCAACACTGGCGGGAAATATCTTGACCAGATCAGCTCCCGCCTCCCAGGCGGTCAGCGCTTCGGTGGCGGTATACGCTCCTGGAACGACCGGCACATCGTAGCGGTGGCACATTTCGATGGTCGATAAACGCAGCGTTGGACAGACCACGAACTGCGCCCCGGCTAAAATCGCTGCCCGGGCGGTCTCCGGGTCGAGCACTGAGCCAACGCCGAAGATGACCTCTTCACCGTACCTGGCGGTAGCCTGCTCGATCACTTTAATCGCCCCGGGCGTGGTCATGGTCACTTCAATGGCGTTCACGCCGCCAGCTTTGACCGCGTCGGCTGCCGCCAGCAGCTGGTCCGAGTTGTTGGCGCGCATGATCGCCACGATGCCCGCCTCCCTGATCGATGCGTTGATAACGTGTCTGGGTTTGCCCATGTAGACCCTCCGTTAGAAAAGTTGAGAATTGAAAATCAGAGACTTCAAAATAGCGCTTGTTCTTTCGAGAATCGTATGAACTTTGAATAGATTGATGTGTTTAATGTGATGTTGAGTTTTTGTATTGCGAAAACTGTTTTTACAATGTGAAATTATATAGGATTAGTAGGCGCTTGTCAATAGGGAATTCAGAATAATATTAAATTACTAGCGATTTACCAACCCCGGATTTCGCGCCGGAATTCTTGGAAAGCAAAGCCTAACCATTGCTGAAGTTGAATGGAAGGTCCTGTTCATATTGCGCCTTCCATCCAGATCAAAAAGGTGAGGATATGGGGTAATTTTAGAGATTATTAATGATCCATTGATTTTTAGGATTATTTAGATCTTATTTGATATAATTACTTGTCGAAAATATTTTAGTCCTTGGAGGAATATAAGATGTCCGAAGAAAATAAAGCCATCTCGAAGAAGGTATATGAAGAGGTATGGGTCAAAGGCAATCTTGATGTCGTTGACGAATTGTTTGCAGACGATTACGTGAACCACAACCAGCCCCCCAATTTACCGCGCGGAAAGGAAGGCTTCAAACGGATGTCCCGCATGTACCAGTCGGCTTTCCCCAACATGAAAATGGTTGTCGAGGATCTCCTGGCAGATGGAGACCGCGTCATCACCCGATGGGTCAGCACCGGAAAGCACGCAGGTGAATTCAACGGAATCCCGGCCACCGGTAAAGATGTTAGGGTGACCGGCATCAGCATCGACCGCATTGCAGGCGGAAAAGTGGCTGAATCATGGGGAGAATTTGACCTGGCAGGACTGCTCATGCAGTTAGGCGTTGCGCCGCCTCCGGGAGGGTAAACGGTTTAAGATAGAAGCGACACTGGTGTTACCTGGTCGAAGAATTTGGTTGTATCAACAAACTTTAGTGCAGATATCTTTCTATCGAAACACCACAGGATAATACATTACTGGCCACCACTCGCACCCCACAGCTTCAACCAAAAACAGATAAGCACTGATATATCCGATGATGGGGCTGTAGCTGGGGCTAGGATTGACCGAACCGGCTTCTTGCCCGTCGACTGCATAGGCGTAGAGAATGTGAATGCCGTTATCCTGGGATGGAATCTTGGCTTTCCACCAGCTGGTTGCGGATGCCTCCACCAGGTTAAGACCCGGATTTTCTATGGCAGACAACCACTCCCCCTGCCAGGTGTCGACCTGGTAGTAGACCTGCTGCACGCGCGGAGCGATGGGGTTGTAATGGCTATCCGCCTGGATGGTGAAGGTTGGGGCGCAGGTGTTGCTGGTGTGATCGGGAAGTCCATTTATGCTTGTATAAGGTGAGGATGGCTGCACATCCTGCTCTGTAATCACTATCACGTCATTGCTGCCTTTATTGGTGACGTAGACTTTGTTCGTGACCGGATTGACCATCAAAGCTGCGGGTTCCGTACCGGCTGCCACGGTAGTGGTGTGGTTGGTGGCCCCATCGACTACCGTCACGTTGTCGCTGTCCCCATTGACGATGTAGATTTTGTTCGTGACCGGGTTGACCGCTAATGCCTCAGGGGTCGTCCCGGCTGTTAACGTGGTGGTGAGGTTGGTGGCACCATCGATGACCGTCACGTTTTGGCTGTTCGGATTGACCACGTAGATCATATTGGTGAGCGGGTTGACCGCTATGGCGTTGGGCTGATTCCCGGCCGCCAGTGTATGGGTGAATCCGGTGGCGCCATCGATGACCTTCACGTTTTTGGTGTCGAAAATGGCGACGTAGATCTTGTTTGTGATAGGGTTGACCGCCACGTCAATTGGCAGCCCTCCAACCGGCAGCGTGATGGTAAGGTTGGTGGTGCCGTCGATGACCGTCAGATTATCGCTGGCCTGGTTAGCTACGTAGATTTTATTCGTTACCGAGTTGACTGCCACGGCCGAGGGATTTGTCCCGGCTGCTACGGTGGTGGTGAGGTTAGTAATGCCGTCGATGACGGTCACATTGTGGCTGTCCTCATTGATGACGTAGATCTTATTTGTGACCGGGTTGACCGCCACGGCGGAGGGAAAAGATCCAGCCGGCACGGTAGAGGTGAGGTTGGTGGCGCCGTCGATGACCGTCACATCATGGCTGGCTGAATTGGCGACGTAGACCTTGTTTGTGACCGGGTTGACCGCCACGGCGATAGGTTCCTTCCCGGTCGCCACAGTGGTAGTGAGATTGGTAGCACCGTCGATGACCATCACATCATTACGGTACGGAACGGCAACGTAGATTTTGTTTGTGACCGGGTTGACCGCCACGGCATAGGGCAACGACCCGACCGCCAGCGTATTGGTGAGGTTGGTGGAGCCGTCGAGGACGGTCACATTATGGCTGTTTATGTTGGCGATGTAGATTTTGTTCGTAACCGGGTTGGCCGCCACTGCCCAGGGACTTATCCCGGCTGCCACGGTAGTGGTGGCATGAGTGTCGCCGTCGATGACCGTTACGTCATAGCTGAAGAAGCTGGGGACGTAGATTTTGTTCGTGACCGGGTTGACCACCACAGTGTGGGGAGCCGTCCCGACTGCCACGGAGGTGGTGAGGTTGGTGGCGCCGTCGATGACTGTAACGCTATCGCTGTCCCGGTTGGCGACGTAGATTTTATTCGTAACCGGGTTGACTGTCACATCCCAGGGGAGTTTCCCGGCTGCCACAGTGGCGGTGAGGTTGGTGTCACCATCGATGACCGTCACATCTTTGCTGCCGTTGTTGGCGACGTAGATTTTGTTCGTGACCGGGTTGACCGCTACGTCTATAGGTGCCGCCCCGGCCGCCACCGTGGTTGTGAGGTTGGTAGCACCGTCGATGACCGTAACGTTCCCGCCCAAGTTAGCGACGTAGACTTTGTTCGTGACTGGATTTACCGCCACGGCTTCAGGATAGGTCCCGGTTGTTACAGTGGCTGTGAGGTTGGTGGCACCGTCGATGACTGTCACATTTTGGCTGTAATTGTTGGCGATGTAGATTTTGTTCGTGACCGGGTTGACCGCCACAGCCCAGGGAGTTGTCCCGGCTGCAACGGTGGTAGTGTGGCTGGTATCACCATCGATGACCGTCACATTATTGCTGCCCTTATTGGCGACGTAGATCTTATTCGTGACCGGGTTGACCGCCACAGCATAGGGTTCCTTCCCGGCTGCCACCGTGGTGGTGTGGTTTGTGGCGCCGTCGATGACCGTCACATCGTCGCTGTCCCCATTGGCGACGTAGACTTTGTTTGTAACCGGGTTGACCGCCACAGCTAAGGGTTCCTTTCCTGTGGGGATCGGAGGCAGAACGGTCTCAGCCTGTACTGGTTGGGGGTACAGCAGAGCCTGAAACGGCCCTGCAAGGAAAATCCCGACCAGCAGGAAAACCATTTTAAAATGATAAAAACTCTTAACGACTATGTGTGAGAGGTGGTGTGTTTTCATCATGCCCTCCTTGGTGTTGAGAACCATCTTGTTGACATACGGATTATTAATTTTGTCGATGATCTAAGGTTATGAAAGCTCTGGTATAAATCCCACTACAAAGCGAATTTCCGGTTGTACAAACTATTCAGCTGGGGACATTAAATTATTATAATGTAAATTCAACTCAAAAGTGCAACCTTGAGGGTTGAAAGGAAGTCAGCCGGGAAATGGGCGCTTATTATTTTTTGGGAGATGGATGTTAGGCAAGTAGATATGTGCACATTTAAGCAGGATTAAAAGAAGGGATCGCACTCATCCATTCTCCTTACTGGTGTTCCGGATTCTCACTACGCTGATTATGCTTACATGAGTAATTTCCAATATCAGCTCTCAACCCGGCATGCATTATCCTCAAGAACAAATGAGATTACGGACGTACGATCAGGGTGGATGGACTAAAAGGTGGCTGCCTACTGGTAGCTGATGCACCATTTGTGCAACAATGTTCTTGGAACGCCGCAAATATAAATGCCATTACCACGGCTTCTCATAAAGGATATAACTTTTCATGACTGAAGGCCTCAGCATCAGTCCGAGCGGTGGTGCAGAAAGTTTCAAAACTGGCAGTGCAACCTCAAATACTTTTTGAAGGTTCTTTCATGAGAGGGGTTTTTGCTAGTCCGAACTAGCATACTTGAAGACTGCCAGTCTTTAGGATTGAAATCATGTAAAAGGGATCAACCCAGTATCATCCTAGTCTTTCTTATAAACTAGGGGCTTTTTTTTCAAAAATTGGATTTATTTATTAGCATAATCACTTGAAATTAGCTTATTGACACTGCAAAATATAAATATATACTTAAAGATATAAACAACTCTATTCAACAAGGGGTGGAAATTAGGCTCGTTTGATTCTGACCTGTTTCCTACTTCGCTAACGTATTCAGTCATTATAGCCCCACACCAAACAAATCTATCATGGTTTTTATCCAGGGAGGTACATCCATAACCCGGGACCAATTCTTCAAATACGGTTTGGTTTGCGTGCTGGTTGTATTTACAGGACTGGGGTTAGCCCTGGTTCTGCCACGGATTGCCAGTACGCAAGGCCAGGCAGCTCAAAGCGAAACCAGCAGAGAGATCAACGCCCCCGTTGCAGAAAGTCTCTATGTATCTAAAAACGGTAATGGTTCTACAGGCTTAACCTGGACCGATGCCTATACCAACGTGCAGGACGCCCTGGCTGGTGCTGCAGCGCCAGCAGAGATTTGGGTGGCGGAAGGCATTTATTATCCTGACGAGGGGGCAAGCCAGACCAATAACGACAGTTTCGCAACTTTTGTGATGACAAACGGGGTTGCACTATACGGCGGTTTCAGACACGGAGACTCTGACATAACAGACCGCGATTGGGCGGACAATCTAACCATATTAAGCGGCGATATTGATAAAAATGACATCAGCCCAGATGGTGTGGTCAGGTCGACCGACCACATCATCGGAGTCAATACCCGCCATGTAATCACAGCCAAAGGGGTGGACAGAAGTGTAGTTATCGATGGTTTCATTATCACTGCCGGAAAAGCCTTCAAGTTCGTCGATATCAGCGGTGGTGGATTTTTATGCGACGGCAGCGGTAAAGGCAATCAGTGCAGTCCCACTCTCAAGAACATCACCTTCTCCGGCAATTATGCTGAAGAATGCGGCGGTGGAATGTACAACAATGGCTCACAAGGTGGAAGAAGCAATCCTATACTTATAAATACCATTTTCTCTGGTAACTTTGGTCCTAATGGTGGGGCGGCATGCAATGGTTATGAACTTCCTACAAATATAAGCAACAGCAAACCGGAAATGATCAACGTCCTGTTCATTGGCAATAAGGCAAGTAACGGCGGGGCGATGTACAACGTTGGTGATAAAACCAGCCCTACGCTGACCAATGTGACCTTCTCCGGCAACCGGGCATCCAGGGATGGCGGGGCAATCTACAACCTGGGATTGGACAACATGATTGTGAGCAACAGCATATTCTGGAACAACCTGGACAGCAGCGGCTCGGGCACGATCTCCTCCACCATTGTTAACTATGATGCAAACATTACCCTGGTTTGCAGCCTGGTCCAGGGAACGGGCGGGAGCCAAAATTGGATACAGGATAACCGTTTTATCAACGGCGGGTGCAACATCGACCAGAACCCCAGGTTCATCACACCCGTTAGTCCCAACTCCGCCCCTACCTCGGACGGCAATTTTCGTTTAATGAGCAGTTCGCCGGCTGTAGAATCAGGTAACAACAATGCGGTAACCGTTTCAACAGACCTGGATGGCAATACCCGCATTATGGATGGCGATAGCGATGGTGATCCTATCGTGGATATAGGCGCTTATGAATTCCAACTTGAATACCCGTATGATACTTTCATTCCGATTAACTTCCACTGAAAATAACGCAATTAAAAATTTTCAGGAGCGATGCGCAGATTGGTGCTCTGGGCTGGTAGTTTTTACAATGTTTTAGACTGGCAGTCCTTTTCAAATTTATGGCTTCAGGTAATTGCCGGTGAGGATTCGTCAAGTCAAGCCGGCAGTCCTAAAAGCTGCTCTTTTATTGTCACTTTATCATTCTCCAAATTTCTGGGATCGCACATCGCCTTTCCCAGGACCGGCAGTCCTTTAAGCCATCCAATATTTTCAAATGCCTTCCCGCGGTTTGTTTTACTGTGAATTTGGACAGGAAAACAAGGATGCGCCTCCCTGTGCGAGGTCAAGTTTTTGCCCATGGGAAGTGGACCGCTGGATCAGCTTCTCAAAACTTTA
>Ga0180438_10012502_pt1 | contig 10094 bp, 6 predicted proteins | sample SS_ome_12_FD_132455 | JGI IMG/M metagenome (GOLD analysis project Ga0180438, IMG submission 132455) | Hypersaline lake sediment archaeal communities from the Salton Sea, California, USA - SS_3_D_2 metaG | ecosystem: Environmental > Aquatic > Non-marine Saline and Alkaline > Hypersaline >...
AGGCACGGATTGGGGTTCGGCAACTTGAAGAGATACGTGGAGGAGTTTCAGCCCGAGAGGGATGCTGTGGTTGTGGAAGACTACTGGGTCGTGGTGCCTTCCACCACCGATCTTGGCCAGGTGGCATTGCAGGTGGGTGTGATGCCCCCCTTGGCCGTCGAGGGGAGCGAGGTGCGGTTGGCTGATCTGGGCATGCTAGAGGTAGTGGATGGGGGGTACTTCTCGTTGCCCCTCTATCGACGAACGGTAAAGTGGGGGTGACGTGTGACCTCAAGTAGAGGGATTCTTCGCAAGGTCCTGATCGGTGCCGGGGCGGTTCTCTTGATCTCCATGACGGCTCTGGCCGCCTTCTCCTTGGGGGTGTACGTGGGCCACGAGGGGTTGCTAGTGGGCAACGTGGAGAATTTTGGCTCCCGCCCGGCCCCAGATCAGCCGCCACCACAGGCCCCTCTTCGAGATGGCCAGGACCTGCCTCCGGGACGGCCAACTCTGACCGGGAAGGTGGGAGGTATCACCGACGAAGGGCTGTTCGTTCGAGCGCCCCAGGGCCTGAGACTGGTCGAGGTCAACCAAGAGACTGTGGTGCAGGACCATCAAGGTCGCCCACTGGAGATCACCACTCTTCGGCAGGGAGTGCACATAGCCGTTTTTGCCCAGTTCAGCGCTGATGGCCGGAGACTGATGGCCGATACCATAGTGCTCGTGCCCTCCCCCCAACCTTAGTCCTCGGAGCTCCGTCGCGCACTGCTCGATCTGACAGGGAGTCTTTGAGCTCCAGCAACCCGCTGTTCAGTGGCGCCTATCTCTGAAGACCTGCCAAGACAGAGTCGCAGCGATAGCTCCACATACGCCCTGACCGCGCGCAGCTATATCCGAAACGTCCGTCGAAGGTATCAGCGTGTGGTTCCCAGCTGACGTTTATACGTGTAGTTGCCAGGCTTTGTGTGAGCCGGACCATGGGTGTCGCTTGTGCAGTCCCGGTCCCTCGAGTATCATCCCTGACAGCAGGGGAATCGACCCGACAGTCTCAAAGTATCATACAACGGTGAGAAACACTCATGCCCGGGACAGCTCCCTCTGATTCTTCCTCGGATCGCCTCGCCTTGCTGCTCCGTCTGTCGCAAACCTTCAACTCGTCCCTCGACCTGGACGAGGTATTGAATCGTGTCATGGACGAGGTCATCGGGGTGACCGGTGCCGAACGGGGTTTTCTGATGTTGCATGAGGACGATGGGCGAAGGGTCTTCTCCGCTGCACGAGGGATTGCACGGGAGACGATAGACGATCCCGAGTTCCTCATCTCACGTAGCGTGGTCGAGCGGGTCGCGCACGACGGCGAACCGATCATGACCAGTGATGCGCAGGTGGATGATCGATTCAGCATGCGCCAGAGCGTCAAGTTCCTGGGTCTGCGGTCAATACTCTGTGTACCTCTGGAGGTGAAGGGCAGACTGCTGGGCGTGGTGTACGTGGATAACCGCCTCCAGACGGGCCTCTTCACTCAGGATGATCTCGATCTGCTGGTGGCCGTGGCATCCAGCGCGGCTACAGCTATTGAGAATGCGCGTCTCTACCAGGTGGCAGTCGAGAAGGGCCGCATGGAGAGGGAGTTGCAGGTGGCGCGCGAGTTGCAGGCCAGTCTGTTGCCCAGCGAGACGCCGCAGCTGGACGGCTGGGATTTCGCCGCTTATTGGAGGCCAGCGCGTGAGGTGGCTGGCGATTACTATGACTTCATCCCTCTGGGGGATAGAAGACAGGGCCTGGTGATCGCCGATGTGAGCGACAAGGGTATGCCTGCTGCTCTGTTTATGGCTCTCACGCGCAGTATGGTCCGAGCCAGTGTGGGGCGGGCCGCGTCACCGGCCAGGGCCATCGCCGATGCAAACCAGATGATAGCAGCCGATGCCACCAGGGGCATGTTCGTCACTCTTTTCTACGGGGAACTAGATCCGACCGCCGGTCAACTCACATACGTAAACGCGGGACACAATCCTCCCTTGCTTTGTCGGGCGGGGGAGGATCGACTGGACACCCTCTCACGCACCGGGATGGCGCTGGGAGCAATTCCGGACACGGCGTTTGATCAGGGCACGGTATGTTTTAGTGCGGGAGATTTCTTAGTCCTTTATACGGATGGAGTCACGGATGCGACCGATGCGCGAGAGGAGAGCTTTGGGCTGGAACGTCTGCACCGGGTCGTAGCGCACAATCGGCGGGAGACCGCAGCCGATGTGGTGGCCGGCATAACGGGGGCCGTCGGCGAGTATGTGGGCTCCACGACTCCATTCGATGACGTGGCCATTGTGGTGGCGAAATGCCTCAATTGATTGGGACGCTGCTCAGTCAACGCTATCGTCTGGACGACGAGATTGACCGAGGTGGGATGGCGATCATCTACCGCGGCTATGACACGCTGCTCGATCGTCAAGTCGCAGTGAAGGTGGTGTCGGAGGGGCAGACACTGGGGACCGAGGGTCGCTCCCGCTTGCTCGCGGAGGCTCGTGCAGCTGCGCAGCTCAACCACCCTAATATCGTTTCCATCTACGATGCGGGCGAATCGGATGGAGCACCCTTCATCGTCATGGAGCTGGTGGAGGGTGAGTCGCTTCACACGCGACGTCCGGAGTCGTTGGAGGAAACCGTATTCATCGCACGGCAAGTTTGCACTGCCTTGGAGCATGCCCACGCTCACGACGTAGTGCACCGGGACCTCAAGCCCGAAAACGTCATCCTGACCCCGGACGGTACCGCCAAGCTGACTGACTTCGGCCTGGCGCGGTCGGTAGCTTCGCGGATGACGGGCGAAGGCACTATCATGGGCACCGTCTTCTATCTGGCGCCAGAACTTGCTCTGGGGCAGGAGTTCGACGGCCGCGCCGACCTCTATGCGCTGGGTGTTATGCTCTACGAATTGACGACCGGGCGCCTACCTTTCGCCGCCGACGATCCAGTGGCCGTGATCTCGCAACATCTGCACGCCCCAGTGATCTCCCCTCGGGCCAAGAATGCCGATATTCCACCAGCGTTGGATACTCTCATCGTGCAGCTCCTCAGCAAGGCGCCGAAGGATCGTCCAGCCTCGGCCACTGAAGTGCTGCGTGCTCTGGAACAGAGGAGCATCTTGGATAGGGAGATTGTGCCCAGTGAGGAACTCTCGGTGCTGGAGCGTATCGAGAGGGGCAAGATGGTGGGGCGCGAGCACGAGATTCAACAAGTTAGGGCCCTATGGAGCAGGGTACTATCGGGCGATGGACAGTTCCTGTTGATCAGCGGCGAACCGGGTATCGGCAAGACCCGCCTGGCGCGGGAACTCATCACGCAGGTGGAGATCTCAGGTGGCCGGGCCGTAGTCGGCGTCAGCTATGCAGAGGGCGGCGTACCATACGCCCCTTGGAGGCAGATCGTTCGCGAGGCGCTCCGCGACGGTTATGACATCGGCTCGCAACTACCTCAGTTCGTGCTGGCCGAACTTCTCACTCTCGCCCCAGAGCTGCGTACCCGCTACACCGGGGTGCCAGAAAATCCCCCGCTCGATCCACTAGGGGAGCAGCAGCGTCTGTTTGAGAACCTGGTGATCTTCCATTCTGCCTTGAGCGATCACGCCCCTTTGCTGGTGGTGCTGGAGGATGCCCACTGGGCCGACAGTGGAACCCTCTATCTGCTCCGGCACCTGGCACGGAGCACCCGCCGCCAGAGGGTGATGATAGTCGCCACGTACCGTGAGGTGGAGTTGGACCAAGCCCGACCCCTGCACGAGGTGCTGGCCGATCTTGATCGTGAGCGACTGGCGACTCGCTTGAAGCTAACCCGCCTCGGGCGCGAGGCAACGGGGGAGTTGGTGGCCACCCTGTTCGGACAGGAACTCTCACCTGAATTTCTAGATGGCATCTACCGTGAGACCGAAGGCAACCCTTTCTTCATCGAGGAAGTCGTCAAAGCGTTGGTGGAAAGCGGCAAACTCTACTATGAGGATGGTCGCTGGCACCGGCCGGGCATAGCTGAACTGGGAATCCCTCAGAGCGTGCGCGTGGCCATTCAGTCACGGGTCGGCAGGCTGCCGTCCGAGGCCCAGGACACTCTGAGGCTTGCGGCGGTGCTAGGGAGAGAGTTCGATTTCGACACGCTGGCGAAGGCCGGCGAACTGGAGGAGGAGGCTCTCATCGAGGCCCTGGAAGGTGCGGAACGGGCGCAACTGGTCCAGGAGGTGAGCCCTGACGGCGGCGGGACCTTTGTGTTTGAGCATCGGTTGATCCCGACGACGTTGGTCGGGGGGCTGAGAACCTTGCAGCGCAGGCGTCTGCACCGCCGGGCGGCAGCTGCCGTGGAGGGTCTGCACCCTGACAATCTGGAAGCCCTGGCCTTTCACTACGACCGGGCCGGGGACTCCGAGAGGGCCACGCACTACTTGCTGCAAGTGGGGGATCGGGCGCGTAGTTTGTACGCCCATCAGGAGGCCACGGATAGCTACCAGCAGGCGCTGGACTTTCTGAGAGAATCTGGCGATATGGAACGGGCGGCGCATACGTTGATGAAACTGGGCCTGGCATACCACAATGCATTTGATTTCACAGCCGCTCGTGAGGCGTTCGAAGAGGGGGCAGTGTTATGGCAGTCCGCAAGCGAGGGCGGAAGCGGTGAATCCCTCGTTGAGGCTCCCCACGCGCTCCGGCTGATCGTGGAGGAGCCGGTAGCCATCGATCCTGCCCGGGGTGGGGATCTCGCCTCGATCATTGTCATAGGCCAGCTTTTCAGCGGGTTGGTGGGGCCCAGCCCGGACATGGGCGTAGTGCCGGACGTAGCTGCTGGTTGGGAGGTGTTGGATGGCGGCCGTAAGTACGTCTTCCACCTGCGCGACGATGTATACTGGAGCGATGGTACGCGGCTGACCGCCGCGGACTTTGACTATGCGTGGAGGCGGGTGCTGGCGCCGGGCGGGGAATCTCAATTGCACAGGTTGCTGTACGATATCAAGGGGGCGGAGGACTATCACCAGGGCGAGATATCGGACCCCGATCAGCTGGGTGTACACGCGCCTGACGAGACCACACTGGAGGTTGAACTGGGGGCGCCAACCAGTTACTTCCCGCACCTGCTGACCTACGGCGCCACTTATGCCGTGCCCCGACATGTTGTGGAGGCGGAAGGGGCGGACTGGACGGCGTTGGGCAAGCTTGTGACCAGCGGTCCCTTCAGACTGGGAGCCTGGGAACCCGGTGAAAGCCTGGTCCTGGAGCGCAACCCCACCTACCATGGTCATTTCGGGGGCAACCTGCAGAGGGTGGAATGCTACTTCTCTCATGGTCGGGACGACATTGTGCTTCGGATGTACGAGGAAGACAAGATCGACATGGGGTGGGGAGTGGCACTGGCAGAGATGGAGCGGGCGAGGCACAGGTATGCCGGCGAATATGTCTCTACGCCCTGGTTGCAGACGGAGTACATCGGATTCGGCGTCGGCAATCCGCCCTTCGACGACGCGAGGGTGCGCAGGGCTTTCGCTCTCGCCACAGACAGGGAATCGCTGGCACACAGGGTGCTGAGGGGATACGTTTTCCCGGCCACTGGGGGGTTGGTTCCACCGGGCATGCCCGGTCACTCACCCGGGATTGGCCTACCGTTCGATCCGAACGGTGCGCGACAACTCATGGCTGAGGCAGGATATCCCGGCGGCGAGGGGTTTCCGGCAGTCGAGTGTCTCGTAGGTGATGGCCACGGCGAGAGACCTGTTTTGGAGCACCTGGGGTCGAAGTGGCTGGAGATCCTCGGCGTGGAGATCCAGTGGAAGCGGCTGGAGTTCCCGAAGCTCCTGGACAGCATCCTGAGGCAGGGATCGCAGATGTGGAAGATGGCCTGGGTGCCGGATTACCCAGATCCGGATAGTTTCCTGCGAGTAGGCGAGTGGAAGGTCACGGGCGGCTGGCACGACGATACGTACGACGGGTTGGTGGAGGGTGCCCGACGGGTGACCGATCAAAGCGTGAGAATCAGGATGTACCAGCAGGCAGACAAGACCCTGGTGAACGAGGCGCCGGTGCTACCGCTGCATTATGGTCGAATTCACCTGTGGCTGAAGCCGTGGGTGAGGAAGTATCCCCTCTCACCCACGGTGACCTGGTTCTGGAAGGACGTGATCATCGAGCCTCACTAGTCAAAGCAGGCCGGAAGCGGATGCTGCGTGCGCTAGAGTTTGAGGACTCTAGGTGATCGACGCCTTGTTGAACAGACGGTACTGGCCCGAGACTCAGATCGCCTCGACAACGAGGGAAACGACCTATTTGGCCCTATGAGCCCAATTCTAGTGCGCGGCGCAAGTTGGTGAGAGAAAGGTTGCCCCCGGTCAAGACCAGGACCACCTTCTTCCCGGCCAGGCGGTCGCGCACCTTGATGGCCCCTGCGAGCGAGGCAGCCGCCGCCCCTTCGGCCAGGTTGTGTGTCCTCTCCAGGAAGTGCACAATCCCCCGCAGCATCTCGTCCTCGCTGACCAGAACGAAGTCATCCAGAAGTCGCCAGAGGATAGACTGAGGTAGCATGAATGGCGCTCGCGTGGCGAGGCCCTCAGCGAAGGTCTCCATGGCCGATTCCACACGCTCTTGGGCCTTCCAGGTGAGATACGCAGCTGGGGCTTTCTCTGCCTGGGAGCCGATGACCTGGATTGAGGCGTTGATAGTCTTGGAGGCGATACACGTGCCCGCTGCGCCGCTCCCGCCCCCCACTGGGACAACGATCACCTCCGCGTCGGGTAGCTCCTCCAGGATTTCCAGGGTGTACGTTCCCACTCCAGCGATGAGATGGGGCTCATCTCCGGAACTGACGTAGCGGTATCCCTCTTCTTCGGCGAGGTCTTCCACTTTCTGCCTGGCCGCGTCGAAGTCCTTGCCGTGAAACAGTATCTCGGCGCCCAGAGCACGGATGGCCGCCACCTTCCCCGGATTCGCCTCCTCGGGCATGCCGACGATGGCCCGCACGCCGAAGAGCCGAGCGGCATAGGCTATGGACTGGCCGTGGTTGCCGGTGGAGGCCGTGATCAGGCCTCTTTCCCTCTCCTCCGGGCTCAGTTGCGCCACCAGGTTGACGCCGCCTCTGGGCTTGAAGGCGCCGATGGGCTGGTGGTTCTCGTGTTTGACCCAGACTTGGGCCCCGACTAAATCATCCAGAAGGGGATAACGATGGAGGGGCGTCGGTCTCAGGTAGGGCGCGATGCGCTTCCGCGCGGCGACAACGTCGGTGAAGGTGGGTGCCTGAAGGGATGTCATCTAGTCATGCTCCTTGTGAATCCTGTTCTCGAGGTTCGGCGCGCTGTCTCGGTTCAGTCTCCAGCCAAAGGGGTCTGAGCGTTCGACACGCTGACTGGGGGAGGGACTGACCGCTCTCATCTCATCCGGGGAGAGACTATCCCTCAGCTGTGGCCAGCCCTTCCCAGATCTTGGACCCGAAGAGCCGGTTCCCGAAGGAGAGACCGTTCAGTTCGGTTTGGTGGAGAAGGTTCGACACGTTGCGGAGATTCTCCTTACAGAACTATGCCGTAGTATCTCATCAGGGCTTCTTCAACGCCATCCCACGTGCCGTCGGCCCTGGGGGCCTCGCTCTCGCCGACGGCCAGGTCTTTGAAGCCGCTCGAAGTGCTGATACAGACCACGGGGCCCGAGCTCTCGAAGTCTTCGGCAGCCGCCTTGCGTAGGCCTGCCACGGAGGCAGCTGCGGAGGCCTCCGCCCATAGTCCGATTCGGGCGAGCTCCGTATGGGCCGCTGCGATCTCCTCGTCGTTGACGGCGATGGCGAAACCGCCTGATTCCTCTATGGCGACCACACCGCGGTAGCCGTTGACGGTGGTGGCGATTGCGTACGCAGAGGTGGCCTGAGCTTGCACCGTCGCCGTAGGGACACCGGAGGCCAGTGCCTTCCCCAGCGGAGCAAGGGGCGCTGGCTCACAGGCGGCCATGAGGGGCGCGGAATCCGTCAGTCCCAGGTCTCTCAGCTCGCGGAAGCCCTTCCAGATGCCGTAGAGCAGCTCGGCGAAGCCGGTGGGCACGAATACGGCGCTCGGAACGCGGCGGTCGAGTTGAAGCCAGATCTCGTAGGCGACGGTCTTGTAGCCCTCTGGCCCATACGGTGGGCCGGTTGGCGTGGGGGTGAAGGTACTAGCCGGGTACCATCGCCCCTGGTGTGCACCTTCGCCGATGACACTCCAGGCAGCCTTGCGGGGAAGGATCAAGAGGGCGGCTCCGTAGGCCGAAAGGAACGACTGCACCGCCGGCGGACAGTGGGGTGGGCTGAGCACAATACAGGGTAGGCTTGCCCTCGCCGCGTAGGCAGCGGTGGCCGCGCCGTGGTTGCCCGTGGAACTGGCGACGATCGCCTTGGCCTTGGCTTGCAGCGCCCCGCCAAGGGTCAGAAACGCGAAGCGGTCCTTGTGGGACCAGGTGGGGTTGCGAGACTCGTCCTTGATGTACACCTCGCCCCCCAGGCCCGCCCAGGAAGCCAGCTCCGGCGCCAGAACGAGAGGCGTGCCTCCCTCTCCTAGAGAGAGTTCCTCCATCACAGGAGGCAGCAGCGAAGCGTAACGGGAAAGGCCGGGCAGGGGAGTCTCGGGTAGAAGGCCCTCAGGCGACTCTGGATAGTCGTAGGTGACGTCGAGCGGGGACTGGAACTGCTCCGACATGCAAGCCGTGCAGCCCACAAAGAGCTTGGGGTCGAGGGGGAAGGTCTCACCGCAGGACAAACACTGCAGACCGGTTGCCAGAGATCCGCCGTTGGTCATGAGCCCTCCTTTCATAGGGCGAAGTGCGATGGCAATAGTATCGTATCCAAGCGAGGCTGTCAAGAATCGGGACTGGGAGTGCCCCTGGGAGGCCTCTGGGGTTTGGCTGCATCCTGAGCCACTGCGTGTCGAGCAAGCTGAGTCGCACTCTGAGCTGGTCGAGGGGTAGGCTGGAGTTCTTGTGGGAGGGTGCAGGGCAACGGACACGTGGCGCGGGAGTCTGTTCCGGCGCTGCGAACGGGAAGTCCCTGCGGGACAATCTACTGGTGTACGGCAGGTTGTGCTTTGGGCCCCTGGTTGGTGCGAACACCGCACCTCTGACCACCTCAACACCTGGGAACGTCTCTCGAGGCTGTCGCGCGTGCTGGAGCTGGAGGTGGGCGATTTGTCATCCAGATCTAGATAGCAGAGCGATTCGCCAGGCTGTGAGCCACAGAGCGGCCCCTGGTGTTCCAAGGGCGGCATCTCTGCGGAGCGTTCAGGTGATGTACCTTTCGGTGGTGAGATAGCGGTCTCTGCTATCGGTGAGGATAGTGACGATGGTCTTGCCTTTGCCGAGCCTCTTCGCTACCTGAAGGGCGGCGAAGACGTTTGCCCCACCGGACATCCCGCAGAAGAGCCCCTCCTCGCGGGCCAGGCGCCGGGCCATGTGCACGGCGTCCTCGTCGGTGACCCATACGATCTCGTCAGCCACATCCCCATCCAGGATGTCGAAAAGCAGCCCGTCGGTGATGTTCTCGATGAAGGGTATGGCCTCTTTTCCTCTACCGATCCACGGTGCTCCGGCGGGTTCCACCGCGATGATCTCAGCGCTGGTGCACGCGGGTTTGAGGGTTTGGGCGACTCCCAGCAGGGTGCCCCCTGTGCCGATGGAGGCCAAGAAGGCATCTACCTTCCCGCTGGCCTGCTCGAGGATCTCCTTGCCGGTCGTCTCCCTGTGCGCGGCTACGTTGTCGGGGTTACTGAACTGCCTGGCCCACCACGTGTTGGGAGTGCAGCTCTCCACCTCCAGGCACCTCTGTCGGGGCACGATCTCGATCACACCGCCGTGGACGCTGGGATCCAGCGAACTGTCCAGGTCTTCTGTGCCTACTAGCTCGATCTTTGCGCCGTAGCTCTGCATCATTTGTTTTCTTTCTTCGCTGGCTACGGCCTTGGGCATGTAGACGGTCATGGGATAGCCCTTGACGGCGGCCACGAAGGACAGGGCGATGCCTGTATTCCCGGTGCTAGCCTCCAGGATGGTATAGCCCGGCTTCAGCTCCCCTCGCTTCTCGGCGTTCTCGATCATGAACAGGGCCATGCGGTCTTTTATGCTGCCGCTGGGGTTCATGTA
>Ga0180438_10012503_pt1 | contig 10093 bp, 4 predicted proteins | sample SS_ome_12_FD_132455 | JGI IMG/M metagenome (GOLD analysis project Ga0180438, IMG submission 132455) | Hypersaline lake sediment archaeal communities from the Salton Sea, California, USA - SS_3_D_2 metaG | ecosystem: Environmental > Aquatic > Non-marine Saline and Alkaline > Hypersaline >...
CTTCGCAAGCGGAACTTCCGACGGCGGGGGAGCGCCAAGCCGCGAACCGTGCGATGCTACCAGTTGGCAGGTCCGCTCGGCCAGACCCGCGGGCGGATCGAAATCGGCCCGGAGCACTTCCAGCGGCTCCAACCGCCGGCGCAGCAATTCCCACTGGTGACGCAACTGGGGATCGCTTTCCAAACGCGATTCGACCACCTGCTGCTCGTCGTCGTCCAATGCGTCGAGAAGGTGGCCGAGCAATTGCTCTTGCACGGAATCAGTCATTTCGGAAGGTGGATGCGGGTAAGCGTTTCGCTCAGCTTGTTGATGGCGGCGTGTAGTCGGCTTTTGACGGTTCCCACGGGGATGGAGAGTATTTCGGCAGCCTCACGGTACTTCAAACCCTGAAAGTAGACCAGGACGACCACCTGCTTGGTTTGCTCGGGCAATTGTTCCAGGGCCCCTCGGACCTGGCCTCGTCGCTCGGCGGCCTCGGCCTCTTCTGCCGGCCCCGCTTCCGGGCTGTCGAGCAACTCGACCAGTTTTCCGGCGTTTCCGTCGGAATTTCCGCCGGCCCGACCGTCGAGGCTGACCATCCGGTGGCGGCGATTTCGTCGTTGGAAATCGATCGCCTGGTTGGTCGCCACCGTGTAGAGCCAAGGGCGGACCTTACGGCCCGGCTCGAACTGCTCACACTTCAAGTGGACCTGCAAAAAGGTTTGCTGGAACACGTCCTCGGCCATCTCGGCGTCGCCCATGTAGTGACGCAGATAGCCGTACAATTCCCTTTCGTATCGTTGGACCAGCACGTCAAATGCCTCAGGATCCCCCTGGGAGCGGTATCCCAGCAGTAATTCTTCGTCGGTCCAATTCTCCGGCGAGTCGGGGTCCGTCGCACTTGGCTGCATCTGTTCAATCGTGCCGTTCATAATCGATACGCATGGGCGAGGAGATGGGTTCGGTCCAGGTCGGCAAAAGCCGGCTTTTTCGGTCCGCATCGGGCTCCGGCGCAAAAAGCCCCCTCACACCCGTTATTCTACCAAACTGCGTAAATCTTGCCGCGAATTTGGATAAGAACCACCTTCCAGGGGTAGAGAGAGCCTTCGACGCCTCGGCGTCCGACGCGTGGGTGTATTGCAACAACCGTGCCCAAACGATACCAACACTGCAAAAACCGTATCTTGGACATCTGTCGATTTCGGCAAGACCTTTTGCGGCTTGGAGTTAAGCCGCATGGCGTGGGGGCAAGAGGCGACGGCTCCCCAGTCGGGTGGGGTCGTGCAGACATTGAAGATTCTTCCGTCTGATGCACGTGTACAACCCGACGGCCATCTTCCGCCACCTGCCAAACCGGCCGGCCTGTAAGAATGTCTTGCCAAATTGGCAGGCTCGATCTTCGCCGGGGACTGTCCCAATTTTCGCGTAGCGAAAATGGGACTGTCCCCTTCCGAAATGTCGTTGATGCCGCTGGGGACTGTCCCAATTTTCGCGCAGCGAAAATGGGACTGTCCCCTTCCGAAAGGTCGCTGACTCCCTTCCGAAGCGTCGTTGACTCCATTCCGAGGGCACCCCGCGACATCTACTGGACTATCTGAAAACGCAATCTGGGGGGATTGCGTTATTCGAGAAAACTGGTTATAAGGAAGGCTGATCGATCACCAAATCAGGGAGGCCTTCTGCCCGCGGCGACGCTCGTCTCGACCATAGACTACCCAGATCTCGACCTCAGATAGAACAGGAGCGGCCGGCTATGTCGATGCAGACTCGAAATTTCCGGGGCCAGCGGAAGCGGATCTCGCGTTCTTTCGGGGGGGGGAGGCTAACTCCACTCCATGATCGCCCGGGCCACCGGCCGCTGCGGCTGGAAGCGTTGGAGCAGCGCACGCTGCTCTCGGTGTCGGCGGCCGAGGCCGACTATCTGATCATCGTCGCCGACGGCCTTGAGGACGAGATCCAGCCGCTGGCCGAGTGGAAGCACGTCAAAGGCTTCAAGACCCACGTGGCCACGATGCAAGACGTCGAACTCACCCAGGGCGGTCGTACCAGCGCCGACGTGTACGACTTCATCTACGATGCCTACCGTGCGGGCCCGCCCACTTCGTATCTTCTCCTGGTCGGCGACCATGACATGGTGCCGAGCAACGACCATGGAACCTACCTATCGGACTACGACTACGCCTGTCTCGAAGGCTCAGACGACTTTGCTGAAGTCGCTCTCGGCCGTATTTCCGTCCGCACAGAACTCGAAACGGAAAACGTGGTCGCCAAAATCCTCAAATACGAGTGCGACCCGGATCTCGGTGACTGGTACAACGATGCCCTGATCGCTGGCCAGTTCCAAGATAACGGCGATGGCGCGAATCCTCCCATCCGCGACGGTGTTGCCGACCGGTGGTTCATGGAAACGTTGATGTATCAGCATGAGTTTCTGGAAAACCACGAATCCCTACAGATGCAGATGCACACGGCGCTTTACCCGGATACCGACGTCCGAGAAACCTACTATTACCGGGAAGATAGCAGTTCTTATCCCCATCGCATCACGGTTTCCGGCGATCCGCCATACGAGGTGCCTCAGGATGTGGTGGATCTCTGGGTCAACCCGGCGACTGAGGAACTGTGGACACAAGAGGAGTTGACTCCCAGAGTGCGCGACGCCTTCAACGGCGGTCTCGGGCTGTCGCAATACACGGACCATGGCGCATCGGGAGGCTGGTGGGCCGTCCAGTTCGGTACCGAGGACATCGCCCAGTTGTCAAACGGAATGATGACGCCCGTGGTCTTCAGCAGCGCCTGTTCAACGGGAGACTTTGACCGTACGGTCCAAGAAGAGGAGGACGACTGTTTCGCCGAAGCCTTGTTGAAACTGCCGATCGAAAGCTCCGGAGGCAGTCCGAGCGGCGGTGCGGTAGGTGTTGTGGCGGCGAGTGGCATCGCCTTCTCGGGCACAAGCGATGCCTTCTTCAACGGCATCTACACGTGCCTTTGGCCCGATTATGATCCGATTCGCGATCCGTTGGTAGAAAACAACCCCTACCCATACTCCATGCGACCGGCCGAGGCGATGAATTTCGGCAGATACTACCTCGCCCACTACCGCGGCTCGACTCACAGCACGTTCTGGCTCTACCACTGGTTCGGCGATCCCGAGATGATGCTGCGGACGGAGACGCCGTTCGACCTTGCCGTTAAGTGGCTCGATGGGGAGACGGAAAGCGACCTGAGCACCTTGACCACGACCGTGGGCAGCCCCACGGACTTGACGCTGGTCGTCCGCGACGATGCCCAGCAGCCCGTGGCCGATGCGCTCGTCTGCATTTCCCGGGAGAATTTCGGCGACCACTGGGTCGGCGCCACCGACGCCTCGGGCCAGGTCACCTTTGCGGACCTGACCACCCACGAGGTGGCCGACGGCCAAGGCGGCACGGGCTACTACGACGTGACCGTCACCGCGCACAACGCCGTTCCGCAGCAAGAGACCTTCCGCAGCCTGGCCAACCCGCAGGTGCTGATCATCGACGCCGACTACCTCGATCCGGTGCCCAGCCGGCGCAACGACGGCTCGGCCGACACGTTTTTCTTGCGGCGCGATCCGGTGTTGGACGAGTTGGAGATTCTGGTGGGCGGCCTGGCGGCCCCGAACGTGCCGTACTCCAGTTTCGAGATGATCTACGTCAACGGCTCCTCCGACGACGCCCACCTGACGGTCAATCTGTCCGGCGGCGATCCGGCCCCTGCCGGCGGGCTGCACTTCTTCGCCGACGGCACCGATGATTGGCTCAACGTAGAAGAAGCCGTCGATGCGTCGTTCGACCTGGTCACCTACGAGGTGACGGGATGCGCCGACGGTGTGTTGAGCGTCGACAGCTCGATCGTCGAGGGCGCGGCGGTCACGTTCTGCAACGTCGAGACGGTCCACGCCGGCGAAGCGGCGCAGAACAACACCGTCGATGCCCTGCACGTCGACGTCACGTCCGACCTGGGCCATCGCGTGGACGTGCGAACGCTCGAGTTCGACACGACCGAACTGGTGCTGCCGAGTCCCTTGGCCGGTGCCGACCCGGTGATCATCGACGTGGCCAACGGCGGCGACGATGTCGTCTCGGTCGAGTGCACCTTCCATCCGGACGTCCAGATCGTCGGCGACGTCGCGTTGGACGAGGCCGAGCTGATCGGCTCGGACCAGGACGGCGACGTGCTGGACGCCTCGCCCGGATCGGCCTCGTTGACCAATACGTTCTACGCCCTCTTGGCTCAGGGGTTCCAGACCGTGGTCGTCGACGGCAGAGCCGGCGTCGACCAGCTTACGCTGGGCGGGGGCGCGGGCGCCGATCAACTGACCGCCTCGCCGACCGCGGCGCGCCTCGAAGAGCCCGGCGTCTACCGGATCGACACGGAGAACTTCGAGCAGATCACGGTCAATGGGCAAACCGGTGACGGCGACAACGCCCTGTTGAGTGGCTCCGTAGAAGACGACCTCTTCACGTTTACGGCCGCCACCGACGAGGCACAACTCGTCAGCGGAGACCTCGCGACGATGACCCTCCACGGTTTTGAGGCGATTGAAGTGACGTCGGGCTCGTCGGGCGAAGACGTGGCCAACATGTACGGCTCTGCCGGCGACGATTACCTGCACGTGAAGTCGCCTTCTTCGGCAACACTCACCATTGACGGGGCACAGACGATCAAGGCGAACTCGTTCGATCGGGTCTACGTGGAAGCTGGGGAGGGCGGAACGGATGAGGCTAGCCTAGATGGGATAAGGGACCTTCTTGCGGATGAGGTGCTGGTAGCGTTTCCCTTGTACTGCTCCCTGTCAGACCACGAGGATCTGGGGCAGGCCGAGTACCTCTATCAGGCCGCCAACTTCCCATCCGTTTCGGCAAACGGTGCGTTGAGCGTCCACGACCGAGCGTACGTATACGGGTCGAGCGGCAACGACCATGTCGCGGCAACGGGCAATTCGGTGACCCGGTCCATGGGAACCGAGTGGTCGAATACGGTTCACGCCTTCAAGAACGTGTATCTCTACGATAGTGAGGGCACGGACACGACAAGTATTGCGTGGGGCGAACTCGGCAGTGAAACGGAACTCTTCTTCGATGTCCTCTACTGGGACGAACAAGGTGCCGGCAACTGGGACGACAGCGCCGGCGGCTGGTCGCGCTGGGTCGATTGGGGTAACAACACAGTTCCGGACGACAAGTACCCCAACGGTGAATTTACCACGGCGGTGGTGCGGTCGGACGAGGTTACGGTCGCCAGCGATTGCTCCGTACCCGCGTTGAGGGTCGAGAGCGGCCAGGTGGTAGTGGCCTCGGCCCCAACCGCCCCGCTGACCATCGACCACACGCTCACCCTCTGTGCGGCCCCAGGTGAGCAACTGACCTTCGAGGGCGGCGCGGCCCTGCACGGCGATCTGAGGTACGTCCCCGAATGGAAGCAAGGGGATGCAAACAGCGGTCTGCTGCACGCGGCGGCGTCTCTCGAGTTGGCCGGCACGCTCTGGCCCCGCGCCGTGGCGCATCTCGCAGAGAACGTGTGCACGCCCAGCGCAACGGGCGTCGATGGCTGGGGCGGATACACCCGCACCATCATCACCGGCGCGGAGGACCTCAGTGGCGAGTCGTTCGACGTGATTCCGCCCGTGCATCATGTGGACGGCCACCTGGGCTGCGGCGTCTTCATGACCGACCTGTTCAATTTCGAGGAAGGCAACGGACAGCAGGGCAACGGTCAAGCGGTGACGTACACGCCCACGGCCGTCCACGTCGACCTGTTCCAGGCGGCCGCCGGCGACTGCGACGGTGACCGTGAAGTCTGTAGTACCGACATCGAGATGATCCTGGCCGCCAACAAGTTCGGCAAGAGCGAAGAAGAGCTTCGGGCCGAAGGCGGTTGGCCGGCGCTCTGGACCGAGGGCGACTTCACTGCCGACGGCCTGGTCGGCGGCGCGGATATCGAGGCCCTCCTGTCGACCGACCTGTTCGGCAACGGCATTTACTGGCCGAGCGGTGGCGGGGAAAGCGCCGCTGGCGGAGGAAGCGAGGACCTCGCCGGGCCCGGTGAGATGCTCCCGGCGGACGAAATCGCCCGGGCGGTTCCCACGCTGGTCGTCACCCCCGACGGCCTGGTCATCGACACGGCCGGTGCGACGATCAACGGGTACCGGATCACGTCCTCCGCGGGTGTCTTCACCGGGTTGCCGGCTCAGAACTTGGGCGCGTTTCGCGAAGACCGAGACGACCAAATCAGCGGGAGCTTCGCCTTCACCCTGGTGGGCACACATCGACTGGGCAACGTGGTCGGCGCCGAGCACGTCGACGTGGACTTACTGAGCGACTTGGCGTTCACCTATACGCTGGCCGGCCAGCCCGGCCTCTACCGCGGCAGCACGATGATCGGGGAGGTCGGCAGCGATGTCACCGAGTTGGCCGGTCCGGCGGCGGCCGCCGACTTCCCGCTCAGTGCCGACAGTCTGGATTGGCTCTACGAGTTTGAGGAAATGATGGCGAACCAACGCAGCGCGGCGACAGAAGACGCGGTCGAACAGGCGGTTGACCTGGCGATACTCGACGGCGGCTCCTAGCCGGTTTGCGTTTCGCCGTCGCAGTGACGCAGACGCGGGGCAAGAAAGACCATACAGGAGACAACACGATGAATCGTGCGGCAATTTTCGCTGTCGTGATATCGCTGATCGTTTGTGCGTTGCCCGCCGGGTCGCAGGCCGGTTCGTTGCGGGCGTGGGGCCTTAATTCTAACGGCCAATGCGACGTTCCCGAAGGCAATGATTTCGTGGCGGTCGCCGCCGGATCGTTCCACAGTCTCGCCCTGCGGAGCGACGGCTCCTTGGCGGCGTGGGGAGTGAACGACGACGGCCAGTGCGACGTACCCGCTGGGGACGACTTCGTCGCCGTGGCGGCAGGCAGTTTCTACAGCGTCGCGCTGAAGGCGGACGGATCGCTGGTCGCCTGGGGTGGGAATTTTGGCCACGCGTGTGACGTCCCGAACGGCCATGACTTTGTAGCCGTCTCCACGTTTGATTCTACGGGCCTTGCGCTTAAGCGGGATGGCTCGCTCTCAATCTGGGGGTCTTGGTCGGACGATCCGCCTGCGGGGAATATGTTCGTCGAAATCGCGAACGGCAGGGCGCACGGACTCGCACTGACGCGTTGGGGCGAATTGGTGGCCTGGGGCGACAATGACTATGGCGAATGCGACGTTCCGCCGGGATACGACTTCACGGCGATCGGCATGGGCGGTCCCCACGGCCTGGCACTCAGGGCCGACGGGTCGCTCGTGGCGTGGGGACAGGACGAGCATGGCCAGCTCGATGTCCCCTCCGGAAACGACTTCGTGGGGATCTCCGGCGGCGGATTTCACAGTCTGGCGTTGAAATCCGACGGCTCGGTCGTGGCGTGGGGGGCGAACAACTACGGCCAGTGCGATGTCCCCCCCGGCAACGACTATCTGACCATCTCGGCCGGCCTGTTCCACAACCTCGCCATCGTCCCCGAGCCGTCCACGCTCGCCGGCTTGCTCACCCTGGCCACCGCCGCCCTGCTCTGGCACGCCCACCGCCGCCGGCGGAAGATCCGAGCAATCCGATGATCCCGGCCGCCAACAAGTTCGGCATGGGCGAGTATGCCGTCTGGACCGAGGGCGACTTCAACGGGGACGGGCTGGTCGGCGGCGCCGACATTGAGGCCATGTTGGCGGCCAACCTCTTTGGCCAAGGCATTTATTGGCCGCAGCAGGGTCTGTTCGGTGCTTTGGGCAGCAGCAACGAGGCTCAACTCAGCACGGAGGACCGCGCCTGGCTGTCCGAGTTGGAGCGAATGGTCGAGACAAGTCTCGACAATGACGACGATCCGGCCGCCGAGGCGGTCGATCTGCTCATGGAGGACGGCGCGGCTTGAGCGAACATCGATCGCTCACGGCGCGGATCATCAGACACCGAGGACGAGTACGACAGAAAGTGCCAAACACTTCAAAGCTGCGGGCAACTCCCGCACCCAATTCGGAAGGAGTCGACCCATGAAACGCTCGACGATCAGTCTGGCGAAGTTGGCCGCCATGGCGGTAGCTGTGTCGGTGCTTTGCACCGCGTTTGCGTGCCCCACACAAGGCGGTGTCGCACGGGAGTGGGGAAACTCGTATGTGCCCTTCCGCCTTCTACCGGGCAATAGCTATATAAGTGTTGCGCCCTTGGGATTGGCCATTACTGACATCGGGTCGATGAGTGGCTCTCTTTTCCCCCCAGGCCATGACTACGTAGCGGTCACGTGGGCGTACTTTCATGGCTTGGCTCTCAAGGGGGACGGATCGGTCATTGCTGCGGGAATTGATGAAGGTTTCGGTGTCCTCGATGTGCCCCCGGATCATGACTTTGTGGACATCGCGGCGGGTGGCCGTTTCAACGTGGCGCTCAAGGAGAACGGTTCGCTGGTGGGCTGGGGGATGATCGACGATCTCCCGGCGGACGCGGATTTCGTGGACGTCGCCGCCGGGACAGGCACGGTGCTTGCACTGCGGGAGGACGGGTCCCTGTGGAGTCGGCACCCGGACACCCCCCCAGGCAATGATTTCGTGGCTATTGCCGGCGGGATGCAGCACTATCTGGCGTTGCGGGCCGACGGATCGCTGGCGGCCTGGGGCGACAATGCGCACGGGCAATGTGACGTTCCGGCGGGACACGATTTCGTGGCCGTCGCGGCAGGGGGCGAACACAGTCTGGCCGTATGCGCCGATGGTTCGCTGGTGGCCTGGGGTGCTAATGGGGCCGGGCAGTGCGACGTTCCCGCCGGCAACGGCTTCAGTTCCGTAGCTGCCGTCGAAGACCATAGCTATGCGCTGGAAGACCCTCCATCGCTGGACAGTGTGGCCGACGGCGACTTCCACGCGCCGAGCACCTGGAACGACGGCAGCCTGATTCCCGGACTTGACCGCGGTGCACTGATCGACGATCACCGGGTGGACGTCACCGAGGACAGCGACGCCATGTTCCTGACGGCGGCCCATCCCGACGGCCGCGCGAGCGTCGCCCCCGGCCACACGCTGACGGTAGTCGAGAGCGTGGACGTGGCCGCCGGCAAGTTGGACGTGCAGGGAACCGTGGACGCGACGCACTTGCGCGTGGCCGGTGGCTCCCTGCAGGTCGGTCCGACCGGAACGGTCAACGTCAGCGGCAGCCTCTGGATGGATTTCGGCTCAGAGTACATCTGCCAACTTGCCGGCGCGAGCAACGGGGTGATCAACGCCGAAAGTGCCCGCGTTGACTATTATGACAACGCCACCCGACTGACCCTCCAAGCGACCGGCAAACTGGAGGGCATCGGCGAGACCAGGCGCATGGTGCTCTCGGTTCCGTCGTGGACCCTCGGGCGTTTTCGCGAAGAGCCGGCCGAGGGGGAGCACCTGGGCCACGGCGTGTTCCACAAGAGCGTCTACTATCAGCCGTACTGGAAGATCTTTGTAACGGTCTTCCAGGCCGCCGACGGCGACACCGACGGCGACCGGGAGATCGGCGGCTGCGACATCGAGGCCATCCTGGCGGCGAACAAGTTCGGCAAGGACGAACAACAACTGCGGGCCGAGGGACTTTGGCCGGCCGACTGGCCCGAGGGCGATTTTACCGGCGATGGGACGGTCGGCGGCGACGACGTTCAGGCGATCCTGGCGACCAACCTCTTCGGCACCGGACCCTATGCCGGCCTGAAAGCCGACGCGGCCGAGCCGGGCGACCTCCGTCTGCTCCTCGCGCCCGACGGACTGCTGATCGACACCGGCGGCCAGACGATCAACGGCTACGTGCTCACCTCCCAGGCCGGCATTTTTACGGGCGAACCAGCGGATAACCTGGGACTCTTCCAGGAAGACACCGACCGGCAGATCAGCGCCAACTTTGCCTTTACACTCAACGGCCAGCATCTGATCGGCGACGTAATTGGCGACGAGTTCGCCGATGTCGATCTGCTCGAAGACCTCACCTTCAGCTACACGATCCAGGGCCGGACCGGGATCTACTACGCCAGCCTCACCGTGCCCGAGCCGAGCGCGCTGGCAATGCTAGCCGGCGGGCTGGTTGCCTTATGCTTGCTCGGCCGCCGAC
>Ga0180438_10012504_pt1 | contig 10093 bp, 13 predicted proteins | sample SS_ome_12_FD_132455 | JGI IMG/M metagenome (GOLD analysis project Ga0180438, IMG submission 132455) | Hypersaline lake sediment archaeal communities from the Salton Sea, California, USA - SS_3_D_2 metaG | ecosystem: Environmental > Aquatic > Non-marine Saline and Alkaline > Hypersaline >...
CCGAAACCGACCTGGATCTGCGGGTTCACCCGGTCCACATCGCCTGCGTTGATGTCGAGGGCGATGACGTCGTTCGCGTTGTCGCTGGTGAGCGTCACCGGTCCCTGTGCATCGATCGTGATGGTAGCGCCGTTTTCGTAGGCGTCGTTCAGCGTGAGGTTCGCGCTGGCAAACGCCGTGAAGCTGATGCCGGTCGTGCTGCCCTTGCCGGATTCCCACGTTCCATCAGTACCGGCGCGGATCACGCTCACGTTGACCTGGGTGATGGTGCCGGAGATCGTCGAGTCGGTGACGAACTGGTTCTGCGTGAAGTCCTCGACCGTGCCAGTCGCGCCCACACCACGGATGGTCAGGACGTTCGCAGCATGGCTCAGTACCTCGAAGAGGCCGTTGTTCGCCTCGTTTGCCGCACCGCTGATCTGGATCAGGTCCGAGGCGCTGAAGGTGTTGGCTCCCGTGGTCGACACGGTCGGGTTCGTAGTACCCGTGCCCGCCGTGAAACCAGCAGTGCCGCCCACGGTGTCCGTCGTGGCAGTCGGGTTGTAGTTCACCACCAGGCCACCGGTCTGCGGGGAGGCTGTCGTGGTGTAGCCATCGTTCAGGTACAGGTGGTTGTCAGCGATCTTCACGGTCTCGGACTCGACCGTGGTGGTCGTGCCCTGCACCGTCAGATTGCCGGTGATGGTCTGGTTGCCCGTGACCGTCAGGTTGCCGGTACCTGTATCGATCGCCACGCCGGTCACGCCGGTCGTGTTGCCGATGGTGATGGTGCGTTCACCATTGGTGCCGATGTTGATAGCCTGATCGATGTCGTCGTTGCCGATGCTGATCGTGCTCGTCGAGCTGTTGACCTGGATCGCGCCGACCGCGTCTACCTCGAAGGAGGAGCTGGCGGTCAGCAACGCCGTGGTGCCATTCCACGTCATCGCACCGGAGTTCAGGTCGAGCGCACCCGAGGTGGTCAGGTCGATCTCGCCTGCGTTGCCTGCGATGGCCACACCACCCGCACCGTCCAGGGTCAGGATTCCTGCGTCCGTGCTCCACGTCGCTGCCGCAGCCGAGGTCAGCGTCAGGGCACCCGAGGAGGTGGTGAAGCTCGAGGCCCCGTTCGCGGTCAGCGTCACCGTGCCGGTGCCTTGGGTCAGGTTGCCCGTGACATCCAGACCGGCATTGGCGTCGAGGTTGCCGCCGAAGTCGGCCTGCCCCGTGCCGAAGTCGATGGTCGGGTTGCCCGAGAACGTGACGTTGCCGGAGGACCCGATATCGAACGTACCGGAGCCGGTGGTGGCGAACGTACCACTCGAGGTAACGGACAAGGCACCCGACGTCGTGAGAGTCCCAGTAGTGCTCACCCCGTTGAGGGTCAGCTCATCCGTCGACTCGTGCTGCCGGGTCCCCTTTGTCGTAGTGTCGTACTTCAGGAACCTTACTTCAGCCATTGGTCAAACCACCTCTTACGCAGGAAAAGTCCAGTACAGATGCGTGTGTGTGTGTTTGACTTGGAGGAGCTAGGCCCCCGCTTGTACGGCGGGACTACAAATGGATTATGAAAGAGGATCTACTCCGGTTCAGGAGCGTCTTCCTGCTGCTTCAGGTACTCGTAGATTCCCTGGGTCTTGAAGAGTTCCCGCTGCAAGGCACCGATTCGGTTGTCGTACTCCTGCTGGGTCTGGTCCCACAGGTCCTTCAGGCGCTTCTGGGTTTCCTGAAACTCCTGCTCGATGGCCTGCCGACGCTCTTCCTTCTCGGCCACGGTCTGCTCGATGGCCTGTTGCAGACCCAGGGCCCGCTGGAGGAAGGCTTCCGATTCCGGCATGGCGGGGGCCGCTGGGGGCTGTGTCTCGGCCCCGGTATCCCCAGGGGGTTCGGTGGTAGGGGTTTCCTCGTCGGCGGCTGTATCGGGCGACTCGGGCGCGTCAGGGGTACCTTCCGCGTTCTCCTCAGCCTCAGTTTCCTCGACAGGGGTATCCTCAGCACTCTTGTCTGTGTCGTCGTGCATGTCTGTCCTCTAGTATGTCATGCTCTTCAGGCGGTTGAGACGGTCGTTGAATTCGGCTTCGGGGCTCGCATTCCACTTCACCCGCAGCTCGTTGAGGGCATCCTGGTCGATTTCAAACCAAAACTCCCCCTTGCCACGGTTAGGCACATCGAGCTTCGCAACGGAGTGCCCGTGCATCTCTAGATACGCCGCAAAAGCAACGTTCGTGCATTTGTATAGTTTCTTGTCCATGTGTTTTCCTGTCTATGTCAGAAGCACTGGTGGGTCGATTTGCAGAAGCAGATCGGTGGTGTTGATGGCTATTCCCACCTTTATCACAAAGTGGCCTGAGGTGATAGGTGGCGTGGCCAGGAGACCGCCAGCAACGGTATTCGACAGGTAGTACCGCGTGCCTGCTGTCAGCCCTGCCAGCCCCTCCACCTTGCCCGCTACGACGACATCGCAAGACGTCACCGAAGGTTTCGATATGATCAAACCGACTGCGAAGGTAGTACCAATGGCATTGGATTGTGCCTGCGCAACGGTATCATCCGCAGAAAGATAGACCACATCCCCTACCTGTTCCGTCGCGGTACAGGTGAAGCTCAAGACTACCTTTTCTACGGAAGTGGTGGCTTGCAAACTATATATCGGCCCATCGTTCGGGGCGCGTACATACAGCTCGCCAGCATTCAAACCCACCGCAGCGCCATCACTGGCCCATACGGCAGATTCGGTAGGCCCGGTGGAAGGCACGCCCGACAGCTCGAAGGTCACGTCCGAGGGGCCCGTGATCGAGTCGTTGCCCACCATGGTCAGATCGCCGGATACCGTGGGGCTCAGGATGTCCCCGGTCACGGTCAGATCGTCGCCTACTAGAAAGTCATCGGTGGTGCGTACCGTACCTGCCGTGGCACCTGTGCCCCCGGTCAGCACTACATCACCACCCAGGCCCACACCGTCCCCAGCGCCGCCCGTGAGTGTAAGGTCGCCACCGTCCAAGCCGGAGCCACCGGCTGCGTTCTCACCCCGGACAGAGTCACCGATGGTTACTTCGATGTCCTCGCCGCCCGTGAAGTTTCCCAGGGCCAGAGTTTCATCGAGGGTCTCGGTACCGCCAGGTGCAAACAGCACCCAGTCGGTGTTGTCGATTCCACCGACCAGTTTGTAGATGTCATTCTCTGAAATGACGTAGACGTGCATCCCCTCCTTGCGCCGGAGGACGGGGATTGCATTTCGGGCGGTCAGGTCAGCTACGGTTTGGAACCCACCCTCGAGGTGGATATCCTCCACCATCGAGAAGTCAGAATCGTTTTTCGGTACGATCTTGGCGATGAGTTCAATGGGCATTAGCTCACCACCACCGTCGTCGTGCCGAGGTCCACGTTGTCACTCTCGTAGAGTGTGTAGTTCTCGGTGAACCCGAAGGAGTTCGTCACGGAGATCGTGTCGGACACCTTGAAGAAGCCGCCTACAAACCCACCTACGGCAAACGTGGCGTCACCATACCCGGAGCGGTAGGCGTAGTAGATCTTGTCGGTCGCGCCCGCAGTCACCGTGAAGGTCCGGCTTCGGGATGTCGCCAGCGCGGAGTTGGCCAGGGCCTTGATGAAGGCTTCACCGCCACCGCCCGCTGCGCCCACGCCCCAGTACACCTTCTGCGTCCAGACCTTCGTTTCGGTGGCCGAATCGCTACCACCTAGACCATCGTCGGCATCCAAGGTCCAGCGCACCGTCGCCCCATAGGCGTTTTTGGTGTAAACGCCCGAGTAGGTGAACGCATTCGGGGTGGCCGAAACATCCAAGGATGCGCCGCCCTGATCATCGATCACCGAAGCGGTATCTACGGTCCCCTGATATGTCGCCGTGAAGGAAGGATCCGTGAGGGTGTCTCCCACCTCGATCAGCGTGGAACCGGTCAGCGAGAAGGTCAGGATCTCGAAGCCGCCACCACCGCCGACGTGGCCCCAGTTCACGTTGCCGACACCGTCTGCGATGGGTACCTTGCCGGAATCTTCCGTGCCCGATCCCAGCCGGGTCACGTTGTCGTCCTCGATCACCACCTCAGGGGGCAGTATGTACGGGATGTTGGCGTCGATCTCGGTGAGGATGTCGTAGAGGTAGGAGTCCCAATCCTTCTGACCTCGCGCGGGGATGACCCACCCGTTGTTTGCGGTCAGAACTTGGGCGTGGACGAAGGACTCTTGGGGGGCTTTCAGGGGATCGGGTTCCGATTCTCGTCCGCCAGCGGTCACGACCAGGAACACGCGGTAGGAGCCCACTACATCGGGGATGATGGATGGGTAGGGGGTATTGTCGTTGATGAGCGTGGCGGTGCTACCTGGCGGGCTGTAGAGCAGGAACCACGAGTAGGTGTCGATGGTGAATCCTTCGGGGTCGTAGGATCCTGTTCCGTCAAACGTGGTAGGAACACCGATGGTCGCGGTCTGATCTGATCCCGCTACAGCTATCGGTCGAGTAGTCGCCAAAACACCCTCACCTAGTAGGGCTCAGCACGACGAGACTGCTCACAAATGGATTATGAGCTTGTCAGGTGTGGCAGAGCTGCTTCAGTGCCTTGATGTTATCGGCGTAGGACCTAGCTTGTATGCGCCCATCGTCATTGATGTACTCGAGCTGGAGCCTTTGAATGACCCCGGTCCCGTCATCCTCGAAGACGAACTTGCACCGGCTACGTCTCTCATCGAGCCAACGTGGCGGTAGCATGGGCACTGCTGCGGTCTTCAGGTAGGCCGCGAAATATAGATCTGATGTCTCGTATGTTTTGGATTTCATTTGTGTGTATCAGTCCAATAGTTCTGTAGGTGTTTTCTTGGTCTTCTGTGGTTTTAGTCCTCTGGTTATCTGTCCGGTCACGGCCAGCCTGCGTAGCCGCTCCAGGATGTTTCGGGCCCCTTGAAGGATCGCATTCACGTGCTTGAAGAAGCGCATGTGGTCTTTCACTTGCCATCGCTTTGCCATCTTCAGGTCAAGCCACATGCGGTAGCGGGTCTTGACCATTTGGGCCTCCCCCGGCATCCCAGCGAAATCCACGGTCTCGAAGCTCTTGTACAGGGCCTCCATGCGCTGAAGAATGTAGACGATACGCTTCCGTTGGAAGAAGTTCGCGGGCATCCACTCGGTGCCCGCGAATTCCTTCTTGTGCTCATCGAGGAGCTGAAAAGCCTCGTCAGATTCGATGGAGGCGACCAGCGCTCGCAGCTCCGCAGTCATCCCCCATCACCCCCTAGTAGGGGTATCAGTCGAAGCTGGCGATGACCTCGACGTTCACGATGGCCCTGCCTGCTGTGAAGGGCGCACCCGCCACGTCGAGTACCACGGTGTCAGCCGTGACATTCTTGGTGGAGGTGGGGCCAGCGTTGCTCACCAGCGCACCGTCGAAGGGTACGATGGCGTCGAGGGTCAGCGCACCCGCAGCCTTGGCCAGCAGGAACCCGTCCGGGTCTGCCGAGGAGCCTGCGGAGGCGGTGCCGCCACCCACAAAGGCGGTGACCACGTCGACCCAGCCGCGCAGCATGAGCACGTTGGCTGGCAGCGCCTTGGCATCACCGGCGATGTTGCCGAGGGTGTAGGTGGCCACTGCGCCACCATCCACGGTCACATCATAGAGGTACTGGAGTACCTGCACGGTGCCGCCCACGGTGCTCACGGTCAGCTCGCCGGCATCGACGAACTGGCGGATCGCGCCGCTTTCGTAGGACAGAAGCACGGTGCTCTCGAGCGCCAGGTCCACGTAGCCATTCACGGGCACGTAGACGGGGCCGGGGCGGCGGACGCGCGAGGCTTCTTCGCGGGTGAAGCCGTGGTTCACGTCATTTAGGAGGATAGCCCCCGAGGAGGCTCCCGCGTGAGTTACTCTGATGTAGAGACCTTCCAGGGCCATGTTGTCCTCACTACTGAGTAGTCTGCGAGTTGGGTCTACAAAAGGATTATGAGCGGACCACGCTAGGTCGCTCTATTCTCATCTACAAATGGATTATGAGGTTTCAGTTCACCGCCACGAGGAGCAGGAAGTCGCACGTACCCCCCTCCCCACGCAGGTAGATCTCGCTGAATGCTCCCTCGAACTCGAAGTAGCCGTTGTTTGCAGCGATCTCCCGCTCGGGCCCAGCAGCATCAAAGGCAATCCACAGCGGGATACCCCCTATGTCCACGTTGTCAGCCCGCAATCGAGTTACGCCGCTGGGTAGGATGATCTTGACAGACCCCGCTATGGTAGCGGCATTCGGGGCGGTACCGGAGGCCTCGAAGACATACGGGTCGGTGGATCCAGACCCGCCGCTGCCACCACCCGCACCGATGATGTAGGGGCCGGTGATGGTCCCGTCCACACCACCCGACACCTCTACGAATCGAATGTAAAACGGGGTGGTCAGACCGTAGTCGGCGGGGTCGAACTTGAAGTCGACCTTGTTCCGGTAGCCCCACCGGTCACCGGGGGGGTTGGGATTGTTCTGCAAGGTGACCAGCGTAGTCCACGTCACCAGATCCGGGGAGGTTTCTACCCGGATGGTCTGGACCGTGTTGACACGCTTGTCAAGCAGGATCTCAACGACGTCTGCTGTGAACTGGTAGATGCTATCGCCCATGTTCCACCCTTACTGATTGCCCTTCGAAAGAGCGTTCACCTTTGCGTCGTAGTTCCTTGTGTCGTGGCCCTTGTCCTTGGCGAGCTTCTTGGCATCCGACCACGATTCGACACGCTCCCCGTCCACGTTGGGGGCCAGCTTGGGCACGGGGTGGTTGTCGCGTTGCTTTTTCTTCATCTCGGCAGATCGCGCCAGGCGATGCTTGGTCTCCTTGGCGATCTTGCTGTCCCAGTCCCCCTTCAGAACCAGTTGGCCCTCGAAGTTCTTGGCGATGAAAGTCTTGTTCGTCGGCGTCCCGCACTCCTCGCACTCGGGGTGGTAGGAGTCGGCTTTCGATATCGAACATCGACCTTCCTGTACGTTTCCGCACTTGGGGCACAAGAAGTCGTAGACAGCGGGCATGAGTTATCCTGTTTGTTTGTGTATTTTCGCGGCCAGCTCCGACATGGACCGGGCCATGTCCTTTGTAGACCGCATTTCGGCCAGGATCGCTTCCTTGCGCACGTCCAAGGAGGTGCTGGCCTGGATCACGTCTATCTCAAACGTGCCCATCGATGCTTTACGGATGCGGGAACTCTTCTTCCGCCGCTCCAGCTTGTATTTCATGAACAGGCTAGAGGCGGCGTAGACGTGCTTGCATACGCGGTTGACGTTGTCCGGGTCGCGGATCGTAGGGGCAGATCCATCCGACCTCTTCTGCCGATCCAAGTACCCTTCGGACGCCGCATGGTAGTCGGGGCCCTGCCACTTCCAAAACTCGCAGGAGCAGGCCACCCTCAGGTCCACCTTGTTCAAGTCGACGGCACTACCGCGCCGCTCGGCCTTGAGATAGACCGTGTGGGTCTTGCCCGACCCATCCGGGTCTGAAACGTGGAACGCCCACCGGGCGTGCTTGGGTTGGGATCGAACCAGCTTGACCTTGCAATCGCCGGCCTTGCTGATCACTGAAGGATTTAGGCGGTCGACGATCTCGCTCCACACCTTTGCTACACGTCCCTCGACGATGAAGACATCGACCGGTATGCACACGGCATTCCGGCTCATCTCCTCCTCGTGAAAGTCACGGTAGAAGTTATTGCGGGCGTAGTCGTCGAAGTCGCCGGGTCGGTGCCCCGTCTGCTCATAGACAGGGAACGTTTCCCGATCGTAGGGCAGCTCGATGAGGGAGATATCTTGCAACCCCTCGTCCCGCATGTCTTGGTGCTGATCCGGCGACATGGGGCTCATCTTGTAGCCGCCCTCCTGGTCCTTCAGAAGGTCGTTGGCGTCATCCACCCTGAAGATGGATTCGTCCTCGATGGTGGGGTCTTCCCTGTCGGGCGTCGTGTGGACAAACGTCAGCCAGCCAAACAGATCCTCAGCGCTCGCCGTAGTAGGCGCGGGCTGGACCAGTTCGACCGGGATCAGATGGACCCCACGGGTAGCCGGAGGCATGGCCTCTACAAATTCCTCTAGCGAACCGAAAACGTCCTGCCTTTGGAATTCTTGAAAAGCCGCGTCCGACAGAAAGAACGCCTGTTCTTCAGACCCCATCGGTACCCTACGCGAACTCGATCTTCAGACCAGGGCGACCCTTGTTCTCGTTACCAGAGGTCTCGGAGGACAGGGTGTTGACCTGACCGGTCTTGTGCTGGTTCTGAATCGAGGCCACGGTACCGCGTCCAGGGGAGGTGCAGTTCGAGCGAGCCATCTTGTTATTCTCCGGGTTAGAGCTGGGCTATCGTGTGTGTTTGTATCTACTCCACCGTGACCGTGAAGTGACCGTTGGTGGTGGGGTCGTCCTCGTCCCGTGCGGGCAGGAAGCCGTTGGACAGCTCCTGGCTCTTGATGCGTGCCAGGGTCGGCACACCGCAGGAATCGGCGGCGTTGGTACCGTTGATCCCCCAGCGCGTGTTGATGTACGTCTGACCGCTGAAGGTCAGAATCTGCACGCGCTGTCCTCTGTTCTTGTTGAGGATCTGCGCGGATACGGGGCGGTGGACGACGTCAGCCATTTATCACCCGAAGTCGATGGTGGGGAAGTTCTGCTTCATGCGATTCTTGAATGCGTCAGTAGATAGGTCGTAGACCAGCTTCAGGGCGGCGGCATTGTCGGCGTTCCCCTCACACCACTTCATGCGGCGGACCCAATGGTCGTTGTGGGGGAAGCCGGCGGGGTAGCCGTTGTCCTGCGTTTCGATGTTGGGTGCCTGTGAGGCAGTCACGACACGGCCCTCGCGCTTGGCCTTCGCCAGCTCGATGTCAGCCGCCAGAGCAGCTTGCTCCTCGGGGGTGGTCTGGAGGTCAGCCGCCGTGATGCGCCCCTTGCGGGCGTTTTCCTTGAGCTCGGCCTCGCGCTCCTCGTAGGACTTGACCTTGCCCACCACGACGCCTTCGTCGCCGTCCACCACTACCGGGGTGCTACCCACGGGGTCGTTGGTGATGCCTTCGGCGGCGAGCAGCTCCTTGACCCGGTCCTTGGTGCCCGCCGTGACCACCTTGGCGTCGGCCTGCTGTTCGGCGGCGGTCTCCGCCGCTTCGGCGTCGCTCACCACCGCAGCACGGGGGCCTTGCCCACGGCGCGCGTCACGCCCCGCAGGGGCCACAACACGCTGTTCATCCACGATCACACGCGGGGGTGCAGATGCGGCCTTGGCGGTCTCCTCCGTGGACTTCATCTGGCGGGTGGTGCCGTCAGCCTTCACCTCGTTGGGGAGGTTGATCTGCGCCACCACCATGTCCTCGTGGTCTTCTACGATGACGTTGGGGGTGGGGCGCTCGACGGGCTTGGGCTTCTCGAACGTCACGGTCCCATCGTCTTCCACCGCGTGCCCCGCGAGGGTCGCCAGCCTGAAACTGGGTGCTGCGTGAGTGGCGTTGGTCTTTTCGATGAGTACCGTGTGGCCATCGAACTGGACCGATTCACCCACGGCGAGGTTCAGGTTGGCCTCGCCCAAGTGAAAAGCCCTGACGACCACGTATTTCTTCATATCGGCCTCTGTGTTGGGCATGTCTGTGTGTCTCCAGAGATGTGAGTGTGGGAGGAACCGGGGTCCCTCCACCTAGACTTCCTACAAATGGATTATGGAGGCTCCGCGAAAACGGGCTTTTATCCCGGTCTATCAGAGGCCGTCCGGGCGGTCGACCTTGATTTCAGGTGCGGGACCGTCCTCATCCTCGGTTTCCCACATGCCTTCCATGTCGCCCACGCGGTCCACCATCTCTTGCTGCTTCGGGGTCAGAACGCCGTCGTAATCAGTGAAGGGTTCCGTCTCTTCTTTCTGATTCCGGAGGATCCGCGCACGCGCCTTGGCGGCCTCATCAGACAGGTTTGCCTTGGGCTTGTCGTCCATGACCGGGGTGGTGATCGGGGTTTCCGTGTTTCGAACCACCGGCATCGAGGGCATCTTGCAGTCGCGGATACCCAGGTCGGCCTTCATCTTGCCCACCTTCTCGATGGCACGCTTCTCGAAGTACCCCCGCTTGCCCTCTGGCAGTACAAACCTCCCCAGGTCCGTGATGCGGA
>Ga0180438_10012506_pt1 | contig 10091 bp, 8 predicted proteins | sample SS_ome_12_FD_132455 | JGI IMG/M metagenome (GOLD analysis project Ga0180438, IMG submission 132455) | Hypersaline lake sediment archaeal communities from the Salton Sea, California, USA - SS_3_D_2 metaG | ecosystem: Environmental > Aquatic > Non-marine Saline and Alkaline > Hypersaline >...
ATACATTGAACCTTTCCTTTTTGATTTTGCATTTTAATACCTTCAAATTTGATATAGTTTGTATTAGGTAATATTTAGCCTACAAATTTAAAATAGTTTAATAAAATTAAGAAAAAAGAAAAAAATTATTGAGCTTTCTTTTCTTTGTCCCGAAGAGCTCTTTTTAATACTTTTCCCACAGCAGTGAGGGGCATTTCTTCTGTGAATTCCCATATCTTGGGATTTTCATATTTTGAAAGATGTTCAGTAGCATATTTTTTTAAGTTTTCCTTAATTGATTCTGTTGGTTGAATGCTTTCTTTTAATTGAACAATGGCTTTTACTATTTCACTACCGGGGCGATCAGCATCTGGTAATCCAATTATCGCAACTAATTCTATATCAGGGTGTTTCGTTAATACATCTTCAACATGGACACTATAAACCTTGAATCCACTTACAATAAGCATATCTTTTGTTCTGTCAACAATCCTCAGATATCCATCCTCGTCCATAATGCCAACATCTCCAGTATGAAACCACCCATCTATGATTGTCTGTTTATTTGCTTCGGGCTTATTATAATATCCACTGGTAACTTGAGGACCTTTACAAACAATCTCACCCGCTTTTCCCAGAGGAACTTGTTCCCCCGTATCAACATCGACAAGTCGTATGTTAGTATCTGGCATAGGTAACCCCACAGTTCCAATCTTCTTGGTTCCTTTAAAAGGATTCATAGTCAATATAGGAGACGTTTCAGTCATACCATAAACTTCCAATACTTTATTTACTGCATTCATAGATTTTTCAAAGTCGCGGATCGCTTCAGCAGGGAAGGGTGCAGCTCCTGAGATATAGATTTCTATAGCATCTAAAGTTGATTCTGGAATCGATTTTGCTTTTGGATTATTTTTTATATTGAGATATAAGGTTGGAACATTCACTAACAAACGAGGTCTTCTTTCCATCTCTTTAATTATATGTCCAGAATCTCGTGGATTTGCGATGAGGATTTGACCTGCACTAACATATAATGTTACCATACTCATGGCAAGTCCTGCTAAATGAAATAAAGGAAATGCGGATAAATTTACTTCTCCCTCTTTTGCTTCATATGTATCAATCCAAGTAATAATTTGTATTGTATTGGATATGATATTTTTATGTGTGAGTTCTGTTCCTTTCGGTAATCCTGTTGTACCTCCAGTATATTGAAGTAATACTAGATCTTTTTCAACATCAATATCCACATTCTTCAGATCAATCTCAGTATTCATTACTTCGAGAAAATCTAGAACTTTTTTCCCTTCAAAGGGAATCACCTTACCTTTTGGTATCTTTTTTAGCAATTTTCCTAAAGCAATCTTTAATTTTGAGAGCCCCATGTAGTCAGAAATATTGGTTGTGATTACACAATTCAATTTAGGTATTTTATCAAGTATTTTTACTAATACTTTTTCATAAATTGCATCTAAAGTGACAAAAAATTTCGCTTCACTGTCATTTAACTGATAAGCGAGTTCTGTAGGACTTAAAAGAGGAGAGCATCCAGAAGCAACACCTCCTGCCAAAATAGTACCAAAATGAGCCACTAAATATTGAGGACAATTTGCTAAATTAATTCCAACACGATCTCCTTTTTTTAATCCATTTTTTTGAAGAAAAGTTGCAAAGCGATGAACTTTATTACGAAGCTCTCTGAAAGTCATTTCATTTTCCATGAAATAACAGGCAATTCTATCTGGAAATTTGCTCATTGCTTTATCAAAAAGAATTCCAAGAGATTCCGTGGGATACTCTAAATTCGGTTTTACATGAGCATCATAAGATTTAATCCATATTTTTTTGTCATATGGCGATGATATCTTTAACCACCTAATTTTAGTTATTGTAATTAGAATTTTCAAAATCCGTAAATATCTTTAGTATTATTTTTGAAATTTATAAAACTTTCTTTCTTTTTATAGAAAATAATCATAATATATGAGTAAATTGGATGAAATTCAAAATAAATAAAAAAAGAAAAAAAGAAAATTTTAGTCAAAATCCACTAGTATTTTTAATTCTTCATGAGGAGGGTGGTTTAATATCTGAAAAGTTTCGGGAACTTGCTCTAATTTTATATGTTTTGTTATGATGGGATCAATTTTAATTTTTTTTTGAGCAAATAAATTGATTGCTGTATTGAAAGTGTCTTGATTATAACCGTACACACCTCGAACAGAGATATTATTAGTTGTCATCATTAATATGTTATTGATTTCAATTTTACTTGCATGCATACCAATTAGAGTGATCTGCCCACCTTTTTTAATCATGTTTAATGCTGTTGTAAATGTTTCAGAAAGACCGACGCAATCATACACATGATCTGGTCCAAGCTTGTCTAATTGGCGCACAATTTTATTCCATTGATTTGGTAAAAAAACCTTGTCTGCGCCTAGTGTTAATGCAACTTTTTGTTTAGATTTAACCGGCTCAAGAACATAAACCTTGTTAGCACCTGCTATTTTTAGGGCTTGTATAATATACAAACCAATGGGGCCCGCACCAATTACAGCCGCATTCTGGCCTAACATAAATTTAGATTGCTCAACAGCATAAAGCGCCACAGAAAGAGGTTCAACGCTTGCTCCCTCCTCATAGGAAACATTTTCTGGTAAAATATGCACTCTTTCTGCCTTTACATCGATGAATTCTCTCATAGCCCCATGCTCTGTAATTCCATATCCATTATTTTTTATTTTACACATATTCTCGAGATTTTGACGACAGTAGAAGCATTCATGACAAGGTATCACTGGATTAACGGTTACTCTCATTCCAATTCTAATTTTTTTAACCTTTTCACCAACTTCAACAATATCGCCCGAAAATTCATGCCCAATTATCTTTTCTGGAAAATATGGTCCTCCCATTTCATAAGAACCAACATCAGAACCACAAATTCCTACCTTTTTTACTTTAATCAAAACCTCATCTGAAGCAATATTCGGTTTTTCAAAATCATCCTCAATTTTAAGATTTTCTTTTCCCTTGAAGACCGCAGCTTTCATTATTCAATCGACCTATTATTTTTTAAAAATGTAATTAAAGAATTCCCATTGAGGCCATTAATTTTGTGCCGTCACTCATTGTTTGAGCGCTCTTCACATCAAGAATTGCGGGTTTGTTTGAGGCCTTAGCTCGCTCTAATGCAGATCTAAGTTCATTAGCATCGGTTATCAACTCTCCATAGCAACCAAAACCTTCAGCACATTTTGCAAAATCGAAATCGGGAAGATCAACATCAATATAGTGCTTTTTTTTATATTTATTTTGACAAGATTTGATCATACCCCAAGAACTATTATTTGCAATTACAAAAATGATGTTTTTCAATCCTAAACGCACAGCAGTTTCTAAATCCTGAATATTAAACAGAAAACTTCCGTCTCCTGATATAGTAATCACTTGTTTCTCGGGTTTTGCGAGTTTTGCTCCAATAGCATAAGGAATTGAGGTTCCTAAATGTCCCATCCCTATAGACGTCAATGTAGAAAGGGGTGGTCGAGGTTTATGAAAATTAATTTGCTCTACAGCATAACAAGCAATATCACCCCCATCAATCACTAGGATGGCATCATCATCCATAAATTCCATCGTTTCATAAACTATTCTCTCTGGTAAAATAGGGGTTTTATCTTTGAGAATTTTTTTGAAAAACTTCTCTTTAAAACGTGCTCGCAACTCTTGGATAGATTCCAACCAATCTCTTTTTTCTATGCGTTCACTCTTTTTTGCTTCCGCTAAAATTTGCTGAAGATATAATTTGCAGTCTCCAATGATTCCTAACGTTATTGGCTTTGCTCTTCCGATTATATCGGGATCTAAATCAACCTGAATCAATTTCTGGGAATTTTTAAAGAATGGCTCATCACCATGGCCCATTGTAAATGAAAATTTGCATCCTAGGGCTAAAACAACATCTGCTTGGTATGAGATCTCCTTACCAAATCCTTGTATTGTGGAATCAATTAAACAGTGGGAATTATTTGAAAGTGTACCAATTCCCATTACAGTAGTAATGACAGGAATTTGGAGATATTCTGCAAATTCCTTGAGTTCATTCCATCCTTCTGATCGCGTTACTCCGCCACCTGAGAGAATTAATGGTTTTTCTGCATTAATCAATAACTCAAGAGATTTTTTAATCTGATCCTGAGCAATTGCAGGCATTCCAAATGGGCGATAGTTTTCTTTTGGTAAAACATCTATGTCTTTTTCTTCAATTTCCTCAAGAAATGCATCTTCATAAATTTCTAATAGGACTGGTCCAGGTCGACCTCCAGTTGCAGCACGGAAGATTTTATGAACAGCATCAGGAATCTTTTCTAAATCTCTTATGCTTCTCTGATATTTTGTAATAGGCTTAAATAAAGTAACTTGATCGAGATTTCCTTGTAGAGTAAAAGCATCATCATATTTACTATTAACTTGAGGGACTATAGCAATCAAGGGAATATTATCACTCCAAGCAGCACCTACACCTGGAACAAGATCAGTTGCACCAGGTCCAACAGTTCCAAAACATACGCCTGGTTTGTTTGTAACCCTAGCCCAAGCATCAGCGGCATGAGCTGCCCCTTGTTCATGGCGAAACATTATAGTATCAATTCCCTTTTCTCGACCCCATTGATAAATGGCATCAAACATATTTAAAAATTGTCCACCTATAATCCCAAACATATATTTTACTTCTTCTTCGAGGAGACATTTAACTAAGACATCCCCTCCATTGATTTTAGGTTTTTGTTCCATTTTATTCACGTAACCTTTAAATTTATTTTGTTTGATTTAATCTTTCGTTTTATTTGTATAAAAAATTATCTATATATATAAAAAATGCTGAGTATTGTTCATTTTTGTATGAATCAATATCTAAATTCATCAAGAGTGGATAGAAAAGTTTTCAACTCAGGAAGAAGGGAAATAATTTTATTATCTTTCAAATTCAACTTTCTTAGCGATTTCATTTTTGTGATAGAACTTGGCAATTCTTTTATATTATTTTTACTTAAGTCTAAATCTTGGAGTTTAGGCAAGAAAAAGATAAATCTGGGAACTTTTGTTAGCCTATTTAAACTCAGATTTAAAGATTTTAAAGTACTTAAAAGTCCTATTGAGGAGGGAAGTTGGAGTTTAAATTCAAAATTTAAATCATATCTCTTATGGAGGGATAAAAATTGGTTCAAATCTTTAATTCCCATAAAACTAGAGATTAAATCTTGATTATTTTTAAGAAATAACCAGTTATAAAAATTATAATTAAGTCCTTCCACACACTTATTATTCACATGAAGAAAAGGATTTTCGGAGGGTACCTCAGTTAAAATATTAAAGTATCTGAATGAACTCTCTGAGATTTCATAGTTTTTTATATATTTAGAAAACAAGCATTCAACATCTAATAGAAATAATACTTGATCTTGAATTAATTCCATTTTTTTAGCATAATTTTTAAGCCATCTGATTAATTCGCTTTTGATATCTGCAGGAGGATCATTTTCTTCTCCAAGAAAAACCATAATCAAAGTTCTTAACATATATGGAGAATTATCATTATGTATCGTCCATAATAAAGCCTTAATTCCAAATTTTAAGAACTTATGAGAAATTAATTCAGCAGCGGAGCTTCTTACAAATTGATTTTCATCGGAAAGTAAACAACTTTCTATAATTCTAAATGTTTCTCTATTTTTATCCTTAGGGATGTCTATTTTTTTAAGTACTTGAATAGCTTGCCTACGAATATATGGTTTATTACTCTTTTCAATTAAAGAAACTAAACGGTCTATTGCTAAAGATTTGCTGATATTCCCTCGCTTTAAATCAGCTATGATAGCAACTGGGTTTATTGATTCATTCATTATAATTCTCAAGTAAAAATTAAGGGTTAAACTAGATGATATTTGTTTTATATATATCCCTTTATTTTATGATATTCTAAATAAATTAAATTTATATAAGTAGGTGAGTTTTTCTTCTTTAACATTTAATATAAATATTAAATGATAAAAGGTTGAAATTACAATGAGCGAACAAAAAGTAAAGGATTCAAATGAATTGTTGAATATACTCCTTATCCTAATAGGCGTTGTATTTCTGTTTCTTGCTATAACCCAATTTTTAGCTTGGGCCGGGATCGTAGTACCTGCTTGGATTACAGATTTGGCTGCAGAAGCTGGACCTGCATTAGCCTTCTTTGGTTCTCAGGGGCTTATTTCAGCTATTTTGGGTTTTTGGGCAATAGTAGGAGGAATTGGTATGTTTCGGGAAGAGGAATATGCCCTTGGGATAAGCTTGGTCGTATTAAGCATCATGGCTATTACCAGCATTTCACCAGTTATCGGTTGGATTGCTAATCCTGCTTCATTTGATGTGGCCTACTGGCCAAATTATGTAACAATTGTAGCACTGATTTTGGGAGTAGTAGGTTTCTTCTGGCTATTATTTACCCGCAAGAGATACGATTAAAATTTATAAAAATTTAAAATTCTTCTTTTTTTTTAATTTTTCATCTAATTTAGTGCTGTTGTATATCTTAAAGAAGCTCTTAAACTAATTATCTCAGAATGAACTTATAATTGCAAACTTTTATAAGCCTATGAGTTAAAATCTTAAGTAGTTCTATTTATAAAATGCAAATTATTTTCTTACAAAGTTATAAATTAGAGAAAGATAAAAATGAAAACTTATGAAGAATATGTCCAAGATCTCCTAAAGATGAAACCAAACATTTATATCGGTGATGAAGTGGTAGGGAGAGATGATCCTCGAATCAAAGGTGGAATGCGAATCATTAAAGAAACATATGATCATGTAGATGAGCCAGAATGGAAAGACATATGCACTGCTACAAGTCATATATCTAATAAAAAAATCAATCGTTTTTGTCATATTCATCAGAATGAGGATGATTTATTAAAAAAGCAGTTGATGACACGCCAACTTTGTCATAGAGTTGGTGGATGTATCCAGAGATGTATGGGTATTGATGCACTCAATGCTCTTTCTGTAGTTACCTATGAAGTTGACCAGGCACTTGGATCCGATCATTATAAACGATTTTTGAAATATATGGAGTATTTTCAACAAAACGATTTAGTGGCAAGTTGTGCCCAAACTGACCCTAAAGGTGATCGTCTTAAACGACCTCATCAACAAGAGGATCCGGATCAATACTTAAGAGTAATAGAGACACGAGAGGATGGCATTGTAGTACGGGGCTGTAAGTTGAATATTACCAATACACCCTATGCTCATGAACTTGTTGCAGTTCCATGTCGATATATGGGACCTGAGGATAAAGATTATGCTGTAGCATTTGCTTTACCTGCAGATTGGGATGGTGTGAAACTGTTAACAAGACCTGCTAATTTTAGAAAGAGTAAAGTATATGAAGCGCCTGGTTTAGAAATTGGAGACGCTGAAACTTTTATCATTTTTGATGATGTTTTTGTACCAAAAGAGAGAGTCTTCTTGAACGGTCATGGAGATCCTAGACAAACCCCTTATGCTGGCTTTCTAGCGCTTATGTTTGCTCATTATCACCGTCATAGTTATACTGGCTGTAAACCTGCTGTTTCTGAAGTGCTTGCTAGTGCTGCTGCGTTAGTTGCAGAATATAACGGTATTGAAAAGACATCTCATGCACAAGATAAAATATCCCATATAATTGGGACTGCTGAGCTTGTTTTTGCTGCAGGTGAGTCGAGCGCAAAACATTCTGAAAAAGCTCCATCGGGCACCCAAGTTCCTGATGAAATCCTAACTAATGCTGGAAGGAGACTTGCAGGAGAGATGATTTATGAGGAATATAAAATATTAGCAGATCTTTCAGGAGGTTTAATTGCTACATTACCATTTGAAGAGACATTTTATAACGAAGAAGTTGGTGAACTCGCAATGAAATATCTGAAGAGGAATCCCCGAATTAAACCTGAGAACATGCTTCGATGCTTCAAGGGAATAGAAAATTTAGCAGTATCAGATCTTGCAGGAGTTATGCAGGTTGCAGGCTTACATGGAGGGGGTAGTCCACAAATGGAGACTATTACTATGATGATGCGTTATGATACAGAACGTCTTAAGGATATAGCAAAGTACCTTTTTGGAATCAAATCTAAATTGAAACCATATGAAAGACCTACAGTTACACCTAGAAAACAACTTGAAAAATTTCGAAAAGCACTGATAAACAAACGAGAACGACAGAAAAATTAAATTATTCTATTTTCTATTTTATTTTCATAGAAGGCATAGTACGAATTTCTGAGTATCATTTAAATCAGATAAGGTAATATCTGCATCATCTTGGATGAATTGATTGAGTGGTATCCCTTTTTCGTAGAGCTCATTGAATTTATCGAAGAAAATTTGAAAGATATTTTTATTTCGAGAGATATAGGATCCAATTAATCTGTTTGTTGGATCGAAACTAGGTTGGATTAATTCGTTATCTGTCAGATTAAAATTACTAAAATCATCATAAGTAACATGAACGCTTATTGATTTGAATCTTAAGTTATATTGCATGAGGTGATCGGTTAATACTCCAAATTCAGGGCTCAATAATAATTCTTTTATTACTTCCGCATTGAATATTATTTGCATTTTTAGATTTGTTAAATTGCCTGAAATCTTGAGCATAATAGCTTTCATTACTTCTTTAAGTTCGGTAGGAGTGTCTTTTGGAGGTCCTTTTTTTATCAACTCGATTAAATCATTGTCATATCTTATGCCAATTGCGATCTTGCATATTTCTTTACTTAAAAAGGAATGATAAGTTTCTTCTAAGTTTTGTAAACTGTATTTAATAAATTCAACAAATTCCTGATTAACCTCTTCCCCTAAACTATAAGTCTGAATAAAATCTGTGAGAGCGTCCTCCGCTTTTTCTTTCTGTTCTTGAAATAGTGTTGTTAATTCTTCAATTCTTTTATTTACTATTTTCTGCCATAATGGTATAACAGGGGTTGCTAAGTGAATTTTCATAGGTCTGTCATATATTTGTACTAATTCTAAATCATTTAATACAGCACAAATCTTATAGCCTCTTTTTAATGTCAAGCTATAATGTGAGGTTATTTCGCTTAAATTATCAATTCTTTTATTTTTTAGTAAATAATGATATATTTTTTCGATACCTTTTTCAATTATTCCGATTGCATCAAACAACGAGCTCAGTGCTAAGAATTGATTATTTTCCACATAATCACCTAAGATTCTGTTTTTTCTAAAGTTAATTCAGTAAGGACTTCAAAGGTTTTGATAACGTTCTGACCCGTTTTACTTGAGATCTCTCCAAAGGATGCCATTTTATGTTTTTCGGCAATTTGAATTCCAAATTCTCTTGTAATTTGACGTTGCTCTTTACCTAAATCTATTTTTGAACCCACTAACATAATTGGGATGTTACCACCCTTTTTTCTTACGATATCGGTCCACTCACTAATATTTTCCAAGGTTTGGGATCTTGTAATATCATAAAGCAAAAAAGCAGCATTCGCTCCTAGACAATAAGTAGGTAATAAAAATCGAAAACGTTCCTCTCCCCCGATATCCCAAATCTGTAATTTTATTTTCTTTTCATTTAATTCAACTAGTTTTACGTGAAAATCGACTCCGATTGTAAGTCTCTCGGATGGATTAAAAATATTGTAACAATATCTTTTAGTAAAAGACGTCTTCCCTACAGAAGCGTCACCAAGTAACAAAATTTTGAATGTGTAATCATATGCAGAAATCCCTAAACACCTTTTTCAATTTGTTTTAACCTCAATCTTATTATAACGAAGAATTCCTAGCTAAACCTCAATCACAAAAGAATTTTCTTTCCTTCTTTAAACCTAGTATCTAAATTTAACTAATCGATAAAGATAATATAATATTATAATCAAAAATGAAGTTTTTAATTCTTTACATTTTTTTGATGTTACTGATGCTGCTAAATATAATGTAAATTTAAAAAAACAGAAAAAATTATAGTCAGTATCAAATAAAAATTTATAGGATCATTTGGATTGGAGAATTTGTTTCAAATTATTATAGATTATTGGATTTAACTC
>Ga0180438_10012507_pt1 | contig 10091 bp, 9 predicted proteins | sample SS_ome_12_FD_132455 | JGI IMG/M metagenome (GOLD analysis project Ga0180438, IMG submission 132455) | Hypersaline lake sediment archaeal communities from the Salton Sea, California, USA - SS_3_D_2 metaG | ecosystem: Environmental > Aquatic > Non-marine Saline and Alkaline > Hypersaline >...
ATTATGGGCCTGTTGAAAAAGTCCATACTGGTAAAAAACAGCATCTTTTTTCGAAAAACACGTTTTCTCTAAGCCCTTCATATTTAATAATATGTGAACTTAGAATCAAAAGTGCTTTTCGAAAAAATCTGCAATTTTTTACAAAGTAGCGACTTTCTAAACAGGCCCATTATTTTAGTATCATTTCAAATAGTTTCTACTATAAATCACTATATATATGAAGCTTGAGTCGCGTTAATGGTGGAGCTCATGTTCTATCATGATGAGTCGGTTATATTTAGCGACGCGGTCTGATCGGGAAAGGGAGCCTGTTTTAATTTGCCCTGCTGCTGTTGCAACGGCAAGGTCTGCTATTGTGGTGTCTTCAGTTTCCCCACTTCTATGGGAGATGACATTTTTATAGCGGTGTTGTTTTGCAAGGGCGATGGTATCGAGTGTTTCTGTAAGTGTTCCAATTTGATTGAGTTTAATTAAAATAGCATTGCCTATTTTTTTATCTATCCCTTCTTTTAAGAGTTTTGAATTGGTAACAAAGATGTCATCTCCAACAATTTGAATTTTAGTGCCTAAGGCGTCTGTTAACTTTTTCCATCCCTCCCAATCATTTTCATCGAGGCCATCTTCGATGGAGTTAATTGGATAGTGATTACAAAGTTCTTTGAGATATTCAATTTGTTCTTCTGAGGTCCTCTTTTCATTTAGATTCAGTTTTTTACCCTTAAGATAAAAGCCATCTTGATAGAAAAATGAAGCAGCACAGTCAAGGGCGATTGAGACTTGATCACCTAGTTTGTATCCGGCTTTTTCAATAGCTAGGACAATAAAATCTAGGGCTTCTTCATTAGATTTTAAATTAGGAGCAAAGCCGCCTTCATCGCCAACAGATGTTGCAAGATTTTTTTCAGAAAGGAGTTTTTTTAATGTATGGAAAATTTCAGCTCCAACCCGCACCCGTTCTTTCATTTCAGAAAAACCATGGGGTGTAATCATAAACTCTTGAAAGTCAACTGTGTTATCTGCATGAGCACCTCCATTTATGATGTTCATCATAGGAATTGGTAGGGTAAAGGGATCAGTTTGAAGGTATTGGTATAGAGGGATATTTTTGACTAGTGCTCCTGCATGAGCTATTGCTAGGGAGGCTCCTAAAATAGCATTGGCACCTAGATTCGTTTTGTTTTCTGTCCCATCGAGTTTTATCATTAATTCATCGAGCTTTCTTTGTTCCAGGACATCTTGGCCTAATAGGGCCGTTTTGATAGGGCCATTGATGTTAGCTATGGCTTTCAGTACTCCTTTACCGAGGTAACGAGTCGAATCGTGATCTCGGAGTTCTAAGGCTTCTTTTATGCCTGTTGAGGCTCCTGAGGGGACCATTGATAGGCCTTGGTGATTATCATCGGTGGTAAGCTTCACACAAATGGTGGGATTTCCTCTGGAATCTAAGATTTCAATTCCTTCAATATTTTTAATTTTACTCATAGCCCTCGTGTATATTTAGGTAAGATTCATAGCGAATCTTAGATAGTTTTCCTTCTTCTACTGCTTTTTTGACTGCACAGTCAGGTTCGTGTATATGGGTACAATTCATAAACTTACATAAGGGGGCAAATTCTAGCAAGTCATAGAAGTAGTTAGAGAGGTCATTTGAAGATATGTCCCAGAGACCAAAGCTTTTAATTCCAGGTGTATCTACGCAAAATCCGGTTTTGTCCAATGGAATTAGTGTTGCAGAAGTTGTTGTGTGTGCCCCTTTTTGTGTTTTTTGAATAATTGGACCTATTTTATCTTTTCTACCGGTGACTTCATTGATCAGAGAGGTTTTCCCTACCCCTGATTGTCCTGAAAATACGGAAGTTTTTTTTCTCATAATTTTTTTAAGGTCTGTGATCCCTTCTTTTGTTAAAGCACTAACAGTTAAAAGGGGGATGTTGGCTTGTTTATAGATTTTGCATAGTTCATCAATAAGAGTTTTGTCTTTACAAAGATCAATTTTATTTATCACTATTATCGGTTGCATATTTCCTTTCTGTGCAGCAATAATGTAGCGATCTAAGAGTGAAGGTTTTAGCGTAGGAGCTTGATAAGATGCTGTAATAAGGACTTGATCGATATTTGCAGCTATCAATTGTTGTTTTCGTCTATCAAGATTAGCAGCACGGGCTAAATAGGAAAATCTTTCTTCGATATGGGCTATTTGTCCCCTTTCATCTATCAATACATAATCACCTACAGTTATTAGGTTTTTTTGATTTGTCTTTTCTTTTTTTAAAGACCCCTTCAGGTTACAAGAGGTTACTTGGCCAGCAATATCAACATCAATTGAAACTTTTGAAATTCCAAGAACCCTTCCGCGTTTTCCATTGATTACAGTACTTTCATTTTTTCGCTTTTCTTGATCGGTTTTTTTATACTTTGAACGGTCTTTGGCTTGAATGCGTTTTCTTTCCTTACGAAATGCTCTGGGATCTTCTTGGTTATACTTTTCATCTAATTCATGATAATCTTTACTCATAAATTTTGTCCTATGACATACATACAAATTGCTCCTGCAGTTGCTACATTTAATGATTCTGTTTGCCCATTCATGGGTATAGAAATTTTTTTAGCTTTTTCAAGCCAAAATGGATCAACGCCATGAGATTCACTCCCTAAAATTAAAGCTAAGGGTTTTTTAAACTCTACCCTGTCTATAGGGGTTCCTGACATATCAGCTGCAAACAGATCTCCTTGAAAATCAAGGCTCCCGTAACCTAGTGGTAAAGTGAAAGTGGCCCCTTTTCCTGCTCTAATTGCTTTATCATTAAAGGGGTCAACGCAACCTGGTAATAGGTGGGCTCCATTAAAGTTAAGAGCTTTTGCAGTTCGTATAAGGGTCCCTAAATTTCCAGGATCTGTGATTCGATCTAGTATGAGAATTGAAGACATTTTTGATAAATTTTGAAATGAGGGGAGAGCGACTTCTGCAATAGCTCCTTCGGGATTCGGAATATTTGCAATTTTTTTTAGGATTTCACGGTTTGTATAAAAAATTTTTTCGGCAGGTATAAATATATCTTGTTCTAGAAGGAGCGTTTTGATAGATAGGAATTGAGATAACTCAAGTATGATTTTTTTGCCTAAAATGATAACACTTTGTTTTTCCTTTCGATAGGATTTACTATTTCTAAGTTTTGAAAGGTGTTTAACAAGGGGATTTTGGGGGCTTATAATCTTTTGCATCGGTGTTAATTATAAATGAAAGAAGAAAAACAAACATCTACTAAAACAAAAAAATCACTTTTTGGTTCTTTAGCTTTTAGAGTGCTGTTGATAAGTTTTGTTTTTATTATTGTTCCTTTAATTTTTTATTCGGTTGTGATGTATGCCAGAGATTATGAACAAAGGCTTAGTGAAGTTTTTGAAGAGTTGCATTTATCAAAAGACGACCAGATGAATCATATCACAGAAGTGGAAATAATGAATTTAAATTTTTTATTTGCAGTAAATGGAATGCTCAATTTGCTTTACGAAAAACATGGAGAATTGACCACTGAGCAATTAAGTCCGATTTTAGAACAGTTTGCAGATAAAGAAGACATTTCAGCAATTTTTTTTCTTCGTGTTGAAGCAGATAAAAAATTAATTTGTGAATACTCAACTTTGCCTGAGTACCAAGGCATTAACTTTAGCCCTTATTTTTCTTATGAATATCTTAGAACAATTCATGACAATACATTTATCGCAAAAGATCCAATTTTTAAACAAAGTCTTTTTTTGACACTAGATATTAAAGATGAAGATAACAATATAATTGGAATTTTAGCATCTTCAATTTCATTGGATTTACTCATTAATCGGTTGTCAAACTTACGCACTCTTTTAGATTCAAATATCTCAATTATGAATGAAGATCATAAAATTATTTCAAGTTCAGAAGCTGAGTTTATTGGAAAAGAATTTGTTAGGGAAGATAGAGGAAACGTAGCTAATGAGATTATAATTAATGAAGTAGAAGGGATACCCACTAGATATCGATTTAATTTTAAAGGAAAAGAAAGGCTTGCGGTGATCGCTGTAATTCCTCAAACGGAAAAGTATCTTATCATAAGCATCCCCGCGAATGTTTTACTTATACAAATTTATCGTTATATCTGGCATTTAGCCATGTTCCTCATCTTTATATTGATCATTGGGGGTGCTGCGACTTATCTTCTGACGTTACGCATGTCGAGACCCTTAACACGTTTAAGAAAGGTGATGCAAAAAGTTGGAGAGGGTGATCTTGAGCAACGATTTACTCGTGATCCAATGGGGTTTGAGATTAACTATTTGGGGGATCGATTCAATGAGATGGTTAGTTCTTTAGTGAATTACATTGAAGAGGTAAAAACTGAACGAGCTGTTAGAGAGGCATTTGAAAAAGAATTAGAAATTGGGCATGACATTCAGCGCTCTATCCTTCCGCATAGAACAATTCATTTTCCTGGCCTTGAAATTGGAATCTTTTTTAGCCCAGCAAAAGAGGTTGCAGGGGATTACTATGATTGGCTTCATATTGATAATAAAATACTTTTAGTTGTAGCAGATGGCGTCGGAAAGGGGATTTCAGGATGTCTTTATGCTTATGATTTGCGTAGTATTCTTCGCAGTTTTGCCACATTGGAACACAATCTTGAGAAAATGGTTGTACAAACAAATAAGCTTTTTTGTTTTGATACAAAAGAAACGGGAAATTTTGTAACGGCTTTTATAGCTACCTTTGATTCAACTACTAAAAAACTCAGCTCTGTAAATTGTGGCCACAACTATCCCATTATTAAAAGAGCGTCAGGTTCTATAGAACGGATAAAATTACATGGAACAGCTTTTGGAATAGAAGAGTTTGAAAAACTTGAAATGGGCGAACATCAGCTTCAAGAAGGTGATTTTGTTGTCTTTTTTACAGATGGTGTTACCGATGCGCAAAATGAAGCTGACGAATTATTTACCGAAGCGCGTTTAGAAAATGTGATAATTGCATCAAAAGCCACCACTCCAGATGATCTTATCGAAGACATAAAAGTAGCTTTGCAAGAGTTTACACAAAGCACTAATCAGTATGATGATATTACAATTTTAGTCATAAAATCAGTCTCTTGAAAATCCAGATTCATTTGAGGGGAGAGATGAAAAATGACTATATTTTTCGAAGAGAGATTCACCGAGCAACATGCGAATGGCAGTTTCATTATTTGCTATGAATGGAAGAAGAAGTTGAAAAGTTGCTTTAGCCTCTAGATGATTTCCAGATTCATTATAGGCTTGGATTAAATAACAATAAATTCTCCAGGAGTAATAATTTAATTTAGATTTTGCACTTTTGAGGTTAGAGATGGCGAGTTTATAGTTTTTATTTCCAAGATTAATTAGACCCTCCCAAAGTGAATAATACCCTTTATATTGTTTGAATAATTCAGTGAGTTTAGATTTTTCAGAAGAGTTTCTTAAATTAATGATTGTTTTTTCAGCATTTATGATTTCAGAAATATTTGATGATATTCTGCTAACTGTGCAAGCTTGAACAAGTGGTGAAATGTTGGGTGAATGATATTTTTCATTAAATGCTAGGAGGATATCTCCAAGAATAATGCAAATAAAACCATCGTCTAACTGAGTAATAGTTTTAGTTATATTAGGAATGTTATGGCCCCTGATATCATCGATTAGGATAATACTTTTAAATCGCTTACTAACACCAATCTGATTTAACTCATAAATTATTGGGTCTCCATTAATTCCACATGCTGTATTTCCACCGCTATAATGTGCATCTAGCCAAAATAAAACAGTTCCATCTACACTTTCAAGGATAGGGAGTAGCAATTCAGAAGAATCTCCTAGATAGCAATAGACATTTGAACGATTTTCTACACGTTTACGTGCCATTTCAAAAAGCTCTTCTGCAAGTTCTATTGTATGAACTTCCTTAAAATATTTAGAAGCGTTATATGCACACTCACCGTTTAATGTTCCTGTTTCAATTAAAATGTCTGTATTAAAGGATGATTTCATTTGTTTAATCAGATTATCATTAAGATGACTATGCCAGCTCGCACTTAACTCTATGGCGCTTTCTGCTGCAGTAAGAAAGGAAAAAGAAAATAGGGAGAGATAACCAAATAGTAATTTTTTCATAAAACCGTCCAAAAATTAGTTTGTGTATTTTATAGTGATTTAACTTTAAAACTTTCCCGAAAGTAAATTATAGATAAATTCTTGTAAAGGAGAAATTTAAGTTTCGGTTTTCCTGGGAAATAAATGGTTTAAAATTGTTTGGGGATTTTCTGTGTTGTGATTAACAGCATACCGCTCTCCTATTTCTAAAAGTTGACCCATTTTTTTTCCTGGGGAAACTCCATGTTCTTTAAGGTGAGAGGAAGTAATAATCGTTTGTTTATTTTGCATTCTTGCAATGGAATTTTTAAGGTTGTTAAGTCGTGTAATGTGAGTTTGGGAAAATAAAGGATCAGGATTGGTAAGTGTCATAATTTCAAGACAGGTATTACAGTTTGGTAAGGCATAAATTTTTACCCATTCATAATCTTCTAAAGTGTTTGATTTACGCCACAATTCTAGTTCTTCAACTAACTGTTTATCTCTGTTGGAAAGTTTTAGTAAATTACACAGTTTTATTCTCTCAATTAGAGAGTGATCGGGAAATAGTTCTAAGAGTTTAGTAATAGTGGGAGCATTTTTGGGGAAATGGGGGATGAATCGAACTCTTTTTTCAATAACTTCAATGGGGACATCTGTTAGAGAGGGAAAAATAACTTCTAAAAGATCGAGGCGATGTAACATTACCAAAGCTTCATCAAAATTAGGGAAGGCATCCATTTTTTTAAATTCTTGATAAACACGCTCTAATGCAACTGCAGGAAAAAGATCATTGGAATGACTAAGGATAGCTTCAATGGTATCTGGATCAATTGCAAAACGAAAGCGAGATGCATAGCGGACGGCACGAATCATTCTAAGTCTGTCTTCTAAAAACCGTTCATGAGGGTTACCAATAGCTCGAATTACTTCTTTTTGGATATCTTCTTTACCTCCCACATAATCATAAATTTTTTCTTTTATAGGATCATAAAACATGCCATTGATGGTAAAATCACGGCGTAAAGCATCTTCTTTGGGGGTTGCTTTTTCTACACGCTCTGGACGCCTTCCATCTTTATATTCACTTTCTTTTCTGAAGGTTGCCACTTCATATCTATGCTCGTCTTCCACTACAATGATTATGCCGAAATTAATTCCTACAGGAATTGTTTTAGGAAAAATCTCTTGAAGAATTTCAATAGGAGCATCTGTTGCAATGTCAATATCATCACTTGGGTGTTTTAATACAAGATCTCGAACATAGCCACCAGCAAAAAGTGCGACATAACCTCGATCTAAAATTTTTTGAACAACTTTTTTTGCGGTGGTGTAGTGTGTCATTTGAATTTAGAGAATATCAAATTTATACTTCTATTGTCTACAGGCATTTGAGTGTTCTAAATAAGATTATTATGGGATTTCAAAGTCATCTTCTTATCCTCACAAAATAATTGATTGTTCTGATATCAGGATTTAAGCAGCAGGAAACATCACTCAAATTCGATGCTGTTCGGATCAAAATATTGCATTTAGCTAACAATAGGCAGTCTAGTAGAGCTTCTTTACCTTTTATATAGTTGTTAATGGATTTATCACGATGTACTGGGATGCTATTTGTGGAACGTTTTTGATTTCTATAAATAATTCTAGTGTGGTATTTTTTTTTAGCTGCATTTAGAAATTTTTCCTCATCGGTAGCTATAAAAAATTTACAGTGAGGAAATTGCTTAATTAATTTATCCATATGAGTAAAGAGTTCTTTATAGGTAATTAATTTAGCTTCTGACAGCAGTTTATCGGTGCCTCGGTAATGAATTCCGATCATATAATTGTGAAAGTATTGAGAACAAAATTCATCAAGTTCTTGCTGGATATTTGCTCTAAGTTTTATATATTTATTAATTAAATAATTCGCACGTTTTTTTGAAAGACCCCATTTTGCTTTTCCTGCTAAATCTCCTTCAGTTTCTAAATATACGAGATTTTCTTTGTTGATGCTGGGAGTTAACATTTCAAAATAATAATCCCACCAGTTGTTCCCTTCAGAAGGTTCATAGTATAGGTGAGAGCTGTCAAAATCTATACAAATAGCTTGATATTCTTTTTTTTCTAGGGAATCTAATGCTCCCAAAACTATGTAGAAATTTGCAAAAAAACCTTCTGATACCCCTTTGAGCATCAATGTTGAATTATTGTGTGCCAAAAGCATTGGAAAATGGATTATAATAGTTATAAATAAGAGAATAGATATTTTCATTATTATTACTTTGTCTAATTGCTCCAAGTTTTGGTCATTTGATTTTAAAATGATAAGGTTTGCAAAGAAATTTTGATTGGATTTTATAACGAATTGTTTTAAAAATAAACTTTTTAGAAAAATCGGCAGTTATCTTTAAAAGATTCATCAGTGTCTTTATTGCGAATAAGGTCAGCTTTGAATCTTCTAAATCTTAGAACCGCTTTTCTAAAACAATTTTAGTATAAATTTTAGGAGTTAAGATGAGATTTTTATTGGTAGCATGTATGCTGCCTTATGCACTTTTTGCGGCGACAGCAGAGATTAATAACTATGAAAAAAAACTAATTGATCATGTTGTCAAATCAATTCATAAGGCAGAGAATGGAGTTTCTAAACTAAACGCAGACGTCCTTAAAATCCCTGGAATGTCTAGCTCAAAAGTACGGCATTTTCTTAATAACATTTGTTCTTTATCTAACTCAGTTTATTTAGAAATTGGCTGTTGGAAAGGGTCTACTTGGATTTCAAGTTTGTTTGGGAATCAAGATTGTATGAAATTTGCTTATGCGATTGATAATTGGTCAGAATTTGGATATCAAAAAAACATATTTGAAGAACATTGTAATAAATTTCTTAAAAATAAAAAATATGATTTTTTTTCACATGATGCATTTACTATTGACCTTCAATCATTGGGTAAACGACCAATTAATATATACTTTTATGACGGAAATCATTCGATAGACTCCCAAGAGCTTGCATTTACTTATTTCAATGAGATTTTTGATGATTCATTTATTGCAATTGTAGATGATTGGAATTGTATGGAGGTTCAAGAAGGAACAGAAAAAGCATTTAAAAAATTGAACTACGAAATTATCTTTGAAAAGATATTACCTGCTGATTATAACGGGGATACACGGAAATGGTGGAATGGTTTATATGTAGCTGTACTTAGGAAGCCAAATGCTGGAAATTAAATGGGCCCGAAAGATTAGAAAAATTTAAGTCACTATATGAAAATTTTATTTTTCAACATGCCCATTAAATGTAGAAATAGATGATTTTTTAAAAAATCATCGAAAGAAAAAACAAATCTCTTTACACTTGACCATTACAAAAATGAAAAATGTGTTTGAGGTGATTTTCGATGTCTCAGAGAACTTTGCTCTTAGTGTGTGTTTTGCTTTTATTTGCAAAAGTATCTGCAAATGAATTTACTCTGAATCTTAATAATCATGAGAGAAGAGCAATAAGTGAAATCGTTACTACGATGGGAGAAAAAAACATTGCAAGGTTATTATTAGATTCTACACGTCTCACAGGTCTCGGAAATAGTATTGAGCATGTTCCTCCTCTGCAGTTTTTAGGCTTTATTCTAAGTGATCCCTATTTAAAAGATTGTTTAAGACAAATTACACTTAGTTACTTTAAGTGGTCTCCTTTTATTGATGGATTTGGAAATAATATGAATGTGGCTTATGTAGAAGGTAGTTTATTTAAGGATCTTATAGGGTTTTCAAAATTAGTAAATGGTAACTTAAGCTTACTTGAGATGTATACTTATCAAAGAGATTGGGAGCAATTTGTAAAATGTCTATTATAAAAAAGTATTTATGTGTTTGTATTACTCTTTTGACAAGTCAATTATTTGCAGAGGAAAGTACAGCAAATGGAGAAAGTTCTCTTAAAAAGGATACTACAGAAATTCTTATTGAAACAAAGCAAGTAGAAG
>Ga0180438_10012508_pt1 | contig 10091 bp, 5 predicted proteins | sample SS_ome_12_FD_132455 | JGI IMG/M metagenome (GOLD analysis project Ga0180438, IMG submission 132455) | Hypersaline lake sediment archaeal communities from the Salton Sea, California, USA - SS_3_D_2 metaG | ecosystem: Environmental > Aquatic > Non-marine Saline and Alkaline > Hypersaline >...
CAGAGTGCGGCATAGCGAGCCAGGGCATGCGCGTTGGCGAGCAGGCAGAAGCCACTCGGAATCCCTGGGCCGATATTGATCACCGCCCGCCACTTGGCAAACTTGGCGCCGAGCTCGCGGTACTCGTCCAATCGCTGTCGGAGTCCGTCGAGGCCCTCGGTCACCTTCTCGCCGGGGAAGCAGGCCAGGTCTTTGGCACCGCTGTCCACCTTGATCCCGGGGATGACCCCTCTGCTCTCGAGGATGCGGCGGAGCGGCGTGCCGTCGCGGGCGTTCTGTCGCAGGGTCTCATCGAACAGGATTACGCCGCTGATGAACTGTTCCATTTCGTTTGTGGTGAAGAGCATCTCGCGATAGTCCCGGCGCGAGTCTGCTGTCGATTCCAGGGCGATGGAGGCAAAGCGCTTCTTGATGGTGCCTGTGCTTTCGTCAGCGGCCAGTATGCCCTTTCCGAGCGGCACCAGCGCCTGCGCTACCTGATGGAGCTGATCCACATCCATGACTGCTGCACCTCCTACTTGAATCTTATGCTGAACCCGAGATGGATCAGAGCGTTCACGGGCCAGATGCTCAAGTCACGACAGGTGGCCGCCGCTGTTCTAGTGCGTATGTCGGCCACTGCATAGTGAACACCACGCATTCCAGCCGGGCTGCACTCACCTGCCATGATGTGCAGTGCCCTGGATGCGCCGCTCAAGCAGCACGGTGCCAACATGATGAGAACTGCCAGGGCCAGCTACCCAGCGCCTACTGCTGTACGCTTCAGCCGCCTGCCGCGTGTTCGCTCACAGCCCATCTTACCATACTTCGCTTGCACGTCGAAACGCCGGAGCTCAGAACGGCCCCGCAGACCTCGAAAAGGGCGCATTAGCGCAGGATAACCCGCAGTGGCCAAGGGTCTGCCTTGGCCGTACCCCAGAGCCGGCTGATGTAGTCGGTGGAGAAGACGTCCTGAAGAACGTGCAGCCAGTAGGCGCCGCAGTCCGAGAGGATGATGTGGTCGCCGCTGCGCCGGAGCAGCCGGCAACACTCCATCAGGGCCAGCCAGGGCCCGTATACGGACCATAGATCGCGCCCGAATCTGCTGCGAAAATCGCTGATGCGGAATCTCGTCTCGTAGATCCTCCAGTAGAGCCAGCCGGCCATTTGCATGCGATCTGATAGTGCGAGTGATAGGGCAATTGGAGGGCGGCCGCCTTCGAGCGCTGCGATGTACTGGGGGACATTGAAGGTATTGACGAAGAAGACGTCTTTGAGGTAGGAACTGCCGCTTGCACCCAGCCCCAGATAGATTGGCACGGTGACCGAGCAATACTTGGGCACGCCGTGTCTGGTAAAGGCCCATACCGATGTGCGCCGAAAGCCGGCGCCATAGAGGACAGCCTCCAGTATCGACAGCATCTTCCTTCTCTGGAGAACAGTGAAGTGAGCTCGATGGGACTGGTGGAGCCGGCTCCACGCGGTATATGAGAAAGTGAACAGCGGGTACGCCGCAATCTGATCCACTCCCCATTGCAGCAGGCGTGTGCCTGCTTCCTCTACCTCTCCGTAGGTCTGGCCCGGCAGGGCGAATATCATGTCCGCGTTCAGGCAGGTGAAGCCTGCCTTCACGGCTCTCTCGACTGCGGCCTGCGCCTGAGCCACGTCATACGGGCGCTGTAGACACCTAAGGTGACGGTCCTGCAAGGCCTCGACGCCGATGGACAAGTTGTCCACGCCAAGAGCTTGAATGGTAGCCAGGTTCTCGACGGAGAGGTCGTTGGGATGGCTCTCCATATGGATGCCGCACTGCAGGTTGAAGCGGCGAGCGACGTGGTCTAGGATTGCCGGGAGTCCCTGCTGCAGCATGGTGGTAGGGGTTCCTCCGCCGATGTAGAAGGACGTGATGGGGCGTGGTCCCAACAAGCTGGCGTAGAGGTCGATCTCCTTGATCACTGCCTGCGCATAGGCTTCTGCGAGCTTGGGCCGGTACAGCGTTTTGTTGTACGGGCAGTATGGGCAGATCTGGCGACAGAAAGGAACGTGGAGATAGAGACCTAGGGCAGGGATGCCCTTGAACATGTCGTTCAGCCCAGGCATCTGGCGCTGGAGTGCGATAGGACCGCCGATGCCCAAGGCTCTCGTGAGTTGGCGCCGTACTGCGGCCCGCCAAGGCATACTGTCACCCTCGGATGCAGAGTCTGTGAAACTGGTGCTCGATGACAGTAAACACGAAGCGCGCTGCCAGGTCAAGGGAGAGAGCTGCCAACAACTGCCACTTGTGCCGCACGCTGCCGTGTATCACGAATCTATCGGGCTGACGCTGCAGCGAGCCTTCCGGTGCAGTCCATAATCGAGGTGTCAATTTGACTTGGTGGGAAAAGATGCTATAATATCGGTTCGGCGCTTTGCCCCTGCCAACCTGTTCTGCAGCCTCCAGTGTCGGTGATTGCTCAGAGCGTCTCTTCGCGCAACTGCTTTGATGGCTGGAGGCCGCTTGTATTTGGTGCACCGATGCGTGGTTGAGAGCCACGAAGGAGATGAGGTCATATGCTGACAGTGGGTGAGCATGTCTCGCAGTGTGACGGCGACCTTGTTCTCAACAAGACAAAGTCATACGCACGCGTTCCTGACGCGTTCCCGTTGCTCAACCTAATCGAGAATCAGATAAAGTCATACCAGTGGTTCCAGGAGGAGGGGTTGGCCGAGCTCTTTGAAGAGATCTCGCCCATCTCCAGCTACAATGACACTCTGGAAATGTACTTCCTTGACTACTGGTTCGAAGAGCCAAAGTACAGTGAAGAAGAGTGCCGCGCTCGTGACATGACCTTTGCGGCCCCACTTTACGTCCGCGTGCGACTGAAGAACAACGAAGCCGGCGGGGAGATCACTGAGCAGAGTGTCTACCTGGGCGACTTTCCGCTGATGACGCGGCAGGCGACCTTTGTGATCAACGGTGCAGAGCGGGTGGTCGTCAGCCAGCTCATTCGTTCGCCGGGTGCGTATTTCACGGTCACCGAAGACCGTGTGAGCGGTCGACGGCTGTGCATGGCCAAGCTCATACCCAACCGCGGCGCCTGGCTTGAGTTCGAAAGCAACAGGCGTGACCTGCTGTCCGTCAAGGTGGATCGCAAGCGAAAGATACCCGTCACCGTACTGCTGCGAGCGCTGGGCGTGATAGAAGACGTGATCGAAGGCGGCGATATCATTCGCGAGGGCACCGACGAGGAGCTGCTCAGTCTGTTCGCCGGAGTGGACAATGACCCGGATCACCCCTTCCTGGCGAGCACGATTGACAAGGATCCGACCAAGGATAGCCGTGCCGCACTCGAGGAGTTCTACAAGCGGATGCGTCCGGGCGATCCTGCAACCTTTGACAATGCCAAGAGCTACCTCGACGCTTTGCTGTTCAACCCCCGCCGCTACGATCTGGGCAAGGTGGGACGCTACAAGCTGAATCGGCGCCTGAGGGTGGAGGTTCCCCAGGAGATCCGCACTCTGACCAAGCTCGACTTGGTCAGGATCGTGGAGCGGATGATGCTGGTCAACAACGGCGTGGAAGAGCCAGATGACATTGACCATCTCGGCAACCGCCGGGTAAAGACCGTAGGCGAGCTGATTCAGAATCAGTTGCGAGTGGGTCTGCTGCGAATGGAGCGCATGGTGCGCGATCGCATGAGCACGCGCGTTCCGGAGCAGCTTACGCCAGTGGCGCTGATAAACGTGCGTCCTGTGGTGGCGGTGCTGCGAGAGTTCTTTGGTGGCAGCCAGCTGTCACAGTTCATGGATCAGACCAACCCGCTAGCTGAGCTCACGAACAAGCGACGTCTGTCGGCGCTGGGCCCCGGGGGCCTTCGCCGGGAGCGGGCAGGGTTTGACGTTCGGGATGTTCACCACAGTCACTATGGTCGGATTTGCCCCATCGAGACGCCCGAGGGCCCCAACATCGGCCTGATTGGATCGCTGGCTTGCTATGCACGCATCAACGAATTCGGGTTCATAGAGACACCCTACCGGCGTGTGCTGACCAGCGTTCCGAACGAGGCTGATCTGACTCTGGGCAAGACCCTGCGGGAGGCGGTGAGAGAATCGGAACAAAGCGCTCCGCTTGCCGAGGCTGGGACGGTCATCGACGAGGATCTGGCACTTGGGCTGGAGTCATTGCCTCTAGAGGAAGTGCCCATTGTGCCCATGGTCACAGACGAGATCCTCTATCTGACCGCTGACCAGGAGGACGAGCATATCATCGCCCAAGCCGTCGAGGTTGATGACAAGGGTCAACTGCAGGAATCTCGGGTCTCGGTGCGATACCGTCAGCGCTTTATGATCGAATCAGTAGACAAGGTTGAGTACGTGGATGTGTCGCCCAAGCAGATCGTTGGCGTGTCGGCGGCGCTTATTCCGTTCCTTGAGCATGATGATGCCAACCGGGCTCTGATGGGTTCGAACATGCAGCGGCAGGCGGTGCCCCTGCTTCAGCCGGAAGTGCCCATTGTTGGCACTGGCATGGAGCGGCAGGCGGCTCTGGACTCTGGCCAGTTGGTCACAGCAGATGCCTCGGGACAGGTAACCAGCGTGACCGGTGAGCGAATTGTGGTGCAAGCCGCAGACGCCGAACGCGTTTACCCCCTGCGCAGGTTTGACCGCTCCAATCAGAGCACTTGTCTCGACCAGCGCCCAATCGTGTACCGTGGCGACCGAGTCCAGCCTGGAGAGGCGCTGGCCGACTCTTCGTCCACGGACTGTGGTGAGCTGGCTTTGGGTCAGAACGTGTTGGTTGCCTTCTTGTCCTGGGAAGGTGGCAACTACGAGGACGCCATTCTGATCAGTGAGGCGCTTGTGCGCCAGGACAAATTCACCTCGATTCACATGGAGAAGCACGAGATCGAGGCGCGGGATACCAAGCTCGGTCCTGAGGAAATCACGCGCGATATCCCCAACATCGGCGAGGATGCACTGCGCAACCTGGATGAAGAAGGCATCATTCACATAGGCGCTGAGGTGGGGCCGGGAGATATCCTGGTGGGGAAGATCACTCCCAAGGGCGAGACTGAACTGAGCCCGGAAGAGAAGCTGCTGCGAGCCATCTTTGGCGAAAAGGCCTGGGAAGTCAGGGATTCTTCGCTCAGGCTGCCGCATGGAGAGCGGGGCAAGGTTGTTGATATCAGGGTGTTCTCCCGCGATGAGCATCGCGACATGTCTGCAGGTGTGGACAAGATGGTGCGCGTCAGCGTAGCTCAGACGCGCAAGACCACTGCTGGCGACAAGATGGCAGGCAGGCACGGCAACAAGGGCGTGATCTCGCGGGTGGTGCCTGTTGAGGACATGCCCTACTTGGAAGATGGCACGCCAGTTGACATCATACTGAACCCCCTGGGCGTACCCTCGCGCATGAACGTGGGGCAGGTTCTGGAGACGCATCTGGGTTGGGCCTCGAGCCGGCTGGGATTCCGGACCATCTCGCCCGTCTTTGATGGCGCGCGGGAGCGTGAGATTCAGGCTGAGCTGGCCAGGGCCTGGCTTGTTGATCGGGCATGGGAGGGGCTTAACGAGCGCGCCTGGGCCTGGTTTGCGGACATGGGATTTGACACCGAGACTCTGGAGAGCGACGACGAAGCGCGGATGATCTATCTCCGCGAACACCTGCCTGTCCCGGAGAGTGAGGATGTGGACGCGGTGCTGGATGACCGCTATGCGGCACGCTTGGCATGGCTGCGCGCCTGGTTGGGTGAGCAGGGATATCAACTGGATAGCATGCAGGTAGCGCCAACTTCCGCCAATCAGGAGGCTAAGGACGCCGCCGACACGCAGGCTATCAGGATCTGTCTGCGCCTGTGGCTTCAGGATATGGAGTACGATGTATCCTCCATCAGTCACGAAGACCTGGAGGCGGAGGCAAACCGTCTGAGTCTGGAGTCCGGCTGGCCGCTGCCAACCTCTGGCAAGATGGTTCTCTACGACGGCAAGACGGGCGAGCGGTTCGACAGGTCGGTTACGGTAGGGATCATCTACATGATGAAACTGGCGCACCTGGTCGAGGATAAGGTGCACGCTCGCTCCACGGGACCATACTCGCTTGTAACTCAGCAGCCTCTCGGCGGCAAGGCGCAGCAAGGTGGACAGCGCTTTGGCGAAATGGAGGTGTGGGCTCTTGAGGCATACGGTGCGGCACACACGCTACAAGAGATGCTGACGGTCAAGTCCGATGATGTCACGAGCCGCGTCAAGGCGTACGAGGCCATCGTCAAGGGTGAGAGATTACAGGAGCCCACCATTCCCGAGTCGTTCCGGGTCCTGGTGAAGGAGCTACAGGGACTCGGTCTGGCGGTCGAGATCCTCAACGAGAACGGAGAGTTGATCCAGTTCGGCCGAGAGGAGAGCGAGGAGAGGTTGCCGAGGCTCGGGCTGGGATTGGGGCTTCCTGGTTTTGCGCGCCGGCCGCGGGTCGGCTAGCAAGCGTAGGGATCGGCTGGCGTGATGCCGCTGTGAGGCGCAGCGATCACGACGGCTGTGGATGGGCGCGGTGGCTCGCCCGCTGCCGCGAGATTTGACGAGACGGGCATTCGGCTATATAATGGAAGTTCGTTAGTTGCGGCATTCCAACCGTTACAGCTTGGTGTTCGGGAGCATTCCGCCGAGGCGCAGTGTCTGAGAGGACGGCCTCGGTGTGTTGTGCCTCGCAGCCAAGCACAGGTTGCACGGAGCAGCAAGGGAGGAAGAATTGCCAACTATTAATCAGCTAGTCCGCAAGGGACGCAAGCCGAAGCCGAAGCGAACAAAGGCTCCTGCGCTTCGCTATACGCGAAACGCACTCAAGGGCAGAGTTGCGCGTGGGTCGGGATCTCCGCAGAAGCGGGGTGTGTGTACGCAGGTCAAGACCATGACGCCGAAGAAGCCTAACTCGGCTCTGCGCAAGATCGCTAGGGTGCGCTTGACCAACGGGATTGAGGTGACGGCCTACATCCCAGGCGAGGGGCACAATCTCCAGGAGCACTCGGTGGTTCTGGTGCGCGGCGGCAGGGTGAAGGACTTGCCTGGTGTGAGGTATCACGTGGTGCGCGGCGCTCTGGATGCCTCCGGAGTGGAGGATCGCAAGAAGGGGCGGTCGAAGTACGGAGCCAAGCGACCCAAGGAACGCGGCGAGGTCTAGCCTTTGCGCTGGTACCCGGGCGAAAGGGGTGCCAGTTCGCCAGCGTTGACGGTTGACTGTAACTCCGGCAGCGCTAGCGGATGACATGAGGAGAGCGAGATGCCAAGACGTGGTGGAGTGGAGAGGCGCACGACCGCGCCCGATCCAGTATACAACAGTGTGCTTGTGTCGCAGTTCATCAACAAGCTGATGATGGGCGGAAAGAAGAGTCTGGCACGGCGGCTGCTCTACGATTGCTTCAGCATCGTCGAGGAGCGCACGGGCAAAGACCCGCTAGAGACCTTTGAGCAGGCTGTCCGGAACGCGACGCCGGTGGTGGAAGTCAAGCCGCGACGTGTTGGTGGCGCTACCTACCAGGTTCCGGTTGAGGTGCCAGATCACCGTGCCAAGTCGCTGGCTATCCGCTGGCTGTTGCAGTCGTCACGCGCGCGGCCAGGCAAATCGCTGTCGGAGAAGTTGGCCAACGAACTCATGGATGCCGCCAAGGGCGTCGGTGCTACGATCAAGCGGCGTGAGGACACTCACAGAATGGCGGAGGCCAACCGGGCTTTTGCGCATTATCGCTGGTGAGGGACTGGGTATCCGAGGCATCGGGTGAAGCGAGTGGTGTTCTGTGGCGGTGTCAAGGCAAGCCGGTTGATGCGCTCGGGCGGAGAGACTGACAGCAATGTCCGAAGTGGTTCCGCTGCAACGAATACGCAACATAGGCATCATTGCCCACATAGATGCTGGCAAGACCACCACCACGGAACGCATTCTGTTCTACACCGGGCTGACGCACCGGATGGGAAGCGTTGATGACGGGACCACCGTCACGGACTGGATGGAGCAGGAGCGTGAGCGCGGCATCACAATAACGGCAGCCGCGATCACGTGTTTCTGGCGAGATTGCCAGGTTAACATCATCGATACGCCTGGACACATTGACTTTACCGCTGAGGTCCAGCGCAGCCTGCGGGTTCTGGACGGCGGAATTGTCATCCTTGACGCTGTCTCCGGCGTCGAACCGCAGTCGGAAACGGTATGGCATCAGGCTGACCGCTTTAAGGTGCCGCGGATCTGCTTTGTTAACAAGATGGATCGAGTTGGCGCTGACTTTTGGCGGACAGTTGACATGATCCGCGAAAGGCTGCGTGCGCAACCGCTCGCGGTGCAGGTTCCGATGGGGCGAGAATCCGAGTTTCGGGGCGTCATCGATCTGGTCGAGAACCGCGCGATCTACTATACGGACGACCTAGGTACTCAATGGGAGTTCCGAGAGGTTCCCGCTGAGCTGCAGCAGCAGGTCAGTCGGTGGCGGGAAGAGTTGATCGAGCGCGTTGCTGAGACAGATGATACTTTGACAACCAAATACCTGGAGGGTGAGCCTATCTCAGCTGTCGAGCTTCGCACAGCTGTGCGAGGCGCGACTATCAGGTCGCAGCTGATTCCGGTGCTCTGTGGTTCGGCGCTGAGGAACAAGGGCGTGCAGCCGTTGCTCGATGCAATCGTCGACTATCTTCCTTCGCCGCTAGAGGTTCCTCCGATCACGGGCATCAATCCATTCACACAGAACGAGGAGACTCGTTCTACCTCCGAAGAGGCTCCGCTGGCAGCCCTGGTGTTCAAGATCGTGTCGGACCCCTTTGCAGGGCGGCTTGCCTACTTGCGTGTGTATTCAGGTGTTCTTGGCTCGTCGAAGCGCGTGCTCAACGCGACCAAGGATCGCAAGGAGCGTGCAGCGCGCATCCTGCGCATGCGGGCAAACCAACGAGAAGACATCGCAGGTGCTCGGGCCGGGGACATTGGGGCCGTGGTGGGTTTCAAGTTCACCTTCACGGGTGACACCATCTGCGATCCGAGTTCGCCCATCATACTAGAGTCCATCAAGTTCCCTGAGCCGGTGATTTCCGTCGTCATCGAGCCTCGCACCAAGGTTGATCAGGACAAGCTCGGTGATGCGCTTCAGCGCCTTGCCGACGAGGACCCAACGTTCAGGGTGCGTACGGACGAGGATACTGGCCAGACCCTGATCTCTGGAATGGGTGAGCTGCACCTGGAGGTGCTCGTTGACCGGATGCTTCGCGAGTTCAACGTGCAAGCTAACGTGGGCAAGCCCCAGGTATCCTACCGTGAGACGATCACTCAGCCAGCGCGCGCGGAGGGACGTTTTGAACGCCAAGCCGCTGGCCGCCGCCAGTTTGGCCATGTGGTGCTTGAGCTGGAGCCGCGGCCTGGAGGGAGTGGGGTAGAGTTTGAGAGTGCGCTGGGCTCTGCCGAGATGCCTGAGGAATATGTGCGTGCGGTGGAGCAAGCTGTCAAGGGGTTTGCTGAAAGCGGTGTGATCTTCGGGTATCCGCTTCTGGACCTTAAGGTTACTTTGGTGGGTGGTTCATTCGACGAAGAAGACTCGTCGGATCAAGCGTTCGCGGCGGCCGCGGCCGTGGCCATGCGCAAGGCCGTTCTGGCGGCTGCGCCTACGCTGATGGAACCGGTGATGGATTTAGAAGTAGCGGGCCCGGAGGAGTTTGTCGGTGAAATCATCGGTGATCTCAACGCGCGACGGGCCCAGATTGGCGCCATGGATGTGAGGGCCGAAGGGTACAGGGCTGTGCGCAGCATTGCCCCACTGGCTGAGATGTTTGGCTATGCTACGGACTTGAGATCAATGACACAGGGCCGGGGCACTTTCACAATGGAGTTTCACCATTATGCAGAGCTGCCTCAGGAGTTGATGGAGAGACTGACTGGAGGCTACGGTCCCGGGAGGCCGTTCTGAGGTGCTTGCGCCAGCGATTTGGCGAATCGTCAGATTTGTGTATAATAGTTGAGTTTGCGCCTGGCGAGGGCGGCTTGGGGAAAGGAGACGACAAGGATGGCCAAGAAGAAGTTTGAGCGGACCAAGACGCACATCAACGTTGGGACCATTGGGCACGTGGACCACGGCAAGACGACGTTGACGGCAGCGATGACCAAGGTCCTG
>Ga0180438_10012509_pt1 | contig 10090 bp, 5 predicted proteins | sample SS_ome_12_FD_132455 | JGI IMG/M metagenome (GOLD analysis project Ga0180438, IMG submission 132455) | Hypersaline lake sediment archaeal communities from the Salton Sea, California, USA - SS_3_D_2 metaG | ecosystem: Environmental > Aquatic > Non-marine Saline and Alkaline > Hypersaline >...
CTTGAGGATCCAGACCCCGTTGGTCCCCTGGTTGTCGTCCCAGCCCACCAGCGCCACGGCGTGGTTGACCTCCCAACTTACACAATCGTTGAAGATGCCGCCGGAATAGCCCTGGAACGCGGACGTCACGTAGACCGCGACCGAGACCGGCCCGTAGTCCAGGATCGCCTGCTTGACGGAGCTGACGGGGGGAATGCTGTATTCGTTGCCCACGAAGGCCCAATCGTCGATCAGGTACTCGTGAGGGTAGGGGCAGTTGCACGGGGCATTGGTCGCCGTGTAGGGGAAGTCCGCTTCCATCACCGCGCCCGTGCCGCCGCAGGGGTCGGTCTTCCACTGGTGGTAGTCGTGGGCCCACCAGCCGCCCGAGCAGCTCCAGCCGTCCTGGTTGCAGCTGACCAGCCACTGCTCGGACAGATCGACTTCGATTCCGTCCTTGATGAGGATGTTGCTCTCGAGCGGCGCCACCGTGCCGAAGGCCCAGCAGCTGCCGCAGGAACCCTGGTTCTTGACCGACGTGCAGCCGCCCTGGTCGCACCAGTTGTACGCAGCGGGCGTTTCCCGACCGAGATCGAACCGGGCCGGTGCCGCGGTCTCCGCCGGCGCCTCCCGGGTGGGGAGGGCCTCGGCCGCGGTGATTTCATAGAGACCCATGAGGTCGCTCACGGTCCCCACCTCGGTGCCGTCGGCCGCCAGGCAGACGGCGCACTCGGTCGAGAAGCTTCCCCGGACCTCCACCTTGGTGGCGGTCTCGTATCCCTGCCTGGCGCAGTAGGAGAACTCCCGACCGACCTTCCCTCGGAAGAAGTCCCAGGCGTCCACCCTTTCGCCGCCGGGCAGGACGCAGATGCCTTGCTCGCCCACATCCGTCTCGACGATCTCGTATTCGTAGCCCAGCTCCCTGCAGTAGACCGCCGCGGGGTTCGACGCCCCGAGGACCCCCCGGACCAGGTGGGAGAGAGACGGTTCCGTCTCGGCGCCGTCCTCCTGCGCCCACCCGAGTCCTGCCAGCAGAGGCAGGAGGAGGGCCGCGAGAAACAACGCTCCCAGAAGACGCTCGCTGCCTGCGGACCGCCCGCCATTCATGGTTCGTCTCCTTTCGCTGGAGGATGCCGTGTGTTCTTCCTTCCCAACAGAAAGGATTATAGCACAATCAGATCGAAGACACAACGATCATGATCGGCGACATGCGGGGACCTGGGGCGGAGCTGGGCACGACACGACGATTCAGGGCGAATGGAGGGCATTGGGGGCGTATTTAGGAGTTTCCTTGGTGTTCTCCAGGGGGCGGGGACCCCTAGGCTGGCCCGCGGGTCACGGCCCGATCACATCTCCCGACCCGGTCACTGTACTTCGCACACTCGGCCGGCCTCGGTAGCGCACGTCCCCGCTGCCCCTGATCTTGACGGCGAGGACGTCCCGGACATGGAGATCCGCCGAGCCGGAACCGTTGACCACGACCTCGGCCTCGGCGCTCTCCAGTCGTCTCGCTTCGTAGTCGCCGGAGCCGCTGATCGTGATCCTCTGCACTTCGGTCTCGCCTCCCGACACCTCCACATCCCCCGAGCCCGTGATGGTGACGCCGACCCGTGCCGCGTCCAGCCGATCGACCGTCACATCCCCCGATCCGCTGACCGACACCTCGCACTCCCCGGTCTCGAGGGTGGAAATCCCCGTGTCTCCCGACCCGCTGATCCGCACGTACACCCCGTCGGCCTTCAGGCCCCCGATGCTTACGTCCCCGGAGCCGGTGACCTTGAGGGAGAAATCCTCGGCCTCCAGGTCGGGCGCACGCACGTCTCCACTACCGGACAGAGAGATGGTCTCCAGCGTCTTGACGGTCAGGTAGAAGCGGACAGGCTCGGTCGGATGGATCGACACGCTCCTCCGAGAACCAATGCTCAGCGTCCCGCGGGACACTTCGACTTCGAAGTACTCCTGCAGGTTTCTCTGCGTCTCGATTCGGAGCTCTTCCCGATCGCCCATCTCGATGTGAAGGGTCCCGAAGGTCTTCAGAGCCACGGCCCGAACGCCGCTGACGTCGACTGTTCGAGCCACCACGGGGCCCGACCCCCGCACCTGGTGTTCCTCGCAGGTCGCGCACCCCAGGTTGCAGATCGCCCAGAAGACCAGGACACCCAACAGCGCGCTCTTACGTCTCCCCATGTTCGACCCCCAGGTTGACCAGACCCCCCTGTTACCTCTGTACTCTGCTTGGTGTACGAAGAGGACCGCGGGAAGGTTTCACCCGGCGTTTGAGATCGAGACGGGGTTCTTCCCCAGCCGGACCTTCATGTCATCGAGGATGGCCAGGACGCAGGGAATCACAAGCAGGGTGAGCACGGTCGAGAACAGCAAGCCCCAGGCGATGGTGTTGGCCAGGGGGCGCCAGACTTCGGACGTCCCGCCGATGCCCACCGCGGTCGGCAGAAGACCCCCGATGGTGGTGACGGAGGTGAGGATGATGGGCCTCAGCCGCTTGGCGCCGCCCTCGATGATGGATTCCCAGCGGTCCCGACCGGCCCGGCGGGCGTTGTTGATGAAGGAGATCATGACGATCGCATCGTTGACGACGATCCCGGCCAGCGCCACCACACCGAAGAGCGTGACGATCCCGAACTTGTCTCCGGCCACGAGCAGGCCGACCATGGCTCCGATGAAGGCGAAGGGGACCGTGCACAGGATGGTCAGCGGCTGGAGGTACGATCGGAACTGGGTCCCCAGGATCAGGTAGATCAGGATCAGGCCGATCGCGAAGAGGCGCTCGAGATCTCCGAGGAATTCGGTGAACTCTTCAAACTCCCCCCCGACCTCGAGAGTGATGTCTGTGTACCGCCGCCCGATCTCCGCGAAGTGTGAGGTCGCCTCCCGGACCGCGCGGTCCACCGTGGTTTTCGATTCGTCGATGTCCGCGCCCACGATGATGGTCCGTTTCAGGTCGCGGCGTTTGATCTCCGAGGTGGCGTCGTGGACCGTAATCCGAGCCACATCCGACAGCGGCACGGTCGCCCCCGTGAAGGTCGTCAGCCGAAGCCCGCGGACGCTCTCCAGGGAGTTGTTCGAATCCTCCCGGAGCTTGACCACCACATCGATGTCCTCGTCTCCCTCCCGGAAGGTGGTGGCCGTGAGTCCAGAGATCGCCGTGTGCAGCTCGAGCGCAATCTCCCGGGGCGCCAGACCGTACAGGGCGGCGCGCTCCTCGTCGATATGGACGCGGATCTCCTGGGTGCCCTGCGGGAAGTCGTCCTGGATGTCGTAGACGCCCTCCACGCCGGCCAGCACTGCCTTGAGATCCGCCGTGGCCGATCGCAGCTCCTCTAGGTACTTGCCGGTGAGCCGGATGCTCAAGGGTTTCGAGGACGGCGGCCCGCTCGAGGGCTTCTCGAATTCCACCGACGATATCCCGCTTACCGAAGCGATGGAATCACGGAGAGCGGCGATGATCTCGTCCGTGGTCCGCTCGCGCTCGCTGCTCTCCACGAGGCTGACGACAACCTGCCCGACGTTCTTGCGGATCAGCCACTCGTTGTTGCCCTGGTAGAGACCGCTGCTCGCCTCGATGTACCGCACTTCCTCGGCGGGCAGGCGAAGAGCCGAGGCTTCGATCTTCGAGATCACGCGGTCGGTTTCCTCGAGCGACGTCCCCTCCGGCAGTTTCACCAGGACGGTGAAGTGGCCGAGATCCTCATGCCCGAACATCTCCACCCCGACCAGGGGAATCAGGAGGGCCGAACCGATGAGGATCACGACCATGATCACGACCACCAGGTACCGGCGTCGAAGGAAGCCGCGGAGGGCCCGGACGTAGTGCTCCTTCAGCCAGAGGTAGAGGCCGAGCTCGGTCTTCTTGTGCCGGGTCGAGCCTCCGGTCCAATCGTTGATGTGAGAGGGCAGGATCACGGTCGCCTCGAAGAGCGAGGAGAGCAGGGCAAGGCTCACGACGAAGGGGATCACGCGCATGAACTTGCCCATGATGCCGGGCAGGAGCATCAGGGGCAGAAAGGCCGCGATCGTGGTCAGGATTCCCGAGGTCACGGGTCCCAGAACCTCCGAGGTGCCGTCGATCACGGCCTCCCGGAGAGGTTTGCCCGTCTGACGCTGGGAATGCACGTTCTCCAGCACGATGATGGCGTCGTCGACGATGATGCCGAGCACGATGATCATGGCGAACACGCTGGAGCCGTTGATCGTGTTTCCGGTCAAGTGCATGAGGACGAAGGTCACCAGGAAGGAGAGCGGGATCCCTAGCGCCGCCAGGCCCGCGTTGCTCGGTCCGAGGAAGAGGAACAGGATGCCGAAGATGAAGACGATCCCGATCAGGGCGTTGTTCCGGAGGACTCCCAGGATTCGGCTGATGTAGCGGGTCGTATCGATCGTGATGGAGAAATCGATCCCCTCCGGGCTTCGCCGGCGGTAGTCCTCGACGATCTCCTTGATCTCATCGACCACATCGAAGGTCGACCCGCCGGCCTTCTTCGACACCGAGATCGTGATGGCCGACCTTCCGTTGAGCCTCGAGATCACGGTGTTCTCGGCCCGAACCTGACGTACGGTGGCCACGTCCTTCAGGTAGACAATCCGGCCGAGGGGGTCGGTCTTGAGGACCACCCGTTCGATTTCCTCAGGCGACTCGAACCGCCCTACGGTGCGGACCTGGAACTCGGACCGGCCGATCGTGACGCTGCCTCCGGGGAAGTTGACGTTCCGTCGGGCCAGGGCTTGTACGACCGCGCCCAGCGTCAGGTTCTGGCCGTTGAGTTTCACCGGGTCGACCTCGACCCAGATCTCCCGCTCTTCCAGGCCTGAAACCTGGATCTTGGCCACATCCCCGATGCTCTCGATCTCGTCGGCCAGATTGTCGGCAACGGCCCCCACGATCTCCGGGTCGCCGTCGAACGTCACACCGATGGACACCACCGGGATGAAATCGTCCGACCCGAAGTCCATCAGGACCGGATCCTCGGTTTCCTCCGGGATGCTGGCGTTGTCCACCTGCAGGCGCACCTCCTGCAGCTTGGTCGTGAACTCACTCTCCGACACGTCGTCGAACTTGATCAGGAAGAAGGCCCAACCCTCCCCCGCGCTCGAGGAGATCTCGGTCACCTTCTCGATCTTGTCCAGTTCCTTCTCCACGGGGATGACGACGAGGTCTTCGACTTCCCGCGGCGACGCCCCGGGGTAGGGGATTTCCACGAAGACCCAGTTGAAGCTGACGTTGGGGTTCAGCTCCTGCGGCATCTCGAAGAGGGCGAAGAGGCCGCCCACGAAGATGCCGACCATCAGCAGATTAACCAGCACCGGCTGATCGACCGAGAATCGGGGCAGACTCTTCACGAGGTGTGTTCCCTCCGCCACGAGCGGCGCGTATGCACGGTCTCCACCTGGACCCGAGAGCCGTCTCGGAGATTCTGCGCGCCCACCGACACGACGTGGTCCCCCGGGATGAGCCCGCCCTCGACGACGTAGTGGTCATTGATCATGGGACCCAGGCGGACCTCTCGACGATGGGCCACCGAGTCCTCCACGACGAACACAAACCCGCCGCCCGATTGCCGGAGCACGGCCTCGCGCGGTACGGCCAGCACATTCCGGCGCGTGTCGAGCGCCAGCGTGGCGCGCACCACCAGTCCGTCCCGGAGCGGTTGCCCCGCGGGGTTTGCCAGCACCACGTCCACCGCGAAGGTACGCGTCATTTCGTCGGCCTCGGGCGAAATCGCCCGGACCCGTCCCGAGAAAGATCGACCCCCCAGTGCGTCGATCGAGATGTGTACGTTGGCGCCCGGGCGCAAGCGCGCGACGTCGGCCTGAGACACCCCCAGCCGAAGGCGGAGGGAGTCGATGTCGACGACCCGAAACACCGCTACCCCCGGAGCCACATAGCCGCCGATCTCGCAGGCGCGCCTCGACACATAGCCGTCGAAGGGCGCGCGGATGTCGGTGTCCTCCAGGTGGCGGGCCGCCAGCTCGCGGCCCGCCCGCGCCGAACGAAGGTCCGCCTGGGCCGCCGTCATGGCCAGCCGGCTCTTCTCGTAGATCGAGGGGGAGCTGGCGCCGGTCGTGTGGAGGGTCGAATCGCGCTGGAAGTCCACCCGCGCCACTTCGTAGCCCGCCCGGGCCGCCATCAGCGCGGCTTCGGCCTGATTGAGGGTCTCGCGCGGGACCTTCTTGTCCACCGTGGCCAGGATCTCTCCTCCGCTGACCCGATCTCCCAGGTCCCTGCGGATCGAGGTGATCCCGCCACTCACCTCGGAGACGATGTCGACCGAACGGTAGGCCTTCAGCAAACCCGTGAGAACCGTGGTCTCGCTGAGGGAGTCCGGCGTAACCACGAGCACCTCGACCGGCACGGCCGACCGCCCCTCCGGAGGCGGGGCCTCCCGCCCGCACCCCCCAACAACAAGACAACCCAGAGCCATCGCCCCGAGCACGCCCCCCCACAGGGTGGCAGAACATAGGCGCGCGCCGAACGCCGGCACGCTGGGGCGCGCCCGAGATTCCGGCCGCATCGCACGCCCCTGAGATCGATCTGACGTCCTCATCCTGTTCTCCTCATCCGTTGCCCGCGTCAAGCTCCTTCGGACGGGGCCCTCTGCCGCGGGAGATTCCCCCGAGGGGCAGCGGCCCCGGAGGGAGCAAACAAGAATACCAGATTTCGGGGCTCAGGAAAACCGTCGACTTGGGGCCTCGCCACAGGGCCGGGTCCGGCCCGAGTCCTGTTCCCCGGAGGCCGGATCGGTGGGTTGTCCCTGCCACGCGGGTCCCTACGAACCGGTAGCCCAGACCTGGAGATTCGCGGGGGTGCGCCGAGGGCTCACGGCCTTCCGGGGCCAGGGAACCGGATGTCGTTGAATCCGCGTCCAGACGTGTTATGATAAGAGTGAATCAGCTGCGGAGACGTCTTCATGAGGAATCCTTCCCCGGCGATCATTGCGCTGATCCTGAACCTTGCGGCGGGCCCCGCGTTCTGCGAAATCCCGCGTGGATCGGTGCCACCCGAGGCCATGCACGGGCCCGTGGGCCAAGTCCCCGGGGATGCAAGGCCGCCGTTCGGTCCGCTCGCGCCTCCCCCCGGAGACGAGATTGTCTGCCCGGCGGAGTTCTGCCGCGCCGACGGCGTCTTCCTGACCTACGAGACGGAGTGGGGAAGCACCCAGATCCTGATGGACATCGCCTGCGAGATCGCCGAGGACGACACGGTCTACATGTTCGTCAAGAACAGCTCGGAGATGAACGAGGCACGCAACCTCCTCATCGCCAACGGGGCCAACATCGACCAGGTACGCTTCGTCTATTACTCCCAGCTGTCGGAGAACTGCATCTGGGTCCGGGACTACGGGCCGACGTGCATCTACGAAGACGGCGCCAAGGCCGTCGTCGACTTCTGGTACCCCTTCACCTCCGACGATAACGTGCCGATCGCGGTCGGCGCCGAGTTCGGCCTTCCCGTCTACACCAACAACCTCCTGTTCTCGGGCGGCAACTTGATGACCGACGGCAACGGGATGGGCTTCGCCACCAGCATCGTATACGCCTACAACCCGAGCATGACCCAGGCCGAGGTCCGGCAGCTGTTCAGAGACTACTGCGGACTCGACTCCCTCGTCGTGTTGCCCATCCTGGACGTCGAGAACACCAAGCACATCGACGTGTTCTGCAAGCTGGTCAACGATACGATCTTCCTCGTCGGGGAGTATGCCTCGCCCGGCGACGGCGCGGGGAACAACTACTCGATCCTCAACGACATCGCAGCCCAGCTGGACACCGTGCAGAATCTCGACGGCAGGGACTTCGACGTTGTCCGCATCCCCATGCCCCCCTGGGAACCCGGTGGATCGGTGGGCGTGACGCGGACCTACACGAACTCTCTCATCAGCAACCACAAGGTTCTCGTTCCGGTGTACGGGATCGAGATGGATTCGACCGCCACGGAGATCTACCGGACGCTCTGTCCGGACCACGAGGTAATCGGGATCGACTCCGAGCAGATCATCCATCGCGCCGGCGCGGTCCACTGCATCACGTGCCCGCACCACAGCGACAACCCGCTCGTGGTTTTCCATCAGGAACTGGACAGCCTGGCCTATGCGGCCGAGCCTGCGATCGCATTCACCCTCAGCCCAAAGTTCACCCACACCACCGCCTCGGTTTTCTACAGACCCCTGAGCCAGGGAGAGTTCACTGAGACCGCGGCCATGTGTGACGGCGGCGTCTGGCGGACCGTTCTGCCCCCGATGACCGACGATTTCCACTACTACCTGGCGGCGACCGCCACCTCGGGCGCGGTCGCACTCGACGTGAGTCTTCCGAGCGCCGCGCCGGAGGATCTCTTTTTCGTGGACGTCGAAGAGGGGACCGCCGTGGCCGATGCCGGCGGGGCGAACCTCGCCGGCCCCGGGCTGGGGTGCACCCCGAACCCCTTCCGCACATCGACCGACATCCACTTCGCGGTCCCGGAGGACTCCCCCGCCCGGGTGACCATCTACAGCATCCTGGGCCGGACGATTCGCGCATTCTCCGCCGCCGGTCCGGGTCCCCACTGCGTAACCTGGGACGGCAGAGACGATGCCGGCAGGCCGGTGGCGACCGGGGTCTACCTCTGCAGGCTCGAAACCCCTGCGCACTCGAAGACGATCAAGATCGTCCTGCTCAGATAGTCCGCCCTCCACGGGACTGCGGCCGTTGGCGCGCCGTCGGGGGCTCGCGATCCCGATCAGACCGCTGCCCTTCTCTGCACCCCGCGTGAGGACGACACCGAGGTTCTGTCCGTCCGGAGATCTCAGCTGACGATCGGAGTGGCGGTCCGGTCGAACGGGTTGGTGCGGACGGCGAGGGAGAACAGGTAGGGGTAGCGCTCCTGCAGATGCCTCATGTAGAAGATCCACTGGGTCAGTAGATGACCGTAGGCGCGGCTTGCGTCGCCGGCGAGATGGGCAAGATCGCTGTCCGGCAGGGCGGCGAAGTCCTTCCGAAAGGCCAGTTCCTCGGTCAGGTGGAAGACGGCCCACAGAAGATCCGTGAACGACTCATGCTCCAGGACGCTCGGGTTCTCCAGCAGCCTCAGGAGGAACGGCCGCACCCGGAGCAGGCGTCCGGAGAGGTCGCCCAGATCGAGCCGCCCGATGTCGATGCCCGCCGGATAGGTCTTGAGTCGATCCCGAAGCCTTCCGTAGTCCTGTACGGTCCACCGGTTGGTGACGATGAGCTCGTTGCGGATGGTCTCGCTGTCCGCGTCGGCGTCGGAGAGAAGGGACAGCAGCTCGGTGCCGATTTCGCTGAAGAAGGCTCCGATGAGGGTGTGGGTCTTCTCGAGACGAAGTCGCTTCTCCCTGCGACTGAGCATCAGCTCGGTCGCGTTGGCCACCACCCCCAGGAAAGTTCCCACCCCCAGCACGATCAGAACAACGGCGAACGCCCTGCCCGCCTGGGTGGCCGGATGGATGTCACCGTACCCGACCGTGGCGACGGTCACGATCGTGAAGTAGAGGGCATCCTGGAGAGGGCGATCCTCGATGAGCGAAAAGCCGATCGTCCCCAGCACGATGATGCCGAGGAAGACAACCAGAAGAACCCGCACCCGAAGGACAATGGCCCCCATTCCGGACCCGCCTCGCTGAGCATGCTCCGGACATCCGACGAACGAGGCGGGAGCCGTACGACCCGACGCCGCGCCCGCAGCCCCAATTTCTTCGACGCGCGGGGTCCAGTCAAGGCGATTTCGCACCGCCGGCCTTCCTGAGACGGGAACCGCCGTCGCCCCTCCCGACCCGCCGCCGTTTCCACCCAGAGCGGAATCCCCCCCAACGCGTGGGACAAATCCCCCGGTTCGATGGCCAGGGTTCACAATCGATCCTCCGGGTGTCCCATAACGTATTGCGGGACAACCCCATAGAAAGGTGGCCCGTCTCCCGTGTCTGGCACGATTCTGGCACATCTCAACGAGAGAGTAGCTGCCTCATGAGTCCACCGTCATCCGCGGGCGTGCGCGCCAATGCCGCCCGCGGGGATGATCGACTTACAACACGATGGCAAGCAGGCGCATGTGGGAACCAGGATACTCTGTGTCGGCATCGCAATGCTCGTCGGAGGGATC
>Ga0180438_10012510_pt1 | contig 10090 bp, 8 predicted proteins | sample SS_ome_12_FD_132455 | JGI IMG/M metagenome (GOLD analysis project Ga0180438, IMG submission 132455) | Hypersaline lake sediment archaeal communities from the Salton Sea, California, USA - SS_3_D_2 metaG | ecosystem: Environmental > Aquatic > Non-marine Saline and Alkaline > Hypersaline >...
ATTTCATCTGGGTCATCATCTCCACGATTTAAACCGATTTCCTTCTCGGCATAACCACCAACAAAATCCCTACCCCAAACCAGACTACCGACTTGCGTATTATCTGTGCTCAAATTAGATATCTCACCAACAAAGTCTTCAGCAGTTCTGATTCTATCGGTACTGGTATTACCAAAGTATTGATTAACAAAATCCTGTGTAGGTGCGTACTCCTGAACATCCGTAGACCCACTAAGATTAAAGAGCATGGCATTGTTATAATATTCAACGGCATCGGGGTTTAATGCGATATTCCAATACGGATTATAAAGGTTAAAATTGAACCAAGTTCTGCCATCAAAAGCACTTTGTTTTCGATTTAAATCAAGTGGCTTACCAGCGTCTTCGGAATACTGAAAATATGTACGACTGAATTCCGAATTGTTTTTCGTGTTATATAACTTATAAATGTTTCTATTAACGGCTTCATAATGACGAGCAAGCTGTGCCGAACCAGTATTTTTAATTGCTGTTAGTGTCGTAAAATCTTTTTCAGTGAAGGGATTACCCGCACCAAATACATCATAGGTCTCGATTCCCAGATATTTTTCACCGAACCCACTGATTTTCTCCAACGTGGTTTTATCCTTGGGGTCTTTGAGTGTAATGCGGTTATCGACATTAGGTTTCCAAATCTTATTAAGATTACCTTTTAGTATTTGACTGGTATCGATGCTTCCCAAATATCTTGTTCCGAGATTCTGTGCGGAATTCAAAAGCATTTGCTTGCCGAGCATAATTAAACCCATTCTGGCGAGTGGAGATTGACTTGAACCAAAACTATCGGCTATGTTTCCAACAAGATTTAATTGAGTGCCGATGTTATTGTATTGAGGCAACACATTCAATACACTGGCAACGCTATTAGCCACATCACTTTTATTTCTCAGTGAAAACATCTTATTGGTTTCATAACTGTTTTCGAGATTATATAAGTTACGACTGGTAATTATATCACGATATTCTTCCATCGTAATAAAAGTACCTTTATAATTTATTCTTCCATCTGATAATCTTGAAGGAGCGTCAGCCATTTCAACTTTTTTTAATAAATACTTGCATATTAATTTTATATCCACTACTTTTACCTTGCCGAAAACCGTACCCGAACCCCGACCCGCTAATCGATTCTATATCATTACTACATATTTGGGATATTAAGAAATTAAATTGAAATCAATAAAGGAAATAATAAAACCAAGACAATATAATCCAATTTTAATTGGATATAGTTATCCCATAATGTCGAGTTTTTCTTTTTTTCCTTGGAAAGAATGAAAAAACGAAGTAGCTTTGTTATTGATTCGCAGAAGCGATAATCGTTTTGAAAACTTGGAAAAACGTGTCAAAGTTACGAAAAAAAAATGACAAATGCAAGACTTTTTATATTAAGACCAGATTTTATTTATTATTTCTTCGGTCTTCTCTGGCTTGAACAGCAAGTTCGACATTATATGCTTTACGCATAATTTTCTCACCGTCAAGATTTAAGGTTATGTTGTTTTCCAGATTTACTCGTTCTCTATCGAATTCAACACGAAGTGGTTTGTTCAGCATATCGGCAAGTGCTCCGATTGTGCTGTCTTTTTTGAGTTTGGCTTTGCTAATAGTGTTAACGGCTTTTGCGATTCTTTCATAATCCCCAGCATTTCCGCTAAGTCCTTCTTTAATGTTTTTAAGAGATTCACCAACAATTGCGAGTTGCGGTGCGCTTTTAGCCATACGTTTTAATACCATAGCCATGCCAATAGCAGTAGGTAATGTAATGGTTGCAGCACCGAGAGCAGCAACGAGTCCCGTCATACCACCTACAAGTGCTGGCATTTCTGCACCAGCACCCTTTGCAGCTTCAAACATTTTACCGAATCCCTGTGCCATAAATCCGATACCCGCAGTGGCAATACCAATAGCACCGCCCATCATAAGCAGAGCAGCACCAAGTGCAAGAAGTGGAACTGCTGCTGGCGCAGCTACGGCAGCAACTAATGCGATACCAATTGCTGCAAGCGGGAATGTTATTGCTAATGTGGTTGCGATTTTTTGTAGACTCTCGGCTTGTTCAGGTGTGAGTTTTGACATGGAATCAGCAAGTTCGCTCAAGCCTTTTGCTGCCAACATAATACCTGCTCCAGCACCAGCCATAGCAGCACCCGCTCCAGCACCAGTACCAAGTGCTTGCATTCCCTTGGCTTGTCTGAGACCAGCAGCACCTTTACGTACCATACCTGTTTTAGTGAAGTCGGAACCGGGCATTCCTGCTGCAACTCCACCACCGCCTCCACCACCTAAGAGACCGCCACCCGCACCAGTTTTCTTCATAATGTTTCCAAGACCACCAGAAACCCATCTTTTTACGCCAGCATCAATAAACGAACCAGCAGTTTTCAATGCGAGTGAAGCAGCCAATAACGAGCCAGCAATTTTCAGCCAACCGCCTTTTTGTTCAGCGAATTTCATGAATTTTTCAGCGACTTTCTCGATTTTAGGAATCATTACCTTATTGAATTTATCGAGCATTGGAAGTAAAGCAGCTTTAAGAAGATTGATTGTGTTTCTTAATTGTTCGTCAAAAGTCAAGGCTTCTTCTGCACGGTCTTTTAACAGTACCTGTTCTTTGGCGAAAGATTGAGCTTGTGCCTTGGTAAGTTCACTAATATCTTTCATTGTGCCACCGAGATTCACTTGGAATCTACCTGTTTCCTTATTCATTTTAGCAGCACCCGCAACCAATTCTTTTTCTCTATCAGTAAGACCCATAGCACTGAGTTCCTTTTCGGTTGCAACAATATCAAATCGTCTCTGAGCGATTTCAAACATTTCTTCTTTGGCGATACCCAAGGACTTCGCTACCTGAGTAAGCCTATCACGGTCAGCAGGACTTATGAATTTCTCAAACGTGCCATCACTCATTTTTCTCAGCGAATAGATTCCCGTTGTCATTTCGGAAATCTTTTCCATCATTTTATCGGGTTCATTACGTGCTAAGTAAAGCCACTGGAACGGGTCCATCTTGGCAAAATTACCGCCCATTACCTGTAATTGTGCACCTAAATCAATAACGTTTTCCAGACCTCTTGTGGCTTCCGCAACATTAAGTGCGGTTTCCATGCTCACACGGGTTTTTTCGGCATCCTGTGCCATTTTAGCAAAACTTGCCACGCCATTTTGAAACGTAAATGTGCTGAGTTTCTTGAAGTTATCACTAACTACTTTAAGTACTTTTGTGGTATTAACACCCATTCTTTCACTGGTATCAACAACACCCTGAACATAATCCATTGTTGATTTGGCATCGAAACCCATGAATTGAAACTGTGCACCGAGTTTAGCTGCTTGTTCAACACCGAGTCCCGTACCCCTGCCAATTAGCTCGATGTTTTTCACCATATCACCAGTAAGTACGTGAGCACGACCAGTTTCATCAGCAAATGTTGTTTGAATAGTGGCTATATCTTCAAGACTACCACCGAGTCTTGTTACCAGTGCAGCAGAGTCTTCGAAACTCTGACGCATCATAGCTGCTTTATTACCGCTTAAACCCAGTTGTAGATTAGTAGACCTGATGGTTTTGTCGCTTTCCATCATCCACTTATACATTTCCTTCAACTGTCCCAGAAGACCTCTACCAATATCAACGGCTTGTTGTCTGTATTTGACCTGTTTTTCTAATTTTTTATTAAGGTCATCTTCTTGCTTATTGATTTTCTTAAGTTCTTCCTCAAGTTGCCTTACCAGTTTTTCGTTTTTAGTACCCGTTTCATACTGGTCTTTCTTGAGTTCAGCAATAAGTTTTTCCAGATTACTGATTTGCTCATTAGCAATTCTTCTGCGTTCATCCAGATTAGCGAGTCCCGTGAGACTACTTTTAGTTTTCTCAAGTGCATCGTTATAATCTCGAATTCGTTTAATTTTATCTGGGTCAACAGCCATTTAATTTCCGTGTTTAATATAAATACAAAAGACCGAGATTTTTTACGGTCTCGGTCTAAAGTTATGTTTGTTTCTTTCTTTTTCCTGTGCTTTCTCGATTTCCTCGAATTCTTTTTCCAATAAAAACAGGAAGTGTCGTCTTCTATATATCGGGAGTCTTTCTATATAATCGGCTTGAAACTTAGCGTGTTTGGTCAGGATGAAAATCTCTTCATCGACCAATTTTTTATACTCCCCCGCTAAGTGCTTGGGAAAAAAAAATCGATACCCATTGTTAATTGAGCATTAAATGTATAGCCATCAGGAGCGGTAAATTTATAATCCATGTCAACATCAGGTGTTACTTCCAATATTTTTTTTCTGATTGTCAGGGCATCGAGTGCTGGCATGACATCAACGAATTTACTGATATACGTTGGGTCGTTCTTTTCACCAATACTGACAATATGTGCCTTGAGTTTCATGGTATTATAATCATTGAATTCCTGATTCATGGCTTCCTTAATACTTTCGGCTTTCTTAAATAAAAGGTTTTCCTCACCACTGGTAAGAAGTCTGAATTTCACGAGTTTCTTACGCATAGGGATTTCAACAGTAAAATGTCCGTTTTCATCAGGCATTTCCTTGAGTTCCTTATATCTTAATTTAAGTAAATCGACTTTAGCTGGAAATTGTTTCCCAGTTCTGGGGTCACTTACTTCCACACTGTATTCATGACCATAACTGGAACTACGAAGGAATAAAAGAATAGCGTTTCTATCGCCAGAAATCAGGTCTTCGGGTTTAATGCCTTTGGTTTTCATTTTTCTCTTAAGCAGAACATCGAGAACCGTACCGTTTTCAATAAGAGAAGGTGTGGTAAGCAGGTCTTCGTCTTTAGATGTCATGTATTCGACATTTACTTCGGAAATCTTGTTGGGGTAGAAAATACCCTTAGATGGAAGTTTCACGATTTCATAAGACATCATCAAATCTGGGTCGGTTTCCTGACTCATGGTTCTTTCAAACTCTTCTGGATTGAAACCACTGCTGACATTTGGATTAGCTATTGATTGAGCTATGATTTCATCTGGAGTCGGTGAGTGTGTTTCGGTTTTAGGTAAAGTACCTTCATCACGCATTTCTTTGTATTTCTTCAATACATCACCAATAGATTCTTTTTTTGGTGGAACTCCTTGTCCTTGTTTTTCTTCGTCCATTTTTATAAAATTTTATACTTTATTATTGTTTTCACTGATAAATACTGTAAAAAAAATTTTCGTCCTGATTTCAAGATTTTTAATTAAAACACGTATTAGTTGTTGTAAGCATATAGTTATTTTAATTAAAATTCGATTTAAACCAATACTTTAAGTAAAATATGGGAAGAGATAGATTTAAGGAAGAAAACGAGTTCAATGATTTGATTACCGTTAATAGTGGAGAGGAAGTTCGAATGATAAAGTCAACAATAAATAAGATTTTACCGAGTGACGTGAAAATAAAAGCAGCAAATGATAGCCAGATAGCATTGATTAAGTCAATTAAGACAAATGAAATCACGATTTGTGCTGGTCCTGCTGGAACAGGTAAGACTTTTGTTGCAATGGGAATCGCACTGAATCTCTTAAAGAAATCAACGAACAGGTTCAAAAAAATCTATCTCGTGAAATCCGTAAAAACACTTAAAGACGAAGAAGTCGGATTTTTACCGGGTGATATTCAAGAAAAGATTGAACCCGCAATGTGGAGTTTTTATCTCAATATGGAGAAAGTCATAAACGATAGTGCTCTCAAATCATTAGTTGAGAAAGACATCGTGAGACCTGCGCCTCTGGCATTCATCAGGGGTGCGAGTCTCGATGACTGTATTATTATTGCTGATGAAATGCAGAACGTGACTCTCGATAACAGCAGAACGCTCCTAACTCGTATCGGAAGCAATGCCAAGATTATTTTGCTTGGCGATATTAATCAAATCGATATGAGAAACAAGGGCGAGAGTTCATTGGAAACCCTTCTGGATTTATTTCGGGATACTGAAAATATTGGGGTGATTAGAATGAACGATGAAGACGCAAATATCAGGAATCCGCTTATCGGAACAATCGAAAAGAAATACAAGGAATATTTAGAGAATCACGTACCTAAACCAAATAATGGTAGAAGAAAAAAACAACAGTTAAATGACTGATGAAAAGAAAATATTGGTGTTTTATATCGGAGTGGGTAATATCCGCAGTGCCGATATCGGGGATTATGTGAGAGAAGTAAGCTCTCGTATCACACCCAGTACATTCGATGGTGAAATCATAATGATACCAACAAATGGTGTTGATACCAGAATCGAATGCATCAATCCCGTTTATATTACAGAAGAGGAATTAATTAAAAAACATACCGACCTCATGCAGGAACTCCAATTGGAACTCCGAAATCAGGTTGAACAATTAAAAAAGGAAAAAAATAATGAGTAAAAAAGTAGTTGGTATCGATATTAATGAGGTACTAAGAGCCAGATGGCTGCAATTCGATAGATATTATGCACAGGAATTCGGTGAGAATGACGAAGAAATACCTGCATCATATACATACGATTTCTTCAATACCTATCGTTGGGAAGACACCGTGGAAACCGTTAAGGAATTACGTGAACCCGATGAAATGCCAGATGACATTAATCCTGTCCATTATCAAGTGGATAAAGAAGGTGAGGCAGATGCCGATGCATTCTTATTTAAAAAAGCCGAAGAAGTCAAATTAAGTGCACGTGAAGTATATAATCGTTTCATGTATCAAGACTTTTTATTTGAACTTCATGGCAGCGCACCTATAATGTATAGGAATATGGATGTCGATGTCAATAATTTCTTGTTGAAATACGAAAACACCGTAGATTTCACCGTGATTTCGGTGGAAAATAAATTCAGTATTCCTCCCACGCTTTTCTTTTTAAGTAAGATACAATCACGATTTAAAAATTACGTGTTTGTTAACAAATCTCTGGATATGTGGAAACACGTTGATATTCTTATCACAACCGACCCAGAGATACTGAAATTCGGTGTGCCGTGGGGCAAGAAATTAATTAAACTCAATAGACCGTATAACGAAAACATAAAAGCTGGTACTATTGAAACCCTTCAAATCAAAGACCTGATTGAAGACAAGAAATTTCAAAAAATAATTAAATATAAAAACAAATCGAAATGAGCGAAGAATTACAAAACGCTGCACAGCAAACAGAAGTGGAACAGGTAGAGAATATTAAAAAAGCTCTGAAAAAAATAGCTGACAAGGAATCTAAGTTCCTGTTTATTGTTCCAGAATCTCAGAGTCCTGTTGCGAGTGTATATGAAATATATTTTCACGCAACAGTAGTAAAGAATATGGGATTCCCAGTAAAAATAATGGTAGAAAAAGGCGATTATGTCGTTCCAGAATGGATTGAAAAAGAACTCACGGATTTCGAACACGTCTCTATGGCTGACCCAAAACTCACGGTCGGACCAGAAGACATAATGATTATTCCCGAAGTGTTTTCCAATGTTATGGAACAAACAAAAAATCTTCCATGTATGAGGGTCGGATTATTGCAATCCGTTGACTATATGATGAATGCCTTGATACCGGGTACGGATTGGAGTTCTTTTGGTATACAGGAAATGATAACGACTTCCGAAACACTGAAAGAAATGATTCAGGTATTCTATGGAGAAGGTAAATTCAATATTGAAACCTATAACATCGGCATTCCCGAATATTTCGGTAAATCCGACAAACCTCAGAAACCCGTGATTTCGGTTATCGGAAGAAATGCCAACGAAATTTCGAAATTCGTAAAGCTGTTCTTCACGAAATATCCTCAATATAACTGGGTAACTTTTGACCCGATGGTAACGAAAAGCAAGCCACCAAAACCAATGCGTAGAGTTGATTTTGCTAAGAGATTACAAGAAAATTTTGCTGCGGTTTGGATTGACAGGATTTCGAGTTTCGGTACGTTCCCATTAGAATGTATGAAATCTGGAACTATTCCAATTTGCTTGAAACCCGATATCATGCCCGAATACATGATTGAAAGGGATGAAGAAGGTAATCCAGTAAAAGCCGTTGAAGGTGCGGGAGTCTGGACAGAAAACTATTACGACCTTCCCGTATTAGCGGGTGAGGTATTGGTGAAATTTTTGGATGACAATATTTCAGAAGAAACCTATGAGAGAATGGATGCTGTTGTTAAGAAATATAATCAAAACGATAGCGAAGTAAGACTAACTGAAATCTATACCAAGTTGCTGGAAAAAAGAGCGGAGTTATTCAATAATGCGATTCAATCAGCAACTGATACACCACAAAAATAATAACGAATTTTAAATAAGAAACAAATGAATACTACAGTAATAGTTCCAATACACGAATATAATGACGAGTTGTCTTTATACGTAACAAAAGCATTGGAAACCGTAATCAAACAACAGGGTGTTGATGAAATCCCTAAAATGGTTTTAGTGTATCCATCAGAACTCGATGAAGCCATTGTCGGTTTAAGAGATTCACTGATTAGAAAACATAGTAGTGGTGGAACAACCCACGAAAGTTTTGTTCTGGTTAAAAATGATGGTAAAACCGATTATCAATCACAGGTTAATCTCGGTGTTAAATCCGTAACTACCGATTATTTCTCGGTACTTGAATTCGATGACGAGTACTCAGATACGTACTTTAAAAACGTGGAGCAATTCATTAAAGCATATCCCGATATCGATGTTTTCCTCACAATGATGATTGAAGTCAATGAAAAGAATGAAGGCATTAAAATGACCAATGAAACCGTATGGGCACAACAATTTGTTGGAGAAAACGGTGAAATGGGTTATCTTAATTTAAATGCTTTGAAACAATACACTGATTTTAAATTAAGTGGTGGCGTTATTAAGAAATCCGAATTCGAAAATCTCGGTGGATATAAGTCAAATATTAAATTGACTTTCATGTATGAGTTCTTGCTGAGAGCATTAAATAATGCCTGTAAGATATACACGATTCAGAAACTCGGATACAAACACCTGTCAACACGTCAGGGAAGCATGTTCAACACCTATTTGAAAGAGATGCCCGTTGAAGAAAGGAAGTTTTGGTTTGAAACAGCGACTAAGGAATCTAACTTCATGAATGACAGACCGATTGACACATCAAAATTACAGAGTCTCGTTGCTAAATAATATTATTAGATATTATTTTCAATGGCAAAGAGAAGTACAAACCAATATTTTGCTGAAAGAGAGGAACAAGCTGTTATAGATTATATTAATTCTGATTCGCTGGAAGAAAAAAATACAATCTATAACGACATTCTTCTCGAACCGTTTAGAAAAATGATTCAATCGATACTCCGAAGGTATCCAATCCATATTGGTAATTATGAAATGGAAGAAGTTGAATCTAATGCGCTTACTCATTTGATTGAGCACATGGTGAAATATCGTCCGTTTATTATCGAGCGGAAAAAACATGAGTCTGAAGACGGTAAATGGAATAAATTGGGTGAGAGATATAGATTCTTTGAGGTTGATGATGTCAAAGAAAAACTGGAAAAATTAAAAAAGCTCGATGATGGGTATGATTATCGTATTTTTTATTCCAGAGCGTTTAGTTATTGTCAAACCATTATCAGAAATCATTATAAAGACCATAGTAAGAAAAGCTATACGGAAAAAAAAGTTAATTTACCTTTCGATGATTATGCCGATGATGTCAACGAGAATCTGGATTTCACATATGAAATGGAATTAGAGGCGCAGGAACAACTTGAAAAATTAATTAATTCCGTAGTAACCAAAATTGAAGACCGAATAGAACACGACCCCGCAATAAAGAAAAACGAAATAATTGTTGGGGAAGCAATTGTAAATGTATTGAGAAACTGGCAAGTTTTGTTTCTTGAAGACACACCGAATGGTAAATATAATAAACGAGTAACAAATAAATTTGCTAATAACAAGAGTCTCTTATATCTGATAGAACAAACTGGTCTTACCAGATAATAGATACGGGGGGGAATTAAGCCGTTTAAGGACACTTATTTTCTTGAGAAGACCGATTATATGGATGATTGATGAAGAAAGTATATCAAACCATTATA
>Ga0180438_10012511_pt1 | contig 10089 bp, 13 predicted proteins | sample SS_ome_12_FD_132455 | JGI IMG/M metagenome (GOLD analysis project Ga0180438, IMG submission 132455) | Hypersaline lake sediment archaeal communities from the Salton Sea, California, USA - SS_3_D_2 metaG | ecosystem: Environmental > Aquatic > Non-marine Saline and Alkaline > Hypersaline >...
ATTTCTCTTTGTAAACCTCTATGCTCGGCCGCCAGGGCAGCGGTCGCCCCCTGCGTAGATTTTACAGCTAGGGCCATACGTTTATTTTTTTGAATAAAAGAATTTGCTTGAAAATCTTCCAGCCTTTTAAGATTGCTTTTTATCCTGGCCGTTTCTTTAGCGGTAAGGTTAGTAAACCCCTTTAGGTCGTTCGAGGCCTCTTGAAAATTAGTATCTACCTTTATGCCTATAGTTGCCAATTTATAAACCTACCTCGCCGGGGCTAACGTCGTTTTGGCCGCCCCCTTTTTTTAACTGCCAGGCCTCTATTTGAGAATATACCCTATTCATAAAACCCAAAAAATCTATTACCCAGGGCAATTCGTTAAGCCAGCCTTTACCATGCGGCAAACCGAAATTTTTATAGTTATTGAACAATAAAAAATAACTCTCCCAGCTCGCCGCCGGTGTACCTTGTGCCTTTTTTGGTTTACCGCCTCCCGGTTCAAAATAAAAAAAGTCGTCGCCAGCCAGGGCCCGTTTTATGTCCCTAATTAGCACGTACCGACCAGAGGGTAATTGCTCCTGGTCGGTCTGCGCTGTTTTGTCGTTTAATTCGGCCTCTGTTATTTCTAACTGTATTATTTCATAGATTAAACAGAGGCTTAATCTTCCCCCTCGTTAAATGCTCCGGGTCCGTCGTCGTCGTCGTCGTCCTGGTCGTTACGTATACCGCAAATACGGAAAAATAAATCCTGTTTAAAATCATTCAAAAAAGGGTGCTGGCAATTTACTAACGCGTGCCCGCTTGTTATTGGATTATCCTTATCGTCGCTTAAATTCTCGATTTTTTGGATATGTTTTTTTAAAGCCGCGTCGTAATAAAAATCGGTCTTGATTTTTGTTGTGCCTTTAGCTTTTGCCTCGCCGTAACTCTGCATATAACTGCTTTTTTGGTCTAGCGTTGCATAGGTCATATTTACCTTGACCTGTTTACTTTTCGGAATTTTTGAATTCGGTTTTATTTTCTTGTCGGTTTCGTCTACGAATTCAACTTCTTTCGGGACGTATACCCCGTTAATAGTTGGAAGTTTAGGCATATAAACAGCCTCCCTTGTTTTTGTTTTAGCTTATAACGTCGTCCGCAAAAACGGTACGTTGATAAAGAGATACATAACCCTGGGCTTTTTCCCAGGTTAAATCTCTTTTCTGGGCGTCTTTCAAACCGGCGCCGCTGCCCAGCTGCGTAAGTATGGCCGGTACAATAATCCAGTTTTGTATATCGCCTACCGCTGCGTTTCTGTTTAACAGAATGAAAAGTAAAAGTTTTTCGTTTGCCGCTTTGGTTTCGACATAAACGCCCTCGCCGTCGTCAGTAACCAGGTTAATAAACCTACCAAATAAATTTTTGGTTGACGTTTCAAGCTCGCCGGTTTCGTCGTTAAATTTTGCAAACCCGTTAAGGGTACCGGATATTTTTTTATACCCGTCCAAAATCATAGCGGTAAAACCTTCCTCGCAGTCGTCGGTTACGTCTATAGTACCCTCTTCAAAAGATACCTCGGCGTCAGTTTTACAAATCCTGGTAAGAGTTAAAGGCCAAACCTCGTCGCCGCTCGCCAGTGTTATAGCTGTGGCGCTAGTATCCGGGCTTCTAAAAACTGCGCCGATTTCGCCAATAGGCAGCGCGCTAGCGCTGGCAGCTACGGCCGCAATTTCAAAAAACTCATTAGGGTCAAGCGCCCCAGTAGTAACTTTCGTACCGCGTACACTTTCAAAAGCGTAAGTTTTGGCACCGGATAAACTAATATTAGCCATTATTTATCCTCCGTTTCTTTCTTACCAAAAAGGCCGCTTTTTTTATCGGCTTCCTTTTTGGTATCCTTATCGCCGCAAACAAATTTTTTTGTTCGCTTGTCGATTATAACCACTTTCATTTTATAGGCTCCTTTCTATTCGTAGCAATCGTCTAATTGTTTTAAATATTCCGGGTAAAAAGTATAGATAGTTGTACCGGTTTCGTCGGGGGGAAATTCGGTATAATTAAACCGCTCTTTTGCGGTCATACCTATTTTAACCTCGTCGATTGAATTTAAATAGTCGTGTACTTTATCGAAATACTCTACACTATCGGAATACTTAACCCCTTTAAGCTGTAATTGTATTACAGGCTTAAAACGTATTTGCTCCGGGTCCTGGTCGCCAGGCCCCAGGTAAAAACCCATAGATAATAAATCCTCGTCAGAGGGGCCGCCCAGGACATACTCGTCCAGGGCTGTTAAACCAGCAATATTTAAAATCTGCGGTAAATTATTTTCTACCAGCTCTTTTAATTTTAAAAGATTGTCTTTAAAAATGCTCATTTTATCCCCTATCCATTTGGTTTATTCTTTTCTGTAATACTCTCTGGTCGTATTCAGTTAAAGAATTTTTTATCCTGGTTTCTACTACCGACCTGGCAGCGCTATAGATTTCTCTCGGCCTGTAAAGGTTTAGCGGGTAACTACTGATTTTAACCGATTGCCTGTTTTTGGCTATGCCATAACTTACAGTCCTGCGGCCCCTAACGTCGTAAGGGTATTTACGCAAAAATATAATTTGGCCAGTTAAAAAACTTTCGTATAATTCCCGGCGTCCCTCGTAACCCATTTCGGCCATAATGCCGTATTGAATACTAGGCCAGCGCCGGGCCAGGTTAAACAACACTCTACCTAAATTACCAGTTACGGTTACTTTCATACTCATGTACGGCCCTCGATTAACCATAGTCTAGGTATACCGTTAGGGTCCCTGTCAATTTTATAAATTGTCATATCCGTACCGCGTACGGTTATTTTAGTCGTCCTGGGGGTTATCCCGCTGGGTACCTCCGATACTAAAATAACAGGTTTCGTTTTTTGCTGCCTTACCTGGCCCTGGTCCCGGTTTTCTATTACGTAGGGTTCGTCGTAAATGCCCCGGATAGTCGTAGCGCTACCGCTCGGGTCTAAAACGAATTCCTCGCTAAAGGGCCCGTTTTCTATTTGCTCGGTTCTTTGCGCGTCGTATTCTGCCAGGGCGGACATAATTTACCTACCTTAGAAATTAGAGCCGGTTGTTTTTACAGTGTGGTTAATATTACCAGGTACAAAAACGTGGCGGCTCTGGCTGCGCAGATATTCGGTAACTGGGTCGTTATCGGTAAACCGGTCTACTACCAGGTCGCCGACCTCGCGGGCCCTTGCGCCGTTTCCGTCGATAATATTTACCCCGCGATTTACTTTAAATCTCTGGTCAGTCAGAGAAAAGAAAACCGCGTCATTTACGCCGATATATGGGGCGGCTGTTTCGCCCAGGTCGCTAACGTAAGCTACCGGGGGAGCGTAACCGCAAACCCATAACGGGGCAATCATACCAGGACCGCGATAACGGCCCAGGATATAAAGGCCCTCGATATTTGCCAGCTCCGGGGGTACCATATCGGACGCGGCAATAATATTAGCATTGTTATTTTGCTGGGCCGTAGTTACGTCACTATCGGCGCCATAATTGGCTTGCCAATTTGTACCCAAAATAGCTACAAGATTATCCAGCGGGGTACCATTGTCGCGCAGCTTGTTAATAGCTGCGGTAAATGCTGCGGTAATATCTACGCTAGAAAAGTCAGCCGTTAAAGCATTACCGGCCGCCCTGGAATAATCAATGTCTAAATCCAGGTCGCCGCCGTTCTTTCCTTTAGCCTCGAAAATACCGGTAACAAATACCTGCATAGCCTGGTAATTTTTCAGCATATTAAACGCGCTAACGTGTTGGCGTACAATGTCGCCGACCAGTTTAGCCTCGTTACGTCCGAAACCGCCGACCGCGTCTACACCGGCTACCAGCTTATCTAAAAGCTCCTCTGTTAGCGGGGTTTTTTCTGCCGCTATAGGGGGCTCGATTAACCGGCCGCTGCCGGGGGTGTACGGTCTAACGTGGCTTTGGCCGCCTTTAGCCTTATAGGTAACCGCGTACGGTGAGCCGATAAGGGTATCCAGCAAAAAACCTGCGTCGCTGCTTTCGTCCGGTATGTTAAACAGATTGTAAAACAGCTGCCTTTCAACTTGCTGTAAATACAATTCCTCGTAATAGCGCTTTGCCGCGCGTGTAATTGTTTCAATAGGCATATTCTTTTACCTCCCTTACGCGTTAGCTTTATTTTTGATAAAGATACCGTTTGCCTGGGCTGCCTGGATAACGGCGTCTGTAACGGATAGGGCCGCGTTACTATCGTCGACCAAACCGCCCGCCAATACTTCCCCATGAACAATAACGGACCCGATACCCTGGGAGCCCAGCGTTCTTTCGATACCGTTATAAATTACCTCGGGGTTTGCGGCGTTATAACCATACACACCGGTTGAAAGCGCCAGCGGCATACCTCGGTAATAGGTATCGGCCGCTAAAGGGACGTCGTCCCTAGTTACGACAAAACCGGCAATCAATGGGTCATTTTCATAGGCTTGTGTTTCATTAACCATTATTTTTTACCTCCCTTTTTGGGGTTAATATTGGCGTCTACTAACGCGTCGACCTTTTGCCCTTTTTCGTCGTCCTCGGGGTCGTCACCGTTACCGGTGCCGAGGGTTTCGGGTTTTAGGGTTACTTTTTGGTCGTGGTTTTCCTCGCGTAGTTTTTTCGCCGCTTCTACCTCTGCTTTGTCTTTAGCTTCTTTTCTGTCAGCCTGGGCAATAGCAAAAGCACCGACCTCTACACCGTCCTCGATTGCCTTTTTTAAATCGTCGGACATCTTGACGCCGGAAATTTTTAACAGTCCATAAACCCGCGCCCGTTCGGCTTCGAGGGATTTATTAAACTGGTCCTGGGTTAAAACCTCTGCCTGGGGCTCGGTTTCTTTCTGGGGTGTTTCGTTGGTTTTTGTAATATCCAATTTAGAAACCTCCATTTCATTATTATTGTTTTGTGTGTCCGCTGCGGCTTGGCTATCGCCTGCCTGCGGTAAATCCATTAAACCGGCGTCTATAGCTTTTGACGCTATTAACATTTCGCCTTTTAAGCCGTCAATAGTCGCCTTAGTAATCGGCCTGGCTGCCGTTACTTTTGATACAAAAACGCCGTATAAATCGTCTAATTCTCTGCGTATTACGTCGACACCCTCGGCCGTTAAAACGTCCGGGCGCTTATTCGGGCTTTCGGTGTTTGTTATTTCGACCTCTTTTATACCGAAATTGTCAAGGTATCCGGTATAATCTAAAATAGTCGCTACTACACCAATAGAGCCAATTTGCGCGCTATCCGTAGCCGGGGTAATTCGATTAAAAGCGCTCGCTAACCATACGCCAGCGCTCGCTATAATTCCCTCGTTTCTTACCTCCCCTATATTTGATATTTGTTTTAAGGCCTGGTAAGCCTGGTCTAATTGGTCCAGGTACCCGCCGGGTGTATTCATTTTTACAATAACTTTATCAATTCGGCCCTGGTCGTAAAGCTCTTTAGCCTCGGCAGCTGCCCGGCTTATATTTTTGTAAGCCGTGCCGCCGTACCCTAACCATACGTCTACCCAGTCGGGGCCGTCCGGTGACAAGGGACCGGTAATATTTATTTTAGCCTCTCGGTCTTGTACGCTAAAAACTCTTTTATACTGGGCCTCTAAATCGTCGGCTTTTTCCTGGTATTCACTTTCTAACCAGTTAGCTTTTTTCTCTACCTCGGCCCGCCTGGCCTGGCGCTTTGTAAAAAATGTAGGGCGCATTAAAACCATATCAGTTAACATTAGGAATTTCCTCCTGGATAATTTTTTCTTGTTCGGTTAATGGAGCCGTTTTAAATTGTTTTTCCTCTGCGCCCCATTGGTCTATAATGTTATCCCATTCGTTACCATGTAAAGCCGCAGCGTCGGACCTTAAAATAAAACTTTGCTCTACGGCTATCCTCTGGGCCTCGATTTCTTGTTTAGGGTTTATTTGACCAGGTACCGGCCCCAAAAAACTACCGGCTAACCAGGCCTCTTGTGCTATTGGATTTTCAAAAAATCCAGGCGCTTTTATAAGGCCGTCAAAAATAAATTGTTTGGCTAATTCTCTTATAACGACCTTGTTAACGGTTTCGTTAAATAGCTCGCGTTTAATTTGTACCATTTTCCAAAAATCGTTAAACTCGCCTCTATGGCTGCTATAGCTTGTCGGGTAACTAGATTTTATTACCCCTGGCGTCGTATCGGTAGCCATAGCAACAAGGTTTACAATCCAATCCTGGAATTTATCAAAATTATTCGAGGGGGTTTTTAAATCAGTAAAATTTAAACTTTCGCCAGTTTTTAATTGATATAATGCCCCTGGGTTTATATCGCGGCTGCCAGTTAACCGGCTAAAAGCATTTCTAAAAAAGCCGTCTTTTTTTCTGGCCGAGGCTTCTACTTGTTGTTTAACCTGGGCACCAAAATCGGTTTGGTCGGTATTAGAATAACCTAACATGATACTTTCTAAAACTGCCCGCTGGACGGTAGCGTCTAAAAATCGGTCGTTATTTTTTGACAGTGCAATAATTTTATAAGCCAGAGGAAACCCGCGTAACTGACGCGGCATATTTTTAATTAAAAATTGTATTACTTGCTGGTCTTTTGTTTTTTGATTTAAAAAATTTATAGTTTTACCGTTTATTCGTAGCCCCTGGCGCCGTTTCCAAGTATCGTGTTTTACGCCCAGGGTAAAATTTTTATTTTTATCGTCGGTATATTCCCAGTCTATATTATGGCCCCCAGCGTCGACCAGGTCCAGGCCTGCGGCGTCCCTAACAAAAAATACTAACGCGTCGCCCCCTATTAGGGCCCCCCGAAATATTACGCTTTGTTTTTCGTACCAGGATAACTTTTTAAAAGTGTAATGTAATAATAGTTGGAATTGCTTACCCCATTCTTTAGCGGCCTCCGGGGTAATGCCTAAAATTCTATGGTCTGGGTGTGACCTAAAAATATTACCTGCGCCAATAGCGTAAGCCGTCGTTTTATTTATGGCAGCCGCTACCGGTGCAAAACTATGATAAAGTGTTATAGACCTTTGGGATAATTTACCATAGGACGAATTTACCGCCTCGTTAACGTCGGCCTGGTAAACGTTCCAGGTATCCAGGTCGCCGGGTATTTTGTCGCCTGTTATTTGATTGCCGGAATTTTTCCAAACTACGCGCCCATTTTTAAAAATTGCTATCATTACCAGTTAGGCCCCATAATAATACCTCTTGTATCTGCGGATTGGTTTAGCTCGGCTAACTCTTGTTGTAAATGGATTAACCAGCTGCGTAAATTTGGTAAGTCTAATTGTGTTACGGTTCTTTGTGAGCCGCCAGAATTTATACTATAACTCTGGCCGCCTTTAATTAAGGTGCTAATAGCCGCCCGGACGTCGGCTATTTCGGCCTCGACGGTCGCGATTGTTCGGGACATTCGGCCCCCTCCCAGTAGAAATACAAAATACTTAGGTCAAGAATAGTATATTAAGTATATATTGTCAATAGTATAAAAAAGTATACGTAGTATATGGGCGTATAGTGTGTATAAACGGCCTGTATTAAGTTTTCTAGGCCCAGGTAGTGTAATTTAATGGGTATACGTATAAAATGCCCATAGCGGGCCGTTATACGCGTTTAAGCTATTTTAACGTCCTGCGGTTATCCAAAAACGGGAAAACAAGTTAATAATCAACCATTTGCTGCCGGTATTCGTTCCAAACATCAAAAGACCGGCTTTTAATCCCCAGGTAATGCGCGACCGCGTCAGCGTATACATAGCAATCTAAAACCTCGTTGCGTTCGTATATTTTCCCCCAGCCAAATTTACGCGGTTTTAATTCTTTAAAAACTTCACTACAAAATTGTTTAAAGTTTTCTTTTTCAAAATCTGGAAAGTGAATAGAGCCGGGCCCCTCGGTCCTGTCTAACCTGGCAAAAATATCCTCTTTTAAAACGTCTACCGCTACGTCGTAACGTTTTTTTAAATTAGAGCCCTGGACGCGGTGCCCCCTGATTATTTCCCCCTCGCCAGGTACCCCGCGCACCGATATAAAAATATGGTTAGCCGCTACAAATTCTTGTACTATGTTAGGTTTTCTCGCGTAATCTTTAGACCGGCCCAGCGTCTTTTTTTCGGTTGGGTTATATCCCTGGTCAATAGCGATTTTTGTAATGCCCCAGTTTTTATTTAAAATCTTGTATTCAGTAGTTAAGGCCCATAAATTTAACTCGGTCCATATCGGGTTATTAAGGTCGTCAGTGCTACCATAAAAAACCTTTTTTTCAATTATCCAACTTTCCCCCCCTGGGCCCCAACCTACTACTAAAACCTCTATTCTGTCTTTATGTACGTCGGCCCCTGCGGTTAATTGTAAAACCCCTGCCGGTATTTCGCCAGGATTATATTTATCTCTACGCTCGTAAATGGTTTCCCAGTCAGCTTTTTTACTCTGGCTGGTCCAGGGTCTACCCATATAGTTAATAGTAAAATCTTTAAATAACATTAGATTTTCGCCAAATTCAGTATTTATAAATTGTTGACAAATTCTTTCCCAGGATAAAAACGGAGATAATAAACCTTGATTGTTATAACTTCTATGGTAAGGGCTTTTAGGTTTACTATCGCTATTCTGCCAGGTCGGTACCCATGCCCCAGCCTCTAACATTTCTTGTTTATGTACCTCGGTAAATTCCCCGCTGCAATATTCACAAATATACCTAACAGATTTACGGTCTAATAATCTGGCGCCGGTCGCCTGGTCCTTTTTTAAATTAAATGTCAGTCCATGTTTTTTACCCTGGCCGCGCAAAATTAAAACTTGGCTTTTACCGCAGAGGGGGCAGGGTACAAAAAATAATCTTTGGTCGCCCTCTAAAAAACTTTTATAAATCCGGCTGGTTTCCATGCGCGACGGCGTCGATACATATAAAATTTTATACTGCCTTGCGGCCATTGTCCGGCCCTCTATAATACCGGCTATGTCGCCCTGGTCGGCCAGCTCTACCCCGGCCTCGTCCCATTCGTCGGCGCAAACCAGATGAAAAGTATTACTTTTCATATCGCCTATAGAATTATAAGACGTAATTAACCATTTTACGCCGCCTGCAAATTCTTTGTAAAAAGTTGTATCCGCTGTTTTTCTTTTCATTCTAGCGGATAGCGGTTTAATACTGTCAGCCAGGCCACAGTTATCTATTAAAACGTCTAAAGCGCTTGACGACCTTACGCGGCCCATGCTTTTAGTGCTAGTCAAATAAAGGCAGCTCCCCAGCTTGAACATAGTATAAAAAGCCATAGCCCCCTCGATTAAAGTTGTAGTGGCTGCGCTTTGTACGCTTTTCATTATTGCAATATGTGTACTATCGTCGTCCGGGTGTATTCTGGCTAAAGGCTCAATTAAATGGGGCGCCGTAAATCTATTAAATTGTCCATAATTTTCGGTTATCTCTTTCGGCATATATCGATTTTTTTCTAACCAATCTAAAACCGGGGGGATAATCGCCGACGTTGGTAATTTATCTAACGACCTGGATAAAAATTTTTTACCAGCTATTTTATAAATTTCCTCGGCTGTTTTAATTTCCACTTTCCCCCCTGGGGGTGTAAAATTGAAACCCAGACATTTTACACAATTCGTATTCATTTTTATTTTTCAAGCATTTTTCGCAGGGTAAACAATAATGTTTACAGTGTTTATTTTCACAAGGTTTTTTTTCTTGTTCGCTCATGTTTTATTTTCATCCTCCCAGTTTAATAAATCTTTTTTTTGCTCTTTTATAATATCGCGTAAAATAGCCTCTAATTCACGCGATATAATTTTAATTATTTTATCGGTCGTTTTTTCGGAATTATGCCCAGCGTATAAACCTCCTTGAATAATTAAATTTATTTCTTTTTGTACGCGTTTCGGAAAGTGTAAAGCCTCCCTGTTTATACGCTCTAAATAGCCAGTAAATAAATACTGGGCTAATTCAAATTGTATTAACTGCCTGGCCTCTTTTTCTAAGTCTAATTTTTCCTTTTCTAATTTAAACTTATTAAGCTCAAATTTTTGAATAGGTAAATAAAATTTTGCTTCAATGGATTTTTTTTTAAGCTCTCTTAATTCATGCTCCATTGTTTCG
>Ga0180438_10012512_pt1 | contig 10089 bp, 12 predicted proteins | sample SS_ome_12_FD_132455 | JGI IMG/M metagenome (GOLD analysis project Ga0180438, IMG submission 132455) | Hypersaline lake sediment archaeal communities from the Salton Sea, California, USA - SS_3_D_2 metaG | ecosystem: Environmental > Aquatic > Non-marine Saline and Alkaline > Hypersaline >...
AATCCGAGAAATGGAATTTTTGGAAAATAAAATTTGAAAAATCCAGAAATCGAAATCGAAAAAATTCTGGATTCATAAAATTAAATAATAATATTTTTAAAATTATTATTTAAAATTATTTTATAATATAATATTATAATGTATCAAATAAAACCATTAAAGTCAGCAAGGGATGGTATATATAAGACCCCTGCCCAAAAAAAATTTATTCTTCCACCTGCAGGAACTACAATATTTTGTGGTCGAACAGGCTCAGGAAAAACAACAATTGTTTGTCGACTGTTAAAAGATTCAAATAAACTAAAAGATTATTTTGATCAAATATATGTATTCTGTCTATCTCCATGTATGGATATTATTGAACATGTCGACCAAGTAAAAGAAGAACATATGTTCACAGATGACGATCCAGAACAACTTGCAAAGTTATATGAAAGAAATAAAAAGTTGGTAAAAGATTTGGGGTTCAAACGTGCCCCACATACTTTATTTATATTAGATGATATTGTGCAATCAAATACATTTATGAACTCAAAAGTTCTTCGTGATGTTTTTTTCGGTGGGACTCACGCCAAGTGCTCACTTTGGCTTTTAACGCAGCACTATAAATCCGTGCCAAAACGCCTGCGTATGAATTGTCACGCAATGATTTGTTGCCATGGATTAAACAAACAAGAAATAGAAGCATTTTCAGAAGAATGGCAAAGTGCCTATTTGGATAAAAATCAATTTAAAAATATTGTTGAATATTCATTGAAAGATCCTTATTCATTTATGTTTGTAAATGCAACTAACCCAAATAAAAAAGAAATGTATCGAAAAAAATTTGATGAAATATTGGTCATAGAATAGAATTCAATTCATCATAAAAATCATTTAATTCTACAATTGATAACTCAACATTTTTATTACAGTAATAATTGTAATTAAAATAATCATTCGGATCTATTTTGTTTTTATAAAGATACAAAACTATTTCACTAATTTTATTTTTCAATATTTCAGGATTTTCACAAAATCTATTATTTTTAATATTTTCAATATCCTTTTTAACTTCTTTAACTTTTGTTTTCTTCAAATTCAAATCACCCTTTTTTCTGTGTCTATACATGTGTTGATTAAAGTTTGATTTGTAATATGTCCAATAATTGCATTGTTTACAAAATATTTTATCAGGTATTGTTGTTCGTTCTTTGTGTCCCTTTGTTTTCAAATGTTCATCAAATTTTGATTTGTAATAACCTGTAAAATCACATGGTTCACAGTAGAAAAATTTATCTTCAACAATTTCACCAGTTCTTAAAAAGTGTTTTGTTGTCTTTCTGTGTGCCTCGTATCTCTTTTTATTATTTGAATGAAAACCACAATCTTTACAATTAAACATATATATTTATTATATAATATAATAATATAATAATATACGAAATGGTCGAATTTAAGAAATCAACAAGAAAGGGGAAGAAATATATGGTAAAGACACCGAAGGGTAAATGGATACACTTCGGAGCATTAGGAATGCAACAATTTAAAGATTCGACAGGGTTAGGACTGTATTCAAACTTAAATCACGGTGATCAGAAAAGACGAGAACGATATTTAGCACGTGCAAAGGGTATAAAAAACAAACAGGGTAAACTCACATGGAAAGATCCAGAAAGTGCAAATTATTATGCTGTCAAATATTTATGGTGATTTGAATGTGATTTCAGAAAATTTTCCTTTTCTGTATGTATCACCATTTACTAAATGATGGGGTCTTTTATCTGTATGTTTATAATGTAATAATATATCATCTGGAAAATCACAATAAATTTCTAAAAATTTCATCATGAAACCACGATAATATAAATATTCTTCATTGAAATCATATAATCCATTAATATAATCAATATTGTATCCATATTTTTTTACCTTATCCAATATTTTCTTTTCAAATATTTCTTTATTATTGTAAAAATCTTTACTTTGTTTATTATAATTTTTTCTTTCATATTGATATATTTCACAATTTCCACCCTTTACAGATCCTGTTGAAACTTTACCGATAAGAAACATATTGAATTCAATTGTTTTAATTTTATTACTAAAACATGTTAATGTCAATCTTACATCTTCATTGTATCTTTTTTCCCATTTAATATTGTATTTATCTAATAAATGATTATTGATTAACAAACAAGAATAATTTTTATTATTTACATTGAATGGTTTTCTATATCCACAAACATGATGTGTATAATTTGGTGAAACAATTCCAACTTTATCTTTTATTGTGTTTCTAAATCTTTCCATATATGAAAAGAATGATTTATTATTTGTTTTTACTTTAGTATCATAATTATAATAAAAAAATCCATTTATATTATCGTCAAGAATCCAATGTGATTTTTGTTTTAATTTATCACGACAATGAACCCAACAATAATTTCTTTGAGGTATCCCACCCCCATTTCCTAATTCCGTTTGTTCTTTAAAGAATTTATTAGACATTATCAACAATGTGTAATACTTATAATCTTTATTTTGTAATTCTCTCACATAATCTTCTTTATCACATTTTTTTATTACAATATAATAATTTACTTTCATTTGTTCTAAGAATCCCATAGTCATCAACGAGTGACTTCTTTTGTAAGAAATAACATAAATTGGATATTTAATTTTTTTATTGTTACTTGGTAATTTTATTTCATATTTATGTTTGATGTAATCTTTGAAATATATATATGTATTAACAGGTTTACCAAATAGTTTTTTTACTTCATCATCAATATCATCCCAATCTTTTTTTTTAATATCAAATCTAATGTGTTCATTAACCCATTTTTCATTGTATGTATATCTTGGAAGATTCGGAAATTCATATGATTGATAAAGTTTTGTTCTATCTTTTTCAATAACCTTTTTATATTTAATTTTGTATTTATTGAGCATTTTTTCTAATTTGTTTGAATCTTTTAAAAGTGAATGAATAATCATATTATATATTAATATAATACAATCATTTTTTTAAACCTTTTTATTTATTCTTTTTAATTACACAATCAAATTTTTTGTAATATTTTTTAGCAATATCACAGTCTTGATTGAGTCTCTTTTGTTTACCTTCTTTAATTTTATCAAGTTTGTTACAAAATGCATATAATCTTGCGTAGCCCCATTGTTCCGCACTTAATTTTTGTGATACTGGGGCTGATGGATCCTTTTTGAAACTTCCTTTAAGTCTCACCGATTGAGGATTTGTTTTGTGTGCACCCACACCACGATCATATACTGTATCAGCATCCGCCTTACTGATACCACAAAGTGATGCTATTTCTGATTTGCTTAGTGAATCTTCCTTCACTCCATGCCGACGAAAAAATTCCTTTTTATGTGTCATTTATAATTCTATATTATAAAATATTTTTATAATATAAAACTAAATAATAGTAATAGATAAAATACGTTTAAGGGGTGAATAGACAATTTATTCTCCTCAAATGTCTATTCATATATATATATACAATATTATGATTATTATTCTTATAGTGGTTAAAACAAAATCTCCTATCAAATAGGGGTGAGAGACAATCGCCCAAATTAATCTCTATTATATATTGATATATTTTTTTAAAACACTAAACCACTTAAAGGTTTGAAAAATTATATAAATTATATGAAATATTACAAACTTACAAATTATCCAAGACTATTTAAGAATACTTACTGGGGACAATTCGATGCAGACAATGGACTTCTTAGTCAATCAATTATTGAAAATAGAAATGATTTTGTTGATGATTTTGAAATCAATGAAAAAGTAAAACATACAAAAACTGTTAGAAAATTTTTACATCATTTCGCCCCTAAAGGATTTATTGATCATTTGGAAATATACAAAAATATCCATAATGAGTATGTTATCTTAACAAGTCCGTATCAATGGAAAGAAGAATGTCCTAAATATTTTTGTCAAATAGATCGATTATATAACGTTGAAGCATTAACATATGTTTGTATTTTGAATTTAGAACAAATAAGATATCTACTTCAAAAAATGTAAACGTCTTAAAGGTTTATTTATAATATATAGTAATTATATATTATGACTAAAACTTGTAAAAATTGTAAAATTGAAAAAGATTCAATTATGTTTCCAATTAACTATAAAAAAAATGATAAAACTTTCTATCGTTCAGTTTGTAAAGATTGTTACAGAACAAAAAGAAAAGTATATCATAAAACCTATAACCAAAAATACTATCAAAAAAAAAAATCCCAAGTAGTATAAGAAAAATATAAAAAGGTTTAAAAAAATAATTATATATTATTATTATATTATATAATTGTAAAATGCCATTAAGAAATATTACTTATCGTGGTAAAAATATTAGATACAGAAATGTAGCAACACTTGCAAGACGTCTACGGATTACAGTTGATCAGGCAAATCAATTGATCAATGACCAAGATACAGAAAAAATATTTGTTTCATCAACTGGTGATGTATTAAAATTCGATGTCAATGATAATCCATTGTTTTTACAAGATTTTAATATTCAAAAAATTTCAAACAAGAAACTATTGAAACCATCATATAAAATTAAAAAAAATTTTATTGTGAATGAAGTTCAAGATAAATTTGTAAAACTTATAGTTAGTGTAAGTTTTGAATTTGAAGTCTCTGTGGAAATAGTTAGAAGAAGAAAAAGTTTCACAATACAAACATCATCAAATGAAGATGATATCAAAGGTAATACTATGGAAAAGATCGAAGAATATGTCATGACAATTGACAATGCTGTTTTAGATACTATTGTGGTCGATTGGAATTCACTCAATATAAAAAGTGAATATTCAAATCAACAATTAGAGTTAGTTGATAATAAACTCCGTGATGCTGTTCCACTTGAATTATTTTATGAGAATATTGATACTGAAAAATATAAAGATTGTGTAAGAGATTTTCTAAAAAAGAAATACAAAAAACTTTCCAAAAAATATATCGATTCACTTGGTGATGAAAATGGAGTTTCAACAAATGAAATCAAAGAATTTTGTATCAAATATACAATCAATTTAATTGCCTATGATGTCAATGGCAATGTCATTGCAAAATATATACCCTTTAGACCTAAGGGGAAAAAACACAATCACCCATCTTTGATATACATCGCACATAATAATCACTTATATCCACTAAAAAATAAATACTTACATTCAATCAAATCAAAGAAAAATGTAGTTGTTGAAAATGCAACAAAAAAAATGATAGAATTTATCAAACAAAAACAAGAACCAAGTAACATAAAAGTTATGCAGTCATTAGATGTTCAAAACCCTGACAGAATGATCAAATCATTTCAAATTGGGTCTACTACATATTTAGAAAATGATGAATATGATAAATGTTACAACATATTAAAATCATTTGGTATTGAAGAACAGATTCACCCATTCATTTCACTAAAAAATATTGGTTCAATTATTGAAAGATTATATTCCGCAAATTACAACAATGGAGGAACTATTGAATCATTTTTTCCACAGTTTTCTAAATTTATCAAAGGTGGTTTCAATTACAATTCAATTCGTGAAAGTTATGATGACTGTGTGACAATAGACAAAAACAAATGTTATTCTTATTGTCTACGAAATTTACCGTTCTTAATTAGTTTAGATTACAGACAAAGTAAAATTATTGAACACAACAAATACTTATCACACAAAGATATTACAAAACATCATTTATACATTGTAAAACCCAAAAAATCATCAATACTAATTCCAGATACTAATGCATATTCTGGTGACCATTTATTGTTTTGTTTACAACAAGGATTAGAAATATATTGTTTAGAAGAAATTACAACAGAAAAACATGAAAATTATTTATCAAAACTTGTTCATGATATTTTCCAAAAGGTTGACAAAAAAGATGCAAAGTTTATACTAAATGTTTTTATCGGTAAATTTGAAAGACAACAAGAAGAAAAGAATTTTGTTGTAACAAAACTATGTAATGAAGAAGAATCAAAAACAGTATCAGGATACAAAACAAAAATTGGTGATACTGGGTATTATCTAATTGAATCGGAAGAAACATCATATCATATTACAAACAGAAAACCAATTAGTATTCAAATCAAAGATTTTTCAAGGGTTGTTCTATACAACAAAATGATTGAACTAAACATCAAACAAGAAGATATTATCAAGATTAAAACCGATAGTATTTCATTTATTGATAAAGATGATATTATGAGAAAAATCAATCTAAATGATAGTTACATGGGGTGGAAACAAGAAGAATTTGAACCGCCCAAAACTGGTAATAATGCATTATATAAAAACGGTGATTTATCTTTCAAACTTGATAAAATACTTCATGGTGATCAAATTACAAAATATTACAATTGTTATGCAGGAGTTGGAAAAACTTATCATATTATCAATAAACTTATCCCAAAACTTGATGACTATATTGTTTTGACCCCTTCACATTCAACACTATTAGAATATAGGACAAACAACTTCAACTGTGATGTAATTCAAAAATATGAATATTCAAAAACAATACCAAAAGAAAACAATATCATTGTTGACGAGTGTTTTCTTTGTAGTAAAAAAGCACATGATATAATTTACAAATGTATTATCAGTGGTAAGAATGTTTTTATTTTTGGTGATGACAAACAACTTTTACCGCCACGAGAATCAGAACAATTTTCTAATAAATTTTTTTATAATGCATTTTTCAAGAAACACAAACAACTAAAGACAAATAGACGTAATGACTTTACAATTGATTATTACAATGAACTTATTAATGACAAATACAACAATTACAAATTAGTAAAAGAACATGAAGAAAAAGATTACAAAAAAGCAGATACAATAATTTGTTACAGAAACGACACAAGACAAAAATACAATAAACTAATGTTAAAACATCTTGGATTCAAAGACAAGTTTCAAGTTGGTGTCAAACTAATATGTAAAACAAATGATCTTAGACAAAAAGACATTTACAACAATTTTGAATTTGTTATCAAAAAGATTACAAAAAAACAAGATGACATTGTATATACATTAGACAAAGATGTTACTATTACACATAAACAACTTGACAAATATTTTGTTCCTGCATATGCTAAAACTGCATATGGTGTTCAAGGTAAATCTTTGAAAAGTTATCATTATGCAAAAGAAGACAAATTCTTTCTTAAAGATAACAATCGTTTGTCTTACACAATTATATCAAGAATAAAAACCAAATAAATTTATTTTATAAAAATTATTATATTATATATAATATAGTATAATAATTTATGTTATATAAAGTTAGAAAAATCCGAGGTAAAGATTCATACAAAATTTACAATGTTCTTACTAAAAAAACAATTAGCACACATGAAACTAAACAAGAAGCAGATCACAAAGTTGTAATTATAGAACAGAAAGAAGAACATCGGAAATTAATCGAAAAGTTATTAATTGATTTTGATGGATATGATGAAAAAATCGATGACGTTGATAACACAAAAAAAATAATAGATCCAACAAGTGCTAATAATTAAGTTTCAATCACTTCTGTTTCCGTTGTTAAATTATCTTGAAATTTATTATTTTCAATATAATTTAAATGTTTTTTACTTTTAACATGATTGTATTTTGAAGTTTTAAACCAGTAAGATCCACCACAATCACAAATATATTTTTCTTTTAATTTATTTGATTGTATTTTCTTAGGTTTTGTAATATTATATTTTTTCTTAAATCTATAGTTCCTTTGATATTCTATTTGTTTTATTTTTCTTCTCTTTTCATATTCTGTTTCATAATCACAATATAATTGTATACCGTCAAACCAAACCATAGGCATTATATAATTGAATTGTCTTCTATTATACTTAACTTAGAATTTATATATTCAATAAAATCTTCCAATTGTTCATTTGTAAGATGATTACGATACAATGTATTTGTTATCTCTCGTGCTATATCATTGTATGAATTTACACTGTTATTATGTCTTTCATATCTGTTTGTAAAATTGTATGATTGTTGCACTCTTGATATTATCAATGATAAACTTGAACAAGCAATAGAACCAAATAAAACTGGTGGATAAGTCAAACCACTTATCAAACAAGCAATATTTGCTGAATTTAAAAATGATACAATTAAATTAATTCTATCATCCATTTTTTTTAATTTTTTGTATCTTTTTTTATATTCTCCACTTTTTTTTATACAATGGTTTTTTATATTTTTCAATAAATCCTTTTTATCAGAAATAGGCATGTATATTATTATGACAGATTAAAACATTTCATTAACTTAAAACAACTTGATTTAACAACAGGGTTGATTGTTATTTCATGTTTATCAACTTTTATTAATATATCAATTATAAATGGAATTAATTCTTTTACATCATCTGATGCTCCAATGAGTATTTCATTTATTTTACTGATAACCCATTCTTTCTTTTCTTTTCCTGTTTTACCTGATTTTATTGTTTCTGCTAATTCCATAAATTTGATCAGTTGTAACATAAGATATTCCATATTCATTTATATTATATATTTATATAATTAAATTTAATATGTTTTACTTAATTTTGATACTATTGTTTTAATACTGTTATTAGCATTATTAGAACTAAACTGAGCAGTTACAAGAAGACTATTATTTACTGTTGTGTCGAATGTTGTATTGTTTTGGAATACACCTCTTTCACCTCTGAATGCTCCACCAGCACCACCATTATATGTAAAGTCAAAATTAGAACATACATCAGCAACACCAGCACCACCAATATTTCTTATTTGAAAATCTACTTCAACTTCAAATGATACACCAGATGAAGCAACTAAAGGCACTGCTAAGTCTGCTAATAATATAGCAGATGTAGGACCTCCATATAATCTTATATTTATAGTATCACCATTCTGACTTGAAAAGTCTCCTGCTAATACTAAATGGAAACTATCACCAACAGCAAACCCATTAGCAGGCACAGTTAAAGAACCAACAAAAGCAGTAGGCAGTATGCTCTGTTCTGCTGTTGATCCTGATAATGTTAAACTATCAGCAGTACCAGCAAATATACCACCAACAGGAGTTATACCATTAATAGAAGGACATTTAAAGTTTAATAAACTTTCTGTATCTGTTCCATCAATTATAAATGAAGTACTTAATCCATTTCTAACCTTAAAATTAGTTGTAGTATAATTAATATCAATACCTTCTGCTTCTGCTTCAACAACTCCTCCTGTCCCTGTATTTTGTAAGAATATTTTGCCTCCGTTTTGTTTAGATAATGTAAGGTTATTACCAGCATCTGTATTTTGAATAATAGTGCCTCCATTCGCTACTAATGATGCCAAACCACCATTATTAATACCAATTCGATTTGAAGTTGTCGTCTCTTGGAGAAGAATACCTACATTACTTTCGATTCTCATACCATTTAATAATGTAGCATCAACCATTTCAATAAAATTCGCACCAGCACCTCCACCATCAACTCGTTTTAAATCTTGTATCCTATTTTGAGACATATAAACATCCCCTCCTACAAAATTAGTTATAGCACTATTAACATTAATTAAATTAGGTAATATTATCATTTCTGTTTGCCTTGAACCGAAAGGACCTGTTTGAATTTCTGTGCCTCCTACATCAGACCCTAAAACTAAATTACTTGTCCCAGCATATACCGAAGGACAGGAATACAGAAAAGCACTATTATTACAATTAATACCACCAGTTAAATTTAATTGAGGAAATGAAGAACCAGATAAAATATTTAATGGTAGATTGTTAGTATCAATATTTTGTAAGTTGGTTAAGGTGTTATTATTCATATTTAAATTACCTGTCATTGGTTTAATACCTCGTTTATCAAAGAGATTTATATGTCCTCCGTCACCGTTAACACCTCCATTAATATTACTTAATAATAAATGATCAGTTGTAAGGTTTTCAGATGTTGCTACAACATTTGTTCCAGCATTTATTAAGTCTTGAGTGTAACCACATAAAGTTGGATATATCCAAGCAGTACCACCTCCTTGATTTGAGTTATCTTGCCAT
>Ga0180438_10012515_pt1 | contig 10088 bp, 6 predicted proteins | sample SS_ome_12_FD_132455 | JGI IMG/M metagenome (GOLD analysis project Ga0180438, IMG submission 132455) | Hypersaline lake sediment archaeal communities from the Salton Sea, California, USA - SS_3_D_2 metaG | ecosystem: Environmental > Aquatic > Non-marine Saline and Alkaline > Hypersaline >...
GGCGAACGTGCCTGCCCGAGTTGCGGCCACCGCCGCGGCCTTATCTTCCGGGCCGCCGCGGCCGTCTGCCGCTACGAGGAAGGCGCACGCGACCTGGTGCACCGCCTCAAGTATGGCCGCGACATGCGCATCGCGCCCATCCTGGGCGACGCCATGGCCGAGAAGTTCCTGACTATGCCCTGGCGCGACGAGATCGGCCTCGTCGTGCCCGTGCCCCTGCATTGGACGCGTCACCTCGCCCGGCGGTTCAACCAGTCGGCCCTGCTCGCACGCCGGATCGGCGCGGCGTCCGGCAACCCCGTGCATCCGCGCGCGCTTCGCCGGACGCGGCGAACCGTCTCCCAAGCGCGTCTCGCGGGAAGGGACCGCGTGGAGAACGTGCGCGGCGTCTTCGCCGCTCGAGACAAGAGCAGGAATTCGATGAAGGGAAAGATCGTGCTTCTCGTGGACGACGTCATGACGACCTGCGCCACAGCCGCCGAGTGCAGCCGCGCACTCGTTCGCGCCGGCGCCCGCCGCGTCTACGTGGCCGTCTTCGCGCGATGAGATCGCCTCCGAAGCACCCGCGTCGGCAAGAGAAAAAAAGTCGGCACGCCGCAGCGACGCCTGAGTACACCCTGGGGTCGTCGCGCAACGGCGTGTCGAGGTCCAATACTCTTTATCGCCGGATTAGCCGCGAGCGTATCGGTAGATCGTCCCCCGGCTTGTGCCGAGAAGACTGGCCGCCTGACTGACGTTCCCTCCCGTATTGTTCAGAGCCCATTGAATCATCGCACGCCTTGCCGTCCGCAACGGGCACACCTCTCCTCCGGCCAGTCGGCTCATCAGTTCGATAATCTGTGCCTGGGAGGAACCTTCCATCGTCTCGTTCTCCGTCCTTCCCGTGAAGAGGGTCGCACGGGCGTGTCGTCCGTGCCCTGGCGGGCGTTTGCTGCCACATAGTCACAAAAAGCAAACACGATGCCATGCGAGTGCGTGTGACCTATACCGTAACGGTCGCGTCCAACGGCATGCGGGAGAAAGTCGTAACCACAGGTCGTACAGTACGTTAGGAGGCTTCTGGCATTCATGGGCCCGTTGCGTTCAGGCTTCGGTCCCGGAGATTCCTGTTACAGGCGCCCGGAATTGGGACACATAATCCGGCTAATAGGCGACATTTGTTTCATTTCGGCCATTTGGCCCGTCCAGCCGTGGGCGGGAGGCATCTCGTCAGCACGGCAGAAAGGGACAGATCAGCGGCCATTCTAAGAGCACCCCCAACCTTCGATTGAGGGTGCCACCCTCTTGCGAAGCAAGGGGGTGCCTCCGAAGTCACCTGAGCTTGCCGAAAGCGGCAAGATGCCGGCCATCCGTGGGGACAGGAAACGAGTTCATGTCCCTCGGATGGTCTCGCGCGACGCCGGCGCATTGTTGACCGATGCGGGCGTACTGCTATAATTCACTTCGGCTCAGGCCCCGCTTTTTTCTCTCGGGAAGGTTCGCATGCTTCAGAACGTGTGTTCGATCACGCTGGCCGCGGGTTCCAGCAGCCGCATGCCCGAAGACCTGCGCCCGAAGGCCTGCTGCAAGATCGGCTCGCGAACCGTCATGGACCACTGCCTCAGCGTCTATGAAGCCGCGGGGGTGCGCCGGCATGCCGTGGTGGTCGGGCACGCGGCCGAGGAGGTGATGGCCGAGGTGGCGAGAAAACGCCGTGACGTCCTCTTCGCCTTCCAACCCCGCCGGCTCGGCACGGGCGATGCCGTCGAGTGCGCCCTGGATCTGCTGGCCGAAACCGTCGCGCCGGAGCACGTCCTCATCTCGGCGGGAGACAAAATCATCCTGCCGTCTGTGGTGCGGGCACTTCTGGAAACCTACGAGGCGTTCGAGTGCGATCTGTGTCTGGCCGCCGGACCAAGCGAGAGCTATCCCGACAGCGGACGGATTATCGTACGCGACGGCCTTGTGCAGGGCATCATCGAGACGCCCGACATCGCCGCGCGTCAGCTTGCCCTGCGCCTGCACGGGATGATCGAAGCGGACCGGCCGAAAACCGTCGCCGACCTCGCCAAGCTCGCCGAGGAGTTCTTTCCGAATGCCGCCAAGCTCCGCAAATGCATGCCGGACCTTTTCCGAATCCTCTCCGAGCCGCCCGAAACGGCAATTCCGTGGAACGCGGTGCTGGAAGCCTCCGGCGCGCTGAACGAGGATTTCCACCTCCCATGCGGACCCGTGCCGGTCGAGGAAGCTGCAGCAGCGCCGCTAGCCAACGTGTTTGTTTACGCGGCGGGATTCCAGGCGCTGCGATCGGCCGTGCGAGAACTCGGCACGGGGAACGTGCAGGGGGAGCGCTATCTGACCGACGTCGCCCAAATCATAACCGAAAAAGGCGGCCAGGTTCGCTCGTTCCGCATCGCCGACGCACGTCACGTCATGTCGTTTAATACGTTACCGCAGCTCGAGGCGGTCCGGCGCGTTCACGCGGCGCAGTCCCTGGAGAGCAGCCCCCGGGTCAGTGTAGAACGCTGGGCGAATTATCTGAAGGACCAACCCGGCACGGACCTCTTGCGCGAGGCGGTGTCAAAACTGTCGGAGGTCATCGGGACGGATCGGCCCGCGCTTCTGGTGCGGTCGCCGGGCCGGATCAATCTGATGGGCCGCCACGTGGACCATCAGGGCGGCGTGTGCAATTTGATGGCGATAGACCGCGAGATCGCCATGGCAGCGGCCCCGCGCGAGGACGACCAGGTCAATCTCTGGAACACCGACGACGCCGCGTATCCCACCCGCTCGTTCCGCATTGGCGAATTGGCCGAGAACGTTGACTGGGAAGACTGGATGGCCACGCTGGATACCCAGTTCATCCGACGTGCCGTATCCATGAGCGCGGGCGACTGGGGCAATTACGTCAAGGGCGCGGCCCTCCGGCTGCAACATCGTTTCCGCGACCGGAAACTGCGCGGGATGGACGCCTGTGTCTGCGGAAACATCCCGGTCGCGGCGGGACTCAGTTCGTCGTCCGCGCTGCTGGTCGCGACGGCCGAGGCGATGATCGAGCTGAACGCGCTCAACGTGCGTTTGAGCGAGTTCGTGGATCTCTGCGGCGAGGGGGAATGGTTCGTGGGCACGCGCGGCGGCAGCGCCGACCATGCCGCCATCAAGCACGGGCGCGAGAGCCAGTTGGTCAGCGTGTCTTTCTTCCCCTTCCGCATTCTGGGACATCATCCGTTCCCGAGCGACTGTCGCCTGATCGTCTGCCATTCCGGACAATTCGCGAAGAAAACCGAGAATGCGCGCGAACGTTTCAATGCGCGCGTCGCCTGCTACCACATGGCCCGCGAGACGATCAAGAAGAATTTCCCGACACTGGCACCGAGGATTTCGCACCTGCGCGACGTGAACACGGGGAATCTGGAGATCTCGCTTCCGGCGCTCTACGCTGTTCTGAAGAGCCTGCCGAACTCGGTCGCGCCGACCGAGGTGGACGCGATGGCGAGGTTGCACCCCACTGTGGAGACGTGCCTGGCCGGCGTGGACGCCGGCCGCAACGAATTTCCGCTTCGCGACATGGCCCTGTACGGCGTTGGCGAATGCGAGCGGGCTGCGCTGACGGGAGAAGCCCTGGACCGGGGCGATCTGGAACGCCTCGGTGACATGATGCGCATCTCGCACGACGGCGACCGCGTGGCGACGTGGCGGCCCGACCGGGCACCCTTCGACAGCCGCGCGACCGACGAGCGCATGGAAACCTTGATTCGCGAGTCCTCCTCACTTACACCGCTTGTCGAGTCCGGCGCGGCCCTGTGGCAACAGCCCGGCGCGTACGATTGCAGCACGGCGGAGATTGACCTGATGGTGGACACGGTCGCCGCGTGTCCGGGCGTCATCGGGGCGCAGTTGTCCGGCGCGGGCCTGGGCGGATGTATCATGGTCCTGGTGAAGGAGGACGCGGCGGACGACGTACTCGGAACGTTGCGCGGAAAATATTACGAGCCGAGAAACGTGGAACCGCGCATGTTCGTGTGCCGTCCGTCGCGAGGCAGTCACGTCATCACGACACTGGATGCGCAATCATAGCGCCCGGGCGACGCCTTGGTGTGGTGAGTCAAGAGCAAACGCACGTTCGCGGGATGCTACGGTCAACCGCACGGCCAAGCTGGCGCTTGACCGTGGCGCCCGAGCGCCGACGGATGTCTGACGCGAGAGAATTGAAGCAATAAGCTTGGGAAGGGGACGTTTCATGGCAAAGATCGAGGTTGATTTCGGGAAAGCCGCGGGCCGGATCCGGCCGCTGCACGGGCTCTGCAACGGTCCCGTCGCTTTCGGCGCGCTTATGGACGTGAGCCACCGCTATCGGGAACTGAGCGTACCCTGGGTGCGGCTGCACGACACCAACTGGCCGCACCCGCGCGAGGTGGACGTGCCGCAGATTTTCCCCGACTTCGATGCCAACCCGGACGATCCGGCCAGTTACTGTTTCGGACCCACCGACGATTACCTGCGGTCCATTCTCGCTACCGGTGCGCGCATCGTTTACCGCCTCGGCGTGAGCATTGAACATTATCCGCGCAAGCGCTATGTCTTCGCGCCGCCGGATTTCGACAAGTGGGCGCGGATCGCATTGGGCATCGCCCGCCACTACACCGAGGGCTGGGCCGACGGCATCGAGAACGCCGTCGAGTACTGGGAGATCTGGAACGAGCCGGAACTCGGCGACCGGATGTGGTCCGGCACGTTCGAGGAGTATCTCGATCTCTATCGCGCCGCCGCCACGACATTCAAAAGGCACAATCCCAACCTGAAGGTGGGCGGTTTCGCGGCAACATGCGCCGAAAGCCCGCAGGTGGAACAGTTCTTGGCCTACTGCCGCGAGCACGACGTGCCGCTCGATTTCTACTCGTGGCATTACTATGCCTCGCATCCCGACAGGTTCGTTCGCGGCGCGGCCGCTGTCCAGCGCCTTCTGGAGAAATACGGGTTTGGCTCCATCCCGACGTTTCTGGACGAGTGGAACTACCTCGCCGTCCCGTGGAGCCGCCTCTGGGCCGAGGGCGAATTCCTCCGCCGAGACGCGTTCGAGCGCATGAAGAACGAGGAGGGCGCCGCGTTCGCCGCGGCCACGCTCATTCGCATGCAGGACGCGCCCGTGGACATCATGAACTACTACGACGGCCAGCCGATGACCTGGTTCTGCGGCCTGTTCGATTACTACGGCGCGCCTCAGCGAACCTTCTACGCCTTCAAGGCCTTCAATGAATTGCTGGCCTGTCCCGAGCGGGTCGCCGCGAGTTGTGATGTGCCCGACCTTGACGTCCTCGCGGGACGTTCCTCCGACGGTGAGACCGGCGCGGCCCTCATCGCCAATTTTGGCGCGCACGAAGGGAAAATAACGATATCGCTGCAGGGCGTGCCCCCCGAAAACGCACAGCCGGAGATTCTCATGGTGGACCGCGACCGCGGGTTGGAACAGGTCTTGTCCGTCAACGCGGCCGCGACCGCGTCCGGGACCGCCAACGAGCCGAAAGCGAATCAACCGCCGGCGGAAATCGCCGGCAATTCCCTGGACCTCTTCATTCGGCGACACGCCGTCTGTCTGATTCGCTTTTCCGGGATTGCCCCGAAGGCCCCGTAGAGATTTCGCGAGAACGGCGTGCCGAAGAAAACGGGACGCAGGCCCAGCGGGCCCGCGTCCCGTCGTTCGGTGGGGTGGGTGCGACGAATTATTTGGGCGTGACCGCCGGCGCGGCCTCGCCGCTTGCGTGCGTGGCCCAGTCGTGAAGAAGAACGATCTTCACGCGACGCGAGAGTTTCTTGCTTTCCTGGCCCGGCGCCGCGCCAGGCGGCACAAGATCGTGCTCACCGTAGCCGGCGAAGTGCATGCGCGCCGCGTCAATGCTTTTCTCCTTCAGATAATTGAGGACACTTAGCGCGCGCGCGCCGGAGAGGTCGAAATTGGAGTCGAACGTCTTTGACACGCCCGTCCACACCGAGTCGGTATAGCCGCAGACGCGAATCTTGTTCGAACGTTCCTTGATAATCGGAACAACCTGGTCGAGGACTTTCTTCCCGTCGGCTTTCAACTGCGCGCTTCCCGTGTCGAACAGAACGTCCGAGGTTGCGACGATCCCCACACCGTCAGGTTCCTGTGTCACGGTCACATCCGTCATGTCCGGTATCGTCGGCATCGTCGCCATACGCCCCTTCAGTTGCTGCTCCAACCGCTCTTTCTCATTCCGGAGAATCTCCGCGAGATCCTCGCTCTGCGAGAGCAACGCCTTCAACGACGCATTCTCATCGCTCAGCCGTTCTTTCTCGTGCGTCAGCGAGGTAATGAGGGCCGCCTGGTCCTTGTTGAGACGCTCCACGCCCCGGAGGCGCTCGTACTCGCTCAGACGGATAATCTTGAACCCCTCGCAGCCGGACAGCACAACAGCCAAGCCCACGACCAACGCCAGTACACCCCACCGAAAGCGGATCATAAGAAACTCCTTTCCCTCTCCGGGCGCCATGGCCCATCGAAAAACATCGTTCCGCCGGGCCGCCGGCCCGGGCGGCGCATCAGGTCCCAAGATTCTGTTCGACGAACTCGATAAGCTTCTGGGCCCATCCCCAATTCTCGCCCATGTCGTTCATGATGCCGAAGACGAACACAGAGGCCACGACCATGAAGACAAGGGCCGCGGCGAGCATGATATTGCCGGGAACCCAGGGCACGACCAGCCCCCAGCCTCTCACGATTCGTTCTTCTTCCGGGGCCGCTTCCGGCAGGACTTCCTCAACCTCGCCGGCTTCTTCCACGGCCTCCCCGAGCGCTTCCTCTTCCACGCCGACCGTCTCGGTCCCCTCGGCGGCCGCGGCCAATTCCTCCGCGTCCACAAAGCCATCGACCATTTTCGTGTCGTCCGCCGCTTCGCCGACGGCGGCGGTTTCCGGCTCATCGGCGAGCGGGATCGTTCCGATTTCCTCGGCCCCGGCGACTTCCTCGATGCCGGCCGTCTCGCCGACGTCGTCGAGCGCGAGCGGTTCGAGGGACTCGTCGCTGCTCTCCTCGGTCTCCAGAATCGTCCCGAGGGCGTCCGCGTCGGACGGATGCTCGCCTTCGTCATCGGAGACGGCGACGATCTCTTCTCCGCTGCCCGACTCGTCCTCCAGGTCGAGTTCTGCCGCGCTGGTCGCCGATTCCGACGACGTTTCGTCAATCGTCTCGAGGATGTCCACCGACGATTCGGACTCGTCGGCGATCAACACCGACTCGCCGCCGTCGGTCCCCTCGTCCTCCAGCGATAAGCCGAGGTCATCTTCGGAGAACTCGAAGACGGGCTCGGGTTCTTGTTCGGCTTCGTCCTTGTCCTCGACGGGTGCGAGAACGGAGGTTTGATCCGACTCGTCGGCGCCCGGTTCCCCTTCGATGTCGGCCAGGTCAATGCGGCTCGTGTCACTTTTGGAAGCGGGTTCCTGAACTTCCGTGATCTCGCCTTTTCCGCCCAGATCGTCCGCCTTCGAGTCGTCGTCGAGTACGACCGTGCCGCCGGCCTCGATTTGCTTCTTGAATCTCTGGACGTCTCCGGAGCGGAATTTGTAAGTTTTCTGATCGAGGAAGCCTCTGAGCTGGCCTTTTTTGACCAGCGTCGTCACCTGCGCCTCGCTGAGTTGCAGGAGTTTGCAGACGTCTTCCATGTTCAAGAGCTTTTCGCCCATCGCGAGTCTCCTCCACACTACGTACGCTCGGGTCGCGCGCTCCGCTCGAAACGCCGAGCCGCGGCCAAGCCGCTCGCCCGCGTAACTTTACGCGAGAAAGCCACTTCCGGACAGATCGCCAACCGTGTCCGGTCACGGTTCGCCATATGCGTACTATACCACATCGCGCTTGCCAATCAAGCGAAATTCCAAAAAAGTCCACAAAATCGGTCGCAGGCGGGGCGGGAAACGTGGCCAAGCGCACTTCAGAGCGCGTCGGAGAACTCTTCGACGCTCAGTTTGGCTTAACGCAAGAGGTCCCGGAGCGTTCCGATCTTGAGTTCGCGATGCATCGGCACGGCGCAACAATGAAGATTGTCATCGCGATGAAGGCGCGCCGAAAACTGTATTCGCGCACGAGAGTCCGACGCGCCGACCGAAGCGATCCCGCCGTCGCCCTTTCAGGGCTATGGCGGGCAGGCTTTCCGATTCCGTTTCAGGCTTGCTCCGCGAAACTCAAACAAGATCGCGGAGCAAACATGACGTGCCGGCCTACGGTTCCGGAAGTTCCACGACAAGGCGGAATCCGCCGTTGGCGGAGCAGTTGGCCTGCATGGCTTTCATACGGAAAGCGGAACGGCAGAACCCCGGCGCATTCATCCAGGAGCCGCCGCGCAGGACCCGGTTCATGAGCGGGTCCGAGGCCGGGCCGGTCGGATTTTCTGGTGGACTTTTGGCGTAGGATTCCGCGCCGTACCAGTCGGAGGTCCATTCCCACACGTTGCCGATCATGTCGTACAGGCCGAAGGCATTCGGCGAGAACGATCCGACCGGTGCGGTGACGGCGTAGCCGTCGTCGCTCGTCTCGTCGCGCCAGGGAATGGACGGTGCGTTGACGTCGGCGAAATTGCAGCGTGAGGCATCTATCTCCTCTCCCCATGGATAGGCTGTCGCGCTTCCGGCCCGGCACGCGTATTCCCATTCGCCCTCCGTCGGCAGGCGGTACGTCATGCCGTCTTGTTTGGAGAGCCAATCGCAGAAGTGAACGGCGTCGTCTCGGGAGACGCACGCAACGGGTTGCGCGTCTCCGTTGAGCGATTCGCCCCTGTAGTCGCCGCTGGAGTGGTCGGCCACGAATCGCCGATACTGGGCGTTGGTGACCTCGTACGCGCCCATGAGGAACGCGCGGGAAATGCGCACGGCGTGGCGCGGATGCTCGTCTGCGAAGTCTTCGGCGTCTCCGCCGAAACGTTTCGCTGTCTCCTCCGGCGACAACGCGCTGCCCATCTCGAACCGGCCGGCGGGGATGAGGGCGAACTCCATGCCGAGCGAATTCTTGTAGTATGTAATCTCATTCCGCGTTTCGCCGTCCGGCGTCGCGCAGTTCACGCGGCGTGTTTCGCGAGTCCAGTGTTCGTTCAAAGCGTTCTCTCCATTTCCATAACTCCTCGCGGGCAATCGTCCGGCGACGCGGTGGGGAAGCGTTCCCCCGCACGCAGCCAGAGTACACGGCATGAGCAGGAGCGGCAGCATACGGGCGAAACGTTCGAACATCAGCTTGGACTCCCCTCGGCTTTTCGCCTGAGGCGGTGTTCCGGCGACCGCTTCTGGGGCGACACGCCGAGGCCGCCGCGATCAAAACGGGTTCAATTGCGGCGCGTAGTTCCAGTTGTGGAAAAGATTCGTCCCCGCGCGGTCCATCTCGGGCGTTTGCGGCAGGAGGACGAGGGCGTCGAAATCGGTTTTCGCGGGCGCGCGGAGAGTCAAGACGTGTTCGCCCGGCGTCAGTCGTATGTCCGAAATCCTGTACCAGAAGGCGCCGCGCGCGCCGAAATTGTGCAGCGGTTTGGAATATGCGACATTCGCGTCGGTCCAGCCTTGGAATCCCCGTAATCCCGTCGTACGAAGGGAGCGCGGCTCGGCGTCGTCCAGAATCAACGACAGCCTCGCCCGCCATCGGTTGGCCCACTCCGCGCGGAGCCAGAGCGCGTATGTGCCGTCTTGCGGCGCGGAAAAGGCGAAGCGCAACTCGCCGTCGCCGGTAAATCGCACCAACCGGCCTCCGCTCGCGTTGGCGTGCTCAACGACCGCCACATCGCCCGAGATTTCATCGGCGGCCTCCGCTTCGCGCGCCAGGGGCGAGTCGGCAACGAGGAAGTGAACGGTGTCGCGGCGTTCACGGTCGCCTTCGCGCAGAACAAGGTCGAGGGTCTCGATTTCGCCCGGTATGGCATTCGACGGCTGAACGCGGAAGTTCGCGACGCCGGTTTCCGCTTCGAGTCGTTCCGCCGACCATCCGGGGGGCAGGCGCTCCAGCGCCACCTCGCCTTCGAAGGGCCGACCGGTTGTCGTGAGCGCCAGAAACGCGGCGCGGTCCGGCGCGACGAGAAGAAGGTTGCGCCGTGGTTCGTCGCTGAGCATGGGATAGTCGA
>Ga0180438_10012516_pt1 | contig 10088 bp, 6 predicted proteins | sample SS_ome_12_FD_132455 | JGI IMG/M metagenome (GOLD analysis project Ga0180438, IMG submission 132455) | Hypersaline lake sediment archaeal communities from the Salton Sea, California, USA - SS_3_D_2 metaG | ecosystem: Environmental > Aquatic > Non-marine Saline and Alkaline > Hypersaline >...
GCCGAAGAGCACGGCCGCACACTCCGCGGCCGTGGCGCCCGAATCGCCGACCCCTGTCTTCTCTGCGTCTCTGCGTCTCTGTGGTGGTCTTCGTCGATCTGCGAGCGCCGGCGGACCGACAAGCTCGGGAAGCCGGCCGGCGGCGCGGCTATCCCAAGCCCGCGGGGCAGGCGGGCCCAGGCGGAAGAGGTGGATGTACTGGCCGGTGGCGCGGTTCTGGATCCGTAGGACAAACGCGAACGGCCCGACGGTCCTGGGCTCCATCAGCACCTGGAGGCGCCGCATCCGCCAGGACTGGTACCACCGGTCGGGGGGCGACTTCTCGTTGCCGCCGAGCAGCCCGATCCGCGAATCCCAGGCGACATAGGTCACGTTGCGCTGTCGGCAGGCCCGGGCGAACTCCAGGAGCGTCCGGCCGGGGATGTCCCTCGGGTGCACGATGCGGTCGGCGTACCGCGGAGCCATCGCCCGAAGCGGGCTGGACAACGTGGTGGCCAGCACCTCGTCTTTGCCGGCGTTGCGGCTGTACCAGTCCAGCAGGACCTCGAACTCCCTCCACCGATCGCCGTTGCGCATCGCGGCCGCCAGGAAGAACTGGTTGGAGAAGACCATCACGAGGGCGACCAGCGAGACGGACAGCAACTGCACGATCGGCTTGCCCAGCCCCAGCGCCACGCGGAGCGCCACGACGGCAGCCCCGGCGGCCCCGGCGACGTACGCGACGTGGGCCGAGTTCGTGCTCACGGGCGCGACGGCCGCAATGCCCGGCCACATCCGGACGAGCCAGTACACCGACGCACCCGCCAACAGGGCGAGGAAGGCCAGCCGCCCGATGCGGAAGGCCCTGTGCTTTCGATCGGCAAGGCGCCAGATCCCCCGGGCCCCGTAGGCGCAGATCAGCAGGATGATCCAGTAGAACGGCACGCAGAAGCGCTGGTCCATCCACGGATGCAGCACGTGGACGGCCAGGTAGAGGACCAGGAAGATCATCAGCGCCAGGAGATTCCCCTGACGGCTGTAGATCCCCCAGCCCAGGCCGACCAGAAACAGGCAGGACGCCAAGACTATCGTGAAGCGGTGGACGATCGCCGCTTCCGACCCGCCGAGCGAGCCGTCCGACGCCCTGAGCAGAGGCATGATCGCCACCTGCCACGTGACCTTGAGGTGCTCCAGGATCGCGGTGTCGAGTCGGCTGGGGTACTTCAGCACCTTCAGGTAATGGAGACCTTGCGTCTTCCAGGTCAGATACGTGCCCAGCATCCAGAGCGCCAACGGCAGGGAAGCCAGGGCGGCCAGGCCGACGGCCGCCAGCTTCCGGCGAAGTCCCTTCCGATGGATCATGTCCACCACGAAGGCGGCGAGGATCAGCGCCGCACCCTCGTACCGCGTCATCGTCGCCAGCGCCGCGAACAGATAGGCCCAGCGCGATCGCCGGAAGATGAAGTAGAAACTGGTCAGGACGAAGAACAGCAGAACGGTCTCGGCGATCGGGTGGACGACCAGGAGCAGTTGGCAGGGATTGATCGCGGCCACGACCGCCAGCCAGACGCCCCAACGACCGATCAACTGCCGACCGATCAGCCAGATGAGAACGACGTTGATCGGGTGCAGCAGGGCGTTGAGCAGCCGGCCGGCCGTCAGGTCCGGGTGCGGGTCGTCCTCCCCCTGCCAGGGGGCCACCGCCTTGCTCAGTCCCGCCTGGAGCAGGCCCACCACGGGCGCTCGCATGAAAGTCCTCGGCATCCTGCCCGCCAGCAGGTCGTGGCCCACCGGGGCGAAGGCCGCGAAGTCCGGATGGGGCACGGGAAGGTGCTTGTAGTATCGCACCGACAGGTACCCGCCGAGCCCCAGCAGGATCACCAGCGTGGCCAGGCTCAGCCAGCGCTGTCTGCGAACCGGCCGGCGGGGGGCGGGCAGGTCGGCCGGGGCAGGCTCGAAGGGGTCGAGGGGATCGGCGCGGGCCTCGGTTGCCGGTGCGGCATCCGTCGCCCCTCGGTCTGACTGCCCCCGCGCCTCGGGGGGCGGTCGCTTCTTCTTCCTTCTTCTCCTGCTTGCCTTGCTCATGGTCCTGCCCTGGATGGATGGGGCAATCGTTCGGCAAAGCATCCGTTACGTGACAGGCCCCCGCATGGTACGATCCCGGGGGTGCTGGTCTCGCCCTCGAAGACACGGCCGCACACTCCGCGGCCGCGGCACCCGGATCACTGGTTTCTGTCTTCTCTGACTCTCTGCGTCTCTGCGTCTCTGCGCCTCTGTGGTCGTCTTCTTCGATCCGCCCGCGTCGCCCGACCGGCGCGCCCTACACGTTCTCGGGGATCTCGAACCCCTTGCGGTAGGGGGGCTTGAGCAGGGCGTTGGCTTCGGCGTTGTCGAAGCGGTTGGCCGTCGGGTTGTACTCCAACGCCAGGTTGCCCACGCGGTGGGCGATGTTGGCCATGTGCAGGACGACGTTGGAGGTGTGGGCGACGGCGATGTCGGCGGTGGGGGCCTTGCGCGTCTTGATGCAGTCGAGGAAGTTGCGGAAGTGGGGGAAGTCCGGCACGCGGCCGTACATCTTCTCGACCACCTTCCCGCCCGACTGCTGGACGATCCATCCCCCGCCGTGTCGGCCGATCGTCATCATCAGCTCCGACCCGTAGATCTCGATCCGCGTGGCGTTGTGCGACCAGTGGGGCAGCAGGTCGTTGCGGCGGATCGTGCCGGTCGTCTTGAGCATGTACCGCGGGTAGCTGGTGGCGTCCATGGTCATCATGAAGTTGCCGAAGTCCCAACTGACGTTGATCACGTCGGGGCACTCGGAATCGTCGCCCTTGTGGACGTAGCGCCCCCCCACCGCGCGGACGGACCGCGGCGGCGGCGGGTCGCCCATCAGCATCAGCGCCAAGTCGAGCTGGTGGATGCCGTCCCCGGCCATGTCCCCGCCGCTGAAGTCCCAGTACTGCTGCCAGCCCCCGTGGAAGATCCTGGAGTGGTACGGCCGGGCCGGCGCCTTGCCGACCCACGTGTTCCAGTCGAATCCCTCCGGCTTGGGCCTGCTGGTGCCGAGGCGGAACGGGCCGCCCGACTTCATGTTGTAGACCTTCACGATCCCGATCCGCCCGAGCTTGCCGCTCTGGACGTACTTGCGGGCGGCGGAGTTGTACTCGGCCGAGCGGTTCTGCGTGCCGACCTGGAGGATTCGCTTGTGCTTCGCGGCCGCCTTGGCCATCTGCCCGGACTCCCAGATGTTGTGGGAGTGGGGCTTCTCGACGTAGACGTCCTTGGCGGCCTGGCAGGCGAGGATGGACGCCGGCGCGTGCCACTGGTCCGGCGTGGCGATGACCACGGCGTCGACGTCCTTCGAGTCCATCACCTCCTTGAGGCTCTTGGTGAAGGCAGGCTTGGTCTTCTGGACCTGCTGAAGGAAGTGCCACGCGCTCTGGATCCGCTCGGGGTTCAGGTCGCAGAGCGTCGTGAGGTGCGTTCCCTCCTCGATGAACCCGCGCATCACGATCTTCCCGCGCCCGCCGCAGCCGATCAGCGCGACGTTGATCCGCTCGTTGGAGCCCTTGACCCGCTCGGCACTCGCCGCCGTGAGGGCCGACCGCCCGACCGCCGCGCCCATCGCCGCCGCGCCGCTGCCCCGCAGGAACGTCCGTCTCGTCATCCCGTTCATGGCCCATGCCTCCTCACGCGAAGGAACCTTGGTTGACCCGACCGCACCATCGCGCGCCGCGCCGCGCGGATCAACGAAGAAATGGCCACACATCAGGTCGCAACAGCAGGTCATAGACAGTAGATAGTGGGTAACAGGCGGCGTTGCTCCCGGTTTGGCAAGGCAGGGAATCGCCCGAGAGAAGGGCAGGAGATGTCGATGAGACAACCGAGGGCGAGGCATCGGCGCCCCGCCGTCGGCGCGGCGGCGCTGGCGGCGGGATTGGCGCTGACCGGCGGGCTGTCGGCGGCGGACTGGCCGCAGTTCCAGGGGCCCGACCGCAGCGGGATCTCGGCCGAGACGGGGCTGGCCCGCGCCTGGCCGGCGGGCGGGCCGCGCGCGGTGTGGGCCATCAAAGTCGGCAGGGGATGGGCCGGGCCCGTCGTCCGCGACGGGGAGGTCTACCTGCTCGACCGCCTCGACGAGCGGCGGGAGATCCTGCGCGTCTTCGGCCTCGGCGACGGGAAGGAGCGGTGGCGGGTGGCGTTCGACTCGTCGGGCAAGCTGTTCAGCCACCCCGGCTCGCGCGGCGTGCCGACGGTGGGAGAGGATGGCGTCTACGCCGTGGGCACGTTCGGGCGCGTGGTGTGCGTCGACCGCAAGACCCGCAAGCTCGTCTGGTCTCGTCACCTCGTGGACGACTTTCCGGGCGTCGGGCCCGACAGCCTGTACGGGGGCTCGCGGAAGCACGACCCGAAGTCGCACAAGCCGGCCGCGGCGGCGTGGGGGTGCACGCAGTTCCCGCTGGTCTACAAGGGCACGGTCCTTCTGGCGCCGATGACGGACACGGTCGGCGTGGTCGCCTTCGACGCGGCCGGCGGCGAGGTGCGGTGGAAGTCGCCCTACGTCGGGCGGCCCTGGTTCGGGCAGGCCTCGCCGTATCTGACCCGCCTCCACGGCGTCGATCAGATCGTCACGATCGCCAACCGGCACCCGCCGGGCATGCCGCCGGCGGTGATCTCCGGCGTCGACGCGGCGAGCGGCAAGCTGCTGTGGCAGACCGTCACGTGGCGGAGCTACAAGATCCCCATCCCCCAGCCGGTGCGGATCGCGCCCGACACGCTGTTCATCACCGGCGGATACGGCATCGGGTGCTTCTCGCTGCGGCTGACGCGAGACGGCGGGCGGTGGGCGGCGGCCTTCGGCTTCCGCAACAACAACGTCGCCAGCCACATCCACAACCCGCTGTTCTACAAGGGCCACCTCTACTCGCCCAGCCTCAACCGCTACTTCGTGCCCAACCGCAACGGGCTGGTCTGCCTCGACACCGCCGGGCGCATCGTCTGGAAGACCGGCACGCAGCTCGCGCTGCACGACGGCGGCATGATCATCGCCGACGGGCTGATCTACGCGATGGACGCCCGCAGCGGCGAGCTGCACCTGATCGAAGCGGCACCCGCCGGCTACCGGCCGCTGGCGAAGGCGAAGGTGCTGGCCGCCAACAGCAAGACGGCCTGGGCGCCGCTGGCGCTGTCGGGCGGCAAGCTCCTCGTCCGCGACACGCAGCAACTGAAATGCCTCGACGTGCGCAGGCCCTGACCGACCGTCGGCGAGAGTGTAGTGGGTGCCACGGCCGCGGAGTGTGCGGCCGTGTCTTCGCCGGCGCAAAGAGCACGGCCGCTGGACTCCGCGGCCGTGGCACGCGGATCACGTGCTGTTGCTCTCTGCGCCTCTGTGCCTCTGAGGTGCCTCTCCTCTACAGGTCGATGATCTCTCCGCCGGCCTCGGCGCTTCGGCGTTCGGCGTCGACGATCCTCAGCGACTGAAGCGCGTCGGCGGGCGTGACGATCGAGGGGGGCGTGCCCGCCTTGATGCACTCGGTCATGTAGGCCAGCTCGAGGAAGTAGCCGTCGTCGCCCTCGCACTCGATCGGCTCGGCCTCGCCGCCGTGGTAGAGCATCAGCGGCGTCTCGCGGGCCATGACGTACTCGGCGGTGGCGTTCTCGAAGTTGACGGAGTAGCCCATCTGGAAGCCGAACCCGTCGCCCATGCCCCAGCCGCCCTCGGCGTGGACGATCGGGCCGCCCTCGTAGACGTAGCGCGTGACGAGGTGGTCGATGCAGCCGGTGAACTTGACGTAGCCGACCGTCGAGACCGCCTTGGGCGCGCCGAAGGCGAACTTGACGAAGTCCGTGTCGTGCAGGTGCAGGTCGAGGATGGCCCCGCCGGACATCTCGCCGTTGGCGAACCACCCCGGCGGGGGCGAGCCGACGCGGCGGAAGGTCGCGTCCATGACCTTGCCGTACGTCCCCGCCCCGGCCGCCTCGGCCAGCCAGGCCCACTGGGGCCAGAAGCGGATGCACATCGCGGGCATGAGGAAGCCCTCGGCCGCCTCGGCGGCGGCGACGATGGCCTCGGCCTTCTCGAGCGTCCGGGCCATGGGCTTCTCGCAGACGACGTGCTTGCCGGCTTTCAGGGCGGCGATGGCGATCTCGTCGTGGAAGGGGGTCGGCACGCAGACGTCGACGACGTCGACGTCCATGGCGATCATCTCGCCCACGTCCGTCGTGCCGGTGATGCGGTCCATGTCCAGCGACTCCGGCGCGCCGGGGATGTTGCTCCATCCGCCCGACAGGTCGCCGGAGGCCCGCTTGGCGTCGGTGTCGGCGACGGCGACCACCTCGGCGCCCTCGATGCGGTCCCACGCCCCGTAGTGCCACCGCCCCATCATGCCCAGCCCGACGATGCCCACGCGGATCATGACAGGCCCGCCTTCTCGATCGTCTCGAGGACGAACTCCTTGGCCGTCCGGATGTCCGCGACCCGCTGGTCGCCCGCTTCGCGCTCGATGGCCATCGCGCCGGCGAACCCGCCTTCGTTCAACGCGGTCAGGAACGCCGTCCAGTCCACCGCGCCCGTGCCGACGGGCACTTCCGCGCCCCACTCGCCCGGCGTCTGTGTCGGCGTGGCGTCCTTCACGTGCACGCCCTTGAGGTAGCCCATCAGCACGCGGACCGACTCGACCGGGTCGCCCTTGGCGTAGAGGATCATGTTGGCCGGGTCGAAGTTCACGCCCACGTTCGGCTGGGCCAGGCGGTCGAGGAAGCCCTTCAGCGTGCCCGCCTCTTCCTGTCCGGTCTCGAAGCTCAGGTCGATCCCCTCGGCCGCGAAGGCCTGGGCGATCTGCGTCAGCCGCCCGACGAGCTTCTCATAGGCGGGGTCGCCAGGCTCTTCCGGCAGGAAGCCGGCGTGGAAGCTCACCAGGGAGATGCCCAGGCTCTTGGCGATCGGCACGGTCGCCTGGATGTTCGCCCAGTTGGTCTCCCACGTCGCGTCGGGCACGATCCCGCCGGTGACCTTGATCGTGTCCAGCGTGCTGTAGTCCTCCCCCTCGCAGCCGAACATGCCCGAGACGATGCCGATGCCCGCATCCGCCAGCTTGCCCCCCGTGTCCGCCCACGCCGCGTCGCTGCGCAGCGGGTCCAGGCCGAGCTGGATCCTGTTGATCCCGATCTGCCGCATCTGTCCGATCAGGTCGTCCGGGTCGGACGGCCCCAACGACCAACTGCACACCGCCAGACGTTCCGCCAATGGTCCGCTCATGGTTTGCTCCTTCTCCTGCGCGGGCCGCGGCGCGAGGGCCCCCGGCCCGACAACCGACGATGGATCTCGACTCACGCGACCGGCCAGCATAAGCGCGCATCTCGCCCCTGTCACGCCAGAACCGGCCTGCTTTTCGGGCTCGCCGGCGCCGCACCGTAGGTCCGATGGGCCTCCGTCGGGCTTGCCCCGGCGGGGCCGCGATTGGAAGACGGGGCCGCCTCCCCAGTCACCGTCCCGCCGGGGCAGGCCCGACGGTGACGCTATCGCGGGGGCGAGCTCAGTCTGGACGTCAGTCACCGTTCCGCCGGGACGGACCCGACGGTGACGAGTCTGTGACCTCCTCACCGCTCGAACTCCCGCGCCGTGCGGATCATCGCGTGGACGTTCTCCGCCGGCGTGGTGGCCGGCAGGGCGCAGCCGGCGTTGAGGATGAAACGCGGCGCGTCGGCGAACACCTCCAGCAGCTCGCGCGTCGCCGCCTCCACGTCCGCCGCCTGCCCCCGCGCCAACACGCCCGACGGGTCGATGTTGCCCACGAACGCCGCGCCGTCCCCGATCGCCTCGCGCGCCACGCGGGCGTCGGTCCGGTAGTCCAACTCCAGCCCGTCGGCGCCGCTGGCGAGCATGTCCGGCAGGATCGACCCCGTGTCGCCGCAGATGTGAAGCAGGTAGAGGCACCCGACCTCGTGCGCCGCGGCGGCCAGCCGCCTCTCGTAGGGCAGGGCCCAGCGGCGGTACATGTCCGGCGAGATCAGCTCCGGCCCGGCGGGGCTGTCGCCGTTGGAGACCATCGGCACGCCCGTCGAGGCCATCAGGCGAATGAACCGCACCGAGACGTCCGTGCAATACTCCAGCAACTGCTCGACGTGCGGTTCGGCGCCTTCGGTGAGCAGGTCGATCATCCACCGCTCGGGCGAGCGGATCATGCTCGCCAGCGAGAACGGCGCCTGGTCGCAGTTGCCCCGGACGTACACGTCTGTCCCGACGCGCTCGACGAGGATCGACGCCGCCTCCAGCCAGGTCTGCACCCGCCGGTGGTTGTTCAGGTCCGGCGGGGGCAGCTCGGCGGCGGCCTCGAGCAGATGCAGCCGCGGCAGCCCGGCGGGTACGGCGGGCGAGTGCTCCGGGAAGCTGATCGGCACGCCCACCGCGTCGGCCAGCGTCACCGTGTCCACGTCCAGGAGGATGCCGTCGTGCCCGTACGTCTCGATCGCCCGCAGATGCGCCTCGGCCATCTTCCGCGCATCCCATCGGTACTCGGCCTGCGTGAGCCCTGCCTCGCGCGCGGCGGGCATGAAGTTGTGCAACATGACCGGCACGCGATCCGGCATCCGGCCGGCCATCGCCGCCGCGATCCGCTCGTAGCCCGTCATCGGCGGCCCCTCTCAAGTGAACAGGACGTATGTTAGGAAGTCCGAATGACGAAGCCCGAATGACGAATCAATGTCGAATGACCAATGACGAGAGACCGGCATGTTCGACCGTCGGAGCTGGATACGCCTCTTCTCATTCGGCATTCGGAATTCGTCATTGGTTCGTCATTCGGGTCTCGTCATTCCGTCATTCCGGGTGCCTTTTCCGGCGGCGATCCGCCATTGGAGCAGGAGCGTCGCCGCGCACATGCCGCCGGCGGAGGCGAAGTCGCCCAGCAGCCAGAACCGCGGCATCCCGCCGTACAGCAGGCCCACCGTCGCCAGCGCGGCGATGGCGATCGCCTGGTAGGTGATCAGGGCCGAGTGCCGCCGCACGTCGCGGGCCAGCAGCAGCACCAGCCCGCCGTAGAAGGCGTACAGCCCCGACGTCAGCCGCGCCAGGTACTCCGCCACCGGCGGGTCCGGAAACCGCCCCATCCCCAGCCACTCATGCCCGATCGCCATCCACTCCCGCGGCATGAACAGCGGCACGATCGCCGATCCGCAGACCACCCCCGTCCCGATCAACAGCAGCTTCAGCAGTCTCTCGGCCGTCCACATTCGCTCACCTCGTTCGCGGGGCGCCGCCCCGATGGGAGGCCAACATACACGAAAGCGAATGCCACTCCAACATCGCGATCTGTCCGGCAGATAGCCCGCCCCCGGCGGGCGGGACATCTGAGCCCATGGCGTGAGCCGTGGGGAAACGGGATTGCTACAGAGGACAAGCCCTTTCAAGGGCGATACATCGCCTCCCGGGCCTTGTGTCGCCCTTGAAAGGGCTTGCTGTTGATTGGCTGGCGTTGGTCCCACGGCTCGCGCCGTGGGCTCAGATGTGTCGCCCTCCGGGCTGGAGCCGCGCCGGCAGGGGGATGGCTGACGGCTCAGTCCCTGTCGCCGGCGGTCGCTTTCTTCGCCAGCAGATCGGCGACGTCTTTGTGGCCGGCGGCTTGGGCGGCTTGTTGGGGGGTGCGGCCCTGTTTGTCTTTGGCGGCGGGGTCGGCGCCTTTCTGGAGGAGGAGCCTGACGGTGCTGAGTCGGCCCTTGGCGGCGGCGAGGTGGAGGGGCCTGAAGCCGGTGCGGGTGCGGGCGGCGATTCTCGCGCCGTTCGTCAGGAGCAGCTCGACGGCGGCGCGGTGGCCGCTGCGGGCGGCGTGGTGCAGCGGCGTCATCCCCGACGCGCCGGGCGGGTCGATCTTCGCGCCGCGGGCGATGAGCAGGTCGGCGAGGCCGAGGTGGCCGCCCTCGGCGGCGCGATGCAGCGGCGTCGAGCCGTCGGCCGTGCGGGCGTTGACGGCGGCGCCCTTCTCCAGCAGCAGCAGGGCGACGGCCTTCTGCCCGCCGTTGGCGGCGCAGTGGAGCATGGTCGTCCCGTCGGCCATCCGGGCGTCGAGGTCGGCCTTGTTGGCGATCAGCAGCTCGATGACGTCGACGTGTCC
>Ga0180438_10012518_pt1 | contig 10087 bp, 7 predicted proteins | sample SS_ome_12_FD_132455 | JGI IMG/M metagenome (GOLD analysis project Ga0180438, IMG submission 132455) | Hypersaline lake sediment archaeal communities from the Salton Sea, California, USA - SS_3_D_2 metaG | ecosystem: Environmental > Aquatic > Non-marine Saline and Alkaline > Hypersaline >...
CGCCCTGAACAAACTGCTTTCCCTCAATCAGAGAGAGCGCGAGCGGGGTATCGTCACGGCCTCTTCCGGAAATCACGGACACGCGGTGGCGTTTCTTGCCGAGCGTTTCGGCATCCCCGGGGCGATATTCCTTCCCGAGACGACCGATCCCTCCAAAATCGAGACCTTGAGATCCTATGGAGTGGAACTGCGCATCCAGGGAGATGACTGCGTCAAGGCCGAGGCCGCAGCCCGCGCCGCGGCCGCGGATCAGGACAGGACCTATATCTCCCCCTACAACGACCCTCAGATTATCGCCGGTCAAGCCACGGTGGGGATCGAAATTGGCCGGCAGCTGGATGGATTCGATACCGTGCTCGTGCCGGTGGGAGGCGGCGGCCTGATCTCCGGCATCGCAGCCTGTTTCAAGACGGAAAAAACATCCATCGAGGTGATAGGCTGCCAGCCCGAGAATTCCCGCGTGATGACCGAATCGGTCAAGGCGGGGCAGATCCTTGAGATGGAATCCCTTCCCACGCTCTCAGACGGTACCGCCGGCGGGATCGAGGCCGGATCCATCACTTTCGATATTTGCCGCCGCCACGTGGATGATTTTATCCTGTTGAGCGAGCATGACATCAGATCCGCCGTTACCCTGATCCTGGAGCGTCATCATCTCCTGGTCGAAGGGGCGGGGGCGCTCCCGGTCGGCGCCTTTATGAAATATCGATCCCGCTTCGCTCGAAAACGGGTGGTGTTGATCCTGAGCGGCTCCCAGTTGAGCCTCGCCACCTTGAAGAAGATCCTGGAGGCCTAATGGACACGGATCATCATGCATAAAAGTCTTTGATCGTTTCGACGATGCTCGTTTGCTGGGGAGCGGTAAGTTCAGGATAGATGGGCAGGGCCAAGACTTCCTGAGCCGCCTGTTCGGTTTCAGGGAAATCTCCGCGCCTGTATCCGAGATAGGCGAAGCACTCCTGTAGATGCAGGCCCAGGGGATAATATATGGCCGAAGGAATATTCCTTTCTTTTAGATAGGCCTGGAGCTTGACCCGGTCCCGAACCCGGATCACATACTGGTGATAGGTGTGGTAGTGCCGGACTCCCCTCTCCCGATAAAGCTCGACAGGAAGGCGGACCGCTCCGCTCTCCACCACTCCGCTCGCATTAAAGAGATCCCGGTAAGAATCCGCTCGCTGCTGCCTGGCGCGGTGCCACCCGTCCAAATGTTTGAGTTTGACCCGCAGTATGGCGGCCTGGATGGCGTCCAACCTGAAATTTCCACCTAAAATCTCATAGATATACTTATTTTTCGAGCCGTGCACCCTGAGCAGTCGCAGTGTTTCATACCGGCCGCGGTCATCGGTCAGCACCATGCCGCCGTCTCCGAATCCCCCCAAATTCTTGGAAGGGAAAAAGGATAGTATGCCCAAATCGCCCAAGGCACATGCCCGTTTCGTTCCTTCGATGCTGGGGTATTCCGAGCCGATGGCTTGGGCGGCGTCTTCCACGGTGAAGAGATGGTACTGACGGGCCAGATCATTAATGGCATCCATATCCGCCACCTGCCCGTAAAGGTGTACGGGGATGATCGCCTTGATGCGCGACATATCCCTCGTTCCGATCTTGCTGGACAGCAGCAGCTCCAGCCGCTGGGGATCGATATTGTAACTCTGTGCGTCGATGTCACAGAAGAGGGGGATGGCCTTCAGCCGGGCGATAGCCCCGGCGGTGGCGAAAAACGTAAATGGGGTGGTCACCACAAAATCGCCCTCACCTATCCCAAGCGCCATCAAGGAGATGATCAAGGCATCCGAACCCGAGGACACGCCGACGGCATATTGAGTGCCTCCATAGTCGGCGATCTCCTGCTCCAGCATCGCCACCTCTTCACCCAGGATAAACCTCTGGGATTCCACGACCTGCTTCAGCTTGCCGTCGATCTCGGCCTTTATACTTCGATACTGGGCCTTAAGGTCCAGAAAAGGAATGTCCATGATACCTCCTCGCTATAGCACCTTTTTCAATTTCGTCTTTTCGATGATCAGCTGTCCTTGATAGGACACATAGTTGAGCAGGATGAGCACCCGTTCGCTATGAGTCAGCTCCCGCTTGAAGATCCCCTTGAGGCCCTTGAGCGGACCCTCCATGATCTGAATCTCATCCCCCAGGTTCGGTTCCTCACCGTACTTCTGCAGCTCGATCAGCCCCTCGACCTCACGGGATTTGAGCCCATAGATCACGTCATCCGGGATCGGAATGGGCCCGGCTTGATTGCCCACCACCTTTTTTACGCCCCGGGTGTATTTCACCAACCGGTATTGCTCGGGGTGAGAAAAGCGAATGAACTCGTATCCGGGAAAAAAGGGATAGATCCTCCCGTCCTGCATGATCTTGGGATTGTAGATCTCGAAACCGCCTTCGGTGAAAAGTTTCTCGACCTGGATTTCTTTCTTGGGTTTGGTGTTGAGAACGTACCAATTCATGGGCCATCATCCATCCGTGATCTTGAATTTAGCGTACATATGGGGCCTCCGGTCACGCAGGAAAAAGCGTCGGGCCGCAGATGAAGCGATTCGGCCCAGGTCTACATCCACCATAAGAATGTGATCTTCTCCGCTCGGAGCCTGGGCGAGGATCCGTCCTTCCGGATCGACGACAAAAGACTCCCCCGAAAAATGGAGCTCCTCTTCCCGGCCCACGCGGTTCACCAATGCGGCGTAATACCCGTTTTGGAACGCCGCCACCTGAAGCTCGGCCTCAAAGATGCCCGGCGTCCACTCGCCCACCGCACCGGCCTGCGGCACGACTACGATTTCCGCGCCCAACAAAGCCAGGTGCCGCATATATTCAGGAAAATGCCGGTCGTAACAAATTGCGACACCCAAGCTTCCGACTCTAGTCTGGAAGACAAAGTCTTCTCGGTCACCGGGAGCGTAATATCCCTTTTCGTAAAACCCGAGGCCGTCCATGATGTGCACCATCCGCGTCACACCCAGAAGGGTCCCGTCGGCATCGATAACCGGTGAGGCATCATAGGTCCGGTCTCCTTCCCGCTCAAAGAGATTGAGCACCGTGACCGCGCCGAACTCACGGGCCAGGCGGCTGAACATCTCCGTGGTGGGACCTGGGATAGGCTCGGCCCAGCGGGAGGCATCCGGCTCTGCAGGAGACTGGGGCAGGAAGGGCAGGAAGCCCAGCTCGGCAAATGCGATAAGCCCCGCTCCAGTCTGAGCGGCCTTGCGGAAGGCTTCGACACCGCGTCTGAGGTTGTCGTCCCGATCATGCGTGGCGTGCTGTTGGATGAGGGCTAGCTTCATGTCGTATTTCCCGCGGCTCAGGAAGCATTATGTGACGTAAAAATGGTATGCGCCTCCTCGGGCGAGGCATTCTCGTACACAACGGCTCGGATTCCTTTGATCATTGCGACCGGGTGATCGTTCTGCCAGATATTGCGTCCCATATCCACTCCCACCGCGCCTTTGCGGATGGCATCGTAGGCCATCTTGAATGCATCCAACTCGGTCTCAAGTTTGGGGCCACCCGCGATAACCAGCGGAACCGGGCAGGATTCCACCACCTTCTCGAACTCATCGCAGTAGTAGGTTTTCACGAAACTGGCGCCTAATTCAGCCGCGATCCGGCAAGAGAGTGCCAGAAAGCGAGAGTCCCGTTTTCCCAACTCCTTGCCCACGGCGGTCACGGCCAGGACCGGGATGCCGTAGTCCTGCGCCATGTCCACCAGAACGGCTAAATTTTCCAGAGTCTGGGTTTCGTAATCCGAGCCCACGAAAATGGAAAGGGCTACGGCCGCCACATTCAAGCGGACCGCCTCTTCGATGGAGGTGATGATGGTTTCATTGGATAGGTCTTCTCCGATGATGCTGCTTCCTCCCGATACTCTCAACACGATCGGCACGGAGGAGCCGGGATCGATGGATGAACGTAGGATTCCGCGCGTCAACATCAAGGCATCGGCGTACTCCAACAGCGGTTCGACGGTCGTATTCACATTCTCCAATCGATAGGTCGGCCCTAAAAAATAGCCATGGTCGACCGCCAGCATGACGGTGCGCCCTGTCTGGGGCCGAATGATCCGGTAGAGTCGGTTTTTTATCCCCCAATCCATTTTATCCTCCTAAAATTATTTGATATCCAGCTATTTCTGCGGCTCTATGATCACCTTCAGTGAATCTCCTGGCTCGGCCACCAAACGAAAGCCATCCCCGGTGCGCTCGAGAGGCAGTCGGTGCGTGATCAAGTCCCGAACCTGAAGGGCGGGAGACTGCAGCAAACGGAGGGCTTCCCAGGAATCCCGGGGGGCAGCTCCGTAGCTGGTTGTCAAGGTGATGTCGTTCCGGAACAGAAACGAATTTATGGAGACCGGGACCTTGACCTCACCCGCGGGGATGGCGAAAAACACCACGGTCCCTCCCCGCTCGATATAATCGAGGGCGGCATATTGGGCCGACTCGGCGCCCGTGCATACGATGACCTGGTCGGCGAGCCGTCCTCGATTCAGCTCCCGCAGGCGGCCCCTAACATCCTCGTCCGGTTCCAATGCGGCGTCGGCTCCGAAACGTAGCGCCGCTGAGCGGCGGAAGGGCACGGGATCCACGGCCAGGATTTTCCCAGCCCCGGCATGACGCGAAAAATGGATATACAGCAAGCCTGAGATCCCGCTGCCCAATACGACCAGACACTGCCCGGGATGGATGAAGGAATTCCGATGGGCCCGGAGGATGCATCCCAACGGCTCGTGAAAGGTGGCCTCTTCGTAGGATAAAGACTCGGGTATCAAAAAGGTGCCGCGGTCGACATTGATGCCCGGAATACGGATGAATTCGGAAAAACCGCCGGGATCGAAATTGGTGGAGCGCAGGGTATCGCAGGCGGTGTGGTGTCCCGTGAGGCAGAAATGACAGGTATTGCAGGGAACATGGTGGGCGGCTACAATTCGGTCTCCGGTCTTGAAACGGCGCACGTCGTTTCCGACCGCCTCGACCGTCCCCGCCACCTCGTGTCCCAGGACCAAGGGAGCTTTGCGGATGCGGTACCACTCCAGTACATCGCTGCCGCAAATTCCGCTCGCCTCGACCCGCATGAGGATCTCGTCCGGCCCGATCGCGGGACAGGGCAATTCCTCCACACGGACATCCCGGTTGTTGTAATACATTGCAACACGCATTCGAATCGCTCTCTGTGTCTCCGGTATTATGGGCGAACATCCCCACAAAAATCAAGCGTGTTGGTGAATGGAGAGGCTCACCGAGGGATCTCTACTCTCCGGCCCGCAGCTTTATTCGATCTTCAGCAGCTTGAGCGGAGGATATATCTTCAAACCGCCGTACTCCGGGGTGTGGTGTATGATATCACCGTAGCGATCGAGCATCGGAAACTGCCGTTTGTAGCCGTAGACGGAAAGAAAATGACTCAAGGGAAGATCTTTGTAGAGCACGCGGGCCAGGTCAAAAGTCAGCAGGATGGTATCCAACATGCGCCAGATAGCCAGCTCCTTGGAGCGCTGATGGGAGTGGGGCAGCCCGAGGATATTCAAAATCTGATGATTCTCGAAAGCCTTATCGCACATGGCCTGGATGAGCAGGCTGATCTCGAGTGCATAGCCACCAAAGGGAGAATATTTCAACCAGGCGTCCAAGGGAGCGCCTTGATCTCCATGCAGGATGAAAGTGAGTTGGCGAAGCCAGCGGCAATGGCTCTTATGGCTGAGATAGCGAAAGATCCCTTCCAACTGTTGTGTGACCCGACCGCCCCGATAGATGTTCTCGCGCCAGAGGATTTCCAGCCGTTCGTTCAGTGCCTCACCCAAAATGTCCGCGCGGTTTCGCGGCGTAAGAATCTGTTTTTTGCGTTGAATTCTCTTCAGCTTACGTCGCAGTTCCTCGATCTCCGATCTAACGTCAGGGGATCGCCACCGCGGATGGGCGGATGCCAAGTCGAGCACGGCCAGCGTAACCCCCAAGTAGTCCAGGGGCATGATTTCCCCGCCTACGATCTCATCCTGGAGTTCATAGGGTAGGATTATCCTGGGGCTGCCGCTCTTGATGAAGCCGACTCTCTGGATCCGGGAGATGACCGACTTGAGGGCGGGGTCGCCGCAATCTTTTCCGAATGATAATACCCAGGGGGCGAATAGTAAAAAGTAGTTGACCCAGTGATTTTGCGTGTAATCGTCGTCGACAAAGATCACCAGTGTCTTGCGGGCGGAGACGCCTCCCTCCTTTGTTTTTCGTTCGATCAGTTTGATGCTCTTGATCACATTCTCCGCCTTGCCGGGGACACCCTTGGGAACCACTTCTTCCCCATTCCGTGATACCAGCCGGTAGCGGTCGACATATAAGACCTCTATTCCCCTTCTCCGGCACCAAGTGCATAAACCAGACGGTCCGGCATCCGCTGCTTGGTAGCTCAACAGAACCTCGCAAAGGCCCTCCCGTTGGAATTCTTGGAGCGTTTTCAGCAGGTACCTCCCGGTCCAAAGGGCCCGATCTCCCCTCCCCCACCAGCTGACCATGATGAAATAAACCTTCAGATTGAATCGCCGAATATAATCCTTGACTAGCCCGAGAATACGTGCGTCGAATCGATGGTCTTGGTCCAGGACAAGGGAGTAATCGATTTGCACAAGAGGATTCCGGCGGGACGTGCTGCGCACAAACCGGTCTCTATGATGAAGCTGGATGTTCCTCTGTTCCAGGAATCCTTCGAGTCTATGCCTTTTGCTCCGCACGGTCTTGATTCCCTGCAGAGGAAAATTCCCTCCTGATCCGTAGAAAGAATGACGCGCCTTTTTCCGATTTGGGGCGGGAGGATTCCTCTTTTTCCGGCCGCCTTGAAGCGGCGGTCACAATATAGGAATTTGGCCTCACTTTGTCAACGCCAAGGCCGCTGATTTGACATCCCCTGGCCCTGAACATATATTCAGGACAGAGAGTGAAAAGGCGGATTTTTCATTTTTAGCCGTTACTAAGGGAGGAATTTCTCTATCTTTCAAAACATCAAGGAGGGAGAGTCATGCGAGACACCAGCCCATTTATGACTAAATCCCTGGTTGCGGGGGCGGTTTTCCTCGCTGTGCTGTTCGGCATTGCAGGATGCGCGAAACAGACCGATGTCCCCATCACATCCAAATCCAGCGAAGCCCGCAGTCTCTTTATTAAGGCTCGGGAAGTGGGTGAAAATCTGCTCCTCGATAGATCCATGGAGCTTTTGACCCAAGCGATCGAATTGGATCCTGATTTCGCCCTGGCCTATCTCTACCGCGCCCGCTTCACCACCGATCCGGAGAGCCTCTGGCGGGATCTTGCCCGGGCGGTGGAGCTGACGGAGGATGTGTCGGCAGGGGAGCAGATGATGATCAAGGCCTATCAAGCCTGGTATCAGGAGAACGATCCGGACCGGGCGATAGAGTTCTACGAGCTGCTTGAGAAGATGTATCCTAAAGACAAACGCACCCATTTCCGGCTGGGTGTATTCTATCGGCTGCAGGGAGATATCGACGCCGCCATCCGAGAACAAAAACACGCCCTGGCCATTGATTCCGATTTTGCACCCAGCCATCTCGATCTGGGTTACACGAATCTTTTTTCGGAAAACTATGCCGAAGCGGAAGAGGCGTTTCAAAACTGCATCCGACTCATGCCTGATCAGCCCAATCCCTACGATTCCATGGGGGACCTCAAAACCAAGATGGGAAGTTTTGAGGAGGCGATCGAATACTACAAAATGGCTCTGGAAAAAGACCCCGGCTTTGCGGATTCTCAACTCAAGATCGGCACCAACCTGATATTCTTGGAAAAATATGATGCGGCGCGGGAGGCGGTCGGAAAAGCCATCGCCATGGAAACCACGGCGGAGGGCCGTATCGAGGACATGGGATTGATCTGCCGGTCCTACTTGTACGAGCAACGACCCTCCGATGCGCTGGCGGCGGCCGATGAGATCATTCGAGCCGCTCGGATACAGAACATGATGAGTCAGGTGGCCCTCTATGAAATCGCCAAAGGCGCCATCTATGTGGAAATGGGGGAGTACGACGAGGCGGAGCAGGCACTCATGGACTGCCGGACGATACTGGAAACGACGACCATACCCACATTTCACCAGGAAAACTATTCCGACATGCTGTATTTTTGGGAAGCTGCGGCCGCCGCCCGGCAAAAGGAGATCACCAGGGCGTTCGCCATTGCCGCCCGTTACATGAACACCCTGCGGGAAAGCCGGAATCCTGACCGCATGAAATACCACATGGGTCTCTTGGGCTTTATCGAACTGGAGCGGGACTTCGCCGAAATCTCGGTGGAATATTTTCGTCAGGCCGATATTGACGAGCCGCTGTATATGTACTATGCCGCCCTGGCCGAGTACCAAGGAGGGAGCCGCGCCAGGGCCGCCCGCCTGTTCCGGAGACTGACTTCTTTGAATACCGACAACCTGTGGTACGCATTCATCTGGAAAAAAGCCATGACCCGGCAGGAATGATGCTTTGAGCCCGGTATTAGATAATACGTTGTTGGTTTACTAAAATCTGGCCTGTGTATCGCCTCTACGCCCGGTTCTCAGCAGGGATCATGCTCAGTCTTTCGGTCCCAGCCCGCACATCCGACCCCAGATGGAAGTGTATGACACGCCGTCCTGCTTCCTGGAGGGCGAGCCTGTCCCCCAGGGCCGCAGCCAGATGGAGGACTCCGAAAGAAAGCGAGAATTCCCGCGATGCGGTATTCTGAGGGATAGGAACATCCCGACCCACATCACCGGTCAGCTGTACGAACAGGCCGCGTCCCGCGTCCCCTTTGTGCAGCTGCCCGGTTGAGTGCAGAAAGCGCGGGCCGAAACCAACGGTGGTGGCCAAGCGGTAGCGGTCACGGAGGCGCCTTCTCAGGCTCTGCAGGGCTTGGGACGTCTCTTCGGTAGGCATGAGATAGGCCTGGATGGCGATGTAGTCCCCCGCTCGACCTTGGGAAAGGAAGCGGTGAAGCGTTCGGGGCGAAACCGGCGAGGGCGTATCCTTAGGCATCCTTCCCGTTTGCTGGAAGGTGGACGTCATTTTCCTTGCCGACACCTTGGCGGCTTCCACATTGGGCTGATCAAAGGGATTGACCCCCATGATATGTCCGGCCACCGCGGTGGCCGTCTCCCATAAGAAAAAATGTCCTCCGATTTCATAGCGGTCATCGAGAGTCCACCGCACCACCGGATGACCGGCCTTGGCGAGCGCCTTTAAGGTGTCGTCTTGAGAGCCGTCTCCGGCCACTCTGATCTGCACAAAGAACCGATCCTGGCCGTAGACCTCCGGTCGAGTATTGGTCTCCCCGACTACCGGAAGGATCCCTCTGCCTTCTTTGCCCAGGCTTTCCGCCAGCAGTTGCTCCACCCAGTCTCCGAAACTGGAGATTTCCGGGGAAATGAAGAAAGTGGCCTTATCCCTTCCGGATTCCGACAGGATTCCCAGGACGGTCCCCCACCATAAGCCTGGATTATCCCGCGGTGTCGCATCGGGGGCGCAGGCACGAACGGCCTCCAGGGTCTGGGCGAGGAGATGTGCGACGTCCATCCCGATCAGGGCCGCCGGAACCAGCCCAAAATAGGTCAGAGCCGAATATCTGCCCCCGACATTCGGATCATTGAGAAAGACATCGTGAAATCGGAGTCGTTGGGCCGTTTCGACGAGCGAACTGCCGGGATCGGTGATGGCGAGGAAATGCTTACCGGCATCCTGTTTGCCGATGCCTTCGCGAGTCCATCGATAAAAGAACTTAAATAAAGACAAGGTCTCGACGGTCGATCCCGATTTGGTCGAGACGATAAAAAGCGTCCGCCGGGGATCGAGCCTTTCGGCATGTCGCCGGACAGCACCGGGATGAGTGCTGTCGAGAATATCGAGGCGGGGAAATCCCTTGCGGCTTCCGAAGGTCTTACTGAATAACTCGGGAGCCAGGCTGGAGCCTCCCATGCCCAGGAGCAGCACGTCCGTGATGCCTCGCTTTCTAGTCTCCTCCGCCGAGTCGTGAAGGCGGGGCAGATTCCCCTGCATGGCCTCCACAACATGCAGCCATCCCAGCCGGTTGGTGATTTCATCCGGACG
>Ga0180438_10012519_pt1 | contig 10087 bp, 12 predicted proteins | sample SS_ome_12_FD_132455 | JGI IMG/M metagenome (GOLD analysis project Ga0180438, IMG submission 132455) | Hypersaline lake sediment archaeal communities from the Salton Sea, California, USA - SS_3_D_2 metaG | ecosystem: Environmental > Aquatic > Non-marine Saline and Alkaline > Hypersaline >...
AGCATGAAGATCGCTCTACCGGATAAGTCGATGTGTGAGTCTCCCGTGTCGGTTAAGTCCCAGAAAAACGGCGTTCCGCTTGCAGTCACGCCGCGCACGAACGCTGAAGCTGGGGGGGCAATCCAACACAACATCAAGAGACACAACGCAGCAGTGAAAACAACTGAGCTATTAGTCTTCATTGGTCTCCCTCCCCCCTTCAGTGCCTGGCCGATTCTTCTCGGTCACCAGCGCGCGTATCTTGGCTTCCAGCTCGTCGAGCCGTGTGCCCTGCTTGACCTCTGAAGAAGCGTCTACAACGGCACCTCTGGTCCGGTCGTATAGAGAGAGACCGCTCAGAGGATTGCTCACCTGTTTCTGTCCGGACCTCCCGACTTTAACTCGAAAGCATCCCTGACTCATGCCGACAACCCGGTTGTAACCATCGCCGTCACGTTCCAGGAACAATAGCACCTGATCGCCTTTCTTGAGCTCGGGCTCGCCTACCGCGCGCATCCCGATCTCGCCAACGATCCCGCCTTGGGTCCGCACAACCAATTCCGGTTTGTGCTTGCCCTTGAGCGTCGAGCTGACGGCCAGCGTCGAGTAAGTGAAGATTAGCGATCGGTCTTCGTTCCACGCGCTGTTTGAAGACGTCACGGCCCCTGAAACGATCGCATCCGCCTCCCCGGCAAGGTCCGCCAGGTTCATCTTGAGCAGGATCGTGGCGTAGGCCGCCGGCGCCCACGCCACTGCCAAGACGCACACGCCAATAATGAGTTTTCGCATATCACTTCACCTCCTGTTGGTTTGACCCCAAAAGCTGCTCCCTGGAAGGCCACGTTGACACAAGTGCCACCCTTCCACCATCAATGCCTATGTCAAGCAACGGGCTCGTGCCTGAGACTGTCCATTCACTTGCCCGGTTCACCTGTAGGACTATAGCGTACTCGCCAGCGACCCGTCAACCCGGATGTGAGCAGACGTGTTTCGGCTGTTTTGCGCGTGGCTGCGCCGGCAATTTCAGCAGAGGTTAGTGCACCCAATCTCTATACGGCCGAAAGGGTTAAGCGCAAAACTTGATCTGCGGTCACGTTCTGTGGTATAATTAAACTGGTGAAAGAGGGGAAGATGTTGCACAAAGATCGGGTTTGGACACACCTAACGAGCCTACCACAGGTGCAGTGTATTCCTGGAGGTTCCTGCAAGCCGCTGCCTTATGGCATCCATTGTCTTGGTTTTCATCTGGGCCTAATATCGAGGTGAAATTCGATGAAGAGACAGTTGTTTATCAGCGTCTGTGCGCTGTTAGTGTGGATGATGACGGCCTGCGGCGTCGCCAAAGCGGAGCGTAACCGTATAGGTTTGTCGCTGACGAAGAACCGGCACGCCGCGCCCCACCTTTCGCGTAGACGTCACGCAGGCACGGGCTACTCTCCGGCGAAGTTCCAGCCGCGCCGTTTTACGCCGCAAAGAAACCTCGGCAAGCATATCGGTTTCAAGAATGCACCTAAACCGAAACGCGGGACACGCCCGAGAACGCGGCTTATGGTAAAGGGCGCAGATGCACTTCGCAGGGCAGCGAATCGTAGTGAAACCAACAAGCGTCGGCGCGAACCCCGCACTGAACGTAACCGAACGGTCCGAAGCGGATTCGGCACCCGAAACTGATTGGTAGTCACCCCGTCTTTTCTCGCGACCACCGGCCTGCAGACGTAGGGGCAGACATTCGTGTCTGCCCTTTAGGCACGGGCGAACACGCGGGTTCGCCCCTACGCTTTCCGGCTCGTGCGCTCTTCAATTCCTCGCCTCAAGACAATTCCGATTCCCACGGATTAAACGGATACGTCCGCGAGCCCCACAAAACCCACTCCGTAAGTCCACGGCCAGAGATGTTGCATCCCATGGTGAATATTCGTATAATAGCGGACGGCTGCCTGTGTAGAACGCGAGTTATGGGGTGGAGGTGTGTTCTTACGGCTGCTTAGGACCCAAGATGATCAGAGGGTTGTTAACCCGTAGAGAACAGGGGGTCCTAATATTTCTGGCCTTGGCCCTTGTGGCGGCAGGTTCGTTTCTCTGGTGGGAGCAGCGTCGGCCCGGCGAGGTTACCGTCATTCATGACGAAGAGGACCTCGATTCTCCTGCAACCTCCGAAGACGCGGCAGAACCGCCAGCGGTACAGAGCGAGCCGGAGAGTGCCGGGCAGATCGATGAAGTCGTCATAAGTGTTGCGGGAGCTGTTAAGGATCCGGGTGTGTACAGGCTGCCGGTCGGTTCCGTGGTCGAGGACGCCGTTGACGCGGCCGGCGGGTATGCGGAAGATGCGGATCCGGCCGGTATCAACCGCGCGGCGAAGCTTATAGACGGTACAACGCTCACGGTGCCGGCGAAACGGAGCGTACATGTTGAACGCGGTTCAGAACCTGTTCTCAGGGCGCCGTCACCGGTCAGCAACATTCCGGCTTACCTTCCGGGTTTCGTCCCACGAGGTACAAGGCAACAACCGTCGTTGGGAACCGCCGGCGCGTCGCCGTCCGGGCAGATTAATATTAACACAGCGTCGTCCGAAGAGCTGCAAACACTGCCTGGTATCGGGCCTAAGCTGGCGGGTGCTATAATCGAGTATCGTAACAAACGTCCTTTTATGGCAGTAGAAGACATTCAGAACGTAGCGCGAATCGGTCCCAAAACGTTCGAAAAACTGAAGGATCTCATGACGGTTTCGGAGTAGTGCAGATGGCTATCCGCGAAAGGTTGGAACAGATAGAACGCGACACGTTGTCACCTCACGCGACGCTGTCCGCCGAAAGTCGCGGAAGGGAGACCCCTGAAGAGGAACACTTCTGCCGCACATGTTTCCAGCGCGACCGGGACAGGATACTTCACTCGAAATCGTTCCGCCGACTCAAGCACAAGACCCAGGTGTTTCTCTCGCCGATGGGCGACCATTACAGGACGAGGTTGACACACACGTTGGAGGTGTCACAGATCGCCCGGACCGCGTGCCGTGCGCTTGGCCTGAACGAGGATCTCGCCGAGGCGATCGCTCTCGGTCACGATCTCGGTCATACACCGTTCGGTCACGCCGGCGAGGAGGTGCTCAACAAGCTGTGTTCGACAGGGTTCGCGCACAACGAACAGAGTCTGCGCGTCGTCGAAACACTTGAAACCGGATATCCGAACGGGCTTAACCTGACGTTCGAGGTACGCGACGGGATACTCAGGCACGAGAAGGGCCGGAGAGACATCCTTCAGCCGGGTTCGCCGGGCAAACCTTCCACTCTGGAAGGCGAGGCGGTACGTCTTTGCGACGCGATCGCCTACATCAACCACGATATTGACGATGCGTGCCGCGCCGACGTCATATCGTTGGCCGATCTGCCTCAGGGCGCACTGAGACTTCTCGGGACCAACCACTCGGACAGGATCAACACGATGGTCAAGAGCCTCATCGAGCAGAGCCAGGACGGCGAGATAGGCATGGCCCGGGACGTGCTAGAAGCCACCAACACACTGCGCAATTTTCTCTACGACGAAGTCTACATGCGCAACGAGATACATGAAGAGATCGAAAAGGGCGAAGAGCTTCTCGCGGCGTTATATCACCATCTAATGGAGCATCCCGACGAGATCACCGAATCCGTCGCCTCGGCCGACGCGCCGCTCGAACGGCAAGTGGTCGATTTTCTCGCCGGTATGACCGACAGGTACGCACTGGATTTTTACGAACGCATCTTCCTGCCGAAACCGTGGAAGTTGAGTTGAGCAACGGGTTGCCTTAGTCCAGCTGGGAAGAGTGGTGCGCGACACAGCTCTGGGAGCAATCCCGCACGAGTAGGAAGCGCTGCCGCAAGGCTTGGATAGAGCGGGTTAGCGCATTGATTGCAGGATACCCTCTACCTCCGGGCGAAGTCTGTAATAGTACCCCATGGCCGATACGCAGAACAGTCCCATAAGGCTCTGTGCGTTGGGGCAGTCAGCTAAGTTCGTAACGCACGCTTCGGCTAGTTTTTCGAACACCGTCGGGGTTTCCTCGGTACGATTATCGCGCCGGACCGGATACGCGCCGTATTCGATGTTAGCGCGATACAAGTCGGTTAGCATGTCCTGTTTGAATGCGCTTGCCTCATCTTCAGGCGCGCCGCTCGACGATACCCTGACGAAAAGCTCAACCGCCGCAACGGCGAGAGAGTCCATGAACTCCGACCTTGTCTCTTTGTCCAGGATGTCGAAAGCTATTCTGTCGACGGTGTTGTAGAATGCGAATAGCGACTCGGCAATAAGCAGCCAGGCAGTTCTGTTGTCAATCGGAAGTCCTTCACCCGAAGCCTCTTTATGGCTCGTCGTGACGTCTTCAACAGATGCAGCGGCCGCCTTGTTAATGCTCCCAGAAACAAGAAATGCAGCTTCGTGGACAGACAAGGCCTGTCTTGGTTTGAACCGATCAAGGAACCCCATGACTGATTGTCCCTCCATTGAATACACTGGAACAGGTGCCACGGCGCGTTTCTGTGAGTCGCCTTATAAGATCAAGATAAGGACACCTACCCCAACCGCAATCCAGCCGCCAATGTTGATCAGGCTCACCCACGTCGGTACGACTTTCGAAAAACCGGTTTTGTGCCGCGTCGCCGACAGCTTCCACAGTTCGGCGTCGCCCCGCGTATAATCGTTCGTTAGCTTGCCTGATACTAGCACGGCAACCACACCGGCTACTATCAGCAACCACCCCATCGTTCCTCCTTGCCCTTGACCCGGTCCTCACCAAGAGCTGACCACGAGGCCGACTTAGACAACAGAACAACTAAGCATGAACTCCTGGACTCCACTTGCTAAAGCTGTACCTGCCTATATCGAGCCTCCACACATCACCTAGGGCGGCGAAGTCAGCTTCAAGCCTCGCAGAGAAATCCGGGTGCCCTTCCAGGTTAAGAATGTCGGCACAGCCATCGGCGAGTGCTCTGTAGCCTGATATCCCTCTCAGCCCGTATTCCACAATCTTCCCGTTGCAGTACCGGTATGCCGCTTCTGCCTCCCTCTGAATTGCCGGCGGGAGAGTCTTGAGACGATCCTGGCTCGCAAGAATAACCGCCATTCCAAGATTGCTCCTCGTTTTGACGCTTACGAACCCAAGAAGCTGCAGTTGCGCCCCGAGTATCGTGGCTACAAAAAACTCCTCGGGGACGGAAGAAACAGCAGAAATTTCTTGGTTCATATCGTCATAAAACTGTTTCCGGACCTGATCCCGCTCTGGCGACAGCAGTTCGTCCAACACGACGCTAGCCCAGTTTTCCGGAGCCATCTCAGGTCTTGCGCGACGAAGCCGAGGAAAAGGAAGTCGCACCAGGATCTGAGCGAGTTGTCGCATAAGGTTGCCCTTTATGAGTGCCACGAAGACTCTGAACCAAGGTTTCGGTCCATAGCCGTTCACGACCAGCTCGCAATCCGTGAGGAAAACGTTCACCTGATTGATTGGCATATCCGTCCACCATTCGAGACGGGTAACACCGTCATCCCAGATATGTCGTCCACCGCTCGCAGTGTTCGGTGTTCCGTATTTTCCTGAAAACGAGGCAAGAAGGGAGTCTCCGTAAGCTTGTGAGGCTATTATGCCAAGCTTATACACCTTGCCGGACAGGATCCCGCAATACACTGTCCTGCCCAGTACAGAACTTCTGAAGATCCTCTCGGCTCTCAGGGCTGAATACAGAAGCGCCCTCGTTCCGCGCCCGACTTCTTCCCAGGCCGGGTTCCTTTCAAGAAGCCCTACGGAACTTCCAAGGGTGACTCCTTCCAGTTCCCGTTGTATTACGCCCTGTCCCATAGCCCACCCGGCGTGGCCTGCAAAAGAGGCACCTACCCCCTTCCCTCCCGCTCGTCAATCGAACAGTACGAAGAGTGCTCCGGCGCCTCGCTAATTATTCCTCCTCAAACTCTTCCGCAAACTTGACTATGACCTCCTCGGCCCGTTCTGCCGACATCCCCAGTGAGGTGACAACTTGGTCCAACAGTCGTTTCTCTTCCTCACCCAAGTTTCCACCAGTAGCTGCCACGTAAAACGCTGTCTTGAGGATGAGTTCTCTCTTGTCGTTAGTAAGGTGCGGTGCTATCTCTGTTATGTACTGGCCGAGGGTCTTAGTGTCTTGCTTGGCCAAAGCCATTTCCTGCTGGATTTCGTCCTCGCTGTATTTGAAGGTGTGCACCGCTCTGCGAGTCTTTGCACCATCGGCGTCACCGTCTGCCAGAATTGCCAAGGCGGCTGTGCGCTTAAGAATATGCGCCCACCTGATCGAAAAGTCTTCGGCGCTGATAAATCTTTGTGAGTCGCCGCCCGCGCCTGACCGACTCATTACCGTTCCAAGGAGAGAGCTCTTACCTTCTAGCGCTTCAAGTAAGACATCTTGGGCTTCCTCCCTACCGTTCAGTTCAACCCCACAGTCGCAGATTGGACACGCGAGAAAATAGTGCCTCGCCCACTTTGCCACCGGGACGAAGTAGAGCGATGCTCTTTTGCTCGTCTCGACCACCTCCCAGGCGGTCTCGTTATGACAGTTTGAGCAGTGAATCACGTGTGCTTTGCCCATAACTTTCTTCCTACCGCCCCATCCAACGACAATCATATCTCTTTTCCCCTCAAGGACCGGTTGAAGCCTATCCCTTTCTCATTAGTGCCCTTGCCTGATCCCGCGATAGCTTTACATTCAGAGCGCCACAAATGGGACATGCGAGATAGTATGCCCTGTGGGTCGAAGCGCACGGCTTCTTTGCCCACGGCAATCCAACTGCAACGCCCCCTGGTTGAGTCGCGAGGACATGGTCGGCCTCGTTAGAGCAATTCTCGCATATTCTTCTTACTGTGCCTGCCCCCTCGACCGCTTGTACTGCCCATTCCTTGAAATAAACCATCTCGCCCCCTTTCACCTTTCCCCAGGTGACATACTCAATCGACAAGATTAGTCACGAATAACGAGCCGTACGCCAACATCTTGAGTCCGTTGAGTGAGAGAATCTTAGTCGACGGCAATGACTGTGAGATAAACACGTGCACGCATCGGCGTCGCGTCGTGGCATCTTGGGTTAGAAACACGTAGTTGTCACTCAAAGGGATGTCGCTACTCTCTTATTCAGCTTGCCGTTTGATTCCTTCCCCACTACTCGCCGCAAATGCTCCTGCCAGCTTCTCTCCCGTTCCGCAGACACCTGGTTCTCCCCGCCGAGTTCCTGCAAACGACAATCTGAATAGATGGCGATAAGAACTCCATGCTCTTTGGCAAGATAGGGCAAGAAAACACGCAATACCTCGACCCTCAGACCGACGACTCCCAATTTCTGTAGCGAGTCAAATCCCTTAGTCGTGTCCACGAGCATAGAGGTGACCGAACGAACCTGACTGTCATCTTTGTACGCCACCTTTTCCAGAGCATCCAGCGTGGGCTTAATCACGTTATCGATATCAGCTCTTGTGCCCCGCCTAACTCGTGTGCCATACACGATTTCTACTTCGATGTCGTTCTGGATTATTGGGGTCGGTATTTTTCTTCTTGCCTGTTCTGTCACGGCTTGTCGGTATTTGCTGGGATGCGCCGTGCGCGGTCGCTCGGCGACAACGAGTATGTACGCGGGCACATCACTTTTCCTGAACCGAAAGAGTGTCATTGTAAGGAGCCCTCCTAATATGCTTTCCGAGAAACCGGTGACAGGCAACTAGTTCCGCATGATCGTCACCCCTCTACAGAATGGAGCAAGGCGCCAATTCTCGGCAGCCTCGAAAAGGAGAGCGTATTGCCCCGACGGGTCACATTATACTCATTATGGCGGCGTTTTGTCAAGCCAAAAGCGCGATCAGATTCGTCTAGGGAGAGTTGTTTGCACCGCTGAAGGGCGTGTACCCTCACCTGTATCCTCTCCTCGCCACTGCGAGTCTCCGACACGGGCGAGGACTCGTGATCCAAGAGTCTTTGGAAGGGGGTTATGGGGGAGAACCTTTCTGTCTAGAAAGGTTTCCCCCCGGCACAACCGAGAAAAAGGGTACAGACACGTCTGCGCTTGCGTCAGTGCCCTTTTTCTTGCGACGAGGCGCGGAGGGATCGAAGATGTTGAACGGCGGGCGCTGCGGTTGTATAATGGATTTGTGTGGATGAGTGGTGGGCCATCTTCTCATATAGATTTCCGATTGGTAGGCCGCACAAGATGAGTTCGACAAAACAGCTTGAGAACAACCTCGATACTATCCCGACGTCGCCCGGCGTGTATATCATGAAGTCGAAGACCGGCGAGATCATATATGTCGGCAAAGCGAAAGATCTGCGTGCCAGGGTACGCACATACTTCCGTGACGGCGATTCGCGCTATTCCGTGAAGTTCCTCATGGAACGGGCGGCCGATATCGATTTCATTGTCACCAGCAACGAGAAAGAAGCTCTTCTGCTCGAAAATACGCTCATCAAACAGCACAAACCGAAGTACAACGTGCGTCTCAAGGACGATAAGACATATGTGAGCCTCCGGCTGGACCCGCGCGAGGATTTTCCGCGCGTTACCATAGTGCGAAGGTACAAGAGGGACGGAGCGCTATATTTCGGCCCGTACTCAAGCGCTGCGGCTGTCAGAGAGACGCTGCGAACGATACAAGAGATCTTCCCGATCCGACGATGTTCGGACCTTGAGTTCAGGAACCGGACGCGACCATGTATAAACTACGAGATAGACCGGTGTACCGGCCCATGCTGCGACCTGATCTTGAAAGAGGAATATCACAAGCTGATCGACGAGGTCGTGATGTTCCTCAAAGGGCGAAACGTGGACCTTGCCCGGGAACTCAAGAAGCGTATGCAAGATGCGGGCGACTCGCTGGATTTCGAGAAAGCCGGGCGCTTGCGCGACCGGCTGCGTTCCATAGAACAAACGCTCGAGAAACAGCAGGCGGTATCGGCCGCCGCGATCGACCAGGACGTGTTCGGAATTCACAGCGAGGGTTCAGATGTTCAGATTCAGGTTCTCTATATAAGGGAAGGCAAGCTCGCGGACAGCGGATCGTACTCGTTTCGTCTGAGACGGATGACGGTGCCGGAGTTGTTCTCCTCGTTCATCAAGCAGTTCTATTCCGCTGAACGGGTCGTCCCGAAGGAGATCCTGGTTCCGGTCGAGGTCGAAGATGCCGATCTGTTTGCGGAAGTGCTGACGGACCGGCGCGGCCAGAAGGTTACCCTACGTTGTCCGCAACGAGGAGAGAAACTGCGGCTCGTCGAGATGGCGTCCGCAAACGCCCGGAAAAGTCTGGAAGCACGGCGTGCCGCCGCTCAACGCGGCACCTCCGCGCTTGTAGAACTCGGGAAGAAGCTTAGGTTGCCGGACGTACCCCGGCGGATAGAGTGCGTGGACATATCGAACATCGGCGGGACCGACGCCGTGGGGTCGCTCGTCGTCTTCGAGGAGGGGAAACCTAACAAGTCCAGGTACAGACGGTATCGGGTCAAATCGGTTTCCGGCTCGGACGATTACGCGATGATGGAGGAAGTGCTGACACGACGGTACAGGAGAGCATTGAGTGAGCACGATCTGCCCGACCTGCTCGTCGTTGACGGCGGGAAGGGGCAATTGAACGTTGCGCTCGACGTCTTGCGGCGTCTGGGTGTCGTCGGACTGAACGTAGCTGCGCTGGCGAAACCCGCACGCCCAACGGAACATGACAGGGTGTTCCTGCCCGGCAGGAAGAATCCGGTGACGTTCACGGCATCGTCGCCGGCGTTGCACTTGCTCCAGCGAATACGGGATGAGGCGCACCGATTTGCGGTAACATACCACAGGAAGCTCAGGAAAAAGTCCCGGTTGCGGTCGGTGATTTCCGACATACCGGGCGTCGGCGACAAGCGGAAGAAGGCTCTACTCACGCACTTCGGGAGTATAGACCGCGTTAAAGAGGCTTCTGTGGAGGAGCTTGCCGGGGCACCCGGGGTACCCGGTTCCCTGGCGAAACGGATATATCTTTATCTTCATCAGGATAAGATGCTGGCGGGTGGATAGGTGGTTCGCGAGGTGTTCAACCGGATGTGGGAAGCCTCAAGAAAGTTTATACTGAGCGGAGGGAAACAACGATGGCTATTCG
>Ga0180438_10012521_pt1 | contig 10085 bp, 11 predicted proteins | sample SS_ome_12_FD_132455 | JGI IMG/M metagenome (GOLD analysis project Ga0180438, IMG submission 132455) | Hypersaline lake sediment archaeal communities from the Salton Sea, California, USA - SS_3_D_2 metaG | ecosystem: Environmental > Aquatic > Non-marine Saline and Alkaline > Hypersaline >...
CCATCTTTATCTTTATATCTAAACATTTTTTTAATATATTCTTCTCTATAGGGAGTATATTGTTTATTAAATGTGAATTCATCGCTTTTAGTATAATATAGAATAACATCATGTTGACGTACCCATCCTTTGACTTGGCTTTTAAAACCAGAAACGCTTGCAACATTCCAGATTATTTCTCTTCTGAAGTTGCTTCTATTAAAGATCGTATCGCAGAGAGGTTTAAGATCATAAGATGCGTTTGTATCGCAATGGATATAAAAACTACCTTCATTTTTTAAAACACGATGCATTTCTCTAATTCTTTTTTCCATAAATGAAAGGTAATCTTCCAAAGATTTCCAAATATCCGAAAATTCTTCGTAATCAACTCCAGTATAAAAAGGAGGATCGATATATATTAAATCTATAAAATTAGATTTGAGTTTTTTCAAAAAGCTTAAATTGTCCTCTTGATAAACTGCATTCAAAATCATAAACAAATATAGATGTGTTAATATTAGTAAAACTATCATGAATAAAGAACGGTTAAATAAGAATTTCTTGGATGAATTTAGAAATTACAACTTCTCAAAAATAAAGGAAGAGAATATTTATTTAGTTGGATCATCTCGATTTAAGGAGTATTTCATGAAAGTAGAATCAATACTTCAAATAACGCATAAAAAGCAAGTATATATTTGTTCTGTTGACGGATTACATAATAAAAGTCTTTTCTCAGAAGAGGAATGGGAGAAATTACAAACAATTGCCCTTCAAAAATTACATAACCATGATGCAATTCTGATAATTGACATAAATAATTATATTGGAACTCACTCCCAAGAAGAGATTGAATATTTTGAGCAGGTAATAAAAAAACCAATCTATTATCTCTCACAATTGAGAGAGTAGCACCTTTTATTCAATCTAATAAATTAAAAATTCCATAAACTCAATACATTTTAAAGTTAAATGAACGTTTACATCATAAATATAAATATAGAAATATTTAGGGTTTAATTTTAAAATGGAATTGTTCCAAATATTTTGGGACGATCAGAAGAAACTTTTTTTGGAATTTAAGAAAGACGAGGAAGAGCAAGTCCTATTTCTTCCCGATAAAATTAAACGCCTAAATTTTCGGTTTGAAATCTCTAAAATCGTTGCTGATCAAATTTATTATCGACAAACACCATCTTTAATCTCAATTAAGAAAATTTATCATTCTCAAGACTATCTCAGTTTTTCAATAGATATGGATGAGATACAAGGTTACGACGACTTGCAATTTAAAATACTAAAACTGAGCATTCATCTATACTCCGGTAAGAGAATAGAGTATACTTTCACAGAAAAGTTTAATATTTCTGATATATGGATTAATGAGGATTGTTATGCCGGATTTCAATATATCGATTTAACTAAAAACCGGAACCAGCGCCAAAATTTCACGAAAGAAAAAGTTATAAAAGAAATAAAGAAGGATTATACTAAAAATAAGGAAGAAAGAACCTATGTATATGAAAAAAATAGTGTTGAAAGTTATTCTGTAGATCAATCGCTTATAGCAATGATTAATGAGAGTAATAAAACATTAAAAAATATTGAATCTCATCTCTTAAATCTCACATCTACTCTGCAGAATATGCCTTTAAATACTGTCTCTGTTGGACCACCCCAGAGGATGCCTCAAAGGATTCCTGGAGCTTCCATGAGCAGAGTTACCTCTGAAAAAGTAGCTAGTTTAATAAAATCAAGTGCATCCTCTGTAAAAATGCTTGTTATAAAAGAAATGAAAGAAAAATTTAAGGAAGTTTCTGAGAAAAATAACGGGTTCAGTGTGAAAGATATATTAAAACCAATGAGTGAAGAAGAACATAAAGCTTTAACTCTAAATGAAGAAGATTTAAAGAAGAAATCAGAAGAAGCAATAAATAATCAAATCAAACGTCTGCAAAAAAAGGATAATAATAAAATTGACTTAAATGACCTAAAAAAACCAGGGTGACTTTTTTACCTTTATAAGATGCATTCTTTAATTATGTTAGATTAGAGTATTATAATTACGCCAGATAGATTTTAGAGAGGGAAAAGAGTATCTTAATAAATTATTTTATTGGAACTGCTGGTAGTGGGAAATCAACACTCACTGGTTTGTTGAAAGAATATATTATAACTCGAGATCCTGAGATTTCTGCCATTACTATCAATTTAGATCCTGGGGCAAAAGTAATTCCTTATGCTCCTGACATAGACATAAGAGAATATATTGTTCTTGATGAAGTTATGACAGAATATGGACTAGGTCCAAATGGTGCCATGATCTTAGCTTCAGATCTGATGGTTAACTACTTAGATGATATAAAGGAAGAAATTGATGATTTTAATCCCGATTGGATTTTTGTAGACACGGCAGGTCAACTTGAATTATTTGCATTCAGAGAAACTGGACCCTTAATCGCTAGTTCATTAGGAATTGGTGATGTGCAGAGAGCAGTTTCTTTTTTATTTGATTCCAATCTAGTGCTTAGACCGAATGGATTTATTTCCACTTTATTATTAGCAGCATCAGTTCAATTTCGATTTCGGAAAATTTCTCAGATTAACTTATTAGCGAAAAGTGATTTATTAGACGAGGATCAAATCGATATGATCGTCGATTGGAGTCAAGATTTTCAAGCATTAGAGGATTCTACTAATGAACGAGAAAGTGGACTAATACGAGAATTATCAATACTTATTTCAGATGTTTTTATCCAAATGGGGTCCACAGCAGAATTGATCCCTTGTACAATCAAGGAGGAAAAAGGGTTGGATCTTTTATTTGGTTATCTCCAGAGAGTCTTTGATTCTGATAAATCGCGTTTCTATTAGTGTTTTTCAGTTAAATATAAAATCTCTAGTAAAGATTTAATAGGTAAAAGTTATGCATTATACCTCGCTAAGAGTTATGATTGATTGATTTTTAATTAGAGAATTAATTAATAAATCAATAACCGAATCAATATCAGAAATTCCGAGCATTACTAACCTATTTTTTACTTCGTTTTGAATTACTTCTTTATAATCATTAAACTTTAATTGATTTATAGGCTTAAAAGGGCTAAATTTGTCCTTGATCGCTAGCTTCACTAAACCTCTTGCAGCAGCAGGTCTAATATGCAGTTTTTCGGCCAATAAATCGCCTAAATATTTAATTATCTCCATTCTTCTTACTCTTAACTTGTTTCTTCTCGAATTTTTTTCATTATCTCGTTTTCCGTTAAATTCTCATCAACACTACCCTTATAATTTCTATTTAAGTAATCTTTAAGTCGCTGAGGCATAATCCAGGCAATTAAATTTGAAATTGAAAAAATAGTTGTATTAATTGTAATCAGTAAACCAATAATGAAGGGATATAGTTGTTCCCAACTATATGTTTCAATTGGAAAAAGAAAATATAATATACCATTAATTAACATGATAAGAGAGGAATACCCAATTAGTTTGTATCTAATTTTAATCCATGGCTCCATCTCCTTAGGCTTTATTGATTTGTAATATTTTAATGCAGTTAAGCCTAGCCAGGGATAAGATAATAGGATAGATAATGAAGATACAGTTACATAAAGATAAAAAAAAGGTATCTCAATGGGCTCTAGAACGAAACTTAAGGGTATTGAAAAGGGAATATATAATTTTAATACAAAATCAATTATTTTTACTATAATGAGGGAGACTAGTAGAAATATAAAAGAACTCTTTTTCTCTCTAAAAAAGGTGTATTTCGTAAAAATTACCAAGCAAATATTTGAAAGCATGTTGACAATTATCGAACTTTCCACAAGTAAAATTAATATTATTTCCAATGGATTGAAGAAAAAAAACAAAATAAGAGGTATCAAATTCAATTGCTTTATTTTAATTGTCCGAATTATCAAAAAAATACAGGTAATTAGTTGACTTCCAAAAAAAGATAAATATAATAAATTAATTATAAGATCCAACATAATAATTATTTATGTCTGTATAATATATACATTTACTATGTATCCACAATATAACTACTTTAATATAAAATTAGTGATATACTAATTTAATTAGAATAAGATAATTATTAACTTGAGAGCACCCTCATGAAAATTATAGGTCCTTGCGCAGGAATAGGCTCAAGACTTCGTCCATTTACTTTAAGTAAACCAAAGACATTTATTCACGTAGCAGGAAAGACTGTGTTAGAACATATTTTAAATAAATTTAGCGATACATTTGATTCAGACACAGAATTAATCCTAATTGTGGGATATAAAAAGCGACAGATTTCTGAATTTGTAAAGAAGAAATATCAAAATACTTTCAAGCTGACATTCATTGAACAAAAGCCTCGCGGATATAATGACGATATTCCCTATTTCTGGGGTTTAGGAGAAGCGGTCTATCTTGCTCATGAAAAATTCGAACAAATAGAATATGATAATAAAGAAGAAGATAAAAGAAAAGGAGCCCTAATCTTTTTAGCAGATATGATCCCTATAGATGATTATTCTTATATCATGTACAGATATTATGATTCTAATGTTGATGGAATTATAACCGTTATGGAGGTTCCAAAAGAAAATGCCAGTTCTTATGGAATCGTTGTAACTGATGAAAATTCAATAATCCAAGAATTAATAGAAAAACCCGAAGAGTATGTATCAAATTTAGCTATTGCTGGAATCTATGCATTCTCCCATACAGCAACTTTGTCATTATTCAAAAATATTCAAAAATATTTAGATAAAAGAACTCCAGATTCCAAAGAAATTTATCTTACCGAGAGTCTTCAAGACTTAGTTAATAAAGGTTTTAAAATCGCAGCTGTTAATTTAAAAAAGGGAATATTGGATTTTGGACGCCCTTCTGAACTATTAAATGGCAATCGATATCTTTTAGAACAAGAATCAACTAAAAAAGAGGATTTTCTAATGAAAAATATTACTATAGATAAATCTTTCATAAGAAATCCCGTATATATTGGAAAGAACTCAAAAATAATCAATTCAGTAATTGGCCCCCATGTTTCAATAGGAGAAGGCTCCAAGATTGAGAATTCTATATTAGAAAACTGTGTAATTGAGCAAGATGTATCATTAAAGAATCTAATCTCTGAAAATTCAATTATAGGAACCAAAGTTAAAGTTGAGAATATCAGTAAAGATAATTTGATTATCGGAGATAAAACTATTTATTAAAAACTCCCTTAATAATTTAAAATATATTTTTTATGGAGGCTATCATATTTATTTATAGGAAAATAATTATTGTTATTTATATACTGTATTATTAATAAAATCTGTAATGATGTAATATGCCGTATAATATTGCTTTTGATGTTGCACATAAACCTCGTGGAAAGATAGATGAAAATCTTACGGAAATGCGAGATTTTCTTAATTCTAATGATTTTGTATGTTACAACTTCTTAGAAACCCCCATAACTCAACAATCATTAAAACCATTCGATGTTTTAGTGTTTGTATGTCCAGATTTTGCAAAAATCTCTTCAATGGAAATCACCGAAATAAACAACTGGGTGGAAGAAGATGGGGGAGGATTATTTCTATTATCCCATGCTGGAGGGGATAAAGGTAGAAATAGCAATCTAAGTGAATTAAGTCAGCGATTTGGGATATTATTTGAGAATGATCAAGTATTAGATGAAACAACCAATTTAGGATTAGAAAATTTACCAATTATCACTGCCTTTATTCCCCCTCATCCTATAACTAATGGAATATCTTCAATATGTTATAGATCAGGGTGTTCACTCACGATTATGGGAAATGCATTCTCAATAGCCTCATCAAATGATACTTCAGAACCATTTTCTACTCCATTAATTTGCGTTGCTCAGCCGAATAATGGTCGTGTATGCGCTATTGGAAGTTATGAACTTTTTAGGGACAATGTTGGAGGTGGTTTCAATACTGATGAACATCCCACTTTAGCTTATAACATTTTTACGTGGTTAGTCTCCGATTACAGAATGGAGTTGCGATCAAGAGGAGAAGTCCCTGAAGTTATAACTCAACCTGTTGTTCAACCAAATAACTATGGAACGGGTCTGTCGAATACTACAAATAGCAACATAGGTATGATTGATGTTGATTTCTCAATGAAAATTTCAAAACAAAGTGAACTTTATGAACTACTGAAAATATTCCAATCTCAAATTAATAGTATTAAAAATACCATTGATAAATTAGTTAAGACTGCTCGGGGACCAAATAATGAGATTGTTGAAAGCGCATCGCAATTAAAGCCTCCTCCCGCTCCCAGTCAGAGCTCAGAACTGAAAAAAGGGGATGCTTTTGATTTACTTTTAGAAACTGATACAAATCTTACTGATTTACCTCCTAAGCCTGCAGAATTCTTAAAGAATGCGAAAGAACCATTCATTGGATTGCCGAGAGTCGAAGATGAAGATAGTGTGAAATTTAGTGAAAAAGAAAAACCTAAAAAAAAACTAAAGAAGAAAGAATTAAAAGCAGAAAGAGAAGCTTTGGAGAGTAAATTAAATTCCATGAGAAATTTATTAGATTTTATTGAAAAGAAATATCAAGCTGGTACAATGGATAAAAAATCATATGAAAAAAGAACAAGTCAATTAAAAGTCGATTTAAAGAAAACTGAAAAGAAACTGGATGAAATTAACGAATTATTATAAATAGGCTATTTATAATATAACTTATTCTTTGTCATTTTTTGGTTTAAAATCTTCTGGAACATAAGGCTGAGCATATTTATTTACGATTTCAAAAAAATCCTTATCCCCAACACCTTTAGTAATTTTTTTAAGCTCTTGCTTTATGATATTAAAAGATTTTCTTAATTCTTCTTTTGAAGTTTCTTCATGCTTTTTCTTAACTTCATATACAATTTTTTTGATTATTTCATCTGGTATATCTAAATCTAATACTTTAATCTTTTGCTTTAATGCGTGTAATATTGATTGAGATCCCGAAAACTTTCCCAGATAAAATTTTCGTCTCCTACCAACCATATGGGGATTTATGGGTTCATATGTTAAGGGGTGTGCTAAAATTGCCGCAATATGTAGCCCACTTTCATGTGAAAAAGCGTATTCTCCGACTATTGGCTTATATTGGGATAGTGGTTTACAAAAGTATTTTTCACAGGTTTCACTCAATTCTGGTAATTTTTTTAAATTTATACCCGTATTGATCCCTACTCGTTCAAGAATAGTTGCAACTTCTTCCAAAGCGGCATTCCCTGCTCGCTCTCCATAACCATTTATGCAAGTATGCGGATATTTGCAACCTTCAAAAACACCTGTTATTGTGTTTGCGACTGCTAAGCCAAAATCATTATGTGTATGAATACCCATTAGGATTGAATTTTTTTGAGACTCTATGACCTCTGCTTTTATTTTTCTGATAAGATAGGATGTGGAATAGGGAGTCAAAACTCCTACAGTATCTCCTAATACGATCCTTTCAGCCCCAGCGTCAATAGCCGTTAAAAATACATTTTTCAAGTGGTGAAATTCTGCTCGGGTTCCATCTTCTGAAACCCAGTTCACTTTGAAACCATTATCTATAGCATATAAAATCGCATTCTCTATCTGCTCAAGTTCTTGCTGTTCCGTTAGTTTTAAGGTTTTCATAAAGATTGGAGAAATAGGCATAAAAATTACGATTTCTTTTAGATCTGCATCAATACAGGCGTCAATATCTTCTTTTCTTGGACGAGAAATCCCTACAATTGATGCATTTTTACAATTTTCATTCACAATTGTCTTTACAATGGTTTTTTCTGACTCAGAAACAGCAGGATACCCTACAGCAATAATCTTTACTCCAATTTCGTCCATCATTTTTGCTAGATGGATTTTTTCATCAAGAGTCAAATATACGGTAGGACTTTGTTCTCCGTCTCGTAAAGTTTCATCCCATAAACAAACTTCTTTCGGAATATCAAGATTTTGAAGAGCAATTTTATTATAATCAACTAAAAGATTTTCTAATTCTTCTTTCGTAAATTTATAGCTCATTTTAGACTCAAAAGGGGATTAATCTTACTAACTATCAAAATTGTTTAAAATAAATAAATTAAATTGTTTGTAAACTAAATAAAAAATCGAATAATATAAAAAAAAACTGAAGTATTGACCTAATTTTAATGTTCATGCTCATGGCCACAGCCACAATCACAAACTTCAGGTGGATCAGGTTCACAACCTGTTTCTAAAATCTTTATTTTGAAATTCAGAACTTTTCCGGCTAAGGGATGATTCATATCAATCATAACAAATTCATCATCAACATCTTTTATCCATGCAATTGAATATGTATTATTGGGACCATCAACTCTTAGCATCATTCCTGTTTCTGGCTCAATATCCTCAGGAAATTGCTCTCTACTAATTGTTTGTGCTAATGCAGGATCAAAATCTCCATATGCTTCATTTGGTTGAAGATCTATTTCGAATTCCTCTCCAACTTCTTTTCCTAATACGGCATTATCGAAACCTTTTATTAATTGACCCTTTCCTACTTCAAATTTTAAGGGTAGACCATCATTTAATTCCGTACTATCGAAAATTGTACCATCCTCTAATCTTCCTTCATACTCGACTTTAATAATGTCTCCCTTTTGAATTGCCATATTTTTCCCTATTTTTAATCGGTTTATACAAATGATATTGGTTAGAGATTTATTATTGAATGCTTTATAAATTAAAAATCATTCGTTATTAAGGAAATGCTTAAAAGTCGAAACAAGAGTTATCGAATGGGATTTTAGCAAAAAAGTAAAAAGATAAAAATAGTTATTTAAAGAATTCATTTAATAATATCCGTAATAAAACAAGTTTCCATAATTTTTACGCCTGCTATTTGGGATATTTTCTCTTCAATTAAAGGATTAAATTGTTCGATCGAGGGTATTTCTACCTTGATAAAAAGTCCACAATCACCACTTAATCGCCAAATGTCAGTGATTTCGTCGATCTCAATTAATTCTTTTAAAATAGACTTAATCTCCTTAAAATCGGGTTCAATCTTGACCGTAGCACGAGTTTTAGGCTTAGAATTAATATTATATTCAATAGTATACTTCTTAATAACGCCCTCATCTTCTAAATTTCTTACACGACGTCGAACTGTTGCTTCAGTCTTACCTACGACGGAAGCTATGTCATTAAATGACTTGCGACCATCTGCTTTTAATTCTTCTAAAATTTTTAAATCAATAGAATCCATTTTTTAAAATACCTATAAGAGTATTATATTAATTTATGAAAATCTACTTTTATATATACATATTGTGCAAAAGTATAATTAAAATTTTCGAAATAATGTTTGAATTTCAAAATTTTGTCGAGAATCCAAAATAAACCTTTGAAATAACTCATCAGACTTCGGTAAAATTAATAAATATCTTAATTTAAGTTTGAAAGTTAATTATTTAATATAATATATGAGTCAAATTCTTTTATTATCATACTATTTCTCAGCGGTATAATAATAATAGGAAGAAATATAGATGGAATATGGCAAATTATTTTTTGGGTATTGATTGTTCTACGCAGAGTCTAAGAGGAATCATCATTCATGAAAAGACATTGAAAATTCTTACTAAAATCAATATAAATTATGATAATGATTTACCTCATTATCAAACTGAAAATGGAGTATATGTTTCTCAAGATGGGAAAGAAGTTCATTCAAATCCTTTAATTTGGGTCGAAGCCTTGGAGATGTTATTTGATCGAATTAAGAATCAGATAAATTCAATAAATCAAATTAAAACTATAAGTGGATCAGCACAACAGCATGGAACAGTATATTTAAAGAGAAATTTTTCAAGGATTTTAAAAAATCTAGATTCTAAAATATCTTTAGCATCTCAGATAAAAGAATGTTTTTCTCGACAAACTTCACCCGTTTGGATGGATTCAAGTACATCGAAGCAATGTAGAGAAATAAGGGAAGCAATGGGAGGATTAGTAAGTACTATTAAACGTACAGGGTCAGATACTTCTGAAAGATTTTCTGGACCCCAAATTCGAAAGTTTTATCAAGATTATCCGGAGAAATATAATAATACAGCTACTA
>Ga0180438_10012522_pt1 | contig 10084 bp, 9 predicted proteins | sample SS_ome_12_FD_132455 | JGI IMG/M metagenome (GOLD analysis project Ga0180438, IMG submission 132455) | Hypersaline lake sediment archaeal communities from the Salton Sea, California, USA - SS_3_D_2 metaG | ecosystem: Environmental > Aquatic > Non-marine Saline and Alkaline > Hypersaline >...
CGATTCCCAGCGGCGTTGCGGGATTCGGCAACGAAATCTCGCTGCCCGTGACGCCCTTCGAGTTTAACCTGGATTTCACGGATGTAACCGAACTCTCGGCCGACAGCGACGTTTCGATGTCCAACCAGGACGGGTATCCGCGCGGCACGCTCGAGAGTTTCAACATCGGTGAGGACGGCACCATCAACGGTGTGTTCACGAACGGCCTAACGCGCGTGCTAGGTCAGGTGGCGCTCGCAACATTTGCCAATGTAGGCGGTCTGTCGCGCAGCGGCAACAATACGTTCCGTGACACGCCCGCCTCCGGTTCGCCGCAGATCGGCCTCCCGAATGCCGGGGGCCGCGGCCAGGTGTCCGGCGGCGTGCTCGAGGGATCGAATGTGGATCTCGGCACGGAATTTAGTAATATGATCGTTACGCAGCGCGGTTTTCAGGCCAACGCGCGAACCATCACCGCGGCCGATACGTTGCTGCAAGAGACCGTGAACCTGGTGCGATAAGTCGTGCAGATAATTGGGTAGTTTGAATCGGGGGCGCACCTGCGCCCCCGTTGCACAATCCCAATCGAGGGAGCACATGATTCATGTAACGCGCCTGAACGGATCCGAGTTCGTCATAAACGGCGACATGATCCGCGAGGTCGAAGCCACCCCGGACACGGTCATCACGTTGAATACCGGCCAAAAGATCATGGTCCGGGAGGCTGTGGACGAGGTCGTGGCCGCAGTGATAGAATACAAACGCCGAATACAAGGCATTGTGGGCTCAGAGACCCCATAAGCAACGCCTTGCAGCGGCACATCGTACGGGGACGCTTGTGTAGCCTATGGACATCGCAACCGTTATCGGACTTATCGCGGGCTTTGGCCTGATGTCAGTTGCCATCATCATGGGAGGCGATCCCCGGGTATTTGTGAGCGGCAGTTCGGTAGTCATCGTTTTTGGCGGCACGTTTGCCGCGACGCTCATTAACTACCCGCTCGGCGATGTCTTAAGCGTCTTTGGCACGGTTAAGAACGCCTTCTTTCACAAGGTCAACCCGCCCGAAACCCTCATCGAGAAGCTCGTCGGTTTCGCAACCGTCGCACGACGCGAAGGCATCCTCGCGCTCGAAACCCATGCAAGCGAGGCCGGCGACGAGTTCCTCGAGAAAAGCGTGCAGCTCGCCATCGACGGCACGGCCCCGGAGCTGATCAAGGATATCTTGACCACAGAACTGGCCTTCATGGAGGATCGTCACTCGATGGGCCAGTCGATCCTGACCGCCATGGGCACCTTCGCCCCGGCGTTCGGCATGATCGGCACCCTTATCGGCTTGGTGAAGATGCTAAGCACCGTCGATGACCCCTCCGGGATCGGCGCGGGCATGGCGGTGGCGCTGCTCACTACGCTGTACGGCGCCGTCATTGCCAATGTTCTTTTCCTTCCCGCAGCGGGCAAACTGAGAGTGCGCACCGGGATGGAACTTCTCTCGAAAGAGATTATCATTGAAGGAATCCTGTCCATCCAATCCGGCGATAATCCGCGCGTGGTCGAGCAAAAACTGAAAGCGTTTATTTCGCCCGCCGAACGCGAGCAGATTCAGATCAGGCGATAGCGATCGCGCGTCAAGCGCCGCTCGCCTGTGGGCAGTTGGGAGCCTCGGGAGACAGGAAACCACAGAGCGGATACCCATGGCCCGCGAAAGAAAACGGAAAGACGAACAAAGACCGGGCGCCCCCGCTTGGATGGTGACCTACGGGGATATGATGACGCTCCTGCTCTGCTTTTTTGTTCTGCTCCTTTCCTTCTCCACGATAAGCGAAAAAGACTTCGAGAAGGCGCTCATGTCTCTGAAGGGCGCTTTGGGAGTCTTGGCAAAGGAGCGCACGCCCCTCCACATCCCCGCCATTCCGAGGCCGGGACAACAAACCCGGCGAAACATCGAAGAGATTGCCCGCCGGCTCCGCCGACGCCTCCAGGTCGTCGGCAGGGAAAGCGACATCAAGATAGAATACGATCAGAAAGGCGGACTCAAGATCAGCTTTCCGAGTCAAGTCCTTTTCGACCTCGCCCGAGCAGAACTCCGAGATGAGGCCTACCCCGTGCTGACGGAGGTGGCCGAGCTTATGAGTGAGGTGCCCGAGGCTTTTTTCGAAGTCCGAGGCCACACCGACAACCTCCCCTTGAGAAGCACCCGGCGCTTTCGAGATAATCTCGATTTGAGTTACGCCCGCGCCGACACGGTTACACGCTACCTGAACGAACGGGGCAACATACCCCTCAAGCAGTTCCAAATCGTCGCCTGCGGCGAAGGGGAACCCGTCGCCACGAACGACACCCCGGAGGGCCGCCAGGTCAATCGGCGTGTTGAGCTTTTTGTGCGCGGCGAACTCAGCGCCGAGGATGAGGCCGCGATACGCTCGGGGATCGCCGAGTTCGACTTCGAGCAGCCCGACGAGACTCGAGATGCAACAGTTGGAGGGAGGTAGAGCTACATGGCCGAGGAAAATCCAGGCGGACAGGGCGGCCGAACCGCAAAACTCCTGCGCAGATTGGGCGTGATCGCGGCGATTGTCATGGTGGCTGCAATTGCGGCGCTGCTAATTTACGGCCGGGTTATTGCCCCCATGTTCGCCGAGGACGCGGATCAATCCAGCGCCAACGAGAGGATTCCATCGACAGCCGTGTCGCTCGAGTTCGAGCAGTCGACAACGCACATGATTATGCCCGAGCCGGACATGCCCGCCTCGTATCTCGCCTTCAAGGTAACCTTGGTCTGCGCGAATCCGCGGACGGCCGCATTGATAGAAAAACAACGCCCCCTCTTTAGAAGCACCATTAACAATTGCCATTCCTTCCTGCACCGCGACGACTGCGACGATCGCGCGCTTCAGGAGAGCGTCCAAAAACAGATCCTCCAGAAGGCCAATGAACTGCTCAGGGAGCTCCAAGAAAGACCCGACCCCGAGATCCGTGTCATTCGAGTCGTTCACGAAGATTGGATGGTGTCAGACATATAATGCCCAGCGATTTTCAAGACGCAAAAGATCACCAGTTCGAGGAGATACGCACCGGCGCAGCGGCGCCGTCGCACAAGCTCGACATCGCCGACCTGCAAGCGGTCAGGCTCGTGGTGTCTGCCGAACTTGGACGCTGCAAGATGCTTGTGCGCGACGTTCTGGAACTTAGACGCGGCTCCGTTGTTCCACTCGACAAACTTGCCGGTGAAATGACCGACATATTCGTGAGCGGGCGGCCGTTCGCGCGGGGCGAAGTGATCCCGTTGGGCGACGCGCTCCATGTCCGAATCGGCGAAGTCATCGGCGCAAGCGATAAAGAAGGGGACCCGACCAGTGAAGACTAAGCCACTGTACATCGTCCTCTTGCTCACTGTTGCCGTTCCGACCCAAGCGCAGGACACTCTCTACGATACCGAGACGCCATCGACGGCCGGCGAGTCAACCGATTACGTCGAGCCGGCCGAACTATCCGACCTCGGCGCGTACGAGCCGCAAGACAACCAGGAGAGGGCCGAGCCCGCCCAGCCGCACGGGTGGGATATGATGGGGCGATTGGACAAATTGGAGCGCGAAAGTAATGCGGCGGGCGCCGCTGCGCCCGAGTCCGGCGTGCAAGGAACGTCCCGCGCCGGCACTTACCCGTACTACGCCAAGGCGCTGTACGGCGCCTTTATCACGTTTGCGCTGTTGGCGCTTTTCGTGTACGTCATGCACCGCATTCGGCGCCGCTCGCCGCTCCTCGCGGGTGGCGGCCTGGCCAAGGTCGTGGGCAGGTTTCATCTCAATCCGCGTGCCAGTCTGCATTTCGTCCGGGTGGGCGATCGCGTACTCATACTGGGCATTACCCGCGAGAACATCTCACTGGTCAGCGAAATGGACGCTGCCGCATTCGACGAGGCCCGCGAAGAAACGGAAGACCAAACGCAGCCTGAGAAAAGACCCGTGGATTTTCTGGCCCACCTCAGAGACAATGTACGCTCGATAAACCGTGACGAGACGGACGCAACGGATGTTCAGGATGAACTCGATTCCCTGCGCGGCGAAATCCGCCGTCTCCAACGCAATCTTCGGGATGAGTCGCGTGAAGTGGACTGAAAGAGCCGTTCTCGCCCTAGGGGTCTTCGTACTGTGCGCTGCGGCGGCGCCGGCCCAAATCGATGATAACCCCGAGGGGCTGAACCTGCTCAACACGGTCGAGCAGGCCGTTCAGCCGCAGCGGATCTCCGGCACGCTGGCCGTATTCATCCTCCTGACCGTGCTGTCGCTTGCACCGGCCATACTCGTGATGACCACCTCGTTTACGCGCATTGTCGTCGTGCTGGGATTCCTCCGCCAGGCCATGGCCACCCAACAGTCGCCCCCGGCCCAAGTCATTGTGGGCCTTTCGCTGTTCCTTACCTTTTTCGTCATGGCCCCCACTTATCAGCGGGTGTACGACGAAGCGTATGTGCCTTACAAGAACGGCCAATTCGACGATGAAGAACAACCCCTCATAGCCGCCCGCGACGCCGCTATCAGGCCGATCCGGGAGTTCATGTTCAAGCAGACGCGCGAAAAAGACCTGGCGCGCCTCATCCAGATCAGCCGCAAAGGACGGCCACGGACCCCGGACGACGTCTCGACAGTCACCCTCGTCCCCGCGTTTGTGATAAGCGAACTGCGCAAGGCCTTCATAATCGGTTTTGCTATCTACATCCCTTTCCTGATGATCGACATGGTCGTTGCCAGCACGCTCATGTCTATGGGCATGATGATGCTGCCGCCCGTGTTTGTATCGCTGCCGTTCAAGATCATAATGTTCGTCATGGCCGATGGATGGAACCTGCTGATCGGGGGATTGGTCGAGAGCTTCCAATAGGCGGCGCGCACAGCCGATGGCCTTGCCGGGGTGAGGCCGCGAGCCCGCGCGCGGCTTCGGAATCGGCCCTGCGTATAGACGCGCGGCGCATCTAAACCTAAGGGGAAGAACGTCGTGAAACGTGCGTTAATCGTTTCTCTGATTGTCGCCGCCCTGCTAATACTGATTCCCGTCTTGGCGCCCCTTTTCCCCTCGCAGTTGACTGTCGAGGGCATCGAAGAAGGGATGATTGGGCATGGGTTCACTATTGGCAATGAACAGACCGTCGATCCGCCCGAGGCCGGAGCGATCACGCAAAAGGCCATGACCGTCAACGGGGCGGACGCCTACCTCTATCAATTTGACAGCGAGTTGAAACTCGAAGCGCAACGAAAACTGCTGAAGAGCAGTTTCGGGGATGACTCGGTGGCCCGCAACCAGATGTTCCTCCTTGCCGTGGTCACCTTCAACGACGACCTCAGGCGCCGCGTATGTCGCGCGTTCGAGTCGCTGTAGCGCCGTACCCGGCGGGCGTGCAACCGGTCAATCCCCTGCCTCTCTCGACTTCTCGTAGGCCGCGATGAGTTCCCGCGCGATGTGTTCGGGCACCTCGTCGTAATGAGCAAATCGCAGCGTGTAACTGCCGCGGCCCCCCGTCATGCTGCGCAGATCCGTCGAGTATCGCAGGATTTCCGCTTCCGGAACATGCGCTCGAATGCATTGACGCCCGGGTCCTGCCGCCTCCATGCCCAGAATACGCCCCCGGCGGCTGTTGAGGTCGCCGGTCACGTCCCCCATGAATTCCTCGGGCACCGTCGTCTCAATCTCCATGATCGGCTCGAGCAGGCACGGATTCGCTGCTCTGACCCCTTTCTGGATGGCGAGCGAGGCCGCAATCTTAAAGGCCATCTCCGACGAATCGACGTCGTGATAGGAACCAAAAAACAACTCGACTTTCGTGTCCACCACCGGATACCCGGCGATCACGCCCTTCGCGAGAGCGTCCTGGCACCCTTTATCGACGTGCGGAATGTATTGCCGCGGCACGACCCCACCCACGATGCTGTCGATAAACTCGTAGCCTGCGCCGCGCTCATTCGGCGTGACGCGCAAATGCACGTCCCCGTACTGCCCGTGGCCGCCCGTCTGTTTCTTGTGTTTGCCCTGGACCTCGGCCGAACTGCGAACAGTCTCTTTAAACGCCACCTTCGGGGTCCGCGTCTCCGCCTCGACATGGTATTTCCGGCGCATCCGATCGAGGAGAATATCGAGTTGGAGGTCCCCCATGCCGCGGATTACGTGCTCATTCGTATCTCTGTCGCGATAGTGCGTGAACGTGGGATCCTCCTCTGCAATACGGTTCAACGCCTCGCCGATTTTGTCCTCGTCGGCGCGCGACTTGGGCGAGATGGCCAGTTTTACCATCGAGTCGGGCAACTCGATTTTGGGCAGTTGCATCTTGGTTTGCGGCGTCCCAAGGGTGTCGCCGAAGTGCGTATTCTTCAGCTTGGTCATGGCGGCGAGGTCGCCGGGCCCGGCCATTGCCACCGAGGTCTGCTCTTTGCCGCACATGAAGAAGATCTTGCCGGTTCGTTCCTTCGTGCGGGTGGTCACGTTGTAAAACTCGCCGTCCGAGCGCAATGTGCCGCTCAGTACGCGGAAGAGCGTCAGTTGGCCAACATACGGGTCGACGATGGAACGAAACACCTGCCCCAGAAACGGCCCATCCGGCGACACGGCCACGGCCACCGTTTCCCCCGAATCGTCCGTGGCTACAACCTGCCGCTCCAACGGCGACGGAAACGAGTTCGCAATGACGTCCATCAACTCTTTGATGCCCAGTTCTTTCTCGACGCTTCCGGCAATAATGGGTATAATCTTGCCCGACTGAATGCCTTTCTGAAGGCCTCGATTGAACTCGTCCGCCGTCAACTCGCCGTCCTCGAGGTATTTCTCGAGTAACGCGTCGTCCGACTCCGCTACCACGTCGACCATGCTGCCCTTCAACGCCTCGACTTTGTCGGCGACTTCGGCGTTCTCCCCGGTAAGAATATTGACGACGCCGCCTAAATTCGACGATTTGCCGATGGGAATAACCAACGGAACGCACTGTTGTCCGTAGGTCTTCTGAATCGCCGAAACGACCTCGTCAAAATCCGTGTTGTCCCGATCCAACTTATTCACGAATATGGCCCGGGGCGTGCTGTGGGCATCGGCATACCGGACCGCCATATCCGTACCGACCTGCGGGCCCGTCGTCGCATCCACCACGATGACCACCCCGTCCAACAGCGGTATCGATGCAGCGACCTCGCCCGCAAAGTCCATGTAGCCGGGATGATCCACAATGTGGACCCGCGTGCCGTTCCATTCGAGTTGAACGAGTTTCAGGGCAATGGTCTGCTGCCGTTCGATCTCCTCCTCGAGGTAATCGCCCACCGTGTTGCCATCCTCGATCCGTCCTATCCGCGTCGTCTTGCCCGCCGCGTGAACGATGTGCTCCATCAGCATCGTCTTCCCCGCGCCGCTATGACCCAGAATCCCTACATTTCTCACCTTGCCGGCGTCAATCCGCGCCATCTGATTCCCTCCAACGTATTCCTACCGATAGGCTCACGGCCAGAACCGTAACGCATTGACGGATGAAGGAACAGGCCTGGCCCAAGACACAAAACCGAAGCAAACACGCGCTGTGCGATACCAGAACCGCGAGTATACTACGCGCGTCCGCGCCCGCTCAAGCGGAAATCTGTACAGCAGATCCGCCGCCGGACGCCGCACGGAATCTGCGTGCGGCGTGCCGGCTCAGATTTTGGCCGACCAAAACAGCGCCTTGCGACGCGAAAGGAACAGGAAAACGCCCAATGACGCCATCAGTACGGCATTGCCGTTCGAACCGTTGAGCGGCCCGGCGGTGTTCGAGGCGCCTGTGCCGCCGCACCCGATGACAATGTCGGGCGGGCCCCCGTCGCCTTCGCCCTCTCCCTCGCCTTCACCGCCAGAGATGACGTTTACTGTGCGCGTGAGTTGGGCGCCGTTGCCGGCCGCATCCTGCACGGAATAGACGACGGCGTAGGCGCCGGGCTGCGAGGTGTCCACGGCGTCGACGGTTTCAATGGCGCTCGTCAGGTCTCCGTCCACTTCGTCGTAGGCCGTGGCGCCGGCATCGGCGTAAGTTCCTGCCATGAGGACCGTCGCCGGGTTGTCGCCAAGCAGCGTTATGACGGGTCGGGTATTGTCGACAACGCACGGCAGGCTGGACTGGGCCGCTGACGACGTGTTGCCTGCCGCATCGCTCGCGGTGCCTGCCGCAACGGCTACGCCAAGCGTCCCGTCGCCGGCTACGTTCAGCAAGTTGACTTGCCGTTCGCTGCATCCCGTGCCGGAAACGGCAACGGTTCCAGTGGCCGTGCCCGTCGCATCAAGTGCAACATCGCCCGGCGAAAGCGTAACGGTCTCAGCCCCAAAGTAGGTCACCGTATACACAATTGGGCCCGCCCGCGTTACCGGGATCGACGGGCCGGACAATTCGAGCGCAGGCGGCGTATTGTCCACGGTGCAGAACGCGCTCGGCCCCGCAGCCGCTGCGAGGTTCCCGGCCAAGTCGTGCGCTGTGCCCGCGGCCAGCGAGACGCCGAGCGTTCCGTCGCCCGTAATGTCCGAGACGGTGACAACCCGCGTGATGTCGCCCTTCTCCTGGGCCTTGAATTCGTCGATTGTCACGGCGCCCGTCGCGGTTCCTTCGCCGGCCAACAAGACGTCGTCCTGCGTCAGAGCAACCATGTCGGCGCCTTCGTAGACGACGGTGAAAGACACCGGCCCGGCAGCGGTCAGGCCCACCGACGGCACGCCTACGGATAGGGCCGGAGGGGCATTGTCGGCCGTAACCGGGGCGCTTGGCCCGGCGCCGGGCGCCGGATTGCCCAACTCGTCTTCAGCCGTGGCGCTGGCGATCGTGAGGCTAAGGGCGCCGTCGCCTACGATGTCGGCTAGGGTCACGGTGCGCGTCTGGACTCCGGTCCCGGTTACGGATACTCCGCCTGCGGCCGTTCCCGTGGAATTCAACGTAATGTCGCTTTCCGACAATGAAACGTTGACGGCGTTGGCGTAACTCACCGTGTACACGACAGGACCTGCCCGCGTTACGTCAACGGACGGGGGGTGGATGGCCACGCTCACCATCGCACTGTCCACCAGAAAGGGCGTGCTCGGCCCAGCCGCGAGCGTTTGGTTTCCGGCCTCGTCAATGGCGACGCCCGCCGCCAAAGATATCGCCAAGCTGCCATCGCCGCTGATATCCGAGAGGGTCACTGTACGGGTCTCCGCACCGGCGCCTGCCACGGCGACACTGCCGCTGGCCGTCCCCGTGGCGTGGAGCGCGACATGTTCCGCGGCAAGAACGACCGTGGCGGCGCCGCTGCACGAGACTGTGTACGTGACCGGCCCCGCGGCAGTGACCGTTGCGGACGGCTCGCCGATGCTGATTGCGGGCGGCGTGTTGTCGATGACGGCCATGGCGCTTGGCCCCGCGGCCCCCGCCGAATTCCCCGCAACGTCCTGGGCGGTTCCCGCGGCAACGGATACACCGAGCGTGCCGTCGCCCGCGATGCCCAACACGGTGATCGTGCGCTCGGCAGCGCCGGCGCCGGTAACCTCGATTGTGGATGCCGCTGCGGAACCTGTCGTGCTCAAGGTGACGTCTTCCTCGGCGATCGACACGGAATCGGCGCCGACGTACGACACGGCAAAGGAGATGGGACCTGTAGCGGCGAACGGGGCCGATGGTTCGCCGAGCGTGATCGTGGGCGCCGTGTTGTCCACCGCACACGTGCCGCTTGGCCCCGCAGGCCCCGCCAGATTCCCGGCCGCATCCTGGGCCGTCGCGGCTGCCACCGTAATGCCAAGCGTACCGTCGCCGGATATACTCGATAGCGTCACGAACCGCTGCTCGGGCCCTGTGCCTGAAACGGTCGCGTCTCCCACGGCGGCCGACCCGGTGGCGCTCACCGCAACGTCTTGGTTTGAAAGGGACACCGAGTTTGCATTCCCGTACCACACGGTGTACGTGACGGGTCCGCTGGTCGTAAGCATCGTCGAGGGACCGTCGAGCGTGATCCCAGGCGGGGTCACGTCATATTCGACGGTGGCGTCGGTGCTTGTGGACGCTTGATTGTACACACCCGAACCGTTCTGGGCGACGCCTGTTGGGATAACGGGAACAACCGTTCCGTCGCCGGCCAGTTCC
>Ga0180438_10012523_pt1 | contig 10084 bp, 11 predicted proteins | sample SS_ome_12_FD_132455 | JGI IMG/M metagenome (GOLD analysis project Ga0180438, IMG submission 132455) | Hypersaline lake sediment archaeal communities from the Salton Sea, California, USA - SS_3_D_2 metaG | ecosystem: Environmental > Aquatic > Non-marine Saline and Alkaline > Hypersaline >...
ATCAATAGGTTTTGAGGCAAATTCACTACCAAATAATAATGAATTATTACTGTCTAATCTACCTAACCATCTGAGTTGATTTCCACTATCTTGAAGGACCGCGCCTTCGATACATACTTTCAATGTATAGCCCTTAATAAGTCCATTTGTTATTGATGGGAACTGTAAATCTCCTATATCGGAAACTGTACCCGATGGAGCCGTGGAGATTTCGGCATTTGTAACACCTGTTTGAGATATAGTACCGGTCAAAACAAAATCGCCCCATGTGGACTCTCCTGAAACTGCCACTTCTTTAAACTCCATTTGTTTCGTGGTAGAATTGAATTTTAACACATCGCCGTGATTTGCTCCGAAGGAATTTGCAGGCATAATATATTGATTTGGGGTTCCATCTTGGAAACGTAAGGAATTACTAGCATACAACGTACCATCGGAACTAATTCTTAATTTATCATTGCCAACATTTTTTAGAGTAAAATTATTTAAATCTTGTTCAAGGCTCCATGATGACATATCTAGAAGTTGGGCTCCTACACGGTTCGCGTATATATCTCCTCTTGGAAGGGATGTTATATTTAAGTCATTTGGTGTTGGTTTTGGTGCAACACCATTTAATACATAATGTCGTTTATCAACATGATTACGTAATATACCAGAATACTGATCATTTACTCCATTATTAGATTCCTCAAGATAACCTAAATTCAAACTATCACCAGGGGGGTTATTTAAACCAAGTGTTATAATTGGGGTTGATATGTCACCCACAATTGAATTTGCGATTAATTTTCCCGTCACATTCAGATCTCCATTTATTTGTCCATTGCCATTTACTGTAAGATCTGCATCTAACGTTCCGTCAAAATCGGCTTGATTATTTTCACCAAGAAAATTCATTATAATATAATCATATAAAAAAATTATAAATAGTAAACTTTTAATAAAATTGTGACGGGTTGATTATTTTGAAGGTCTACTATATTCATGTCTAAGTCTCTTAATTCAATAGAAAGAGAATCATAATTACGTGATGATTTATAAGTAATTGAATCAAGTTCATCATCTTTACTTTCATATATTTGTAAAGATCCGAAAGGTACGTCTATAGGTATTCTGGCGATAATGTCGTGGCTCTCAACGTCTGAATCAACGAGATTTTGTTCACCGATTAATGTTGAAGTGACGTATAAATCTGTCAAGCCATATAAATTTGCCAATTGGTTAAATGTGTAAGGACTGGCCGAAAGTGTGATATTATTATTGTTGCCCAGCAATCTATTTAAATTCGCATCTTCATCATTTCCGAATAAAGACGGGGTCCAGCCCGAATAATCAAAAAGTAATTTTTGTGTGATAGGGTCTAAAGATATAGAAATGGCAGCAGTTCCAGGGCCAAGTTGAGCATCTAAATTAGTTTGTATATCGTTTTGTAAAAGGGTTGTAATACTATCAAAAGAGTAGAAACCTGACAAAGGCTCGAATGTGTAAGGCGTGCCGTTGATATCATATTTAAATATATTATTTTGTCTAGCTCCGTTATCAATAATATTATAAACAGTGTTCGGGAATGATATGCTTTTAAAAACCACCCTTATAATATCGTTTGTTTCAGTCATTCTGTTTAAATTAATTGTAAAATTACTAGATGTATCAGTCAGGCGATTAGCATGAATAGATGATAATCTGATCAAGCGAGAAAACGTATTATTTTCAATTTCTGTCATCGAATTATATATATTATATGAAAAGATAATAATATATATAATTAAATTCAATGATTTACTCTTTCATTAATATATTGGTCGGGAATACTCGGGCTAGTGATAAATAATGCATAAATACGTCTAAATCACGACTTGTTGCGGTGTCATAATCGATTTCTACTTGCAATTGACGGCTGTTATTAACTGGCAACCCTGATAAACTAAGAACAGAACTTCGCTCAAGATCTACGGCTACTAATCCTTCATCTTTCGTAAAATCATCATATGATACGGAATTATCCTTATGCGGTCTAATCATTTTTTTCCATGCTCTTTGTGCATATATATATTGTTCTGATTTAGAAAATAAAGGCTGATTTGGAAAATTTAAACTTCCCAATCTCCAGAACATTCTTTTAACATTATTAGTCTCACTAGCCATACTGTCTTCGGTATTTAGAGCGACATTGTTTGTTAATCTAGTTACTGCGAATGCACTAAGAGCTCGCGAAACTGCTTTTCTAACAGTAACAAAAGCTTTAGAAGAATTTACTATATTATGCCTTGTTCTGTCGTAAGTTGTAAAATGATATTCCAGCCCATTATTAGCGCTTTCCATCATCAACCTTTTTTGTATAGAGTCTGCTAATTGAAACGAATCAACCATAATTGATACATTTGATATCAAATAATCGGAGGGTGCAACTACACCATTTTTAAAAGCGGTATCATATGAGGCGAGTTTAATTTCATATCTTAATCCGCCCGCCATCATGGAGGGCATTAAAACATAATTATTATGTACAGGCGATAATTTTGAGAGAGGAATACAGTAACGTTTAGGTGAATCCGTTACTGTGGCGAGTGGGTTTGTGACTCCTGCTTCAGAACTTTTATAACCCATCACAGACGCGAAATTATCAATATAATTTTGTGAATATGTCCATCTATCATTATTTCTATTATATAAATTAACGCTCTCAACCCTGTCAATTTCTGTACCGTTTACACTATTAATTGTTACATTATCAATAATATTTGTAACAGACCCACTTTCGAAAGTTGCACTACTTCCCGCACCTACTGTTTGAAGGTCGAAAGTAAGATAACTAGTAGGTCCTAAGATATATTCAGACCCAGAATTTAGGGTGATTATAACTTTTCCATTTTGCCTGTATTGATCTAAATTTGCATAAGATCGTTTTAATGAACGGGAAACGACAACTGACATATTAGACGGCATTCTATAACTAAGACCGTTTACACGAATTAAACTATCTGCTAGTCCGTCTGGTTGTGCTCGTGCGACTTGACCACTGGAGTTTTCGATTTCAGATGCAATAATATTTTGCGACATTTTTATATATTATATATATATATTTATTTTTTTAATAAATCGAATATTTTTTGTTGGATGTCTTGAGGCGGGGGAGTTATGAACATATCCCTATTTTTAACAAATGCAGTTATACCATTTCTTATAGTTTGTATATTATTTCGTGTGGTCAAGTCAGTGGAAAAAATAAATTGAGGGTTATTATTTATAAGATTTTTATCAAATTTATCATTTAAATCTTTAACATCGCGGCTTTTAATTCTAAGTTCGGGATCATTATCGACATAATTTGTGATAACTTGTAGATCTGGGTCTTCATACCCACTCATAGCTATCGATACTTTCTCAGGGTTATCTCTAACGTCTAAAGTATCAATATCTATATTTTTATCATTCAATAATGTCTGCAATTTATCAAGTGGTTCTTCGAGTTCAAATCGTTGAGAACCTGTGTGAATGTTTATTGGTAAATCCATTATATATATATTATTAACATATTTTTATTTATTTATTTAATTTAAGTATATTCTCAAAATTTTTTCTAAATCTTATTTTATGTGGTAATTTATTACATATATATAAAAAATTATAATTACTTTCAGCATCAGGATTTGTTGCAAAATTAACTATTTCTTTGAACTCATTTTTAGTATAACCTGGGGGTGTAAAATCATCAATAATTTGGTTTGTTTCATCCCCTGAGCCTCTAAAATAAATTATATTCATAGCATTTAGTCTTTGTGTTCTTGGTAATGCTTTATATTTATGTATTATAGCTAAAACCATGATATTTAAATGTCTGCCTAATGTCCATAAACTTTTAAATATTTTATCACGCATTAATTTTTCGTTAGTTGTTATATCTTCAAAAATTAAAATGATTTTAGGACTTTTTGAAATACCTAATGATTCTATATTTTTTTTTTGTGATGCCACAATAGTATGTAGCATTTTAATCATTTCTTCTTCATCATCAAATATATGAGATTTTTTTATTTTTAGTTTTTTAAATTGATCATCTAATTTTGCAGTGGTAGAAAATAAAAATTTCAAATCAAAAAAATCTTTATAAAAGTTTCTATCAAGCATAAGACGAAGTAATAATGTAGTCTTGCCCGAACCAGATGAACCCACTATTAAAACGGATTGCGGGAATTTTGGAATTGTGCAATCCTTCATCAAAGGTCTTAATTTTATTTTTTCTTTTTCCGTTTTAAAAGGTTTTATTTTCAGCATTATATTAAATATTAAGATAATTATTCTAATCTTTCTAACAATCTTTCAAGTCTTGATTTTCTTGATTTTCTTTTAACCGGTTTTTTAACTGGTTTTTTAACTGGTTTTTTGACAATCGGCTTTGGGCAAAATTCTTTTTTCAATTGCGAGTCTGTTAAAAGACGCGTATTTTTAATATCATCCAAAGGAATAATAACGTTTCTATCTTTAGCCAAAATTTTATATGTTTTTGAAGCAACATTTGATGCCACATTTGAAGCAATAAGTGATGACAACATTTATATATTAACTTTATAAAATAATTACATAATTGAGCCGTCGGGATGATAAAGGGCATTTTGCCGCCACGATCTATCAAAAGGATTTGATGAAACCACTTCGCTTAAATTATCCGTTAAATTGACGGCTGATGAAAACTTATTATCAAATGATTGGTCTAATTGTATTACTGGACTCATAATACTTCTTGTTAATATTTGTGATCTTTTAGATGGTGGCGCTACAGGTTTTTTAAACTTTGGCAAAAACAAGGGCTCTCTAAATCTAATATCATTACTTAAATTGTTTTCAATCTCTATTTTATTAGTTCTGTCTAATTCAGGAACAAAATTAAAATCGGACCATTCATAATTTTCTTGTGTTATGTTTTTTCTACTAAATTGATTGTCAAAAAAATCTACACCCAGCATATTGAATTCTGGTCTTAGCCATGAGGAACTAGGTAGCTGTTGGGGTCTTTGTAATTCGCCTTCAACGTCTTCCAATCCTATAATCCCTGTTCTCTCTTCTACATCTCTTAATCTTTCAGGTACTTGCGGCTCTCCCTCCCTGAATAATAATGCCGCGCCTAATAATGCACCCATTGTGACTGTTGCAAGTATAGGTATCAAAAAAGTCATGGGAATACCACCCATACCCCCAACTACACCACCACCACCACCACCCACAAATACATTAGCTATTATATTTTCTAATCTATCACCGCTCATCACACTTCTTAAATTATTCACTTCGAATTCCGAAAGTTGCGCTATATTACTTTGAACACCACTAGAAAAAGATTTTACCGAAGACAAAGCACCAGTGCCCAATGTTGCTGTAGCTGCCAATGCATTTCGTATAATTTGCGCCATTTCATTATTTTCTTCTTGGGTTGGTTCTCTTCCTTCTTCTTCTGCTGCTAAAGGTCCACCATCATCTAGTATATCTTCATCAGATTTTATTAATCTATTTATTTCATCATCAATATTATCCACAAAATTGTTAAGAGCTGTCGAAAAACTAAATTTTTGCACTTTTTCAACTTGTTTCTTTAATTTTCTATTTCTTTTCCTTCTTATATTTCTACGTCTTGTTTTAGACATTGTTAATAATCTTTTTCGTCTTATTATTTGACTTGGTCTTCTTATTTGTCTACCTTTTGGTTGTGGTGGACGTGGAATAATTTCTCTTAAGTCGTTTAAAATTCGTTGCACTAGACCTTCATTTCTATCTTGTTGTGTAAACTCTCTATTTTCATAAAATGCTTGTAATCTTTGCTGCTCTTCTTCTGATGAAAAATTTTGTCCGAACCATATTAAACGACCAAGAAACCGAGTTAAAAGAGGCCCCGCTATGGTTGAAGGATTCAATACCACCGTTATATCGTTTCTTAATGTTTCAATTACCACTTCTCTAGTATCATTACTTAAAATTTTTAAAACACTGATTATTTTAGAATATATACTATCGTCTATTTCATTTTCAGAAGATATTATATCTGTAATTTCTTTAATACTGTCATTTATTAATATATCTTGCGGGCTTTTTGGTGATGCTTGATTTAAATTTCTTCTGTGTGATAAATTATCACTTGTTACTTGTTTTTTTAGTAATTTCAATAATTTGTCCGTTTTTTCAGTTCGTGATCTTATAATAATTCTTTCTTCCTCTATAACACTTCTCTGTATGTCGAGAGATTCTTGTGACACCAAATTAAATATTCTTACTCCTTTTTTAGTGTTCCTTCTATTTTTTATTTTTTTTACAAGTGAATTTCTCTGTTTTTGTCCTTTTACCTCACTGAATTGATTTCCTAATAGTAGCATCATTTGCGCTATGGATCTAGCAAATGGCCTTATATCTTCATCCTTTAAATTTTTTAATTGAAATATTTGATCTAATATATCATCTATGACTTTTAAATTTTTTAATACTACACTATCAGATAATTCATCCGAAAATTGTTGTTCCAATGTTTTATTCTCAGGATTTCCTTTTTCTTCCTCAGCAACTGCAACAACAATATTAGTTTCAATATTATCTTCTAATTCATCCCCTGTATTTTTTATGGGCTCTTTTTGTTCTATATCTTTAGGTCTTTCTATTTCGACTTCATTTCGTGCATTGTCTAATTGTATTTCAATATCAAAATCTTCTTCAACATTGTCGTTTATTTGTTCTTTATTTTGTTGCTCTTGAAATAATTCATCTATTAATTGCTCTGGGAAATCTGCTTCATCGACTACAACTACATTTCTATTATTGTTGTCAACTGATATAACATTTGACACTCCTAATTCTTTTTGTGTTTCTGCTTCTTGTTCTATTTCTTCTAATCCATCGTCTAATCCTTCATTCTCTTCTTTTATTACCTCTTCTCTTTCTTCGTTTAATTCTCGGGCCTGGGCTTCATTGCCTTCTCTTCTTAATTCTTGCAATTCTTTTTCTTTAGCTTCAACTATTCTCAATTCCTCATCACGATCTGCTTCGGCAACCAGCAACCTAGCCTCAGCCAGTTTTATTTCTTCTGCTTTCTTTTTACTTTCCTTTTCTTCTTCTTTTTCTTTTCCTTCTGCTTTTTGTTTTCTTTTAGCCTGCCTCTCTCTTTTTTCTTCTCTCTTTTTAATTTTTTTTATTTTCTTTTTCTTTTCTTGTGACGATTTAACTTGCTCTGCCTTGGTCTCAATTTCTTCTTTTATTTCTTTAATTTCTTGTAATAATTGAGGCATCGTATTAATTGCATCAATCACATTGGAAAGTCCCTTCTTTTTCTTTAATCTTTGTGTCAATAATTCTATTTTGCCTTCATCATTTATTTCCGTTAGATAAAATATTCTAGTTAAAAAGTTTTTTCTTTGTCTTTTTTTTTTTAACCCTCCCCCTGAAGTAAAAAATAAATTCTTTATTCTTCCTTTTGTTGTTTCTGCATCTTTTTTAAATCCAACGAAGATTTTCATCAATTCCTTTATTATATCACTTCTTAGGTCAGTCAATGATTTTGATTTATCGATTGTTAAAGATTTTAGTGCTTCAAATTCTTTGGTTTTAAAAATATTAGCCATTAGTACTATAATATACTATATATTATAATTACCAATGGATTTTTTTATCAATAAAAATCTCTTATCTAGCGATGTTTTTATTAATAAAAATATCTTATCCAGCGATGTTTTTATTAATAAACGTCATTAATCAGGAAAATAAACGGGCATTTCTTTTTTATCATTAATATCAAATGGTGTTCTATTAATGATACCTGATAAAGAGGTGTTTATTTTATAATCAGGCCCTAGATTTCTTATATAATTTGCTTCCCTTAGTTGTATTTTTTTATTTAAAGGTATCATTGATAAAGCTATACTTTTTTTTGATGGGGGCTTTAATTTGGGGGTGTATTTTGGTAAAAACAATGGATCTTTAAACCTTATCCTTTCATTTAAATTGTTTTCTATCTCTATTTTATTATTTCTGTCTAATGTTTCAATAAAATTAAAATCGATCCATTCATAATTTTCCTGTTTTGTTGTCTTTCTTTTGAACTGTTCTTCAAAAAAATCAACACCCAACATATTAAATTCTGGTCTTAGCCAAGAGCTAGACTCTTTTTTATCGGCAACCCCTATATCTTTACTTTTATCATCTTCCGATATGACATCTCTCTGTCTTTCTGTTTTGGGTCTTTCTGTTTTGGGTCTTTCTGTTTTGGGTCTTTCTGTTTTGGGTCTTTCTCTTATTGGCGGTTCTGGTCTTGTTGGCTCAACTTTTATTGTTTTGGGTATTTGGGAAGCTGCAGCAGCAGCAGCTGCTGCTGCTGCAGCAGCTCCTGCTAATGCACCACGGCTTAAACCTGGTCTTACACCCCTATGAAAACTCGGTATATTAACAGGTTCACCCCCTTGTGGTATTCCTAATAATGGTTGATCTATAGGAGCTGGCGGATCATCACCACCATCATTAATAGGTCTTCTTGGTCTTAACCCCATTTCTGGATCTCTTAAATTAAATTCTCGCGATGCTTCGCTGCGACCTATTGTTGAAAATACCTTATTTATCCCCGATATATGAGCGTCCTGATCTGTTTCACCAACTGTTTGACCTGTTGAGTTACGGTCTATTAAATTTTGTATGCGGCTCCTTGCATCACCCGATAAAGCCAACCCTCCTATAATTAAAGGAATTGTGACTTCTGGTGCTATTTCCAGTGCACCTATTTCCTCTATTGTCAAATTTTTTGTTATATCTATATCAATTATATCTGATAATTCGCCTAATATTCCGCCCGTTAAAAATGACATTATAATATATATATATATTATATATATATAATATGGAATTTCACGATTTCACACAACAAGACTATTGGAATATGCTCCCCATATCTCAAGAACAAAGAAAAGCAATATATGACGACCTTATATTGACTGGTAAATATGATAAAATTGAACTTAATAATTGCAATGATAATCATTGTACCAATGACGACAAGGACAATGATGATAAGGACGATGATAACAAGGACAATGATAATAAGGACAATGACAATAAGGACAATGATACTAAAAATACACCGTAAATGACTCTTCGTCTGAATCGGTATCAGAATTATCAATTAAATTATATTTTTCAATCACGCTTTTATGAAATTTAATTTTTATTTTCTTTTTTCTCTCCAATGCTTTTTTCTCTTTATTTTTTCGTCTTCTATCTCTACATATTATACATGTTTTAGTCGAACCTCGCGATGAGTAAAATAATATTATATCACGTATCTTTTTACATCGATAACACAGTCTATTTATCTCTTTCATTTTAATATTATTATTTATAATATTATTAAAATAAATTTATATGCCCAAATAAACCAAAAGTAACCTACGATGCAAACTATATTTTCTTTATATAATTATCTATTTAAGCGTTGAATGGTATATTTACCATTCACGGCCAAAGAATATTCCAGGACCAATATGATGGTGATTCCTTTACTTTATATGCCAGTCGTCCGTCTTTTAGTTTTATTTTAGAATGTCGGGCACGATAACGATCTCTTCTTTCTTTATCTTTATGAATTGTAAAATCCGACATACCCTGTGCACCGAAGTTTATTCGTTTTTTGTTGTATATCACATAGTATTTCTTACCTTTTGCTTTAGATTGTCCAAAATCAGATGCCCCAAGAGATAAAGCTTTCTTTTTTAATTCTTCCATTATATTATTATCTATATTATTATCACCCGTTTTTTTCTGCGGCTTTTAGCTTTTCTGCTTTTCTCGCATAATATCGCTTTCTTAGTTTATCTTTGCGGCAATCGTCGCACTGTTTACGCATTCTTTTGCTTTTCTTTTCATTCACATATTTATATTTTTCAATTGGTTTTATGCATTTACATGCGCTACATTTTAATAATCCTATTGATGCTAACATTTTATTTTCATTATATCCTGATTTATCTTTGTGGCCTGTTAGAAGAACATATATATTTCCGGATTCCATTTATTATATAATATGCACATTTTTTAAGTGTTTTTATATATTTAGGCAAAT
>Ga0180438_10012524_pt1 | contig 10084 bp, 6 predicted proteins | sample SS_ome_12_FD_132455 | JGI IMG/M metagenome (GOLD analysis project Ga0180438, IMG submission 132455) | Hypersaline lake sediment archaeal communities from the Salton Sea, California, USA - SS_3_D_2 metaG | ecosystem: Environmental > Aquatic > Non-marine Saline and Alkaline > Hypersaline >...
ACGATTTTCACTCCATCGACTGTTTTTATTTCGCCTCTCCATCCGGTCTCCTGCTTTTTGCAGGCTGACGGATTAATAATGCATAAGACAAGCAAGATGGATATCCAAGTGAATGATGAAAATTTAGTCATGGTTTTCATTGTTGACCCCTAATTTTTATTTCTAATATTTAATACTTGTTAAATTTGCAGTTTCTCATATTTCATTGAATACCCTAAAGGTTTTTCCAGGCACTTTTTATCTCTTGGAGTTTCTCATATGCCCAGGCGCGGATTCTATCTCCGTAAAAATAGAAAATGGGGATGGCGATAAGGATAAAGATCGTCGAACTGATGAGCCCGCCGACTGCTGAAAGAGCTAAAGAAGACCAGATGTATCTTCTTCCTTCTTCCACCTGGACCAGGACCAAGGGCAGCATCCCCAGGACGGTCGTGCTTGTCGTCAGAAAAATAGGCCTGATCCTCTCCCTCGCTCCCTTCAGGACGGCTTCGAGGATGGGAAGGCCTTCTCTTCTTCTTAAATTGATATGGTCAACGAGTAGGATCGAATTGTTGACCACAATCCCGCCGAGTAGAATGACTCCGATGCGAGCCGACATGTCAAAGTTGAAGTCGGCAATGACAAAGGCGACAAAAACTCCAATTAGAGCTAGAGGAACAGCCAGAAGAATGAAAAAAGGATGGATGAAGGATTCATAAAGGGAGGCGAGAATCATGTAGATGATGATGAGAGAAAAGATGATGGCGAAAAAAACCTGTCTTTCTTCTTCCTCGGTTATGCGCCATGGTCGCTCCAATGTGGCGGAGAAGCCCGGGGGCAGGTCCAGTCTTGAAAAAACAGCCTCTCTGTATTTTTCTCCGGCTTTACTGGGTCCTCTGAATTCCCACTCGATAATCTGCATGAACTGCTGGTTCTCCCTGTCTATGGAGCCGACAACAGGCCTCTCCTCCAGTGTTGATATTTCGTACAGCCTCAAATATTTTCCGCTTGGCGTCCTGATAAGGGCATCCTGGAGTTTTTTAAGGTCTATCTTGTCCGCATCAGGATATTTCATGGAAATCTGCATCTCTCTTCCGCTGATTTTAATCGGCATTTTTTGGACTCTTCCATGAATAAGAGGACGAATCTGGAAATAGAGGTAGGGGAGAGTGAGGTCATACTTTCCTATGGCGTCCTTATCAATTTTCAGTATGTACTCGAATGTATCAATTCTCCATCCATACCGGCTGGATAATATTCTGACTTCTCTGATTCGAGGATTTCTTTTCAGTGTCCGTTCGAGTGATGAGGTGATCTCCTTTAATTTTTTCAGATTGTATCCGTAAAATATAATTTGTGAATCATACCAGGTTCCGGTACTCGCGGACGTATAATAGCTCGTCTGGGGGTCGAATCCGCTGACATAGACGTCTATTCCGGCAAAGTTTGTGGCAATCTGGATGAGTTCTTCCTTGAGAGCATAAGGCCTGTAAGAGAATTCAATGTGAGGAGGGAATTTCACCTGGATGGATGCCCCTTCGGGTTCAGCCCTGACGCGTGTCTCCATTTTTTTCTCGTATGTTTTTTCTAAAACCTTGTCCTCGAATTTTCTGATGACTTCATCTGTTGTTTCGATTGGAGTCCCGGGCGGCATGCGGATAGTAACATAAAGTATCTCCTGGTCCCGCCATCCCCACCATTCGCCGACTGTCACTTCCGTTCTGAACCATTTGTAGCTCCCGTAGAATGCCGCGATGATTACTAGAAGAACCAGGAGAGGATAGCGGAGAAGCACTCGTAATGCATTCTCGTAGGCCCCTCGAAATCGCTCTTTTCGTTCCCCTCTGCCTCTCCTGACCAAAGAAGGGCTCAGAGCTGGTATCAGGGAAAAAGATACCATCAAAGAGGCCGCCAGTGCAGAGGCAATCACTATGGCCAAAGGCAAGAAATAAATCTTCATTCGTCCCTGGAAATAGGCAAAGGAAAAAAAGACACTCATAGTGGTTAAAGTGGCGGCCAGCACAGGAAGGAACACTTCCTTTGAGCCTTTGATGGCGGCTTCCACGGGAGATGCTCCTTGCTCTCTGTAGCGCAGGACATTCTCGAAAACGACAATGGAGTTGTCCACAAAGAGCCCAAAGCCCAGTGCCAGACCACCCATTGTCAGCATATTCATAGAGATCTTCAGGAAATAGACGAGGTTAAAAGTGATTAAGACGGAAAATGCGATGGAAGAAAGGATGAGGAGGGAGGGCTTAAAATCCCTCAGAATGAGGAAGACAAGAACAAAAATAACGACCAGGATGATCCCCACCAGCCAATAGAGGTGACGTAGATTTTTTTGGATTTTTTCACTCTCGTCATTTTCAGTCCGGAATATCAGGTCCGCGGGAAGGTCTTTTTTGATCTCTTCCAGCTTCCTTTTGACGGCGTTGGCGACCTTCAGAGTGCTTGTGCCGGGCTCTTTCAAGACTCTCATTGATATGGTGGGTTGGCCGTTTATCCGGTTAATGTAGAGAATATCTCCATAAGAGGGAATGATACGAGCCACGTCCTTTAATTTTATCGGGTTTTCTCCTGAGTAAGTGATGACTGTCTCTCCTAATTCCCTGAGTCCCCTCGTGGCGTTGTGAATCTTAAAGATGTATTCCTGGCTTCCTCTTTGTATCTTTCCAACCGGATATGTTTGATTTCTTTCTTGTATCCCGAAAAAAATCATGCGGGGATGAATGTTCAACGCTTTAAGCTTTTCTTTAATCAACGTGATTTTTATTTCCGGGTCAGATCCCCCTGTAACGGAGACATGATTGACACCTTTAATCGAGCCGATCCCGAACTCGATCTTCTCCTTGACAAGTTCTCTCAGCTTTTGAAGAGTGTAATCCCCGGAAATGGAACAGTGAAGCAATTCTTCGGCTCTGAATTCATCGGGGACATAAGGTTCGACTTGAGGGGGCGTGACTCCATAGGGAAGCTCGTCCTTTATGCTGGCGAGTTGCTCTCGAAGAGACAGGACGGCAAACTCCATGTTTGTTTTGGGATCAAATTCCAGTCGTATTGTTGAGGAACTTATTCGAGAGGAGGAAGTGACCTTGGTCACACCTTTTATTCTTGTGGCGATTTCTTCCAGGACAGATGTTACCTGAGTTTGTATTATTTCAGGGGGAACACCGCTCCAGTAGGTACTGATGCTCAAGAGTGGATAGTCTTCCTTAGGCTGGAGCTCAATTGGAATATTGAGGAAAGAGTAGACGCCAAGGACGAATACGGCGATAAAAAACATTGCCGTGGCGATAGGCCGTGCAATGAATATTTTCATTTTGCGCCTATTCCCTGCTCGCTGACTCTTTTTTATTATAGCTTATTCAGGCACAGTTGTCCTCTTCATTTGCCTTCGCCTGAAATCTATTACACTTTGAACCCCTCAATATCATTTTAATTTAGAGAGATAGACGAAGCAAGGAAAAGGGAAATGGGTTCGGAAAAGGGGGTCGCATCTCAATATTCGACAATTTCCGTTTTTTCGGTTTTTTTAATGTTTCTCCACTCATGAAAGCAAAGGCGATATAAATTAAACTGGATTATTCACGAGTCGAGGTCGCCTCAGACTCCGTTGCGAAGAGCGCAGCGAATGTGGCAATCTCATGCTGGTCGCGATGAATGATGAGATCACCACACTCTCTCCGATCGCTCGTGATGACGTGGTCGTCCACCGCTCTTGCGCTGTAACGAAGTAGACGTCGTTGCGAGGAGAGAAGCGACAGCGGCAATCTCATGCAGTTAGCGATACACCATGAGATCGCCACGCTCCGCTCGCGATGACAATTTATCTAAAAGAAAAGGTCGTCAGATTTGCTCGCCCGAAGGGTAAAAGATGCCGACATAAGATTATTTATCATCCTTAAAAGGTGTTTTAAAAAGGTGTCAGCAGATTTTATTAATAATTCAGGTTAATATTCAGCTGAGAAATGATGAACGTTAAGACCTGTCCCCTTTAATTCTATCAATATTGAGAAATGTCAAATGTTAAGATGCGCCCCCTGTTTGTTTTGACAGACTCGTTTTTCAGGAATATAATCAATCAAACTTTATAAAAAATCATAAATAGATTTTCATCAAGGAGGAATCATGGATAAGAGGGTAAAATTTAGGTTTTCCGTTTTTATGGTCGTTTTAGCCTGCTCAGCTTTCCTCGTTTTTTCAGGCTGTGCGCAGAAGACCTATCCTCCGGCTGACCTCGTGCTCCTGAATGGGGATGTTTATACAGTCAATCCAGATATGCCCAAAGCGAGTGCTCTGGTCATCAACGGGAACAAGATTACGGCCGTGTGTAAAAGAGACAGGCAGGCAGAGAGATATATCGGAGAAGGGACCAGAGTCATTGATTTAGGAGGGAAGTTCGTCACTCCGGGTATGATTGACGGCCATGTTCATTACAACCGGGCTGGAGCGTTGATCAATGATGCGAACCTGATGACCGTGTCCGATGAGTCTGGCCTGAGGAGGGAGATTAAGAGAGTTGCCGGCATCCTGGATGATGGCGAATGGATAACCGAGGGTCTCTGGGGAGCCTATGAACAGTGGGCTTTGGCAGATGCCGGAGAAAAGAAGTCAGAGAAGAGAGAGCCCTGGCGGCCGAACAGGTACATGATCGATGACTTAACACAGGATAATCCGTGTTTCATCTGCCGCTTTGATTACAGAGAGTGGCTGGCGAATTCAGCGGCACTCAAGGCCGCCGGCCTGGAGAAAGGGGGCGTGGATGGGATGGAGATAGGACAGGATGGCAGGCCGACCGGAATCATATTCGCGCGCTCTCCTGCGTTTGAGAGATTGAGGAAAGCCAGGAAACCCAAATCGCATAAGAGGCTTCTGGATGAAAACCGGGCTGGACTCAAAGCTTTGAGGGAAGCGGGAATTGTCGAGGTCCATGACATCGAGAGGCCGGACCAGACCAAACGCTTTATCGAACTCCAGGAGAATGGGGAGTTGACCTGCCGGGTTTGGCTGAGGCCGGACCTTTCCCGTGGAGCTGAATTGAAAGAGCAGGGTTTCACCATGGGGCTCCATCCGAAAACGAAAGAGAAGGATAACTGGCTGCGGTACGGCGCATTAAAAGGCTATATCGACGGTATCATGGGAACCCATGGGGCGCTGTTCTTCAGACCTTATGATGACCAGCCGGATAATTATGGAAACTGGCGCCGCCACACATCGGACGATCCCCAGTTCAAAGAAGGAAACATGGAGAAGATGTACAACCTCATCAAGGAGGGATTGGACGCGGGTTTTGTGCCGAACGTCCATGCCATCGGGACGAGAGGTGTGGCTGAAATGCTCGATCTTTATGAAAGGCTAAAAAATGAAGGGATTGATTTGAAAGGTTTTCGTGTCATCCATGCCCAGGTCATCAGGCCTGAGGACTTTCCCCGATTCAAAGCGCTGAACGTCATAGCCGAAGTCAATCCCTACCATATCTCGGACGATATGCGCTGGATGGAGGAGAGAATCGGACATGAACGGTGCAAAGGAGCCTATGCCTTCAAATCGCTGCTCGATAACGGGGCCATGTTGAGCTTTGGCTCGGACTGGCCGGGAACGAGCGCGGCCCTCTATCATATGCATCCCAAATACCTGATTTATGCCGCCGTAGCGAGGAAGACTTTGAAGGGGACTCCGGAAGAAGGCTGGTTTCCCGAGCAGAAAATCTCTGTGGAGGAAGCCATTAAAGCCTATACTGTCAATAATGCCTATGCCGCTTTCGAGGATGATATCCGGGGTTCTTTAGAGGTCGGGAAACTTGCCGATATCACGGTTTTCGACCGGAACCTGATCAAGATTCCGGAAGAAGAGTTACTGGAAGTGGATGTCCTCTACACGATTGTTGACGGAAAAATCGTGTTTGAAAAGTAAGTGGCTTATGGGGACGTTCCCTAAGGTACCACCTCTTTTTCAAAGAAGAGGGACAGTCCCCATACAAGAGGTGGTACCTTGGGGAATGTTCCCAAATTACGAGAGGATTTCAGAAGAGGATTTTCGCATAGTTTCAGCGGGCAAGGATAAAGTCTTTAACACAGAAGACGATATTGTCTTGAAGTTTTGAACGGTAAAAAAGACAGGGTATTCTGTATTAAAAACATGTGTTAAAGGACGGATGGCATGTAACCTTTTCGTTGGATCGAAGTATTTATGAATAGGGTGCATTGCACACGCTGTGAATGGAGTCATGGCTCTAATAATTTAGATTGACTCTTTTTTCACTAACTGATATTCTTGGCAAATCCAATAGATATAGATAAGGACTTTCATCAAAAAAGAAGAATTCAATAAAGGTTCATCCAGAGCCAAGGAATAAAAATAAATAAGAATCGGAGGAATTCATGAAGAAAATCATTTCACTGAGTCTTTTAAGTGTTTTTCTTTTTGGTTTGATGGCTTCACAGGGATTTGGCCAGAAAGCAACTGATATTCTGGACAAGTATATTGAAGCGGTAGGTGGAAGGAAGCGCCTGTCAAGCATCAAGGACACAACAATGATAGGAACGTTGAATGTCGTTATGGCGGGAATGAGCGGATCGGTGACTATGTACCAAAAAGAGCCCAACATGATGCGCATGGATATGGAAGTAATGGGAATGATGATGACCCAAGCTTTTGACGGGGAAGTCGCCTGGGGAACCAATCCCCAAACCGGCGCGACCGAGGAAATGCCTTCTGACCAGACAGATGATTTTAAGAGAATGGCGTATGCGAATGATATCCTTCTCAATCCGGATAAACACGGCGTCACCTACACATTGAAGGATTCGGAAAACATTGAGGGCAAAGATTATTTTGTGCTGGTTCAGACTTTTAGTGATGGATTTGATCAAATGCTCTATATCGACTCCAAAACCTATCTTCCCTATAAAACCGTGGCGACCGTGAATCAGATGGGTGTTGAAGCGGTAGCAGAAACTTATTTGTCTGACTGGAGAGAAGTGGATGGCACGATGGTCTCCTTTTCAGCTAGAATTCTTTATGACGGTGAGGAAGCTGTGACCATGACCTTTTCTGAGGTGAAATACAACACAGGTCTTGAAGATTCTCTCTTCAAGATGGATTGAAGTCCGGTATTCTGAAGAAAATCGGTAGTTTAATAAATTTAGGCTCACGACTCTCAACAGCAGAAAAAAGATAAATCACCTAAACACCTAAAACAGGCGAAAAGCGAAAACACACTTTGACCATCCTCTCTCTGGAAATAGTGTGTGAGGGGGAAAAGCCTGTCTAAATCTTCATCGTTTTTATCCTTCCTGAAATGGCAAGGGTAATCCTGTATGTCCCTGAGGAATTGGAGAGTGTAATAGAGGCCAAGCTGGAAACCGTCCCCGAGGGATGGAACACGGGACTGTTGTTGGCGTGGAGTCTGACTCCTTGGAGGGAGTATTTTTTCTCCTGTTTCCATTCCTTCTTCTCTTCAGTGTATTTCTCGATAGTATAACCTGAAGCGTCGAACCTCACCCTGACCTTAACTCCCTCAAAAATAGCTTTATACCTGGCATAGTTCAGACGGGATTGAACCTCCCGGACAGCACTTTGAAGCCTATACTTCGGGGCTTTATTCAGGAAGGAAGTGGATACGGCGACGGCGATCAAGGCGAAAATAGAAAGGGAGATGAGTGTTTCTGTGAGTGAGAAACCTCTTTTTTTATCTGAAGGGATGCGGCTTTTTGTATCTCTCATTTAAAACTCTCTCCATTCCAGAGGCTTAAAGAAAGAAAGAAAAAGAACCGGTTTTTCTGTCAGCGGAGCATCCTGGGTGAGTTCTTCCAGTTCTAAAAGCCGCTCATCAAAGGTGAGATGGAGCGCATTATCGTGAGATGAATAGTCTGAAACCTGGAGGCTGCCCAAGATGTGGACTGATTTTTTCTCGCCTTCTATTGAAAATCCTTCGCCGGAGGCTGTGAGTGATGCTTGGATTTTAAGCTCGTCCGGCGAGTTTTCATCGATGACGATTTTTCCTTCACTTTCCGCGTTTCCCAGAATGTCCTGTCCTGTCGCAAAAATATTAAGCTGTGAGCTGGAATCTTTGGCATAGGGCACGTCATCCATCCATTTCACTCCCTGGTGGATGAGGTGGGAGGATAGGGTGATTCTATCCGATGAGATGATTGTCAGGTTGATTCCTCTGAGAATGGAAGGGATCTCTTCTTCTGTGACCAGGACTGCCCGGCCGGTGGAATCGATTATCCCTCCGCCGAGTGACTCTATTTTTCCGTTGACAATAATGATCCCTCTGGGGGAAAGGTCGAACGACTGAGTTTCCTCGGGAGTCACAAATATCGTTCGGCTTTTCTGAGGACAGTACTTGAGCATCCAGCAGTCCTCCTCTTTGAGGAATGAGACGACCTGGAATCCTTCTTCGATAGCGAGGACCATTTCCTCCAGGTCCCCCTGGACATAAATTCCTCCCAATCCCATGTCGTCTTTGATGAGATAGACTCCTTCAGGTATGGGCTCGTTCGATTCCTCCAGCCCGAGAGCGACACGAAGGATTCGGTTCGACAGGTCGAATGGGCTGAAAAATTTTATTTTCAGCGCTTTTTCAAGCTGGGCATGCGCATCTTTGGGAAGAAGGTCTCCTTCGGAATGGATAATCTGTTCCGGAATAAGGTTCTTTCTTGAAGGGGTGAGTGTGATCTTGTTCTTTTCGAAAAACGGCTCTTCTTCTCCGGATTCAGACTCTTTGTCTATGAGGATCGGCAGAAAGGGGAGGGGAATGTGCCCGGCGAAGACTCCAAGAGAGGCTTCCAAAGTAGCTTCCCTTGTGTGTTTGAAATTCCTGATTTTCCCTTCAGAAAGAATCGATGCCCTGTAAACAGCCTTGAAATAGTCTTCGTTTTCTTCAATCTGGCCAAAGGAGAAGTTTGTGGTGCTTTTCCATTCCAGATTCTCCCAATCCTGGCCAGCCTGGAGAGGAAGTTTTTGGCCGATGAGCTTTTCGACCGTTTCTATACCCTGGCTCTGTGTATCTGCCCAAAGCTCGCTTAACTCTTCGGGTGATAAGAAAATCAGAGAAGAATTCTGTGTCAATGAGCCGAGGAGTTGATTGAGGCCCTGTTTTATCCCGTTTTCCGAAGCATAATCCTGCAGAGTCGAATTCTTTTTATAGGCGCTTATCCTGAGATAAATGCCGGTGAAATAGAGCATGCTTAGTCCCAGAGTGGAGAAGATCATAAAAAGAAAGACCGAGACAAGAGTTGTGGCGCCTGCGCTCTTCCGTGTCTTCCGTTTAACGAGTGACGGCCAGCGCTGCATTTTTCGGAAATACGGAAATTTCATAGAATTTCTCCTTGTTTGTTTTGAGTTGAAGACGCAATTTCACGAGGTTTGAGGCCTCATCCCTTTCGAAGCTAAAGAAAGAGGTTTCTTCCAAAAGCGGCTGGGCCGGGCTGGAATTAATTTTTCTTCTTAAAGTCAGATTTTTTTCATCGAGGTAGAGAGAGATCTTTTTGATGAGGATGATGGACGTTTCTTCTTTGATGAAGGAAAGACTCAAGGGGGAAGAAAGAACTATGCTCTCTTTGTCTACCGAAGATATGGATAGGACCTCGCCGTTGAGAGAGTCAAAGGTGCAAATCTCTCTTCCTTTTTTGAGTCCGGATGTGCTCTCAAGCTGGATTCTCGTCTGCCCCTCGATGAGATCATTGCAGAGTGATAACTCCTTTTCTTTGCTGAGGATGGTGAGGAGGACGTTGTCTTCGGAGATTCCTTCAAGAATCCCGAGCTGAATAGGATCGATAAGCCCTGCGCCGCCCTGATGGAGGTCTGTTCTCATTTTGTCCAGTGCCGCGAGCACCGCTTCTCTGGCCTCTTCCTTTTCCTTGAGCTTGAAAAAGATGTTCCGGGTGCGGGTGAAAAACTCAAGGCAGGAGAGGACGATAATCAAAAACAGGGAAAGGCTGATCAGGCATTCGATCAGAGAAAATCCATTTTGTGAATCATTGAGCAATTTAGTTTTTTTCATATTTAGTTAATTTTTCAGTTTTACCCTATTGGTTCTTGTGATGTCATTGCGAGCGAAGCGTGGCAATCTCATCCTTATGTCATTGCGAGTGAAACG